>OGEQ01000158.1_pt1 | contig 72168 bp, 55 predicted proteins | sample 1570731 | NCBI WGS metagenome assembly OGEQ01 (sample SAMEA2582132, study PRJEB24529) | metagenome | biome: Human gut stool | place: China | collected 2011
CGGCTTGCTTCTGTAACCGGCATCCGTTTAATCTTCTCCTGCATTGTTTCCTTTGCATCTTCATTGAAATGATAACGGACAACATAGACTGTCTGGCAATTTTCTTTGTAAATGTGTTCCCCTCTGTTTTTGTATACACAATATGGATTTGTGAAAACATTCGCTATGATTGTCCGTAGGAGGACGGATCATGGTTGACTATACACCGCTTTGGAAAACGATACATGAACGGGAAAATAACTCAATATGCGATGCTTCAGGATAAAGTCCTCGATAACCATACGCTTGACAGGTTGAAAAACACGCACCGCATTCTCGTTACTTCAGTGATGAGTTAGGTGCGCTATTTATTTACAATAATATCGAACATATGTTTACATGCTTAGTAACATATGGTATAATATTCATATGGAAAAATATATATTTACTATTAAAGAAAATTCTCTTTCGTATGGTAGAGGATATGTGTACTCGCTTCAATATCATCTGGTCTGATGCACGAAATACCGAAAGAAAGTTCTGACCAATGGTGTAGATCAGGAGTGCAAAGAAATGTTGCAGGAAATCGCACAAGAATATCAATTTCGGATCCTTGCGATGGAAGTAATGCCGGACCATATCCACCTGTTGCTGGATTGTAAACCGCAGTTCTTTATTTCGGATATGATCAAGATCATGAAAGGAAATCTTGCGAGACAGTTGTTTCTTGCACATCCGGAACTGAAAAGGGAGCTGTGGGGCGGACATCTCTGGAACCCATCTTACTGCGCTGTGACCGTCAGTGACCGAAGTCGGGAACAGATCATGGCTTATATCGAAGGACAGAAAGAAAAAGAGAACAGAAAGTAGAGGAAACCTATGCAGGTCGTATCCAGCTATGGCGCGGAAATTAAAAACAAGAATATCCCGATCCGCCATACGCTGGCGCTTTACCGGGAGGCGGTCCGCTGTCTGACGGAGATATATGAGACCGTATGGACAGAGTTATCCATGATCGATCAGATAAAACGGAGATTTAACGAGGCGGAACATCTGGTACATGAAACAAAGAAGAATCATGCAAGATTTGACTTCGATGCCCGTTTTCCGAAAATGCCGTCATATCTGAGAAGAGCGGCGATCCAGCATGCGCTCGGGAGTGTTTCCTCGTACCATACAAGATTGGAACAGTGGAAAAATGGAGCGATTTCCGGAAAACCGAAGCTTGTATATGAAAACCATGCGATGCCGGTATTTTATCGGAATGTCATGTACAAACCAGGAGAAGGGAGTGAAGACGCGGCCTGCCTGAAGCTTTATGATGGTCATGACTGGAAATGGTTCCGCGCAGGTCTGCTTCATACGGATATGGAGTACCTGCGCAGGCACTGGTCCGGAAAAAAGTCTTCTGCTCCGGTTTTGGAAAAACGACGTCAGAAATATTTTCTCCGCTTTTCTTATACGGAAGAAGTTACATTATCAAAAACACCTGTAAAGGATCAGATCATCTGCAGTGTGGATCTCGGGATCAATACGGATGCAGTCTGCAGTATCATGCGGTCAGACGGAACTGTCCTGAACCGGAAATTTATCAATTTCCACAGTGAAAAAGACCGGCTGTCCCATGTACTCGGAAGGATCCGGAGATTCCAGAAGGAACACGGTTCCAGGCAGATCGGAAGCCGATGGGCGTATGCGAAACGTCTGAATACGGAACTTGCCAGAAAGACTGCCCGTTCGATCACAGAATATGCTCATGAGAATCATGCGGATGTGATCGTGTTTGAGTACCTGGAAATGAAGGGAAAGATTTCAGGAAAGAAACGACAGAAACTGCACCTTTGGAAGAAACGGGAGATCCAGACTATGTGTGAACACAAAGCACACCGGTATGGGATCCGTGTGTCCCGTGTCTGCGCATGGAATACCAGCCGTCTGGCGTATGATGGAAGCGGACCGGTCAGCCGAGATCCGAAGAACCACAGCCTGTGTGTTTTCCAATCTGGAAAACAGTATAACTGTGATCTGTCAGCATCCTACAATATCGGAGCGAGATACTGGATTCGGGAAATCATAAAAACCTTACCGGAAACGGAAAGGTCTTCACTGGAGGCAAAAGTACCTGCGGTGAAGCGCAGAACCTCATGCGTTTATGCTGATCTGCTCATCCTTCAGAATGAGTATGGATGTTCGAAAGCTGCATAAATGCAGGCAGATATCCGGAGGACTACCTGTTATGTGGAACCCAGCCGTACCCGGCATGGAGGATGCGCATATCTGCGCAGTTCTAAGTTTCAGGCGTATCCGCCGGTATCCGGTCTTGCCGTTTAAAACGGCTGAGAAGCATGTGACTTTAGTCATGTGAGGTTCACATTTTTGTACTTTATGCTATAATCCTTGTATCTAAGCCATTTATTAACCGCTAACTATAAAGTACAAAATTTTTTACTTTAGATTGACATAATTATATTATGTAAACTATCTAAGTAAAAATTTAATTTATACTAAAATACTAAAAGCCGCTCGTTCCTTTTCATGGATCCGGGCGGCATATAAATTCTATTTGATGGTTTGATATTCCAAAAATGAAATCAATTCATTTAAATTTAATTCTACATTCTTAGGAATCGTTAATTCCAGCATATTCGTCTGATCCTGGAGCCATAAATAGTCTCTCTGCTCCTCTTCTTCCGAATAATAATATTCAAAACCATCCTGTACTTCTTTTGAACCTGCGTCTGGATTGTTTCTGATCATTGTCTCCAAACCACTCTTTCCATCAGAAAGTCTGTGTGTAAATAGGACAAATCCATTGTCATAGTGGCAGGAAAAATATCCCTCCCGGACCTGAACGTCCTTCAAGGATGTCTTCCATGGATTGTTATCATTGATCCAGTAAATCCGCTCGGTTGGAAGTTCTGATCGTATATTAGGCGAGTCTGAAGTCTGATATGCATAGATAAAGCTCTCTAAATTTTTGTATGTATCCGGTGTGCTAAGCACGTATTCCTCTGTCTCTGTTGAGGTGTCTGCACTTTCATTCGTTTGGTTCAGGCAGCCAGAAATGAGCAGTGCGGCAGTCAAACATAATACCATATATTTTCTCATACCCTTACACCTCACTCATGAAATCCATTGCGGCTGCTCCATTTACTTCTCTTCCATCAACAAACGATACAACGTAGGTTCCGTATGAATCTCCTTCAGGATCGCCTCGATCGCCTCCCGGTTCTCCTTCCGTTTCCCCTGCTTCACTGCCCTGATCAAAAGATTCTTAGGCGTGTGCTCCATATCGATAAACTCCAGGATCTGCACCCGGTATCCCATAGCCTCCAGCACTTCCGCACGAAGGGCATCTGTATAAAGCGCTGCCATCCGCTCCTTGATAATTCCATAATGGAACACCGGCGCAAACAACTCGCTCTCCATCTGCTTATTCACCTCATGCTGACAGCAGGGAACTGACAGGATCACCTTCGCATTCCAGCGGACCGCCTTTTCCAGCGCGTAATCCGTCGCAGTATCACACGCATGGAGCGTCACGACCATATCGACCTCATCTGTTCCCTCGTAGGAAGCAATATCCCCATGAAGGAACTCCAGTGAGTCATATCCAAACTTCTTCGCAAGACGGGAACAGTGTTCGATCACGTCTGTCTTCAGGTCCAGACCAGTGATCCGCACCGGATAGCCCTTTAAGACCTTGAGATAATAGTACATCGCAAAGGTCAGATAAGACTTTCCACAGCCAAAATCAATGATCCTGGTCTCCTGATTCTTATCAAGCTTTGGAAGCACATCCTCAATAAACTCCAGAAACCGGTTGATCTGGCGGAATTTGTCATATTTTGCGTGGACAATCGTCCCTTCCTTCGTCTGGACACCAAGTTCCACAAGGAACGGAACCGGAATTCCCTCTTCCAGGATATACCGTTTCTTTCGGTTATGGGAAAGTCCGTTCGCCCATGCAGCCTGAAGAGCCGCATCCGAACCGCCGGTGGACCCGCTATCCTGGCCGGAAGCGGAAGCTGCCACGTTTGCCATAGCAGCCTTCTTCTTCACCTTCACGGTAATCTTCCCCTTCTTGCTCACAAGAACCGTCCCACTCTTATCCTGTGCCTCCAGCTGAAGCTGCCGGAAGCTTGTCTCCATAAGACCTTCCAGATAATCCACTGCTTCCTCCGCGGTGAGATTCTTGTGGAATGCCTGCTTTCCGATAAACTCCTCTGCCTGAAAATGCAGTACACCTTTCGTCAGCACCGGACGGATCTTGGCTTTCAGAAAATCGTTCTTCTCCGCCTGTCCGCTGGCCGTAACCTGCATCAGACGCTCATTTAAAAAATCAGTGAGTACACTGTGAATCTCTCTCTTTTCCATCACTTCTTCTCTCCCCAACCGCCGCGCAAAAGCTCCAACTCATCCATCAGATGGGCGAAATCGTTAAAACGGTTTAACAACATCTCCCCGTCGGACTCCCGGTAATAAAATTCCGTGATCCCGCAGTTTTCCAGATGCTTCGCGAGCAGCGGAACATATGCGCCGTCCATATGGAGATAATGGGTCACAAGACTCCGGATCACGCCCCCATGGGTGACGACAGCTACGGTCTCTGCGCCAGACTTTGCAATCTCATCCATAACCGGAACGGCCCGACGGATCACATCTGCAGCGTTCTCCCCGCCCGGATACGGAAGATCCTCCTTCATGGTAGCTCTGGCGGCAAAAAAATCCGCGTAGCGCTCCATGATCACATCGTCGGAAAGTCCCTCCAGCTCACCGAAGGAGATCTCCCTGAGACCTTCCCGGATGATCCGCGGTGCCTGGATCTTGTCATTGATAATATCGGCTGTCTCACATGCTCGGATCAGATCACTCGACCAGACGGCGTCAATGGATTCTTTTTTCAGCCTCTCCCCGAGAAGCTCAGCCTGCCGCCTTCCAGCATCGGAAAGCGGCACATTTACATTGCAAAGCGGGCTGTTCTGCCTGCCGTGACGGATCAGATAGATTCTCATAGTTTCTCCTGTTTAGTTCTTAAAGCTGTGGATCGGAGCCGGAATCCGTCCGGTTCTGCTTACAAATTTCTCACAGCTGAATGAGTTCACCGGCATGATCGGCGCATGTCCTAAAAGACCACCGAACTCTACCGTCTCGCCCACACCTTTTCCGATTACCGGGATCAGGCGGACCGCCGTTGTCTTCTGGTTTACCATGCCGATCGCCGCCTCGTCCGCGATGATTCCGGCGATGGTCGCGGCACTTGTGTCTCCCGGAACTGCGATCATGTCAAGACCCACGGAGCATACGCAGGTCATAGCCTCTAATTTTTCAATGGTGAGCGCACCCTCATTGACCGCGTCGATCATTCCCTGATCCTCACTGACAGGGATAAATGCGCCGGAAAGACCGCCGACGTAGGAAGATGCCATAACGCCGCCTTTCTTTACCTGGTCATTTAACATAGCGAGGGCAGCCGTTGTACCCGGTGCGCCTGCGCGCTCTAAACCGATCTCCTCTAAGATCTCAGCAACGGAATCGCCCACAGCCGGAGTCGGCGCTAAAGACAGGTCGATAATACCGAACGGGATACCGAGGCGTGCGGATGCCTCTTTCGCAACAAGCTGGCCTACACGGGTGATCTTGAATGCAGTCTTTTTAATCGTCTCACATAACGTCTCGAAATCAGCGCCGCGGACAGACTGCAGCGCTGTTTTTACAACACCAGGTCCGGAAACACCTACATTGATGATCGCGTCAGCCTCTGTGACACCGTGGAATGCACCTGCCATGAACGGGTTGTCATCCGGTGCATTGCAGAAAATAACAAGCTTCGCGCAGCCTAAGCAGTCGTTGTCCTTTGTGTACTCCGCGGTTCTTACGACCATCTCGCCCATTAAACGGACAGCATCCATATTTAAACCTGTTTTTGTGGAGCCGACGTTGATGGAGCTGCAGACGAAATCTGTCTCTTTTAACGCCTGCGGGATGGAACGCATCAGATTTTCATCGGCTGTCGTCATGCCCTTGGATACAAGAGCGGAATATCCGCCGATAAAATTGACGCCCACCGTCTTTGCCGCGCGATCCAGGGTCTTTGCGATAGTCACAAAGTCTTCCGGGCTCTTACATGCGGCACCGCCCACCAGGGCGATCGGTGTCACGGAAATTCTCTTATTTACGATCGGGATTCCGAAATCGCGCTCGATCTGTTTTCCTGTCGGAACCAGATCCTTAGCGAGAGTCGTGATCTTGTTGTAGATCTTTTCATTTAATTTATCGAGATCGGAGTCGCAGCAGTCCAAAAGGCTGATGCCAAGGGTGATGGTACGGACATCCAGGTTCTCGTGCTCGATCATATTGTTAGTCTCATTTACTTCCAGACGTGTAATCATAATCTTTTCCCTCTCCCTAATCAAATACGGTGCATCTTTGTAAAGATTTCTTCACGCTGGCACTTGATGTTGACGCCGATTCCAGCACCGATCTCATCGAGACCGGAAGCCATTTCATCGAATGAAACGCTTGCGCCGCTTCCGTCCACGATCATCATCATGTTGAAATATTCCTGAACAATGGTCTGGGAAATATCAAGGATGTTAATTTTATGGTCCGCAAGATATGTACATACCTTTGCGATGATGCCTACGGTGTCTTTTCCTACTACAGTGATAATAACTTTATCCATGAAAATTTTCCTCCTTGTGTTGTGCCTTCCACGTATCTTAATTTGATCCGGCCCGGCAGATATGTTCTATTGAAAGGCGGGAATCTCGGGAAAGGTAGCATTATACAGTGTTAAAGCATAAAAATTTTCTTAAAATATATCATTACCTCCCATAAGATGCAAGCTTTTTTTGAGATGCACCAGCGTAAAGATGTAAGTGAGTTACTGTACACAGATAGGAATTTTCCGAACTGAAAATTCCGTACAATACGCGGGACGCCCGAATATGCCGGGACATTCTCTCTGACTACAGGCTGATGATCTCCGACATTTCATCCCGCTTCGCCACGGCCAGATGGAAATCGTCTGCATGGTACGGACAATCTCCCATGTCGATCTCCAGACGTACAGTCTCATAGGCCAGCTCCGGAATATTGTTCTCCTTGCTCAGATGGCCGAGTAATATATGTTTCAATCTGCCGCTTAAAATGCAGTTCAAGAGACGCCCTGCGTTTTCGTTGGAAAGATGTCCGAAATCCCCCATGATGCGGCGCTTTAAGTAGTACGGATACGGTCCCGTCTCCAGCATTCTGAGATCATGGTTGGACTCCAGAAGCACCGCGTCCAGATCCAGCAGATGGTCGACGGTATACTGATTAAAATGGCCGAGGTCCGTCGCTACCGCAACGGACTTGTTTCCCGACTGGATCCGGTATGCCACCGGGTCTGCGGCATCGTGATCGATGTGAAATGGCTTGACTGTCAGATCCCCCAGGGCGAACTCCGTGTCCGGAAGGATCGGGTGAAGAAGCTCTTCCGGATACTCTCCAAGACCCTTGATATTCTTAATCTCATTTAACGTCCCTTCCGTCGCGTAGATCGGGACTTCATATTTTCTCGCGAGGACGCCGAGTCCCTTCACATGGTCAGAATGCTCATGAGTGATGCAGATCCCGTCCAGCTCGCTTGTCTTTAATCCAACCTCGTTGAGCCCCTGCTCGATCCGCTTCGCGCTGATACCGGCATCGATCAGGATGTGGCTCTCCTCCGTTCCTGTGTAGATGCAGTTTCCACTGCTGCCGCTGGCGATACTAACAAATCTCATTCCAGAATCTCCTTCAGCTGTCGTTTGATATCGGACTCGTCCCCATTGTTGTCGATGACCCGGTCGCAGAGCGCGCGGTACTCTTCCTCCGATGCCTGTCTTCCGATGATATCCTCGCACTTTTCACGGCTGTAGCCCCGGTTTGCCATAAGGCGGATGATCCGGTTCTCCTTTGTGGTGTAGACATACCACAGCTCATCAAAGAGATCCTTCGGCGCGGTGTCAAAGACTGCCGCCTCGATGATCACAAGCTGCTCCTCAGCCGCTTCTGCTGCCTCTTTCATGGTCTTCCACACAAGCGGATGGATGATGGAGTTCATGGTCCTTAACGCATCCTTATTGCGGAAGATCACATCCGCCAGTGCCTTCCGGTCCACGGACCCGTCCGGGTCGAGAAATGAGGTTCCGAGGGCTTCCGTGACTTTTTTCAGTCCCTCACTTCCCGGCTCCATGAGATCGTGGGCCACAAGATCCGCCAGAATGATCTTCGCTCCAAAATCCTCTTTCAATACCGCCAGCACACTGCTCTTTCCAGCGCCGACACCGCCTGTAATTCCAATAATTTTCTTCTTCTGTTCCATTTATTTCGCCTCAAACCAGTTCTTTCCGTCATGCATGTCAATCTCTAACTCCACCTTTAAGGATGCTGCATGGTGCATCTCCTCGGACAGGATCCTCATAACTGTCTCCTTCTCGTCCTCTGCTGTCTCGATGAGAAGCTCATCGTGTACCTGCAGGATCAGTCTGGAGCGAAGATTCTCTCTTCTCAGTCTCTCGTCCACCCGGATCATGGCAATCTTGATGATATCAGCGGCGGTTCCTTGGATCGGGGAGTTCATCGCCACGCGCTCACCGAAGGATCGCTGCATAAAGTTCGAGGACTTTAATTCCGGTACCGGGCGGCGGCGTCCGAACATGGTGGTGACGTACCCCTGTTCCTTTGCGTGAGCCACAAGGCTGTCAAGAAATGTCTTGACCTGTGGGTAAGTCTCAAAATACCGCTCGATATACTCCATGGCCTCTTTTCTGGAGATGCTCAGGTCCTCGCTGAGCCCAAAGGCACTGATCCCGTACACGATCCCGAAGTTGACCGCCTTCGCGTTGCGGCGCTGCAGTGGTGTCACCTCGTTTAACGGGATATGGAATACCTGGGATGCCGTGATGGCGTGGATATCCTGGGCAGTCTTATATGCCTCGATCAGACGCTCATCGCCGGACATGTGGGCGAGAACGCGCAGCTCGATCTGGGAGTAGTCGGCATCCAGGAACAGGAATCCGTCCCGCGGGACAAAGACCTTCCGGATCTCCCGTCCAAGCTCCATGCGGATCGGAATGTTCTGGAGGTTCGGCTCCGTGCTGGAGATCCGGCCTGTCGCCGTGATCGTCTGGTTAAAGCGGCTGTGGATCCGGCCATCCTCTTTGATATATGTTCCCAGACCGTCCGCGTAGGTGGAATTTAACTTTGTATACTGCCTGTAATCTAAGATCTTCTGGATCACCGGGTAATCCGGGGCGAGCTTTTCAAGGACATCTGCCGCTGTTGAATAGCCGGTCTTTGTCTTTTTTCCGCCCTTGATCTGCATCTTCTCAAACAGGATCTCGCCTAACTGTTTCGGGGAGTTGATATTGAACTCCTGTCCTGTCATCTCCCAGATCTCCTTCTCGAGAACGGCGATCTGTTTCTTCAATTTCCCGCCGTAGGCGGTGAGTTCTTCCCGGCGGACCGCAATTCCCTCATCTTCCATGTGGAATAACGTATAGATCAGCGGAAGCTCGATATTCCGGTACAGGTCCTCCATTCCTTCTGCTGCCAGACGCTCTGAGAGCGGTTTCCCGGCGGCAAAAGCGGTGTATGCCATAAGTCCCGCCATGCGCGTAAAATTATCCTGTTCTTTCGCGCAGGCGTCCTTATAGGACATCTTTTTGATCAGGTCTGTCTTTGACGGGACCGTCATGCCGAGAACATCCCTCGCAATGTCATCGTACCCATAGGTGTCCTTTAACGGATTTAAAAGGTACGCCGCGACACCCGCATCGTAAACGGTATCCCCGTAGGAAAGCTTCGCAAACGGCAAAGAATGCTTGAGATCCAGCACCCAGGCATGGCCTGTGCGGCAGAGCTCTTCGTACTTTCCGGCGATATAGCTCTCCGTCATAAAACCTCCGACCAGGAAAATATAGCTTCCGGTCTCCTCAAAGCTTAAAGCGAGAGCTGTCACGGATCCGTTCTCCGCGAGAAGCTCCATACCGATGTGATCTTCTTTCTTTGCCTTTTCAAAGAGCGCGTCCGCCTCTGAGAAATCTTCCACGAGGACAAACTGCTTCTCCGGTCCGCCCTCATTCCTGATCCCCTCGCCGAATCTCGCTGCGATGGACTTGAACTCCAGACGCTTCATGCATTCGTAAGCTTCCGGCGTGTAGAGATTCTCCAGCTTCGCGTCCGCCATGGAAAACTCAATGGGGGCATCGACACAGATCCTTGCAAGCTTCAGGGAAAGCTCCGCAAGATCTCTGTGCTCCTCCAGCGCCTTTTTCGCGCGGGGCGGTTTCACCTCGTCGAGATGGGCATAGATGTTTTCCAGATTTTGATACTGCACAATGAGGCTTGTCGCCGTCTTCTCACCGATGGACGGAACCCCCGGGATATTGTCAGACTGGTCGCCCATCAGGGCCTTCACCTCGATAAACTGCTCCGGTGTTACCTGGTACTCCCGGATCACGTCCTCCGGGTAATAGTTGTGTACTTCTGTGGTTCCACGGCTTGTCTTCGGAAGACAGATCCGGATATGGGTATCGGAAAGCTGTAAAAGATCCCGGTCTCCGGAGAGGATCGTCACCTCATATCCGTCTTTCTGCTCACGTTTCGCGATGGTTCCAAGGATATCGTCCGCCTCATATCCCTCTTTTGTGAGGATCGGAACACCCATGGCCGTCAGAACTTCCTTCATAAGCGGTACCTGCTCGTGAAGCTCCTCCGGCATCGGTTTTCTTGTTCCCTTGTAGGCGTCGAACATCTTATGTCGGAAGGTCGGCGCTTTTAAGTCAAAGGCCACCGCCAGGTAGTCCGCTTTCTCCTCATCGAGAACCTTGAATAAGATATTTAAAAAACCATAGACCGCGTTCGTGTGGAGACCTTCCGAGTTTGTCAGGTTCGGCACTCCGTAGAACGCGCGGTTTAAGATGCTATGACCGTCGATCAGTACAAGTTTTTCCATGTTCACTCCTGTTTTCGATAATATTTAAAAGGATCTGTGATGATCCGTCAGACATCTCTTTATAGAAATCCAAACGTATTCCAGATCCGAAGCTGCAAAAGGATCATGACGATCAGAGCCATTCCAGTCAGCGTTGAGACTGCATAGGTTGTGATCTGAAACATGGAAATATGGCGCAGCGAACGGTAGGATTCTGCGACCTTTCGTTTCAGATCTCCCACGATATCGTATGTTCCATCCGCTTCATCCAGCTTTTTTAAACCCACATCCACCATATAGTGGATCTCCAGCTCCTCCCGGCAGTTCTCACAGGTATGGATATGGTCAAGAAAGTCTTCCAGTTCAGTCGGGGACAGTTCATCCTTCATATACGGGACCACCATTTTTTCTGCTTCCACACAGGTCATGGAACACGCCTCCTCTTATCAGAATTTCCTTTTATGCAAAAAAGACACGACCATCGTGAGAAAGTCATGTCTTTTCGTTTCTGCCGGCGGCCGGACTTGAACCGGCACGAAGTTACCCCCGTCAGATTTTGAGTCTGATGCGTCTGCCATTCCGCCACGCCGGCATATCTTCGCGGCTGTGTATTTCAACAGCCGCATATAATTCTATCATAAGAACATGAAAATTGCAAGGAGATTTTAGTGGTGGAACAGACGAATACCGGTGAATGCCATCGCCATTCCGTATTTGTTGCACACATCGATCACGTTGTCGTCACGGACAGATCCACCCGGCTGTGCGATATACTTTACGCCGCTCTTGTGGGCACGTTCGATATTGTCGCCGAACGGGAAGAAGGCGTCAGAGCCGAGGGCCACATCCTGCATCTTGTCGAGCCATGCGCGTTTTTCCTCTTTTGTGAATACCGGCGGTTTTTCGGTGAATACTTTCTGCCACTCACCGTCTGCGAGAACATCCATATACTCGTCCCCGATATAAACGTCAATGGCGTTGTCGCGGTCCGCACGTTTGATCTTGTCGATAAACGGAAGGTTTAATACCTGCGGAGCCTGACGGAGAAACCAGTTGTCTGCCTTCTGACCCGCAAGACGTGTACAGTGGACACGGGACTGCTGTCCTGCGCCGATACCGATGGCCTGTCCGCCCTTCACGTAGCATACGGAGTTGGACTGTGTGTATTTTAAGGTGATCAGGGAGATCATAAGGTCGATCTTTGCGGAATCCGGGATCTCCTTGTTCTCTGTCACAACGTTTGATAAGAGATCCTTATCGATCTTTAAGTTGTTTCTTCCCTGCTCGAAGGTCACGCCAAATACCTGTTTGTGCTCGATCGGTGCCGGAACGTAGGACGGATCGATCTGGATCACATTGTATTTGCCGTTCTTTTTCTGTTTTAAGATCTCAAGAGCTTCCGGTTCATATCCCGGAGCGATGACGCCGTCGGATACCTCGCGTTTGATAAGCTTTGCGGTGTCAACATCGCAGACATCGGAAAGGGAAATAAAATCGCCGAAGGAAGACATACGGTCTGCGCCTCTCGCTCTCGCGTAAGCGCTTGCAAGCGGGGAAAGCTCACCGAGATCGTCCACCCAGTAGATCTTTCTTAAAACTTCATCCATCGGAAGACCTACTGCGGCACCTGCCGGGGAAACATGCTTGAAGGAAGTCGCTGCCGGAAGACCTGTCGCTTCCTTTAATTCCTTAACGAGCTGCCAGCCGTTCAACGCGTCAAGAAGGTTGATGTAGCCCGGTTTTCCGTTTAAGACTGTGATCGGAAGATCACTTCCGTCTTCCATGTATACACGGGACGGTTTCTGGTTCGGGTTGCATCCGTATTTTAATTCCATTTCATTCATGATTTGTTTTTCTCCTTTTGATACGACTAGTGATTTTTATTTACGATTCTTGTCTCATACTTTCCTGTCTCGATATCGATGAATCTTACAAAGAGGGAAACCTTGTTGTCCTCATTCAGGCTCTCCCATACATTCTTTGTGAAGCTGTCGATATCGCCCTCGATGGCAATGCGTTTCGGCTCACCCTCAAAGCTCGGAAGCGGATTTCCGTCGTTCGTGTAAGTGTGGATGAAACGTCCCTCACCGCTTAATGGCTTCTCATATGCGTATGTAAAGCGGCTGCAGCTCTCCGGGTTTCCATCACTGCTCTTTAAGATGGACATTGCAAAATTGTAGTTCCCGTTCTCAATGTGCATGATTCCGGAGATACGCGGAGTATAGTTCGGGCCGTCCGGCTCAAACTCGCGGCAGCGCAAGGACTGCTCGAAGGTCTGCTGGCGGTCCATTCCGTCGTAGATCGTATCTGTCTGGTCGCCATTTGTCACGATGGTCTTATTTCCGAGAACGCGCACCGGGGCGTAGATGATAAGGCTCGGGTCCTCTAATTTTGACGGATCAAACGCCTGAGTACGGATTCCTTCACCATCCTCTACAAAGACACGGTTGCGGCTGTTGCTGCTTCTTCCCATAATAAAATATGCGGTCACGGCTGTCTTTCCATCGGCTGATTTTCCGATCACGATTCCTCTTCCCGGATAAGAATTGTTTTTTAACTCCTCTGAAAGTGATAATAACTTCATGGAAGTACTCCTCCTGTTTTCGTATAAGATCACCGGAATTTGTACCGGCGACGGGTTTTAATTTTATGATAACATACTTCCTGCAGATTGAGTATTTAAAATTACTTATCAACGATCCCGGCGTTTTCTTATGAAATGCTTTCATTTATTTAAAAAAATCGTAATGTGGCGTTCATGTACAAGAGGCAGGTCTTCATGATATAATATAACTGTCTTAGAAAGATAAACCTGGTACCGGACAGGCTTTCTTCCATTCGCCTATTCCGGTGCCGCATTAAAATACGATAAAAGGAGCTGATCTTCTTATGAGAAAAAATCTTTATAAATTTGCCGCTTTGACAATGCTTGCCGCATTATCCATCACCGCATGCAAAAAACACGAGGCTGTGGACATCTCTGGAATTCATACGTCCGCTGCGGAGACCATGGCGGAAACTACTTCCAATGAAACAAAGGCTGATCCGGCAGCAGACAATTCAAAAAGTGACTCCTCAAAAACTGATGCTTCAAAAGCCGGATCTTCTGAGGTCGAGACGCAAAAGGATTCCAACGCCTCCGACGCGTTAAGCGTGAAATCGAAGATCGCGACCGAAAAGACCGGAAAGGTCTCCATCGAATACCCGATCCTCTCCAATCTCCGTGATGCATCCATGACCCAGGCCGTCAATGAGCTTTTAAAGAAAGAGGCGACCTCGATCATCACTGCCTGGGAACTGGACACCGAAAAGGATGAGGTCTCCATCAACTGTGATCTGGTATCCCTCGATAAAAACAAGGCGGTATTTACATTCCACGGAATGGTAAACGTTGCAGAAACAGCCCATCCGTCAAATGTGCGCTATGCCGTCTCTGTGAACTTAAATACAGGATCACCAATCGGTCTGACTGCGTATGCAGATGCGGATTCCATCGCGGAATATCTTTCTTCCGATAACGTTGTGGTGGTAGAACCGGCGGACACAGCAGCTGAAGTAAAGGATTCCATCAAGTCCAGTGGAAAAGAACTCTGGCAGACGGTTTTTGCAGAATGTGATTTTACTTCCGTAAAGGACGGGACATTCCCACAGGCGTTTTCCTACGAAAAAGACGGAGATATCTACCTGATCGTTCCGGTGAGCCATGCGGCGGGTGATTATGCCCTTGTAAAATATTCACCGGAAACAAAATAACAATAGATGATCTGAGAAACGATCCGGTTGATTTCTATCCTGCGTTTTGGTATGATAAAGGGAAGGAAAAAACATGATCTGCCAATCGGTCTATAGGCTTTGGCAGATCACAGAAAGGCTGGTATCTATTAATGGAAAATGTAACGTATATTGACCACCCGCTGGTTCAGCACAAGATCTCCATGTTAAGAAAGAAGACCACAGGAACAAATGAGTTCCGTACTCTTGTTGAGGAGATCGCAACTCTGATGGGATATGAGGCACTCCGCGATCTTCCGCTTGAGGACGTTGAGGTCGAGACTCCGATCGAGACCTGTATGACTCCGATGCTTGCCGGTAAGAAACTTGCGATCGTTCCGATCCTGCGCGCAGGTCTTGGAATGGTAAACGGTGTCCTTTCCCTCGTTCCGTCCGCAAAGATCGGTCATATCGGTCTCTACCGCGACGAGGAGACTCATGAGCCGCACGAATATTTCTGCAAACTCCCGAATCCGATCGAGCAGAGAACGATCGTTGTCACAGATCCGATGCTCGCAACCGGCGGTTCCGCAGTTGCAGCTATTGATTTCATCAAGCAGCACGGCGGAAAGCATATCAAATTTATGTGCATCATCGCTGCCCCGGAAGGTGTAAAGAGACTCCACGAGGCACATCCGGATGTACAGATCTATGTCGGACACCTTGACCGTGAATTAAACGAGAACGCATATATCTGTCCGGGTCTCGGAGATGCCGGAGACCGTATTTTTGGCACGAAGTGATTTAAGAGTATAGGTTCCCATACTAAAAATAAAACCACGATATTTGTTAAAAACTCAACATATGAGTTTCTAGATAAATATCGTGGTTCTTTTAGTTTAATAATTGCATGGATCCTTCATTTGCAGCATCTTTTTTTCAGTTATCAATTATTCCAGCACCTTCTTAGCGATCTCTCCCTGTTTCTTATAGATGGAATTCCCATCCACGCACCCGCGGACGCTGGATAACGGGTAGATATTGCAGTTCCTTCCAATAACAGTTCCTGGATTCAGAACAGAACCGCAACCGATTTCCACGCAGTCACCGAGCATCGCACCAAATTTCTTGATCCCGGTCTCGATATCGCCGTCCTCCGCATGGACCTTCACGAGAAGCTTGTCGGACTTCACGTTTGAGGTGATGGAACCGGCTCCCATGTGGGCGCGGTAGCCTAAGATGGAATCTCCCACATAGTTGTAGTGCGGAACCTGGACCTTATCGAACAGGATCACATTTTTTAACTCCGTGGAGTTTCCAACGACGGCTCCCTCTCCGACTAAGGCATTTCCCCGGAGGAACGCGCAGTGGCGGACCTCTGTGTCCTTTCCGATAATGATATTCTCGCCGAGAAACGCACTCGGCATCACCCTTGCGGTCTTATGGACCCATACGGTCTCCCCGCGCCTCTCGTACTCACCCTCCGGGAGTGTCTTTCCGAGTTCGAGGATGAACTCTTTAATATGGGCAAGTGCCTCCCACGGGTAGGTAAACTGGCGGAGGAAATCCGCAGCCTGGGTGTGGGAAAGGTCATAAAGATCGACGATCTTAGTCTCTTCTTTTTTCATAATGATTCTCCAATCTGCCATCTTGCCAGACAGCATTTATTTACGGCTGGACCGCCGAAAGCATTTTCGATAAGCTTTTGCAAACGGCTGCAGCATTGAAACAGACCTGTTGCTATTTTTTATAGAACTGAGCCGCAGCGTCAAAATATGGCCGCAGCATATAGGCGTTGTTCGTCTGCTTGACACCGTTTGTCCGGAGCGTCACAAAACGCTCCAGCTTTTCCATGTACTCATCCGGCGTGATGGTTCCCTCCGCCACGTAAGTGAGGCCTTTTTCCCAGCTTGCCGTGAGTTCCGGATTCAGGAGCTGCCGCATGGACGCCTGGCAGACATCGAAGACAATCTCCCCGAGAAGTGTCGGCGTGATGACCTGGGTCTTCTTCGACAGTGCCAGATACTTGATGTTGAACAGCTTTTTTAAGATCTCCGCCCGGGTGGCGCTCGTTCCGATGCCGCTTCCCTTGATCTGGGCCCGCAGGTCCTCATCATCGATGAGCTGGCCCGCGTTCTCCATGGCAAGGATCATGGAACCGGAGGTGTAGCGCTTCGGCGGAGATGTCTCGCCTTCCTTGATATCAAATTTTAAAAGCTTTAATTTCTGTCCTTTTTTCAGGCCGGACAGCATGGCAAGAAGATTCTTTGCCTTCTCATCATGACCTGGATCCAGTTCTTCCGCCTGGGTTTCCTGTCCTGCGCCGGAATTTTCACCCCGGCTGTTTCCAGAATTTTCCATTTTTTTCTTGGACGGGACGTTCGCAACCTCCAGGTATCCCGCCTCCGCAAGGACCTTATATGCCGCGAAGAACTGTTCTCCCTGCTTTTCAATCCGCAGGGAAAACTTCTGGTAGACTGCAGGTGGATAAAAAATGCTTAAAAAACGCCGTCCGATCAGCTCATACACCTTTGCAGCCAGCGGGTTGAGACTTCTCAGTGCTCCAAATCCCTGCCCCGTCGGTATGATGGCGTAGTGGTCGGTGATCTGCTTATCGTTCACATACTTTGTCCGAGCGATCATCTTCCAGGTTCCGCTGTCCAGCGCCTTCGCGGCAAAGTCCGCGAGAGGCCCGAAATTCCGGAGTCCGCCGATATTCTTATAGATCTCCTTCGCCACCGCAGTGGAGAGAACTCTGGCGTCTGTTCGAGGGTAAGTCACCAGCTTTTTCTCATAGAGTTCCTGGATGATCTTTAAGGTCTCATCCGGGCTGATCTTGAACATCTTCGAACAGTCGTTCTGGATCTCCGCGAGGTTATATAAAAGCGGCGGATTTTTCGTCTCTTTTTTCTTATCCAGGGCGATGAGCGTTCCTTCCATTGGGTCGGCGCTTAAAAAGCGGATCAGCTCCTCCGCTGTCCTATGCTCTTTAAATCCGTTTTCCTTATACAATAATGGAGATTCAAAGTATTTAGAACCTTCTACCGCTTTCCACTCCGCCTCGATGTTCGCATCCGTGAAACTTCCGACTACACGGTAAAATGGTGTTTCCACAAAATTGCGGATCTCACGCTCTCTTATCACGACCATACCGAGCACGCAGGTCATGACACGTCCGACTGCAATTGCAGTATAGTTTCTCGTCCCTGCCGCATCATTTAAAAGATTTCCATATTTCACAGACATTGCACGGGAAAAATTGATTCCCATCGCGTAATCCTCAATGGTCCTCATAATGCCGGATTTTCCGAGGTTTGCATAATCCGACATCGGCTTTGCTTCGCGGATACCCCGCTTGATTTCCTCCTCTGTCTGGGAATCGATCCAGACACGTTTTCGTGTTTTTCCTTTCACACCTGCCATCTGATCCACCAGACGATAAATATATTCTCCCTCTCGTCCGGAGTCGGTGCAGATATAGATGGTATCCACATCCGGCCGGTTAAGCAGACTGCTTACGATCTGAAACTGTTTAGAAACACTGTCAATAACCTGGTACTTAAACTCTTTTGGGAGAAACGGCAGGGTCTGCAAACTCCAGCGCTTCAGTGCCGGGTCATAGGCCTCCGGATAACTCATGGTCACCAGATGTCCTACGCACCAGGTTACGATCGCGTCATCCGCTTCCTGATAGCCATCGCCCCTCCGCCAGTTCTTCTTCAGTGCCTTGGCGAATTCCTGAGCCACACTAGGCTTCTCCGCTATGTATAAGGACTTCGTCATTTCACACCAAACTTGTAAATGGTTGTTGTCTTATACTCTTCTCCTGCTTTTATCACTGGAGAAGCAAACTCTGGCTTATTGATCGCGTCTGGGAAATACTGGGTCTCAAAGCAGTAACCACATCTTGGTGTATAAACTGCATGATTCTTTCCATGCTCTGTCTTTAAAGAGTTGGCTGTGTAGAACTGAACGCCAGGAAGATCCGTATAAACCTCCATGGTACGGCCAGTCTTCTCATCTTCTGCCTTCGCAGATAAAGAAAGTTCACCTGCCGGATGGTTCAATGCCCAGTTATGGTCATAACCATTGCCATATTTTAACGCCTGATAATCTTCCTGGATATCGCGTCCAATCGGCTTCATCTCGGTGAAATCCATCGGGGTTCCCTTAACTGCCACCAGTTCGCCGGTCGGAATGGAATTCGCATCGGTTGCCGTGAAATAATCTGCATCGATCCAGACCTTCTGATCCAGAGCACTTCCAGACTTGTATCCGCCCAGGTTAAAATATACATGGTTGGTAAAGTTGGCGATGGTATCCGCATCACTTACCATATGATAATCCAGTTTTAAGCAGTTATCTGGTGTAAGGGTATAAGAAACAGTGATGTCTGCATTACCTGGATATCCCTGATCCCCGTCTGGGCTGTGCAAGCCAAAGGTAATGGTAGTTCCCAGCGCTGTCTCTTCCACTTCTGCGTCCCAGATCCTGTCACGGTAATAATCCGGACCACTGTGCAGGTTGTTGACCTCGGCAGAATTCTTAGCCAGTTCATAGGTAACGCCATTCAGCGTGAATTTCGCGCCACCGATCCGGTTCGCGTTACGTCCCACAGGTTCCCCCGGATGTCCAGGCTGTGTCTGAATGCTGTCTACAGAGTCATATCCTAAAATCACATCGTCAAACTGACCGTTTTTATCCGGAACAGACATGGTCAGCCAGATCGCGCCAAAATTAGTAAAAGAGGCGCTTACGCCCTGTTCATTGGTCAATGTATAACGGTAAACTTCGGTTCCATCTGCAGTGTGATCAAATGTCGTCTTTGTATATCCCATTACTGATTACCTCCTGTTATTTTTACACGCATATAACCATCTTTGCCCCCTCGTATATCTGGCAATTCATAAAACCTGCCAGAACGGGCAATTACACACGTACTACTGATTATATCATAAAAATACCATTCCGTATAGTTTTCTGACAGAAAAATCCTTCATTTCCAAAGCAGCCGTCCTCTCAAAAGACAAAAGACATGAAATCATCTGCATGACCCGGTCATGCGTGATTCCATGTCTTTTTATTTCTTATTTTGCTGCAATATAACCCTGGGCAGTCAGTAACTCTGCGCACAGAACCGCGCCTCCTGCTGCGCCACGGACCGTATTATGGGAAAGTCCCACAAACTTGTAGTCGTATACGGTATCCTCACGAAGACGTCCGATAGAGATGCCCATGCCATGCTCATAATCTACATCCAGAGTTACCTGAGGACGGTTATCCTCCTCTAAGTACTGGATAAACTGCTTTGGAGCACTTGGAAGGTTTAACTCCTGTGGAAGTCCCTTGAAGTTTACCAGCTTCTCGATCAGCTGCTCCTTGGTTGGTTTCTTTCTAAATTTTACAAATACCGCTGCGGTATGTCCGTTAAGAACTGGAACGCGGATGCACTGGCAGGTGATCACCGGCTCCGATGCTTTTACGATCACGCCGTCCTTGATCTCACCCCACAGTCTTAATGGCTCCTGCTCGCTCTTCTCTTCCTCACCGCCGATGTAAGGAATGATATTGCCTTCCATCTCCGGCCAGTCTTTGAAGGTCTTGCCTGCACCGGAAATTGCCTGATAGGTAGTCGCAACCACCTCATATGGCTCAAATTCTTTCCATGCAGTTAACACTGGAGCATAGCTCTGAATAGAACAGTTCGGTTTTACTGCGATAAAGCCTTTGGTGGTTCCCAGACGTTTTTTCTGGAACTCGATGACCTTGAAATGCTCTGGATTGATCTCCGGAACTACCATTGGTACATCTGGTGTCCATCTGTGGGCACTGTTGTTGGAAACAACTGGCGTCTCTGTCTTCGCATATGCTTCCTCAATGGCCTTGATCTCATCTTTGCTCATATCCACTGCGCTGAACACGAAATCTACGCTTGCTGCTACTTTCTCCACTTCATTGACGTTCATAACAACCAGTTTCTTTACCGCTTCCGGCATTGGAGTGGTCATTTTCCAGCGTCCGCCGACAGCCTCCTCATAAGTCTTTCCTGCAGAACGAGGACTTGCCGCTACGGTAACGACCTCATACCATGGGTGATTCTCTAACAGAGAGATAAATCTCTGTCCTACCATACCTGTTGCGCCAAGTACACCAACTCTCAATTTCTTTTCCATCTGTTTTCTCCTCACATTGCCATTTTCTTATAGCAGTTTTGTCGTAGACTATCCTATACCAATCTTTGAAAAAAAGCAAGGAAAATTCGTGATAAAAATACATTTGTCCGCGTACCGCAGACTTTCGCGTGATTGTTCACGCCTTGCACAAACAATCACGGATTTTGGGGTTCCAGCCTATGTTTTTCTTCTTTATGCTAAAGAAAGAGCCACTTTCATCATGTTCGTAAATGTAGTCTGGCGTTCTTCTGCTGTTGTCACCTCACCTGTGATCTCAGAGTCCGAAATGGTCACGATGCACAGTGCGTTCACACCTGCTGCTGCCGCGTTGGTGTACAGCGCTGCCGCTTCCATCTCCACCGCCAGAACGCCCATATCAGACCAGGTCATACCGCCCTGGACGCTTTTGGCTGGGCCGTAGAACATATCGGAGCTCAAAACATTTCCTACATGATAGGTCAGTCCCAGCTCTTTCGCAGATTCTACTGCCCTGGATAACAGCTCGTAGCTTGCAATGCAGGAATAATCACCCGGAAGACCCATCAGTCTTACATAGTTGGAAGTGGTACATGCGCCCATGCCGAATACCATGTCGCGGACGTGGCATTTGGGATTCAATGCGCCTGCGGTTCCAACACGGATCAAATTCTTACAACCGTAAAAATGGATCAGCTCGTATGAATAGATGCCGATCGAAGGACATCCCATACCGGTTCCCATAACAGAGACCCGTTTTCCATTGTAGTAGCCAGTGAAGCCCAGCATATTTCTGGTTGCGTTAAACTGCTTTACATCCGTCAAGAAATTATCCGCAATAAATTTCGCACGAAGCGGATCTCCTGGTAACAGAACAGTCTCTGCAATCTCTCCCTCCAGTGCTGCAATGTGTGGTGTTGGTACTTTTGGATTTGCCATAATGTTCTTCTCCTTTACATAAATATCATGCTCTAGTTCATTTTTCCAGCCGGTCTGGAAGCTGCCATCAAAACCAGATCCGCCTGCCTGTCAGATTCTTATGATAACCGGACTTTGGTTCCCTTGCCATCCCTCTTGGCGATCTTCAAGCGGTTTAACTGAACTTCTTTCTTCTTATAAAGAATGGTTCCGTCTTCGTCCACCAGGTACAAATGCTCCAGTTCGTCATCCCGCTCCAGCTTGATGCCCCGGACACCCTTGGAATTTTTCTTCATTTCTGAAATCTCACCGCATGGGAACCGTAAGAAATAGCCATTTATGGTCTGAAGGACCACATCTCCCTCCGCGGCAGCTCTTACAGTTACCAGTTTATCATCATCCTGGAATTTTGTCGATGCCACAGCCCGGTTATTGGTTATAAATTCTTCTGCCGGAACAACCTTCACCGATGCCATCCTAGTCGCGAAAATCAGCTTTTTGCCCATGATCTGCTCCAGACTGGTCAGCATCAGAATCCGTTCGGTCTTGCCGTCATATTTACTGATATTTTCAATCGGAGTTCCCTTATCTCTTAATTTACCCATAGGAATGTCCGTCACCTTCAGCTGATACAGCATGCCCGTATCCGTAAACAGACAGATCTTGTCCGTGGTCAGACAACGCACCACATGCGGGTGTTCACTTTCCACGGTCTCCAGATTCCGCTCATAAGCAGACTTGTCCAACAGTTTGCAATAACCGAACCGATCCATAATAAATGCCACTTCCTGCACTTCCACAGGTGCTTCCTCGTATACCGCTTCTTTGCCATCCTCGATATCCGTCATACGGATCATGGCAAATTCTTCCTTGATCGCATCCAGATCTTCCATGATCACCTGATTCATGGTGTCCCGGTTCTTTAAAATATGCTGGTATTCCTTGATCTTACGCAGGGTCTCTCTGTATTCCTTCTCCAATGCCAGGATCTCCAGACCGATCAATTTATACAGACGCATCTCCAGGATCGCCGTCGCCTGCTTCTCGGTAAAACGCAGCTGTTTTGCATCCTCCTCAAAGCCCGGTACCCGGAAATTGATCCGGCTGATATCGCCTTCCATCAGACAGGCTTTTGCATCCTTCAAATTCTTGGAACCACGTAAAATGGCAATGATCAGGTCGATCACATCACAGGCCTTGATCAATCCCTCTTTGATCTCCTTCTTCTCCAGTTCCTTTTCCAGTAATACCTGGTATTTTCTGGTATTGTTCTTATACTGGAAATCCAGGTAATTTTTCAGAATTCCCCGTAGATTCAGGGTCTCCGGTCTGCCGTCCGCAATGGCCAGCATATTGACGCCGTAGGTGTCCTCCAATTTTGTCTTCTTATATAAAATATTCTTGATCTTCTCAACATCCGCATCCTTTTTCAGTTCCAGGACAATGCGGATCCCCTCTTTGTTGGACTGGTTGGATATATCCGTCACATCTGTCAGCTTCTTGGACTCTACCAGATCCGCCACATCCATCAGGAACTTATTGATTCCGGCACCGATCATGGTGTACGGGATCTCCGTGATCACCAGCTTATCCTTGTCACTGCGGCGCTTGCCCAGTTCCACCTCGATCCGGCCACGAAGCTTGATCTTACCTGCTCCGGTTTCATAGATAGCCGGAAGATCCTTTTTATTCGCAATGATCCCACCAGTGGGAAAATCCGGTCCTGGCATATAACGCATCAGTTCTTCCGTGGTAATATCCGGGTTCTGGATATACGCTTTCACTGCGTCAACTACCTCGCCTAAGTTATGAGGCGGGATGCTGGTACTCATACCGACTGCAATTCCCTCTGCGCCGTTGATCAGAAGGTTTGGCACACGGACCGGCAGAACCTCCGGCTCTTTCTCTGTCTCGTCATAGTTTGGGACAAAATCCACGGTTTTGTCTAAGTCTTTTAAATACACTTCCTCCGCGAATTTTTCCAGACGGGCCTCCGTGTATCGCATGGCTGCCGCTCCATCCCCTTCGATGGAACCGAAATTTCCATGCCCGTCGATCAGAGCCATGCCCTTTTTAAAGTTCTGGGACATGACCACTAAGGTATCATAAATAGAACTGTCTCCATGGGGATGGTATTTACCCATGGTGTCACCGACAATACGGGCTGATTTCCTGTGGGGCTTGTCATGCCCCAGCTTCAGCTCGCTCATATCATAAAGCACTCGGCGCTGTACTGGTTTTAAGCCGTCTCTGGCATCCGGGATCGCCCTGGCTGTAATAACACTCATGGAATAATTCATATAACTGCGCTGCATCTCTTCTGAATATTCCGTTGTGATGATCTTCTCTGCCACTTCCTGTTCTCCTATTCTTCTTCCTGCAATCCAAACGATTACTTTTACGCATCAATTTCCGCTTCATCTGCATGATCATATATAAACTGACGTCTCGGCGGCACGTCGCTTCCCATCAGCATCTCCGTGACCTCCGACGCCAGTCTTGCGTCCTCGATCTCCACCCGTTTCAACACACGGTTCTCCGGATCCAGGGTGGTCTCCCACAGCTGGGACGCATCCATCTCGCCCAGACCTTTGTACCGCTGCAGGGTAAAATCTCCCGTATGGGTCTTGCGATACTTCTCCAGCTCCTTCTCATCATACAGATACTGGCCCTCGCCCTTCTTCGGGATCACCTTAAATAACGGCGGCATGGCGATATACACATGTCCGTTATAGATCAGCTCCGGCATAAACCGGTACAGGAATGTCAAAAGCAGTGTATCAATATGGCTTCCATCTACATCCGCATCGGTCATGAGAATGATCTTGTGATAACGCAGCTTCGTAATGTCAAAATCGTTGCCATAGCCTTCCGAAAATCCACAGCCAAAAGCATTGATCATGGTCTTGATCTCTGCATTCGCCAGTACCTTGTCCATGGAAGCCTTCTCCACATTCAGGATCTTACCACGGATCGGCAAGATCGCCTGGTACATCCGGTTCCTGGCAGTTTTGGCAGAACCGCCTGCGGAATCTCCCTCGACGATGAATATCTCGCATTTTTCTGCATCACGGCTCTCGCAGTTGGCCAGTTTGCCGTTGCTGTCAAAGGAAAACCTGGACTTCGTCAGCATATTGGTCTTTGCCTTCTCCTCTGCCTTCCGAATCTTGGCAGACTTTTCCGCACAAGCGATAATGCCCTTTAAAGTTTCTAAATTACGGTCAAAATAAAGCTGCAGCTCGTCACCGGTAATGGAAAATACCGCCTTAGTGGCATCCGCACTGGCAAGCTTGGTCTTGGTCTGTCCCTCAAAAATCGGATCCGGGTGCTTCACTGCTATGATGGCCGTCATGCCGTTCCTGGTATCTGCACCTGTGAAGTTCGCATCCTTTTCCTTTAAAATCCCCAGTTCCTTGGCATAGCTGTTGATCAGCATGGTAAAACGGGTCTTAAAGCCCACCAGATGGGTACCGCCCTCCTGGGTGAAAATATTATTACAGAAGCCTAAAATATTCTCCTCGAAGGTATCCACAAACTGAAATGCCACCTCCACCTCGATCTGGTCCACCTGTCCCTTAAAATAGACCGGATCATGGACCGGGGTCTTGCCTGTATTTAATTCCTTCACATAAGCCACAATCCCCTCTGGCTCTGCATAGACAATGGATTCCTCCTCGCCTGCACGCTTATTGGTGTAATTGATGGTCAGACCCGGATTCAGATAAGCAGTTTCGTGGATTCTGCTCTTTAACCACTCTGCCTTAAATTTGGTCTTTTCAAAAATCTCCCCATCCGGAAGAAAATTGATCTCTGTACCGGTCTGTCGGGTCTTGCCGATCACCGGAAGCAGTCCATTCTCCAGTTCCACCACCGGGATACCACGCTCATAAGCATCGTGATAAATCTGTCCATCGCGGAAGATCTTCACATCCATGTGCTCCGAAAGTGCATTCACAACGGAGGAACCAACACCATGCAGACCGCCGCTGGTCTTATATGCCTGATTATCAAACTTTCCACCTGCATGAAGAGTTGCTAACACCACTCGCTCCGCGGAAACACCCTTCTTATGCATCTCCACAGGAATTCCTCGTCCACTGTCCTTCACTGTACAGGAACCGTCCTTCTCCAGTGTCACCCAGATCTGCTTGCAGTAACCAGCCAGATGCTCATCCACCGCATTATCCAAAATCTCATAAATCAGATGGTTCAGTCCTTTCGTCCCGACACCACCAATATACATACCCGGCCTTTTTCTGACAGCTTCCAGTCCTTCCAGGACTGTGATACTGTCCGCATTATATTGTGCCTTTGCCATGAAATTCCTCCTTAACTGAAAAAAAGCGCCAGCCTGTATGCTGGCGTATACCTGTTTATTATTATGGCACAAACATATGTTTTATTCAAGTGAAAAACCTTGATTTTTTTCACAAACGTGCTATAATCAATATGTTCATTTAAGCAGGCATAGTTCATTGGTAGAACATCAGCTTCCCAAGCTGAGGAGGCGGGTTCGATTCCCGTTGCCTGCTTTTCATTATTTTCAGAAATCAATTCTCTTGTTCTTTTTTCCATACCTGATCTATTTTTTCAATAAAGAACTATACAACTCCCCACCACCTGTGCTATATTTTTGAGCGGTTGTGAAAAAATCCACAAAAGATTAAAGGAGTTTTATTTTATGCAGACGTTACTTAACACCCCTCATGAGATCATCCAGCAGAACATCCTCGGTGCGGCAGCAAAGGCCAAGACCAGGATTTTGAATATTCTGGTGCTGGGAATAATGGCTGGCTCTTTTATTGCTATGGGAGCACAGTCCAGCAGTCTGGCGGTCCATAACATTTCCAACGTAGGTCTGGCGCGGACACTGGCAGGCTGTATTTTCCCGGTTGGACTGATGATGATCGTCTTTGTGGGCGGCGAATTATTTACCGGAGACTGTATGATGTCTATGGCATGGATGCAGAGAAAAATCCATTTTGCAGATATGCTCCGTACCCTGGTTCTGGTGTATGTGAGCAATTTTGTCGGTGCAGCTCTGATCGCGTTCCTGGTGGCCCATTCCGGCCAGTATGATTATTCTTCCGGCGCTCTGGGGGCTTATACCATCAAAGTCGCTTACGGCAAGGTACATTTATCCTTCGCCAACGCCCTGATTTCCGGGATTCTCTGCAACATCCTGGTGTGTGTGGCAGTTCTCATGGCTGCAGCAGCGAAAGACATTGCCGGAAAAGTATTAGCCATCTTTTTCCCGATCCTGGCATTCGTAGTATCCGGGTTTGAGCACTGTGTTGCGAATATGTATTACATTCCTGCTGGTATTTTCGCATCAAAAAATGCTGCCTATGCCACAAAAGCCCTTGAGCTCTACAACATTGACAGCACACAGTTATCCAGCTTAAACTGGGGAAGCTTTGCAATCTCTAATTTAATTCCGGTAACCATCGGCAACATCATCGGCGGTGCCTTATTAGTTGGCGGTGCCTGCTTCTATCTTCACGGAAAAGCCTTACATGAGTCCTGATTCCAGGCTTCCATAGGCAATTAATGGATCTCCCGCCTGGACTCCAAGGCTCACCGTATAATATAAAATTACGCTTTTTGCCTCGGCATAATAGGAGGCAAGAGGTGTTCCATCCATCGATTTTAATTGTCCCAGAAGTTCACCTTTTTTGATGATCTGACCAGCTTCTTTGACCGCCGGATACCAGAAACCACGTTCTGGTGCTTCCAGGTAATAGGACTGACTGATCTCTTCCTGTTCTTCTGGGACATTTTTTTTCATTTCTATCATCTTAAGATGTGCCATTAATTCCAACACATTTTCCTTATATGCTTCAATCTCCCGTTCTGACCACATTCCCTGTCCACCGCGCTCCAGAAGAAGTGCCGGAATCCCACACTGGGCTGCCCAGCTATAAAAACCGTTTTTGGCAGAAGAACGTACCCGATAAGGAAGGGATAGGGATGCAGCGCCACCACGGGCCTGATCCCGCACAGCTTCTTCCGTTTCATATGGAAAATAAACAAATGGCGTTGCTTTTTCATTCACATCTCCGCCATGCAGATCCATCAGAAAATCCGCCACCGGATAGATTTCCTGCTCCAGAACCTTTGCAATTCTCTGTGTAACAGTTCCGTCTTCCTTTCCAGGAAATTCCCGGTTCAGATTTTTCCCATCAAAAGGATTCACCTGCCTGGCTCCCGCATAAAATCCGGCTTCATTGACCACCGGTATAAGAATCAGCCTTCCAGACATATTTTCCGGCTCCAGTTCCTGTCCCAGCTGACGCAAGGCTTCCATTCCTATATACTCACAGCCATGCACACCTGCTGTGACCACCAATGTTTTTCCCGGTTCTTTTCCCTCGATCACCAGAACCCGGATGGAGGTCTGATCCGTCACTTTCAACTCAATGACCGTCTTTTCTCCCGGTGCTGCCTTCATATCATACTGCCTCATGGCAATCGTCCTCCTCAAAATCAATGATAGAATCCAGCAGTCTTCTGGCATATGGATCTTTTGTATCTGCAATCCGGGATACCGGAAGATGTTCCGTCACACGTCCGCGGTACAAAAACATCACATCATCGCAAAAATAAGTAACGGATGTCAGATCATGTGTAATAAAAATATAAGTCAGCCCAAGTTTCTTTTTCAAATCCAGCAAAAGATCCATGACCTGCACCTGGGTATGTGCGTCCAGAGAAGACACCGCTTCATCAAACAAAATCATTTCCGGCTGACAGGCCACTGCCCTGGCGATGCAGACTCTCTGCAGCTGTCCTCCAGACAGTTCATGAGGAAAACGGCTGGCATAAGATTCATCCAATCCCACCAGTTCCAACAGCTTTCGGGTCTCTTCCTGGCGGTCCAGTCTCTCCCGGTTCTTTCTTTCCCTGGCAGCAAGTCCTTCCCCAATCAGATCTTTCACCCGAAATCTTGGATTTGCCGATGTGGTATAATCCTGAAATACCACACTCAGCCGTTTCTGCAGATTTTTTCTGCCGGCACGGGAACCATATACAGAAGTCCCATCCATCTGCACTTCACCCTTATCCGGTTTCAAAAGTCCACAGATTACTTTTCCTAATGTCGATTTTCCACTTCCCGACTCTCCCAGGATTCCCAGACAGGTTCCCTGCGGCACAGACAGGCATACATCAAATAGAACCTGTGTCCTCGTAGTGCCAAATATTTTTTCCTGTCTCTCGCTGCGGAAACTGACGCAGATATTCTTTAATTCAAGCATGGTTTTCTCTCCTCCCGTTTCAGGATATCCCGGTAACGATCCATCACTGCCATACGTTTTTCTACCAATAGTCTGGTATAAGGATCTTTGGCATGATGCAGGATATGGTGAAAATCCCCCTGGTCAACGATCCGTCCACTGTTCATGACCATGATCCGGTCTGCCACCTTGGAAATCGCCCCCAGATCATGAGTAATAAAGATCATCGCCGTTTTCTTTTCCCTCTTAATCCGCTCAAATTCTTCTAAAATTTCATACTGGGTAATCGCATCAATGGCCGTTGTGGGCTCATCCGCAATCAAAAGTTCTGGAGAAAGCGCCATGGCAATTCCGATCATAATCCTCTGGAGCATTCCTCCAGATAGCTGATGAGGATATTTCTCCAAAACCTCTGCACCATCATGGATCCGCATCTGATCCAATACTTCCAATGAAACGCTTCTGATCTTTTCCCCATTCCAATCTGTATGCATGGCAAAGGTTTCCGCCATCTGGCTGCCGATCCGGTATAACGGATCAAAACAGGTCATAGGATTCTGAAGCACCATGCCGATCTGATTGCCCCTCAATTTCCGCAACTCTTCTCCTGGCGCGCCAATCAGGTTTTTATCATCAAACACTGCCTGTCCGGACACCTGGAAATTTTTATCCAGAAGTCCCAGTACCGCTTTTAATGACATGCTTTTTCCACTTCCCGATTCCCCCAGGATTCCCAGACATTCTCCTGGATAAACCTCAAATTTCACGTGATCCACAATTCTTTTTTTCTGTCGTCTGGTCACCAGATCCACACAAAGATCTTCTACTTTCATCGCCGGCTTCATCTATGCCACCTCCTTTGGATCCAGCACATCCCGGATTGCGTCACCCATCAGATTAAATACCGATACCAGGATCACGATGGCAACACCAGGAACGATCATCTGAGTTGGATTGCTGGTCAGCACATTTTTGGCTTCATTTAACATGGCTCCCCACTCCGGTGTCGGTGCCTGAACGCCCAGTCCTAAGAAGGACAACGTTGAAATATTGATAATTGCCCAGCCCACATCCAATGACGCCAGAACTGCCAGATCTGCCGCAATGGATGGAATCAGGTGGCGTGCCAGGATAAACCGCTCTGGTGTTCCAATACATCTGGAAAACTGGACAAAATTCCGGTCACGGTACTGCATAACGCCTGTTCGGATCATCCGGGCATACCAGGCCCATTTGATAAATACATTTGCTAAGATCACATTCTGGACATTGATTCCCAGAAGTGCCACCACTGCAAATACCATGATCTGGCTTGGAAAAGATAACATCACATCCACCACCCGCATGATCAGTTCTTCTGTAATTCCCCTGAAATATCCAGCCAGAAGTCCCATCAGGGCCCCAAGACCAATAGTTCCCAGCATGGTAAGCACTGCCAGTCCCAGGGTCGGACGGATTCCATACAACATTCTGGATAAGATACAGCGGCCAAGATTATCGGTTCCCAATGGGTATTCCAGACTGAATGGAGCAAATTTATGAAGAATGTCCGCTGCATATGGGTCGTGAGGTGCGATTACCGGAGCAAAAATTCCAAGAAGCGCAACCAGAAACACGATTCCTACACTTCCCACAGCGGTTTTATTATGTAAAAAGCGGTGAAGCATTATGCCCCCTCCTTTCTCATACGTGGATCGGAAATTGTCTGCAGAATATCAAACAGAAGGTTAAATCCAACAAACAGGACTCCGATCAGAAGCACATACGTCTGGATCACCGGATAATCCCGGTTAAAGATCGAACTGATACACAAGGTTCCCAGACCCGGCCACGCAAATACATTTTCCACAACAATGGTTCCAGAGATCAGCTGTGGGATACTCATACCAATGGCCACAATACAGGTATGCATGGAATTTTTCAAAATGTGCTTTACCAGAATGGATTTCTGGGACAGTCCCCGGACATTGGCGTACAGCACATAATCCTGTTTCATATTTTCCAGCATGTTATTGCGGATCAGACGGATATAAGTAGAAATATAGCTGAGAGAAACGGTAAATGATGGCAAAATCAGATGCTTCCACGTTCCATTGCCACTGGTCGGTAAAAGATCCAATTTAATAGAAACCAACCACATCAATAAAAGTCCCACCCAATAAGCCGGCATCGCTGTCGTCATGAACACCAGCCCTCTCATGATCTTATCAAACCAGCCATCCTTGTATACTGCACACAGAAATCCAATGGGCAGACTCAGCACAATCACCATCACAAAAGAAACACCTGCCAGCTGCAAGGTTGCTGGGAGACACCGCAGCAGTTCTCCTGCTACTGTTCTGGTTGGATTCACATAACTGATTCCAAAATCCCCGTGAAGACAATCCCATAACCAGGTAAAGTATCTGACCAGATACGGTTTGTCCAGTCCCAGTTCCGCTCTCACTTCTGCGATGGCTTCTTCTGTGATGATCGGCACCTGGCGGACTCTTAATGCAACCTCTGCCGGATCTGATGGAATCAGATTAATAAAAACAAAACAGACAAAAGAGATGATCACCAGCAACGGGATTGCTGACAAAATTCTTTTTATAATATACGGTTTCATTTAAACCTCCATACGTTAGAAAACGGAGCCGTCAGCCCAAACGGCCCGGCTCCTATTTATTGCTGTTCTCAACAATCCTTAAAATGAGAAATCCTGGAATGGAACCTCATACTGGGTCTGTGTAAAGTGGAATCCCTTCAGGTCAGAACGGTAGATTGCCTTGTTGCACTCATAGGTCAGCGGAATGTAAACCGCATCCTCATGAAGACGGGTCAGCACATAGGTATAAAGTTCCTGACGCTCTGTCTCATCGGTGCTTACCAGGATTTTGGTAATGGCATCATCAATCTCCGTCTTATCTTCCAGACCTTGCTGTGCCGCAAAATCTCCATACACCGGTGCTCTCATAGCTGCCAAAGAGGACTGTGGATCATACGGCATACCCCAGCAGATATTAAATACCATGGAGAAATTTCCTGCTTTCATGTTATCACGGTAGGACTGCTCTTCCTCACCGTGAATATTCAGTGCAATACCAATGGACTGATACTCACTCTGTAAATACTCTGCAATGGATTTCTCTGTTACACTGTCGCTGTTGTAAAGAAGATCCAGATTCAGCTTCTGGCCATCCTTCTCACGGATTCCATCGCTTCCCATCAGCCATCCCGCTTCATCCAGAAGCTGTCCGGCCAGTACCATATCACAGGCATAAGGCTCTAGATCAATATCACAGTATGGAACTGTTTTTGCAAACAAGGTATCTGCCGGCTGCTCCAGACCATAGAAAATACCCTGGGAAATGTTTTCCTTGTTTGTTGCGTGCTGAAGGGCGATCCGGACATTTTTATCAGAAAGGATCGGATCTGTGGTATTTAAAACAATCTGTCTTGTGGAAGTCGGGTCAGACAATGATACGGTAAAGCCATCCTTGTCCATATACTGGTTCACTGCATCTGCATCGATCATATTCTTTCCAAAGATTAAATCGATCTCACCCTTTTCCAAGGCCAGAATACGGGTCTGGTTATCTGGAATTACCTTTACAGTGATTTTCTTAATTGCCGGCTGCTCGCCCCAGTAATCCGGGTTTGCAGTAAAGATTGCGTACTCATCCGTCACAAACTCAGATAACACGTATGGACCAGTTCCAATATATGCCTCCACACCATCTTTGGTACTTCCGTTTTTCATAGCTTTTGGGGAGATCATGGCAAATGGTCTTGTTACACCAAGCTCTGTCAGCATTGGATAATACGGCTCAGACAGCTCGATCACAAAAGTATTTTCATCCGGAGCGGATACTCCAACCAACAGGTTCATCATCTCCAGCCAGGTATGACGGTCTTTATTTTCAATGATCGCGTCAAAGTTTGCCTTGATGGCATAAGCATCGCACACTTCTCCATCAGAGAATTTCACGCCTGGACGAATGTGGAATGTATAAGTCTTTCCATCCTCGCTGATATCCCAGCTTTCTGCCAGACAGCCCTCATAACCATCCTCAGTAATATTTACCAGAGTTTCATATAGCATTTCCTGGGCATACATTTCACCTGCATACAGATGTGGATTCAGATCGCGGATGTCTCGATAATTGACAAATACCAGATCTTCTTTTCCCTGGCTTTCCGCTGTCCCTTCTTCTCCAGCTGCGGAAGTTTCTGCATTTACCTGGCTGCCTGCAGAAGTCTGATTTTCTGTTGCCTCACCATTTCCGCCAGTCGAACAGCCTGTAACAACCGCTGCTCCTAACACGCTTGCTAACGCCAATGCGCCCCATTTCTTTTTCATAATGTTCCTCCTCTATATGTTTTTTCTTTGGTTTCCTTTTTGTTACTTTCCAGCAACGAACCAGAGTATATCATGGTTAGTATTAACTTACTACTACCGGATTAGAGGGGGATTCCTATTCCATTTTGTTATATCCCAGTGTTTTTCTATAAAATGCTTTGAAATCTGCGGATAAACCACCTGGACGATTCACTTAGCTCTACTTCTTCCTGATAAATATAGCCAATTACCAGAAATGGTTCGCACTGGTTGATCCTTAACTGATGAAGATCATACTGTTTATAATCTGGATACAAAAAATTAATTCCAAGGCTGCACATATCTGTGTGCATCAGAAGATTCATAGTCAGGTGATCACTGTTGGTATAAGCCCCATAATGAAGCTGTTCTGTGCGGATAGCGCCAAGACTGACATGGTTTAAATGATGCTCCATGGAAAAAAAGTCCCGGACTCCACGCACAAAGGTCAATTTTGACAGATCCTTAAAATCGATACCTGTTTCGTGATATAATGGATGCTGTGGGCCAATATAAACACAGGCTTCTTTCACATCCATTGGTTCAAATTTCAGTTTTTTATGAGAAAGGATGTGTTGAAAGGACTGCAGCTGCTTCTGGGCCACATACACAATTCCCAACTCCGCAATTCCCTGAGAAACCATGGTGCTGATTTCCTCCACACTGCCTTCCTGATGTTCGATCACATACTCTTGTCCCTTTTCTTTGTAAAAATCCGTCAACAGCCTGGAGATCATATTACTGGGATATGTAGCAAGGCTGAATTTTTTCCCATGATTATGATCAGCCATGGATACGATCAGCCCTGCATTGTGCAGAATATTCTGTGCATACTCCTGCACGGTCTCCCCATAAGGCGTGATCCGGATTCCTTTTCCTGTCCGCTCAAATAATTCTCTTCCCAGTTCTTTTTCCAGAGAACTGATCACTTTGCTTACATTTGGCTGTGTCGTATAGAGACATTCCGCTGCTTTATTAAAGCTTCCTTTTTCACATGTTACCATAAAGTATTCCAATTGTTTTAATTCCATAATCGTCATGTTCCTTCCGCTAATGTTTCTTTCTAACTATTCAGTACCTTCATAGTTACGTTTCTTTTTTATTATTACCTGTCAAATAATCACCTATGTACTCTGCTGTCACGGACATTTTGCCCACAGGTGTTCGTGTGCAAAAAACACTTGTTTTTCCACAGCAAACGCACTATAATAGACCAATCGGATTATTTCAAAACACACAACAGCTTCCTATCAGGTTGTTCCTGAAATATCCAAATTCAAGGGGAAAAGAGGTTTCCATATGAAAAAACTTTATGAGCAATGGACCAGCATCAGCCTGGTCAAACGAATCGTAGTAGGCTTAATCATCGGCGCGGTCTTAGGACTGGCAGCTCCACAGGCTTCCGGCCTTGTGATCCTTGGCGATGTATTTGTCGGAGCATTAAAAGGTATCGCTCCGCTTCTGGTATTTTTCCTGATCATCAGTTCCTTATGTCATGCAGGCAAAAGCCACGGCGGTGTCATCAAAACCGTTATTGTTCTGTATATGTTCAGTACCTTCTTAGCATCACTGATCGCAGTATTTGCCAGCCGCTTATTCCCGGTCACACTGACACTGACTGTGGAGGCCGCTGACCTTTCCGCTCCTCAGGGCATCGTGGAAGTATTCCGGACACTGTTATTAAATATTGTAGCCAATCCCGTTTCCGCTATCATTAATGCCAACTACATCGGCATCTTATCCTGGGCGGTTCTCTTCGGAATCGGCTTAAGAGGCGCCAATGACAACACCAAGAAATTTTTCGATGATGTTTCCACCGGTCTTTCCAAGGTGGTCACCTGGATCATCAGCTTTGCTCCATTCGGTATCCTCGGACTGGTTTACAGCGCAGTTTCCACCAATGGACTTGGCATTTTCACCGAGTATGGCCGGCTGCTTGCTGTTTTGGTTGGCTCTATGTTATTTATCTACTTTGTGACCAACCCGATCCTGGTATACTGGTGCATCCGCAAGAATCCATTCCCGCTGATCTTCAAATGCTTAAAGAGAAGTGCCATCACTGCGTTCTTCACCAGAAGCTCTGCAGCCAACATCCCGGTCAACATGGAAGTCTGTGAGGAAATTGGGCTGGATAAAGATACTTACTCCGTGACGATCCCACTGGGCGCTACCATCAACATGGACGGCGCAGCGATCACCATCACCATCATGTCCCTGGCAGCCGCGCACACCTTAGGAATCCCAGTTGATCTGCCAACCGGTATTATCTTAAGTATCCTGGCTACTTTATCCGCCTGTGGCGCTTCCGGTGTTGCCGGTGGTTCCCTGCTTCTGATTCCGATGGCCTGCTCCTTATTCGGTATTCCTAATGATATCGCCATGCAGGTAGTTGGCGTCGGCTTCATCATCGGTGTGATCCAGGATTCTGTAGAGACCGCACTGAACTCTTCCTCTGATCTTCTGCTCTCCGCTTCCGCTGAATTCCGTCAGTGGAGATTAAACGGACGGGAAATCAAATTCTAAAAACAAGGCAGCATTCCCGCAGCAGCAACGGGATAGCCAGCAAACACTTGATAACAGCAAAACCCCTGGGACATGTGATCAAAATGATCATTGGAATCCCAGGGGTTTTCGTTTCCATTCATCTTCGTGCAATGCACATTTTTCTATCTGAACGGCTTTTCACTGCGCCACGTTTTATGCCGGATTACATTCGATCAGATACTTATTCTTGCTATGGATCAGTCCGTACTCTTCCAGCGTATTGATCATGCGGTAAACCGTCGCCATACCGATTCCGGCATCCTTCTTTGCCGCCTGATAATAAATCTCTTTACAGGAGCTGCACTCTCCGTTCAGGATCACATCGATCAGAAGTTTTCTCTGGTTCGTGATGCGGCATCCGTTCTTCTTTAACTCTTTTAAAATGTATGTTTTCTTAGCCTCTGCTGACATAGGGTTCTCCTCCTCTTTACGTGTTATTTTGTGAATTTTCAGAATTTCTTATGAAGTTAGTATATACTAACTTTTAATGAAAATCAAGCAGAATTGAAAACATTTTTCTCATTAAGATGATCCGACGGAATTTTCTGTTATTTCAAGTCGAACGTCCGTGAGACTTGGCGCGTGATTCTGATCAGCGTAAACTGACATATTTTTTGCAGTAAGAAAGAATGTGCCAGGGCACATTCTCGCGCCGAGCGCGGTCGCTTGCGACATGTTTCTTTTTCGCGCGAGTGCGCATCCCGCGGAGCGTTTTTTTGTCATAGGACGAAGTTTCCTATGACAAAAAAGAGGGCGCCATCTCTGACGTCCTCTCGATCATTTCTCGTATATCTTTGATGATTCCGGAATCCCTTGGGATTAGAAATCAACCTCTGTATCATAGTAGCAACATTTCAGCAGCTTCTCCATCTCTTCCTGGCTTGGCTGACGTGGGTTAGAACCGGTACATGCATCAGCAATGGCGTTCTTAGCGATCTCAGGCAGTCTCTCTAAGAATACTTCTTCCGGAACGAAGCCCTGCTCGGTTGGATAGCTGTCTGGACCGTAGTTCTTGATGCAGTGTGGAATATTTAATGCATCATTCATGCCACGCAGATATGTGATCAGGTTGGCAACCTTCTCATCCAGAGTCTCACCACCTAAGCCCATAAAATCAGCAATCACGCCGTAACGTTTCTTCGCAGTCTCGTCTTTTGCATTGAATGCAATAACCTTTGGCAGATACATCGCGTTTGCTGCACCATGGATGATGTGTGCGCCGTAGTCTGCAAATGCAGCTCCGGTCTTATGTGCCATGGAGTGAACAATACCTAATAATGCGTTAGAGAATGCCATACCAGCTAAGCACTGTGCGTTGTGCATGGAATCACGTTTTGCCATATCCCCATTATAGGAATCAACGAGATCATTCTGGATCATCTTGATCGCATGGAGTGCTAATGGATCTGTGAAATCACAGTTTGCAGTCGATACATATGCCTCAATCGCATGAGTCATCGCATCCATACCAGTATGGGCAACCAGCTTCTTCGGCATAGTCTCTGCCAGTTCCGGATCTACGATCGCAACATCTGGGGTGATCTCAAAGTCAGCGATCGGGTACTTGATACCTTTCTGATAATCCGTAATGATAGAGAATGCAGTTACCTCAGTTGCTGTACCGGATGTAGAAGAAATTGCACAGAAATGAGCTTTTCTTCTTAATTTCGGGATACCGAATACCTTGCACATATCCTCAAAAGTAATGTCCGGATACTCATATTTAATCCACATTGCTTTGGCAGCATCGATTGGGGAACCACCGCCGATGGCTACGATCCAGTCTGGCTGGAACTCTTCCATGGCTGCTGCACCCTTCATAACTGTCTCAACAGATGGGTCTGGCTCAATGCCTTCAAATAATTTTACTTCCATGCCAGCTTCTTTTAAATACTGCTCTGCACGATCCAGGAAACCGAAACGCTTCATGGAGCCGCCGCCAACACAGATCATTGCTCTCTTTCCTTCGAATGTCTTTAAAGCCTCTAAAGCTCCTTTTCCGTGATATAAATCTCTTGGTAATGTAAATCTTGCCATATCTCAGATCCTCCATTCTTGCCGCTTCTGAAGCGGCAGATAAATTAGACATTCACGTTAACATCTTCTGCTATGTTGTTAACGTTTTAACAATATTTCTGAGGATATTATAGCATATCTGCTGTAGATTTCAATGGATTTTAAAGATTTTTTATCATTTTTCACATTCTATTAACATTTACAACTGTGATTACTTGTATAAACAATAACAGTATCTACATTTATACCCGGATACAGCGCACTACGATCCGCTTACTTCCGTCATAAGTGCAGGTAAATAAGATCAGACTTTTTATATAAAAACATGGTATCGTCTCCACCGTTAGGTCGATATACGATACCATGTCTATGATAATATTCTGTTATGTCATTCTCTCATGTATCATTTCTTCTGCTCGCTATTTTCTGCAGCCAGTACCCCAGTTTCCAAAGCTGGTGTTCCAGTTTTTCACGCTCCTTCCACAGGAACTATTATTCTGGAACCTTCCTGGTTTGCAATTGTTTCCTGTCTGGCAGCTTCCAGCGTTCTGGCCAAAGCAGTTGCCAGGCACGGTTCCGTAAAGGTTCACACTGTTTCCGCCGCAGATCCGTGTCTGACAGATGCCTGCCGCCATAGAGGTCATAGGCTGTACGGTCATCATTGCAAATGCTGCCATCAGAACAACAGCACCAATTTTTGTTTTCTTCATCATGTTATCATTCTCCTTTTGTTTCAATTATGTTACATTTTTGTTACAAAACGATGATAACATGACATTTGGTAAATATCAACTGGATGTTACTGGAAACCATTTCTCTTACGAGGGCTCTGTAACTCTACTGGATCCATGCGCCCTGCTCGTCTACCAGGTAACCATCTGGGGTTCTCTGATTCTTGTACATAGCGCCCTGTGGGATTCCCTGGTTCTTCTGGATATCAAAGTTCCATGTAAGTCCCTGACTGTTCCAGCCAGTGATGCCGATGGTTGCTGGGTTGAAATAATACCATTTTCCATTGATCTGCTGCCAGCCGATTGCCATGGAACCATCTGGTTTCATGTAGTACCAGCAATTATCCATCGCCTCCAGATACCAGCCTGTCCGCATGATTCCATTAGCGTCAAATGCGTACCAGATGCCGCCAATCTGTTGCCAGCCATTCTTTGCGTAACTTCCACCTGGAATCTGATACTTCCAGCCATTGCCGCTGCGCACCCATCCTTCGGAGTCACTGCGGTCCCTGTCGTTCCGATCACTGTGGTCCGTAATCGCCAGAAGCTTCACAAAGGAAGCTGTTACTTCTGTATCCTGTTTCAGTTTAAAGGTATAAGTGCCTTTTGCCGTGGTTTTTACAGTCTTTCCATTAACCTGTAAATAATTTAACCGATATCCAAGGTTTGCTTTTGCTATCAATGTGATTTTGGTGCCTTCCGGTCCGGTAAGGTGGTCTGCCGTGACAGTTCCTCCAGTAATCTCATCATCAATGAAAACTTCATAGGTCATCACCCACGGATCATCTGGCTTCTCCGGGTTATTTGGATTATTGGGATCATCTGGCTTCTCTGGGGTATTTGGGGTATCTGGCTTCTCCTGCTCCTCCGCCTGATTTGCCAGAATCAGGGTTCCCATTCTTGTGAGAACAAAGGTCATGGCACTTCCATCTTCATTTACTGTTACTTCTAAAGGATGCTGAGTTCCATCTGCGTCTGCCACTGCTGCAAGGATTGGTTTTTCTGAATCCAACTGATCTGGTACGGAAATCTCTGCCTTGATCGGTGTTTTTAATGGAAGGAGATTTCTGGAATCCTGGTCTTCATTGTATTCACGAACCAGGCTCAGAACATACTCACAGAGGGAATCCTTGACAATCGGCTTGTCACCAATCTTTTCTAGTGTCTCTGTGGAAAATACCGCTGTTTTTGCTACTGCATTGGACGGTGTAGCATTGGATGGTGTGGCATTGGACAGCTCTGTCTCGGATAATACCGCCGCATCCTCTTCTCCCTTGATTACCAGAACCGCATTGGATGGAGACGCTACTTTCAGGGACGGATAAATGCTAAGAATCATTCCCTTTGCGTCCACTGGCTCCAATTCCCTGGCTATGCCAACTGTCTCTACATCTTCGCCGATCTCCCGACCATTGTTTTCCCATACCTGCTGATAAACTTCTGCCAACTTCAGTACAGAATCCATCAGGTACTCTGCTACTTTTTCCGTATCTGCATCCTGAACTGCCTTTACTGCTTTCTTAATTGCATTTTCATCATATACTTCTGTTCCGTCTGGATCGTCTAATGCTTTATCGATCAATTTTTGAAGATTCTGCATCTCTTCGGGAAGCGGCAAATCATCAGGTGTATCGATTGCTGCGTCTTTTCCTAAGGATACATATGCGTGAAGCTTTAATCCAGAAGCAGTTTCTGCAGTTACAACCAGCGCACCGTCTGTCTCCTCCTCGTCAATCTTCAGGACACCATTTTCATCAATGGTGGTATTGGAACGCATTCTGGTCGTATCGGTAGCAACAGACCAGGTTACTGCTTCATTAAGGTTAAAATCACGTAATTCAAAGGTCTGCTCATCGCCCTTTTTCAAGGTAACTGCATATGGGTAAATGGAAGCTTTTAACTGTAATTCTGCGTATACGCTGGAACCATTGGTTCCTGCCATATTGAAAGTCAGCTCCGCTCCACTCTCACTGGGCACGCAGGATATACCAGAATCACTGTCAATCATATTCGTAATCGGACGATTAATCTTTAAGGTAATCGTTCCTTTATTTTTCATGGTCGGATCAGAAACTGCAACCCTCAACCGTCCGTCTTTCCCTTCCTGCATCATCACAGATGCCTGGCTGTCACATGTAACCTCTCCAACAGTCGTCTCTTTGTCTTCCCAGAAATTGATTCCGGTGATTCCTAACTCTTTCTGATATACAGCCTGTGCCGCAGAGGTATTGGCCAGTACAGTTACCTGAGGCGCTTTTGCGTAGTTTTCAGTCTCTTCTTTTCCCGTTTCAGGAAGAAGAACATAGCTGTAAGAACCGTTTGTTGGATTCTTTCCATGATCGAACCACATCTCCAAGTAATTCTGGGTGCTTTCGCCTTCTGTAGTTCCAATATCACTCCAGTTTCCGGTATTTCTCGCCCGGCGGGCACGGATGCTGGTTCCCTCTTCTGGGAAATAATATCCGATTCCTGCGGAGGAACCATTTCCTTCCAGATGAGTCCATTCTGCACCATCAAATTCGGTACCGGACACATCAGCGCTATGCTCTGCCAGTTCTTTGATATTAGCTTCTTTGATCGGAAGATGGATCTCTTCACCATTGACTACAAATACATTTTCACCATCCGTACCAAGTCTGCGGTTTTCAATGGTGGTTTCTACCGGAAGATCTATGCCCTTGTTCTGGATGCCAGCTCCCAGACAGACGATCTCATTTTCAAACATGAACCAGGATTTTTTTCCTTTCAGGTTTGGTGCGTAAGTGATCTCACCATCCGCATTCTTCGCCTTATTGGCAATAGCTCCCGAAAATGACATACCGCTGATTCCATAATTACCGATGGTGCTTCCACCTACCCAGCTTTCATCAGAGCAGTAATCTCCGCCCTGGGCATATCCAGAACTGTCTGGCTTACCTGTTCCGATATTAACTGGTACTACGGTAGTTCCTGGAAGTCTTAATGGATTGACAGTGTTCCAGAAATTATCGGTATACTGATCCTGATCAGAATCATAAATATAGGTCATACCGTTGTTCTGATGCCAGCCCATACGGTTTTCATCATTCATGATCTCTGTATTCTGTGTTCTTTCGGAATACATAGATACTGCAAATAAGTAATCATCCATTCTGTGTACTGCACGATCCATATATGGGAATGATTTGTGAAGCGGCTCTACTTCTGCTACGATGGAAGAATCTTCCAGAATCTCTCTTGCTCTTTTCTTAATTGCCAGATTTTCCACGCCCTCCAGGCTATCAACAAATCCTGGATCCTGCTCCATCCAGTATTTCATAGTAGAAAGCATGGTTTCTTTTGCTTCGTCACTGAGGGAATCGATCATCTGAAGAATGATCACCATAGCCTCTCTGCCTGCACCTTGATTACTTCCACCCTTTCTGGATACAGAACGTCCCTTTAAGGAATCCAGCATTAAGCCACGATACATGGAGTTTCCAAAACCATTGACAATGTAATACTCCAGATTCTGCTGTACTTCGCCAGAATACTGCCATGGAGTTCCACCAATCAGAGATGGGATCTTGACACCGCCTTTCATAAACTCAATTCCATAAGATCCAAGATAAGGCACACGGCTATGATCCATATAGGAACCATCTGCATAGAATCCACTCGCATATCCATCTGCCGCCAGTTTACTGCTGTCCTCTACGGTCTGGATCACAAAGGTTCCGGAGGATGCCTTTGATCCCATATAAAGCTGTTCACTGTCTTTTCTTAAAGCACCTAAGCTGACAGCGGTGGTAGAACAGTCAATAATATTAGCGCCCTGAGCCGTTCTATAGCCATTAGCATGGGTACTAGCCGTTCCGATAGCACCCTCGTGGTAAGGATCTGGCTGGAAGAAATACATAGCTTCTGTATAAAGTTTTACCTGTTCTGGTGTTAAACTATCATAGATCAGCATCAGAATCGGAATCAAATCCTTCGGAATACCGATCTCCCATGTCCACCAGTTGTTGGTCTGGGTCTTCGGGGTATAGCATACAGTACAGAGATAATCCATGATATTGATCATATCCTTTAACATATCAGGATTCTGATAATAGTTACTTCCTTCTGCCGCATAAGCAGTTGCCATGGAAAGCACTTTTTTAAAGGCTGGGCGGAACTCTGCCGCGTCATCTTCATATGGAGTCGAAGCAACGCCTGCAGCCCCTTTATCTGCTTTCCAGGGGATATCCGGACAGCTGTCTTCTCCTTTGTATGCATAAGCATTCCATGCAGTCTCTGCCGCCTTGTTCATGGAAACCAGGATTTCAGCTCCGTCTTCTTCACTGGCAAGATCAACTCCTACGATGGACTCTTTCCAGGTTTTACGGATCTTTGCGTAATCTTCTTCTGTTGCCTTTGGCAGATTTTCTGGTACTGTATACAGAACTTCTACCTTAAACTTCTTCTCGGTTCCATCTGTATTCTTTGCAACCAGCACCAGGCTTCCTTTTTCTTTCCCTGTGATGATCGCATTACCATTAGTCAGTTTTTTTACTGTCACCAGATGATCGGCGCTGGTATCGCCTGCTGTACGGGTTCCATCGGTTTCTCCGTCTGGTAACTCATACTTTTTCTTACTTGATCCAGCATTTCTAAGATAAGTTCCATCTGGCTTCACGAACTTTGCGCTCCAGGTCACACCCTCTTTATCAAATCCTGCTGGCAATTCCACCTGTTTTTCATTTCCACGCACTACCTCAATCACATCACCATCTACAATATCCGGCAGCTGATAGCTGACCTCTAAGGTAACTGGTTTGGTCATCTTGGCTGCATCCAGTTTTACATGCAGTCCATCTCCTGTTTCGTTAGACGAAACTAAAGCACCTTCTCCACTGGTTTCAGTCACCTGATTTGCAGAAAAATGAACGGTAAATTCCAGGTTTCCCTCTTTGCTATTACTTGGTTTACCTACTGTAATCTGCGTTGTTCCTCTCGACTCGTCCTTTTTCATAAGCATAGACATTGGTTGATTTAAAGTAACATTGGCAATATTGTTAGTCAGTTCTGTAATTCCTTCTGACCACTTGTTCACTGCAAGAATGCCGTTAGTTAAGCTTTCAGCCGCCTGAATTTCATTTGAATTTGACAGGACATTGGTATCTGGATTTACCATAGTCTGACCACTGAAATCCGCCTGTTTGCCTCCTGCTTTTACTGTATACTGGTACTGTGTTCCTGCCATCCAAAGTTCAAATGACTGCACAACTGTATTTCCCTTTGTTGGAAAACGGAAATATACGTTGGAATTTGTAATAGAATCTGTAAACAAATATTTCCATTGAAGAGGATTCTCATTTGGATTCCCATTTCCGCTCAAATCTGAAGCTGACAGCCAGTTTCTAGCATGTACGCCTTTGGTTGCCGTATCTACAGCCTTTTCCCAGCTGCCTCCTGCTTTTGCCTGATTTCTGACAATATAATATCCATTCTTAGGATTTGGAATACTTACTCTTGTTGCTGTAGTTACTGGTACATTATCCACTACCGTGATAATTTTATCATCACTATTTTTCTGATCTTTCAGCCCAGCACCCAGATATACAATCTCATCTGGAAACATAAAATATGATTTTACGCCCGTCAAATCGCCAGTCAGTTCCACTCCAGATGCTCCAATACTGCCATCTCCTGTAGTCAATGTGTTTTTTGCTGACACATCTGCTTTTTTCGCTGTTCCTGTTTCATCCAGATACATGGTCATTCCTGGAACCATAGTTTCTGTCATGGTATTCCAGTCAGCGTTTACATCGCTACTTTTAGACCGAAGTACTCCCCCTAACTGCCCTTCAGAAAAATTGACTATCGCACGATAATTACCGTTTTTAACAGTCACATTTTCACTTGAGACCGTTTTTACTGACGGTGTATCTGCCATTACGCTCATCACATTGCCAAAACTCATGGCTGCAATAAGCATCGTGCTGATTCCCTGCCGAATGCCTTTTTTCAAATGCATATCCTTATCCCCCATATTTTATTTTTGAAACATATCCATGCTATTCTAACATACCATTTCTCTCATTTGTACAATTTTTATCCAAACGTTTGCTCTAGCCACGAAAAAATCCCGTGAAAGAGTCAAATTTATGACTCATTCACGGGATTCTTTTTTCAATTTCTTCTATTTTTCAAGGGCAAAACTATCTTTTGATATTAAATGCCTTTACTCCCGGAAACTGTGCTGCCGTACCTAATTCCTCTTCAATTCTCAGTAACTGATTATACTTCGCTACACGCTCACTTCTGCTTGGCGCGCCGGTCTTGATCTGGCAGGTATTCAATGCAACTGCCAGGTCTGCGATGGTGGTGTCCTCGGTCTCACCGGAACGATGGGATGCGATTGCGGTATAACCAGCTTTATGGGCCATCTTGATGGCCTCTAAGGTCTCGGATACGGTACCAATCTGGTTTAATTTGATCAGAATAGAGTTGCCGCAGCCTAAACTGATACCTTTCGCCAGACGCTCGGTGTTGGTTACAAATAAGTCATCGCCAACTAACTGAACCTTGTCGCCCAGTTCTTTGGTCATTAACTGCCAGCCTTCCCAGTCCTCTTCATCCAGACCATCCTCAATGGAGTAGATCGGGTATTTTTCAACCAGGCTCTTCCAGTGTTCGATCAGTTCTGCGGAAGTAAATTTTTTGCCGGATTTTGGAAGCACGTACTCGCCCTTCTTACTTCCCTTCCACTCACTGGAAGCTGCATCCATAGCCAGAACAAAGTCTTTTCCTGGCTCGTAGCCGGCTGCTTTCACTGCCTCTAAGATCACCTGGATTGCTTCCTCATCGCTGCCAAGATCCGGTGCGAAACCGCCCTCGTCACCTACAGAAGTAGCAAGTCCACGTTTCTTTAATAATGCTGCTAATGCATGGAATACTTCGGTACACCATCTTAAGCCCTCTTTGAAGCTCTCAGCCCCTGCTGGCATGATCATAAACTCCTGAACATCAACGGTATTCGCTGCATGAGCACCGCCATTTAAGATGTTCATCATAGGAAGAGGAAGACGGTTGCCGTTTACACCGCCAAGGAAACGATATAATGGAAGCTCCATAGCGTTTGCTGCTGATCTTGCACATGCGATGGAAACTGCCAGAATTGCATTCGCTCCCAGTCTGGATTTATCTTTGGTTCCATCCGCATCGATCATAGCCTGATCGATGGCATAGATGTTGGATGAATCCATTCCGCATAATACGTCAGAAATGATGGTGTTGATGTTCTCCACTGCCTTAGACACGCCTTTTCCACCAAAACGTCTCTTGTCCTGGTCACGCAGTTCCAGCGCCTCAAATTCACCGGTAGAAGCCCCACTTGGTGCTGCTCCTCTTCCCATGGTCCCGTCTGTTAAATAAACCTCTGCCTCTACGGTTGGATTGCCTCTGGAATCAATGATCTCCCTGCCGATCACTTTCTCAATCTCTAAATACATCATAATCACATCTGCCTTTCCTGAGAAGTCCCAGGGCTTTCTGATTCCGGTCAGAAAACCATGGAGTTCTCATGATTTATTCACTGTGTTAGCCTTCCATAACCATCCGACAGGTCTGTATACACACTGCGTCTGATGGTTAGTATTTCCTAACTCGTTACCAGTTTAGCATTCCCCGATTGAAAAGTAAATATTCCTGCTGATCAGCTTTTCTCAAAAGCATTTATTTTTTATAACATGTATTCCATAGGCTCTGGATTATTTCTTCCGAATCCGGATTCCATCTGTCATACCTTCTTCGTCCGCCTTAGAAACCACCATATCTCCTTCACCGATCCCAGTCTCGATCACTGCAGAATCTGCCGTCTCATAAGAAAGTGTCACCGGTGTTTTCACCGTCCGATTTCCTTTCACCAGAAACACATATTCCTGGTCGTCTACCGTAAATACCGCTGACGCCGGAACCACCAGACACCCGCTCTCTTTGTAAAGCTGGAACTGCAGATTGACGCCGTAGCCGTCTTTTCCGCTCAGATCACAGTCCTCTGAGAATTCCACTTTTACATGAACCCGGTACTCATCCAATCCCAAGGCGGAAATTCCCTTTGAGGCGTAATCGTAGACCTGGCTGACTGTTCCCTCATAGACTTGATTCTTGCCTCTTAAGGTCAGAGTGGCTTTTACCGGACTCCCCACCTGGATATAGGGAGCAATGTTGGTGAGCACATCCGCCTGGGCTCCCGCTTCATCGGAACTTTTTAAGATAGCAACCGTCTGTCCCTGCTGCACCACCGACACATTTTTCACCGGAAGAGACGTGATGATGCCGTCATGCTCTGCTTTCACCTGGCATTTGCCGATGGTGTCCTCCAGATTGGAAATGCTGGCTTTCTGGGCCTCGATCTGGGCGGTCAGCTGCCTCTTTTCACTCTCATAGAACCGGTTATTGATGGTAGTTTCATCGATTCCCTCTTTTTTTAAGTCCTCCAGATACCGAAGACTCTCCTCATACCGGCCCTTTGCCTGCTGCCATGCCAGAAGTGCCGCCTTATACTCCGCCTCCTGGTTCTCCATCTCCAATCTGGAAATACTTCCAGAGTCATATAACACACTGCTTCCATCGTAAACGGTTTTCGCCGACTGGTATTTTGCCTGGACCGTCTCCATCTCCTGGCGAATCTGTTCTAGGTATTCCTGGGGAGAAGCCGTCATCATCTGACCAATCTGTTCCTGCTCCAGCTGGGCCTCCAGACCTGCCAGGGCATTTTCTGCCGCCGTCAGCTGGTACTGGTAATCAGAGGTTTCCACCTCAAACAGCACATCCCCCTGCTTTACCGGATCATTTTCCTTCACCAGCAGTTCCTTTACCGGACCATTAACCTCAGAAATGATGCTATACTCTTCACCAAAAGAGATCACGCCGTCTTCGGTGTAATAGTCCTCCACATCCTGAATGGCCACTCTGGCGCACTCCACAGCCCTGGTGCTGCTCTGATAAACCATGATCCCGGCTCCCATCAGCACCACTACTGCTGCTGCAGACGCTGCTTTCCGGTACTTCCAGCCTTTCCATTTATCTGTTATGATTTTCACAATCTTTTTCATCCCTACTCCCTCTCTTTCAAGACCTCCGTCAACCGGATATTCCGCACAAACCGCATTTCCCCTCTTCCAGCCAGCGCCGTGATAGCCAGGCAGATGAAAAATGCCCCCATGTACGCCCAGATGCTGACATGCATATCAATGGAATAACTATCGGAAATTACTACCTTTTCCACCAGGATCTTGATTCCACGACTTCCCGGAATTCCCGCCAAAATGCCTAAGATAAAGTAAAATCCCTGTTCCACCGCCAGAAATCCGCTGATTTCCTTTTCCGACATGCCAAGCACCAAAAGAGTGCCAAATTCATTGACTCGTTCCCGGATATTGATCATGGAAATGTTATAGATTAGCACACCGCCCGCTGCTGCCGCCATCACCGCAAACATATTGACCATCAGGATCATGCTTCCCATCATGCTGCGGTAAGTTCCCACGATTTTCTGAGTGTCCACCATCCAGGTAACCCGGCTGGTGTCCAGAAGCTTCTGTTTCGTCCATTCCAGCATTCCGGGGTACAGCTTTAACACCACCGTGTTGGCCGCCACTTCCATAGGAAGGAACCGCCGTATGGCCCCAAGCTCCATATAGCAGCCACTTCCCACGCTCTCAGAGATCACATCCGTCACGGGGACCTTCACCTTCTCTGCCGTGACTCCCGCCACGTACATAGTGATGGCATCTCCTTTCTGTACCTGCAATTTCTCTGCCATTCTGGTATTTAAAATGATACCTCCGTCCACTGGTTCATAATAAGTTCCGTACATATCCCGGATCTTCCACAGATCCGAACCCCGGTTTAATCCATAAAGCATGGCGTATTCCGAACGGTTCTCATGCCCCAACTGCACAGCCATGGTACAGACCGCTTCCGATTTTTCCACGGATTCCAGCAGTCCTCCCGCCTCTTCCGCCTTTTTGGGACTCACATAGGAATCCAGGGATAGCTGCAGATCATACACCTGGATCTTCTCAAACTGATCCATATACATCTGATCCGCCACCCCCTGAAAGGACATGAGAACTGATGCCATGGAAAATGGGAAACATACCGCTAACACCAATAAAAATCCACGAAATGGATTTCTGGTCACTGATCGCAATGCCATTTTCCCAACGGTATTTAGTTGTCTGGCGATCTGCCCTGGAATCCGCACATTTCCCACATTTTTCGGAGCCGCCTGACGCATAGCCTGAGCTGGGACAATTCTTAATATATCCCGCACCCCAAGATAAGCCGCTGCCGCACCAGTTGCCGCTGCCAAAAGGATTCCTGTGATTCTGGTCCAAATAAAATCATGGTAAATGGTATTGGGCAGGTTAAAAAACTCCACATACATGCCAAACATATACCGGCCAAAAGGCGCTGCCAGCACCGCTCCCACCAGAGCTCCTGCCACGCCGATTATCAGTCCTTCCATCAGATAAGGAACGAAAAGCTCCAGATCTGTCATTCCAAATGCCTTCATGGTGCCGATCAGACTCTGGTCCCGATCGATCATCTTTTTTAACACCACATACAGCATAAACACAGAAATAGATAAAAACATGAACGGCAGAATGGTTCCCATGGAGATCAACTCCCCTATTTCCCCCTCCACCATATCGTAGCTGGTCTGATCTTCCTTTTTGCTCATGGAAATCAGACCATAAGGAGCCAGCCGCTCTGACAAAACAGATCTTATGTCCTCGTAAGTATAGTCTGCTTCCAATAAAAATCCCAGTTCGTTGACAATATCGTATTTCCCGGTCAGTTCTTCCATCCGGTCTTTCTGGATACAGGCGATGTCATAGACCGTCCCATCCGGAATCATAGCACCCCCTGGTGGAATCGCGTAGATATAATCCGGCCCGTTGCAGGTGCCTTTCATGGAAAAGCTGGTACTCTTTCCATTCCACAACAGCTTCAATGGCATTCCGTCCTCATAACCGTAGGCGCCTTCCATTCTGGCTCCCAGAAAAATATTGTCCCGGCTTTTAAAACCAGATGACAGGGCCAGCCGGTTCACCACATCATCCTCGTCGTAAGACAACAGATGCACCGTCACGATCTCTTCCTGGCCCTCCGCCAGCATCCGCACATCCGCTGCCATGCGCCCCGCCGCCAGACGGATTCCTGGAATCTCCTCCAGCCTTTTCAGCTCTTCTGAGGAAATCCCAGACACCTCCGCAAACACATCCGCCATGGTACTCTCTTCATAATACTGCTCCACCTGGCCTTTCAGATTCCCCAGGGTGTCCATCATAGCCACGTAACAGAAAATTCCGATGGAAATGATCAAAACCGCGCCGATAAAAGAACCCTTATTCTGTCCAGCCAGGCGGAAAACATTTTTTCCAAATGCTTTCACTACCAGTCCACCTCCTCCGGTTTTCTGGGTGTTTCATTGACTTCGATCTTCTCCAACTCCCCGTCCTTGAAGAAAAAGACCCGGTCAGCGATCTGAGCAATCTTCTGGTTGTGGGTGATGACTACCACAGTTTTTTTATACCGGTGATTGAAATCCGACAGTAATTTCAGAATCTGCACACCTGTCTGGCTGTCCAAAGCACCCGTGGGCTCATCGCAAAGCAGTATATCCGGGTTCTTACACAACGCTCTGGCAATGGCTACCCGCTGCTGCTGCCCGCCGGAAAGCTTGCTGGGAAAATGATTTTTCCTGTCACCGAGTCCCACCTGGCAGATCAGTTCTTCCGGGTCTAAGGGATCCGCGCTTAACTGGGCCGCCAGTTCCACATTTTCCAGGGCTGTCAGACCCGGCATCAGGTTGTAGAACTGGAACACAAAACCAATATGCCGCCTGCGGTATTCGGTCAGTGTCTTTTTATCGTCCCACTTCAAAGGCTCTCCTTCGTAATATAATTCTCCCTCGGTGGCAGTCTCGATCCCACCTAAGATGTTTAACATCGTACTTTTTCCAGAGCCGCTTGGACCCAGGATCACGATCATTTCTTCCGGAAATAAAGAAAACGATACACGTTTCAAAGCGTGTACCGTTATCTCTCCCAGTGAAAAGTCTTTGCTGATCTTATCTGCACGAATCAACGCTTCCATCAGACACCTCTTTTTTGCAGCTGTTCCTTGCTTTTACAACTTAGCAATTTCACAGTTGCCTCTTGTTGTTTTCCATCTGTAACTGTCTATTCAGCACCTTTATCATACCTTCTCAGTTACTTCTTCCTGTCTTTAGGTTAGCATTGACTAACGCATCTGTCAATCCATATTTTCCAATTTATATAAGATTTCTTTTTCTTGCCTGGATCACCGCCGCAGCCTTGTCTTTGACTCCAAGTTTCTTATAAATCTGCTTAATATGGTATTTCACGGTCTCCAGATTCATGTCCAGCTCTTTCGCCACATCCTCTCTGGACATACCTTCCGCCTGAAGCCGCAGGATCCGGATGGCATTTTCGCTTAACTGAATGACCGACTGCTGTTCTTTTAAATATCCCGGATGAAGGGCCGCCATCAGTTCGGTCTCTTTCATAGCATCCCGCATGAAATCTTTATCATTTTCTTTCCACACACCGGATTTTAATAACGGCAGAACCGCCGCACCTTCTCTGGACACCATCCGCACAAAATGATAGTCCTCCAGTTCCGTCATTACCCGGCAGAATACATTTTTCCAGTTCTCATTTCCCATGCGGTAAAAGGCAATAGCCTTTAACAAAGATGCTTCCATACGGATATAGGTGCGATCCATCAGCCCCGCATAATATAACAGTTTTTCGATCAGGCTTACGGCCCTCTCATACCGGCCTTCCAGCAGATAGATCCTCACTTTCAGCAGATACCGGTACCGGTCCATGGTGTAAAATTCCTGATCCTCATCCGGTGCTTCTGCCTTCATCCATTTCTGGATCTCCGGAAATGTTCCCTTATATAGCCGGACCCGGATCTCTAAGGCATGAAGATTAGGCAGCAGCCGATAAGCCTGTTCTTTTTCGATCCGCAGATGGAAATTGTGGAGCAGCTCCATGGCTTCCTCCAATTTCCCCGCCAGCACATACAGCCGGACCAGCATGGCAACGCCATCAAATACCAGTTCGATCCTGCCTCCTGCTTCCGCCTGCATCATTCCCTGGTTCACCAGTGCAGTCACTTCCTGATTATCACGGCCTTTTTCCAGAAAACTTTCCGCCAGAGCCAGATTCACCAGCCCTTTGCCGTAATCTCCCAGCACCAGGCTGACGGCCCACCCAACGGTTTTAGCCATTTTTTCGTCCTCTTTGCTCCACCGGCAGAAGTCTTTTCCGCCATTCATTATGGAAGGCAGATTACTGGTCACAGAAAACTCCGGTATGGTGATTTTCTTATCCATCAAAAGAGTGGCCGTTTTTAACATCAGATCTGCCACCTGCCTGCTTCCACGGTGTGGAAGAGCAATGTCTAAGTAGTATAAACGGCTTCTGGCATATTTTTTCTCCTCTCCGCTCTTTGCTTTCTCATAAACTTCTAATTCTTTATACCAATATTCACTGCCCTCAAAATCCATCAGAAGGGATTTCAACATGCACATCCCCACCATCAGATCCGCATTCTGCCGGATGGTTTCTTCCTGCAGCTGGAAATAATACTGTTTCAGTTCAAAATAATTACCTGCAGCCGGGTTGCGTCTGCTGTGGTCGATCAAAAACTCCTTCAGCCGTTCCTGATCGCCTGCCTTTTCATACAGCTGAAATGCCATGGGGATCCGGTCATTTTGCTCGTAATATTCTCCTGCTCTCCGGTACAGCTTCTGGATCTCTTCCTCTCCGTAAGTTTTCTGCAGTTTCCAGAACAGGGATCTGCGCACGGGAGGCCGGATCTCATAATCAACTTTCATCAGTTCCTGTTCTCTGGAGTACTCTTTCACCTGTCTCTGGATTCCCGTTCCATGATCCAGAGCTTTGGCGATCATCCGTTCCGCATTCTGGTTCCCGGTGATTTTTTTCGCCAGTTCCAGGTCAAATTCCTCTACAATGGTCAGTTTCATCAGGAAATCCAAAAGTTCCAGATCCCAATGGCTGTATACATGCTCATCCAGATACTCCCACAGCTGGTTTCTGATCTCTTCCGTCCGGTCCGGCGTCAGGAAAATCCGTTCTCCCGACCTATGGAACTCAAAATTCCCCAAGGCAATATCGAACATACGGATCATCAGTCCATAACCATCGGTAAATGCCACAATCCGCCTTAAATCTTCCCGGTTTAACATCAGACCGCAGTTTTCAAAATACGTCCGGACCTGACGGTCCTCCAGATGGAGTTCTTTCTCAGAGATCACCTTGATATTGATCTCCATCTGCACTTCCAGAAGCCATCCTGGCATCCGTCCTCTGCTGATCAGGATCACCCAGAGACGGCCCTGGGTCAGAATCCTGCAGATCCGCGCCTTTATTTCTTCTGCTTCTTCCATATCCGACAGTTCCTGCAGATCATCCAGCACCAGAACTGTCACTTCCCGGTCCCCGGCGATTTTTTCCAGTCTCCTGCTGGTCAGTTCTTCCGCCTGAAGATACACATAACGATCATCGTCAGAGCCCCTGGTCAACAGATACCGCTTCACAAATGCGGTCTTTCCGCACCCGGAATCCCCATACAGATACACAGTTTTTTTCACCTGCTGGGCTGCTTCCATATTGGAAACCGCCAGTTCTGGCCAGATATAGGTATCTTTCCGTTTTTCCTCCATTGTACTCCTCCTGTCCACTGCCATAGTCCGTTACGATCACTAGCTGGTCTGCTTTCCTCATCTGCTATCATTTATCGTGGCTTCTGCTCTTTTATCTGGTGAAGGCATAGTAACACTGGTTTGCACATCCCAGCGGAAAAATTTGTTTTTTCATCTGGCAGATATATGCCTCCTCCGTATCTGACCCTTCCAGGATCGTCAGTGCCTGCCTCAGATTCCGGATGTCCCGCTCCATAAAATCAGAATGATTTCCTCTTCCCACCAGCTTCAGATGGGTGATTCCTGCATCCCGGAGATGCCATAAGGCGCAGAGACCACAGCCACTGGCGCCACAGAGATAACCTTCCTCATCTGGCTCACCAGATACGTCAAACTGGCGTTTCTGATCATCCGGAACCAGGTGTTTTTCACCCGTTCTGCGTTCAAGGGACCCCAGTTCATAAGGGATTTGGCAAATATGGCCCAATTCATCGCAGTGAAGGGACTGACAGTATGCGCCATTAAACTGACACCGTTCATTCAACGCAAAGGCTTCATATTCCATAGCTGCTGATCCCATGTGTCCCTGCTGGATCATGGTTTTCATATCCTCGATCGGCACTTTCCGATGAAAAATGATCCGTTTTGGACTCCATTTCTGCATCATCGCCAACATGGGACTATTTTCCTCTCCCACTTCTCCGCTGACATGTATCTCACAATCCAGCCCTGCTTCCCGCACGTACAGCATCAGCGCCAGATCCGCTATGATAAAGCTGTGAAATCCCAGATCCATACACCTGTGGATCAATCTCGTGATCTGGGCGTACTGTTCTGGAAGATAATAAAAAGAATTCAAGGTCAGATGCACTGGTTTTCCATAATATTTCATCATCTCAGCCAATATCTCCAGTTCGCTGAATGCCCCAAGCTGCACATGGGTGGTAAAAACCTCCCGCCGGTTTAAAGGGATCACCGTACCATATGCCCGGCTCCAGTCATACGGGACATAGCCTGCAAAAAATTCATCCGCACCTGCCTGGATAAAGCGCTCATACTCATCGATGCAACCTAAACCTGCTACGATTTTCATGGATGCCGAGCTTCTGTTTGCTATCTTTTCATTCATATTCTGATCTCCGATGTCTTCTCGATATTTTCCCACTCCATCTCCTTCTACAGCAGATGAATCACCAGGCGGTCTACCCCCTGTTCCCGGTAGTTTCTCAGAATCTCCTGGTTTCTCAGAATCTCTAAATCGAAAGCAAACAGAGAATTTCCTTTTCCAATCATTTTTAAGTGGTCTGGATATAAAAAGGCATATTTTTCGCAGTAATGGGGACAATGTTCCACACGATTCTGTTTTCCACGGTCGCCGTTGGCACAGCTTGCATACAGAGTACAATATTCAGAGGTATTCGTCTGATAGTATGGGATATGGATACTGTTTGCGATTCCGGCATCGTCACTGAAAAAGTCCTGTTTCCCTCCAATGTCCTGTTGATAACCGCAGGATTCCCACTCGATCCGATGGATGTTCCATTCGTTTCTGACATACTGACGGTAGAATTCTGCATTCAGTGAATTTTCATATAACAACTCTTTTTTCCCAAATTTATAAACCATCCGTGGATCTTTCCGCCGCCGGTTTAATAAGGTTCCCATGGACAATGCCAGATTTTTCAATTTCAATTCTTCTGCCATAACCACCATTCCAAGATCATTGATTACAAGTTCCAGTTTCTCCAGGTGTCTATTCTTGCCTGGATTTACATGCGTTTCTATTCCTGGCTTTTGACACCACTGATCCAGCTGCGTCAGAAGTTTCTTCATTTTCTCCACCGCACTTTCTGCCATGTAGGGAAACACCACGGTAACAGAAAGTCCATCCCACTCTGCTTTTTCCAACATCCGGAATAACTGTTCATCCGTTGGGAACAGACATGGGCAAAACTGATTACCAATATAAATTCTGTCTGGCAATCTTTTCGCCAATGGATATTTTCCCAGTCCACCAGCCTCCCAATACTGCCTGGAAACTTCCGCCAACTTCTCTTTCAGATAGCAGTCATACCATTTTGGTCCATCCAGCTCCAACGCAAGCTCCATGCCCTCCACAACAGCCATCACCTCGCGCCCGCAAATCTCTGCGGCAGGCAGCGCACAGTCTGCATTCCCAACACGCTCTGTCATATTGCTGCTATCTGTTACTCCTGCCCTGAACCAGTTCTCCTTCTGTTCCTCAAAGTTCTTCCCATAGACCTCGTCCAGTTCTGCCGGATATCCGGTCAGGTGACCAGCCAGTTCTCCGTCATCGCAGGTACATTTTAACTGGATATACCGGTCATACCACAGCACCAGCTCCCGCACCTCTCTCCGGTAATCCTCCTGCTGCACATCTACTGAATATACACGGTACCATCTTTCTTCCCGTTCCAGTGTGATGACCGGAGATCTTTGGATACCTCTGATCCGGACTGTCTCATACTGTCCCTGGACCATATGATAAAAACTCACTTCTATCCTGTGATCTTCATTTTTCTCCATTGCTATCGGCTCTGCAGTCCGGAAAGCAAACCCATTTTCCCCTAATTCCGTGATCTGAACCTCTCTCCCATCGATCCTGCAGGCCAATAGTCCAAAAGGAACCGCCGTCACGCCACCAATGATCTCCATAATAAAAAACCTCCCGGCAGTATCTTCTAAAAAGAAGTATACCACCGGAAGGTATCATTTACAATGTTGAACGCAGATAAGCATTCCCCCGCTTCAAGTGCACAGAGCATTAAGCGGCGAGTGAGGGGGGATGCTTATGTCAGTGGGAGCTTTCAGCTCCCACTGACAGATCGCGAAGCGACTGCGTTCATGAGCAAGTAGCGAAGCGGATTGCGAATGTCCGCTTTACTAGTTATGACACATTAGCAGCAGCCGCAGCCACCGTTGCGATGTCCGTATGCATCCATGCAATCCTCTTCTGGATTCTTCATGCACAGATGAACAGCTGCTCTCTTGAAGGTCAGAGGCAGTGCCAGGATGTTCGGGTTCTGGCCAACAAATTTCTTCTTAGCATCCTCTAATGCTTCCTCGAAGGTCTCTCTGGTCTTTAAGCCCATGCCTCTTGCGTAGCCTGGCTCTTCTGCACCTACGATGTAGATCGCGCTGGTGTTCATCTCAGCGATGTGTCCGCAGGACATCATGGAGAAGCCGTGGAATGGATGGAATGCGTTGCAGAAACGGTATTTACGGATATACTCTTCGTTCGTTGCGAAGTACTCGCCGTAGCGGTTCATATCCGGAAGTGTATTCATATGGTCATGCTGGAACATGGTGTACTGTTCTCTTAAGTATGGCCATAATTCATCGTGGAAGTATCCATTGCAGGTAGATGCACAGATGATGACACAGTTATCGCTCATGACACGTTTGAATCTCAGAACCTGAGCACTTAATGCCTGCATCATCATGATCGGGTTAGTTCCCATACCATCACCGTAGTGGAATTTCTGAGGCATACCAAATACTAAAACGTCGTATTTTTTCTCTGCCCAGTGTACATAGGTTCTCTTATCTGCCAGCTTCCAGCTGATCGGCATCATCTCTTTTGCATAACCGGAGTAGATTGCGATCTGTCTGGAATAGGTATCCAGAACTGCATCGCAGCAGAAGAATGGATGACCCATCTTCTCTTCCATATGCATACTGATCTCATCGAATTTGTTACGCATCAGGCTGCCGCCGTTAACTGGTGTAAAATCATCACGGTGCATAACAGATGGTACGTGATGGCTTGCAATACATTTCCAGTTGGTGATACCTGTTGCACTGTGCTTGTAACCGCCTGAATATCCACCATAAGGGTTGCCCTGTACATGGCCGATCAGGATCGGAATATCGCAGTCGAATACATATTTGTTCATGTATACCGGGTCACCTCTGTGAGTGGTTCCGAGATATACCATGTGCTCCTGGTCCTCACTGTCATGACTGATGATCTGACCGGTATGCCAGAACTCGTTGAATAATTCATCACCAAAAATTGCCTTTGCATCAGACTCTTTGCTTCTTGGATGAAGTCCGTTGGAGATGATGAAGAGGATGTCTTTCTTCTCAACGCCAGCTGCGTATAACTCTCTTAAAATGTACTTGATGCTCAGTTTTCTATGGCTGGTTGGCTGCTCGCCTCCCTTTACACGGTCTGGAACGATAATGGTAACGGTGCTTCCCTTATGCGCTAACTCTGTTAAAGTTGGCATACCAATCGGATGTGCCAGGCTCTCTAAGTAAGCTGCCTCTAACTGATCCTCTGGAATGCAGGCTGGGTCTTTGACCGTCTCGCCCGGAATAAATACATCCGTGTTATCTGGCAGATTCGCTGCCATCGTTCCCTGTCCATATTCAAACTCAAATTTCATGTGATCTTCCTCCTCAATTCTTGTTCTATAATTCCTTCTTTTGACTACTTTTCTCAATCTGTGGCCGCCACGCTGGCTCACACATCAACCATCAGCCGCCCTGATCATTCCTTAGCCTTCCATATATAACTGGATGATCTCCAAATACTCTTCTGGGTAGTAACCGATTTCACCCTGGAATCTGGTCAAAGCGATCAGTCCGCCATCGATCTCGTCGATGGACGCTAACATGGCTGCATTGGCCTGTTTTAAGCCGCCGCCGTACACAACATCCATGCCGCCGGTCTTCTCTTTCACAAATTTTGCGATCTTGGTGATATATTCCTTATCTGCCGGAGTCTTGCCAGGTCCGATGGACCAGATCGGCTCATAAGCGATCACAACCTTGGAGGTATCTACGTCCTTCAGACCGATCTCCAGCTGTTTTCCCAGGACTTCCTGCCACTGCTCCTGTTCCTCACTCTTCTCACCAATGCAGTACAGAACCGTCATGCCACGGGAAATTGCACATTTGATCTCCTGGTTCAACAGACGGTTCACTGCGTCGGTATCCGTAACGCCAGCCTCAGCCAGGATACCCATCTTATCATTTCTCTCCTCACAGTGTCCAATGATGGTAGTCTCACAGCCTGCTGCCACCATGGAGGAAGCCGGACGGTTGGTAGTGAATGCGCCGAAGTTTCCACCTACAGCAGTATCAGCCCGGTATACGCTCTGGCAGCCAACCTTGATAGGGCTTCCTTCTGATCTGGCTTTCACTGCATTTAACAGATGGATCTCCGGGAAATACATACCGAACTCCACCTGTGCCGGATCATACTTTTTTAACTCTTCCTGGGTATTCTTCACGATGAATTCTGCCCAATCTGCCACCGGAGCGATGCGGTTGACTCCGCCATACTCTGTCGGCACATCAAATCGTTTCAGATTCAGATAAATGTGTTTCATAAATAAAATCCTTTCGTTTGCCATAGGCTCCTCCCACTACCTTTAGGTGGTGGGAGGAGCCTTGTTAACTGTTACCCAATATGCTACAATAGCCGTAGCAGTTCTTAAAGAGAAAACCGTTAGATGTGCTGCTCATTAAAGACACTCTTTTGTACATTGACAAGATATGAGGTTGCAATACGAAATTCGTGTATTGCGTAAAATCTTAACCGTAAAAGATTTTTTACTGTATAGCATGGGAAGTTTAGTACCTGATACAGTTACAGATGAGCATGTCTTGTCTGTAAAGGGTGCTGTCAGCCACCCTATGATGTAACGCCACTTTAGATAGCAATATCTATCGGGGATTAAAGGTCGGAGGTGCAAGCCGTTCGTACGACTGGGCAGTTACAAGCCCATTACCTTTAGGTGATGGGTAGTTGACTGTTGTGTGTTTTCTTATATAAAATCTTTCACTGGCAGAACCTGCTGCCGACAGCTTCTGCGACTGCATGGCAACTCAAAAAGAACCAACCACATTCTCATCACTTAAGATGTGGCTGGCTCTTTCTATTTAATATTTTTCACTATTTGATTGCGCTGATCGGTCTCGGCTCGATCCCCTCTGGAATCGGAATATACTCCTGATCCTTCATAACCTCATCGTATTCCTTCCGTGCCTTTGCGATCCGTTCCGGCTCTTCCATCATCTTGATCGCTGCCAAAGCGATGGATTTACCTGCGTACAGCATTCCCTTATGGGCGATCTCGGATTTGCCCTGGGATACCACCTGCCAGGAATGGCCCGGGGTCTGTGGAGCCCAGGTAGCGGTGTTGATCTGGGCGGTTGGACACATCCAGCTGGCATCGCCTACATCAGTCGAACCACCACCGCATTTTACCAGATGAATGGTCTCGTAAGGAACAATAAAATCATTGATCCTGGAGTGCTTTTTCTCTCTTAAATATTCCACATTTTCCGGGATCAGATGATCATCGATCAGGTCATCGAACGCCCGTCCAGAACCAGCCGGTGTCGTAGCGGTATATTTCTCTGCTCTTTCATAAGCATCTTCTGTATAGGAAGGAACACCTACCTCCTGCATCGCTTCGTAAAGCGCCTGCTCCAGAACCCGGTTGGAAACCAGATTCGCACAGGACTTGATCAGCTGCTTGGAATAGGTGGTTTCTGTCATGATAGCAGCACCTTCAGCGATCTTATCCACCCGCTTGTAAAGCTCTGCTGCCTGCCCTACCTTTGGTGCGCGGATCAGGTAGATGGCTTTCGCCTCGCTCTGTACTACATTCGGGGAATAGCCGCCAGTATCGGTGATGGCATAATGGACTCTGGCTTTATCGATCATATGTTCTCTTAAAAAATTGGTTCCCACATTCATGATCTCTAACGCATCCAGGGCACTTCGTCCCATTTCCGGACAGCCTGCCGCATGAGCGCTGATTCCCTTAAACGCATAAAGCACCTGGAAATTGGCGAGGGAACTGTCCTTGCACACCTGGTTCACGGTAGCCGGATGCCAGGTCAGGGCAAAATCCAGATCCTTAAATGCTCCATTTCTGGCCATAAATGCCTTACCAGAACCGCCTTCTTCTCCAGGACAGCCATAGTAAACCACCGTTCCCGCATGACCATCTTCCAGATATTTCTTGATGGCCAGCGCTGCCGCTGCGGAACCGACACCCAACAGATTGTGACCACAGCCATGGCCGCTGGCTCCTTCTGTGACTGCTTTTTTCTCGATCAGATCAGATACCTGACTTAAACCGGATAATGCATCGAATTCGCCTAAGACTCCGACTCTTGGGGTTCCGCTTCCATACTCCGCTGTAAATGCAGTTTCCACGCCATACGCATGAGGTGTGACCAGAAATCCCTCGCTCTCGAAAAATTTCTGCAGCGCTTCTACGGACTGGAATTCCGTGAACGCAGTCTCCGCATAGCCCCAGATTTCATCACTTAGCGAAGTCAGTTTATCCTGTTTCTTATCAATTTCTTCTATATATTTCTTTGCATCTATCATGGGATCCACCTCCGAATCTGTTTCATATACTCTCCGAATCTTTTATGTTGGATTTTCCAGAAGATTCCGAGAGTACATTTCATTTATAATGTTCCATCGCCTTCATATTTCAGGCACGCCACCCGGTGTCCCGGCGAAACCTCATGCATAGATGGTACTTTCAAGGAACATTTCTCTGTGGCATATGGACATCTGGTATGGAAAACACAGCCCACCGGCGGATTCATCGGTGATGGAAGATCACCCTGGAGAACCACTCTCTCCTTTTTGACATGGGGATCCGGGTTGGGCACTGCCGATAATAATGCCTGGGCATATGGATGCAGCGGATTGGCAAATAATTCTTCTGTCTCTGCCTCCTCCATCAGATGACCAAGATACATAACACCGATCCGGTCGGAAATGTATTTGACTACGCTCATGTCGTGTGCAATAAACAAAAAGGAAATATTGTCTTTTTCCCTCAGATCTTGCAGCAAGTTAATGATCTGTGCCTGAATGGACACATCCAGAGCAGATACCGGCTCATCGCAGACGATCACCTTCGGATTTAAGATCAAAGCTCTGGCCAGGCCAACTCGTTGTCTCTGCCCACCGGAAAATTCGTGGGGATAACGGTAGAAATGCTCTGGCCGCAGACCAACCTTTCCCATGATCTCCATCGCGATATCCAGACGATCCTTTTTGTTGCCAATACCATGGATTTCCAGAGTTTCCATGAGGATATCTCCCACCTTCTGCTTGGGATCCAGGGAAGTATAAGGATCCTGGAACACCATCTGGATCTTCTGGCGCATATCCGTCATCTGTTTATCATTCAATTTTGTTATATCTTTTCCTAATACGGAAATATTTCCATCGGTAGGATCGGTCAGGCGGATCAGAGTACGTCCAAGCGTACTTTTTCCACATCCAGTCTCGCCTACCAGACCATAAATCTCGCCCTCGTGGATGGTAATATCCACGCCGTCTACTGCCTTTACATATTTTTTCGGTTTTCCAAAGCCTGTATGCACTGGGAAATACTTCCGCACACCAGTTCCCTGCAGCACGATCGGTCTTTCTGTCATTCCCATCACGTCTTCACCTCCCTGATCCTTAAACTTCTTCCGCTGTATGAGCCACTGCCCGGTGGCACCGCACCTTCTGAGTCGGACTGATCTGCACCAGCTCAGGCATTTCCTGATGACATTTATCCGTTGCATAAGGACATCTTGGCGCAAAACGACAGCCTGTTGGGATCTGATTTAATAATGGAACGGTTCCCTTGATCTGATGAAGGCGCTCGCCCTTCTTGCTGTCCAGCTTTGGAATCGAATCCATCAGACCGGTAGTATAAGGATGAGCCGGATGAACGAAAATATCATTTACCAGACCCTCTTCTACGATCTGGCCTAAATACATAACGATGACTCTCTTACAGGTCTCTGCTACTACTGCCAGATCGTGGGTGATCAACATAACGCCCATGTCAAACTTGTGGTTCATTTCCACGATCAGATCCATGATCTGTGCCTGAATGGTTACATCAAGGGCAGTGGTCGGTTCATCGGCGATCAGCACCTTCGGGCTGCAGGCCAGTGCCACTGCGATCATAACCCTCTGTCTCATACCTCCGGATAACTCAAATGGATACTGGTAAAAACGTCTCTGTGGATCCGGGATTCCAACCAGTCCTAACATCTCGATGGCCCGGTCTTTCGCCTCCTGCTTGGAGATCTTCCGGTGGATCATTAAAGATTCCATGATCTGATTTCCTACGGTAAATACCGGGTTTAAGGAACTTAAAGCATCCTGGAATACCATAGAGATCTTCTCGCCACGGATGTCCTGCATCTCCTTTTCTGATAGATCAAATAAATTTTTTCCCTCAAAACGGACTTCTCCACTGTATACAGCCAGCCGTTTTTCGTCATATAACCGCAGGATCGACTGGGAGGTAACACTTTTGCCACAGCCGGACTCTCCTACGATTCCTAACATCTCGCCCCGGTACACATCGAAGGAGACGCCGTCGATTGCTTTTAATACGCCCCGTTCCGTTTTGAACCGGGTGCCAAGGTTTACCACCTCAAGAATTTTCTCTGCCATCTTATCGCCTCCTGCTAGTTACTCATTGGATCAATAAAATCACGGATGCCATCGCCCAACAGGTTCAGGCCAAGAACCGTAACCGCTGTGAAAATACCAGGAAAAACTACCATCCACCATGCATTGTAGATCACGGATTTTCCTTCATTTAAAATATTTCCCCAGCTGGGTGCCGGAGCCGGAACACCAGCTCCCAGAAAGCTTAATGCTGCTTCTGTGATGATGGAAGAAGCAAATACAAACGTTACCTGGACAATGATCGGGGAAAGGATATTCGGCGCCATATGCTTCCACATAATGCGGGATTTCTTCGCACCGAGACACCGCATTGCCTCGATATAAGTCTGTTCCTTCACCACCAGTGCCTGGCCTCTTGCCAGTCTTGCCATGCTTGGGATATTGACCACGATCAGGCTGATGATCACATTTTTAATATCTGCACCCAGCACTGTCATCAAGGTAATGGCAAGTAAGGTACTTGGAATGGCCTTCAGGCCATCGCAGATCCGCATGAGAATATTATCTGCCACTTTATTGGTGCTTGCATAAAGTCCGATGATAATTCCTGCAATTCCCGCGGTAATTCCTACGGTAAAACCAACCGTAAGAGAAATCCTCGCTCCATATAATACACGGGCAAACACATCTCTTCCCATGGTGTCGGTTCCAAACCAGTGGTCTGCGCTGCATCCCTGGAGACGGCTCTTGACATCCAGTGCCAGCGGATCATACCTGCAGATCAGGGGAGCCAGCACTGCCAACAGAATCATCACCGTAACCACCACAAGACCAAACACAGACGCTTTATTTTTTGTAAACTTCCGGATCCGGATTTCGCGTTGTTCCTTTTCCAGTCGTTTTTTTAACTCTTCCATGTCACCCATGTTTCTCACCTGCCTTTTATTTAACTGACTCTTACTCTCGGATCTACAAATCCATACAAAATATCAATGATCATATTGATGACAACGTTGATCACCGCAATCAGGAGGACGATAGCCTGGATCACGTAATAATCACGGCGGCCGATGGAATTGACCATCAGCTGTCCAAGTCCCGGAACTGCAAATAAGCTTTCTACCACCGCTGCGCCGGATAATGCCTGGACAATGCTCTGCCCAAAGATGGTGATCAAGGTTACCAGGGTATTTTTGAACGCATGCTTGGCAAGCAGGGAAAACTCTTTTACACCTTTTGCCTTTGCCATCTTAATATAATCACTTCCAAGAACCTCTAACATGGAAGCTCTGGTCATACGCATCATCAATGCTGCATTCATAAATCCCAAAGCAATCGCCGGTAATGTCAGCGAGCGGATATGCTCCAGAAATCCTTCACTGATCTCTTTATAACCGGAAACCGGAAAAATACGAAATTTAACTGAAAATAGCAACATCAGGAAAAGTCCCAGCAGGAAGCTCGGGAGTGAGATTCCTGCAAGGGAGATGACGGATACCACATGATCGATCGCAGAGCCTTTTTTTCTGGAAGCGATCATTCCTAACGGAATTGCGATCACTGCTGCGATTACCAGTGCGTAGATAGCCAGAGAAATGGTCGGACGGATGTGGCTGATGATCAGAGAGCCAACGGTCTCATTATTTACCACACTCATTCCAAAATCACCATGAAAAATATTGCCGATCCAGATGAAATACTGTTCGATCAATGGTTTATCCAGGCCCATCCGTATCCGGAGGGCCGCGATATCTTCTTCAGTTGCCAGGTCGCCCAGCATTGCGGTTGCCGGGTCACCTGGAACCAGATGAATCAACGAAAAAATTACAATTGATACAATGATTAATACAGGTATGACGGAAATGATTCGTTTTGCAATGAATCGCTTCATAGACCATCCTCCTTGTTACCTACGAGTATTTTTATTCCTTAATTCCGGCGTTATAGAATTTTGGACCGCCGCTGTACATATTCACACCCTCCAGATCTTTATCCATGGCAAACATTCCAAGATAATGACCTGGGCAGATGATTGGAAGATATTCCCAGGAATAGCCCTGTAACTCATCCCATTTGGCTTTTGCGTCATCCAGAGTTGTTGCAGAAGTCATTTCGCTAAACAGAGTTGATAATTTTTCATCATCAGACCATCCAGGATAAGCGTTGCCATAATAAAGCTTTAAGGATGGAACCGGAACCTCTGCAAATGTGGTAATGTACATATCATACAAACTTGGATCTTTCCGATAATCCGTTAAGGTTGCCCAGTCTACAATGGTCAGTTCCACAGGAACACCAATTTCTTCCAGTTCAGATTTTAATACCACTGCCATACTGTCCATTTTATTTAAAGTAGCAGCCAGGATGCGAAAAGTACTTCCGTCATAACCGCCCTCTGCCAGGATCTCTTTGGCCTTTTCCGGATCATGAAGGTTATAATTCTCACTTCCAGCTTCACTTGCCCAGAATGGCTGACCTGCATCCATGTAGCAGGAACCTAATTCATATCCACCGCCAAAGCAGGAGGTTAATACTTCGTCACAATCAATTGCAGTGTTGACTGCAGTACGGAAATACTGTTCTGCGCCAAGGCCTTCTTTGTGGTTAAAAATAAATGCGATGGAACCCATCTGTGTTCTGGATGTAGTCAGCTCCGGATTTGCTTCCAGTCTCGCATAATCATCATCCTTTACATTGAAAATGCAGTCATACTGTCCGGCCTCGATACCAGCTGTAGCGGTTGCCTGATCCGGAACAATATCAAATTCCAGGGTCTTGGTCGGTGCTGCTTTATAACCTGCCCAGCCGTCCATCGGCTCGCCCTCAGTTCCGTATGGAACATAATCATCAAAGCGATCCAGTCTCACGTACTGATCCTGTTTCCACTCTGTAAATTTATATGGACCGGTTCCAATGTAATTCTTTAAGAATCCGTTGGAATCCTCATCTGCACAGGCTTCTGCTGTTGTGATGGCTGCTGGCTGTGCTGCACCGGCGATCATAGCCGGCAGCAGGATCAGAGGTGTTTCACCTACGATCTTAACGGTGTAATCATCAACCTTTTCAAATCTTGCATCACCTACCATATTGCCTGCGGAACTGAAGCCCTCCAGCCAGCGGTTCATGGATGCGACAACATCATCTGCGGTCATCTCGCTGCCGTCATGGAACTTCACACCTTTTCGAAGTACAAAGGTGATGGTCTTGCCATCTTCACTGACCTCGTAGCTTTCACACAATTCCGGAACCGCTTCTGCCTTTGCGTTCAAGGTAACTAATTTTTCAAACACGGTTCCATCGCACATCTGACGTGCGATCAGAGTACTGTTTTTGTGAAGATCCAGAGATGGAGCCTGCTGGGAAACTGCGATATGTAATGTCTCTTTGTAAGTAGCATTGGGATCTGCCACAGCTGCTGCAGTTGTGTCTGCCGCTGTAGTATCCGCTGCTCCAGCGGTGGTGCTTCCTGCTTCTGAAGATGTGCTGCTTCCGCCGCCACATGCAGTCAGTGACATCAATGCGGCCATTGCCAGTGCCATTGCGCGTAAATGTTTTTTCTTCATAATCCAGTCCTCCTCATATTAAAAACTTTAGACAAGATAAAACTAATAAAAAAAACCAGCGCACACAAAGAACGTTTGTATCATTACCGCTACGTCTTTGTATGCGTTGGCTTTATTTTTATTGGTGCCGAGTATAAAGCAGATTTTTCTGACTGTCAAGTTTATCTGGAACAATCTTTGCTTTCTTTTCTTACAGCCTAATATTATGAAGTCAATGCAAAAAATATGAATGTTTTTTTGATAAATAATTTATATAAATAAGTTTTTTGGCTTTCTACAGTTCTTTATTAAGTAATTCCGTTCCTGGAACCACAAAACGGCCGTCCTGGATGATCGGTAATTTTTCTCCAGAGAGGCTGATGCCATAGATCTCATCCAGTTCCCGATACGGGATGGTGATGTCCGTATGGCAGTTAAAGTATGCCTGGGACACATCCTCTTTTCTCAGAATGGATACCTCGTTGTCCCGCGCGATCACTTCTTTGCCGTCCGGGTTATACATCGGTGCGTCCTCTGCCCAGCTATAACAGGTATCACCTACTGCGAAATGCGGTCCCATCTTCTCCACGATCAGGATTGGAAGTTTATCGATGATGCCAAACTTCTGGGCCATAGCATAAGCCGTTGTGTTGGTACCGATGGCGCATTCACCCATGGGCAGACTATCATGGTTTTTCATGATCACCTGCTTGATCAGCGCTTTGCCCTGCGCTGGATCGTCAAAGTTTTCACAGGAATACTCTGCTACACGCCCATCTTTAAATTCCATATGCAGATTTTTAAACTGGATATCACCGATATAAACACTGCTGACTTCCAATACACCATTGGTTCCTGTTAATACAGGAGAGGTAAATACCTCGCCCAATGGGATATTCACATCTGCCACGCAGTTCTCAAAGTTAGTCTCTCTCTCCCGGTCTGCCAATGGATGCAGTTTTACGGTCAGATTGGTGTGATTCTCCCCTTTTCCGGTGATCACTACGTGGTCTGTCTCATCCAGGCGGTCAATAATGGCCTGCTGAATGGTTTTATACACCTCATAATCCAGAGTATTGATACGGATCGTTTCCTGGAAAATGGCCTCAAAATCTGGGCCGATGGAAGGCTTTGGAAATGCGATGATGGTAAAGCTGGTCTCCTCTCCCGGAATATACTGGTTCACCACCTGGGCGGCGTCATTGGAATAAGTTAAGGATAACTTCTCCTGTTTCTCATTAAGCGCCAGAGATTCCGGCTTGTTTACCGGATCAAAGCCAGGCTCTCCAAAGGTCTCGATCACTGCCGGTCCTGCATACTGGGCCGCTAATTTTTTATATTCCTCATAAGCCACCTTTAACACTGCCAATTTCCGTTCTGTAAAGGCTTTCTTCATATAAAGGGCATTGTCATAGCGATGGTCGTACTCATACTGTTTATTCGGAGAGGTTCCGTAGAATCCACGTTTCCGGTTCGGGTTCCGGTCGATACTCCAGACTGCCCGGCGGTAGAGAATGGTCTCTAAGCCCATCTGACGGAAATTCTCGATGGCTTTCCGGATCATCCGCTCGTAACCGAGCTCATAATGGATGGCAACGGTCTTTTTCTTGGACAGATCCCGCCCCATGACCTCAAAGCCCTTGCGATAACCTTCCGTATAAGTGTCCGCCATCTTGTCAATGGTCTCCTGAGGCAGGCGGTTCATAAATCCTGCGATCTTTAACTCCTCATCGGAAATATATTCGCCAAAGGCATACAGATAGCGCAAATCGTTCAAATCCCGTTCCAGAATGATATCCTTGGCAAAGCTTAAGGATGGATCGAAATTCTCACGGATCCGGTAAGTAACTGTCAGATCAGCGTAATCGCTGGTAAACCAGTAAAGGGTCTCCTGGACACTGGATGCCTGTGGAAGCTGTCCCTCAAACAGATTGTAGATCTCAATAAATAACTCGTCCAGAATCGTCATCTCTGTCAGACGGCTCTCCATGGCAAATGGAATCTGTCCACGGATCTCCTCGTATAAAAAGCTCAGTTTAGGGCCAAATTCCACGCCTAATTGACGGACTGCGTAAGATGGATTGGCATAACTGGTCTCGTAATGAGACGGAAGAACATCCTCATACAGCCGCTCATTCCAAAGCTTTAACTCCTCTAAGCTCTGGCTATTCCATGCGTCTGCATCCACCAGACTTTTTACCTCTGAAATCATCTGGATAAATTCTGCAGTTTTTATAAAATAGCTGCGATACGGCTCTTCCACCGTACTTTCTCTTGTGATCTGGCTGATCCGATCCATAGCCAGATAATACCGTTCTTTGACGGCTTCATTTTCATCTTTCCATAACACACGGTAATCCATGATTTACCCCCTGATTCCCATAATGATTGTAATGATCCAGCCTGCAAGCATCAGTCCGCTTAAGATTACGGTGATCCTTGCAATCATATGATTTTTTTCTTCTTCCAGAAAAGAAATGATTCCATACCATAAAGAAGAAATATCAAACAGAATACTGCAAAATCCAAATGCTGCAGAACTCAGCGCCGCCTGACCATTGGTAGTTACACCTCCATAAATGCCGTAAGCACCAAGTGCGGCTGCAACCACCAGAAAGCCGAGAGAATACAGACTTCTTCTGGAGATTGGTTTCCTTACATAGGATACCCGGTTTGCAGCAGCTTCTTTTTGTTCCCGGATATTCTGTTCTTTCCGCTTTCTACGGGCCTCTAGCGCTCTTCTGGTCTCTTCCCGTTCCTGCGCTGCAACAGGATCAATGGTCGTATTTTTTCTGGTCTTTTTGACGGTACGTCCCTTCACGCCAAAATGCAGACCGCCACGTTCATCAGCAGCTGTTCTTGATGAACGGCTTGATCTTGCCGATCCTGCGGACTTTCCTGTTGAGATCCGGTATCTGCCCGGACGATTATTTGTCTGTCTTATTCCTGCCATGTATCTTTCTCCTTACACGGATCTTCTGTATCTTCCAATATGCCAGATACCCAAGGATACTTCCGGTTGTATTTAATAAAATATCGTCCACATCAAAGCTGCCGATCTTAAAGATCAGCTGGGTCAGTTCTATACACAGGCTGAATCCAAATCCCATAAGAACCGCATTTCTCCAGATCCGGCCTCTGCGGCTGACTACAGGAATGAAAAAGCCAAAGGGAACAAAGCCCAGTACATTACCTGCCAGGTTTAAAAGCACAGCTTGAAAACCAAGCAATCCCCGATATTTGATAAAACGACTGATCTCCCGGAACGGCATCAGATTATATGCATAATCTGTCTGTGCGCCTGGAACTCTGCCGAAAGATTCTGCAAAAAACAAAAAATATGTTAAGGCGATCAGGTACAGAATAAACAGTACCCAGCCGAATTTTTGAAGTTTGGTAGTGTTTCGAATCATAATAACGTAGCCTTCTTTCACACGTGACAGACTCCACCACTTAGCCGACGCTTGCAGGATTCTTCATCTGCGGTGGGTCATGTAAGCGACATCATCCCCTTTCGCAGTACGATCCTGCCCTGGGGCTTTGTTGTATGCTTTATACAGCAAACGCTGCAGAAAATGTACCGTATTCTGCAGCGTCCTGTGTTTAAAACATGATCTGTGACTTTTTCTTTAATAAATTCGCACCGGTTATAATGGATACAATCCCTGCGGAAACACCGACTGCGATGACAATGATCCCAATGGTGATATTAGCCGCACCGGTATTTCTCATTGCTTTATATACTTTTTCCATAACTGTCCTCCATCATATTCAAAATTCTAAGATGTCAGAACTTATTTTGCACCATACTGCTCGTAATAAGCATCGATTGCTGCCTTGATCTTATCATCGATCACAACCTGACCCTGGCATTCTTTATTGTACAGATGCTCCACAACATCTGCCATGGTAACGATCGCATTCGCTTTAAAACCGTATAACTCCTGAACCTCTTCCAGGGCGCTCTTCTCGCCTTTACCTCGCTCCATACGGTTCAAAGATACCATCAGACCGACAACTTCTACATTCCCCTGTGCTTTGATGATCGGATAAGTTTCCTCGATGGATTTACCGGAAGTAGTAACATCCTCAATGATCACCACACGGTCGCCATCTTTCATCTGGCTTCCCAGTAAAATACCAGTATCGCCGTGGTCTTTTACCTCTTTTCTGTTGGAGCAATAACGGATGTCTTTGCCGTATAATTCACTATATGCGATGGTTGTCGCAACACTTAACGGAATACCCTTGTATGCAGGTCCAAATAATACATCAAAATCATCACCATAATGCTCATGAATAGCCTTTGCATAATACTGTCCCAGACGTCTTAACTGGCTTCCAGTCACATATGCACCTGCATTCATAAAGAATGGGGATTTTCTTCCGCTCTTTAATGTAAACTCTCCAAATTTTAATACATGGCTCTCAACCATGAACTCAATAAACTCCTGCTTATACTGCTCCATTTTACAAAAACCTCCTTATTTTATGCGGTTTTTAGCCGCTTGCTAACTTTCTGATTTGCGAAATAAATATCACTTCATTTTAAACACATAAGTTTTTCCCATTCTCCCTCATCTATGCGGGAAAAGTGGACGAATGATACTCGGCATTCAATCCATTCTACCATGAAACTATTTTAAATTCAAGAATTCATATGTATAAATTATAAAGAATCTCTGTAAAATTTGGTAAGGAAATGGTCAAAGATGGATCACCTTACCGAATATTCATCGCCAATACAATTTCTCTGAAGTGATAGCAGATAACAGGTCGGCAGGTCTTTCTAAAAAATAATCTGCTTTTATGTGCTTATTATGACTGCCCCATCCTGCCAAAGCAAAATCAATTCCCGCATTTTCCGCACATTTACTGTCATATTTGCTGTCTCCGATATAAAGTACTTTACTACGGTCTGTTTTTGATAATTCCATATATTTCAAAATCGGCGCGGCATTGGGTTTATGTTCCTGTGTATCGTCTGCACATATGATTGTTTTGAAATAATGACTGATACCAAACGGACAAAAATCATGTGTAAATTCTTCCCTTGTCTTTGATGTGACAATCCCCATTTCATAATCCAGACTTAGAAGATTTTTCAATAATTCAACGATTCCGTCAAATACTTTAATGTTATTTGTATAGTTACGCATATTTTTATCCCATAATTCTATCGCATAGGAAGTGTCTTTTATCGCAAGTTTTTTCAAAGCGTCTGTTCCTGTAATCCCTAACGCAAATCTTAGTTCAGAACATGGTATCTCTCTCCCGGACAATCCCTTTATAGTTTCCTGTAAAGAATGTAATACAGCATATTCCGTATCAATCAGAGTGCCGTCAATGTCAAAAACGATATGCTTATACTTCATGCTGCCACCTTTCCCTGTCTGTATCAAAATAACGTATCACCCTGCATGGATTTCCTACTGCAACACAATTAGGCGGGATAGGGCGGGTAACTACACTTCCAGCCCCTATCACGCTGTTTTTTCCTATAGTGACTCCGGGCAGAAGAATACAGCCGCCGCCAATCCAGACATTATTTTCTATTTCTATCGGACGTGCATAGGTTCTAAAAAATGTTGTCTGACGTTCCCTCCAATCCGGCACAAACCTTTCCTGTGGTAAGACAGGGTGTGAAGATGTATAAATCTGCACATTTGACGCAATCAATACCCTGTCGCCAATTCGGATAGTTTTGTTATCCACAAAGGTACAATTCATATTGACGATCACATCATTTCCCAAAAAAATATTTTTTCCATAGTCGCAATGAAAAGGCGTGTCGATTGCCACATTTTCCCCTATTCCGCCCAACAGCTCCCGAAGAATGGAAGTGCGTTTTTCTGTATCTCTATAATCAGAAAAATAATA
>OGEQ01000187.1_pt1 | contig 67506 bp, 60 predicted proteins | sample 1570731 | NCBI WGS metagenome assembly OGEQ01 (sample SAMEA2582132, study PRJEB24529) | metagenome | biome: Human gut stool | place: China | collected 2011
CTACAGCGGGCATTAAGTTTGTTACCAATAGAAAATCCGTTTGAATATGTCAAATCCATTCAAAAAGATTTTGATGGTAGTAAAATACAATACAGTGATGAATACTATGAAGTTACCGGCATAGAGAACCCTAAAGGAACTAACACCCAAGATAAGCATTTAGTTGAATTTGAACCTGTCGTTTTTGAATTTAACCGCAAACAAGATAGCGACTAACAACTTCCAGTTTGCAGAATACAAAAATTAAATATGAAATGTGAGATAGAGCGTATGGAAATAAACTATACGTTCTTTTTTTGCTTTTTTGAAAAAAGTGATTAAAAAGCGATTGACATTTTGTTACTGGGAAAACCGTGAAGAATATCAGAGATGATGCATAAAACTGCACGGAAGATCCATACTAAGATCATGAACAGAACAATGCAGAATAAACGAGAACAATTTACTTATCATTTTTTCCAATGCGGCATCGCAGGCTGGTGTCTGGAGGTGTTGTTTACTTCCATGGAATCAGTCATGCTAAAGGACTGGCGGCTGATGGCAAAAACCTCCCTTCTGATGTTTCCCATCTATGGGATGGGGGCAATTCTGCCGGAGATCAGCGGATTGGTGGACTGGTGGCTGGGTGGAGAGCGGCTTGACTGGATGGACAGAGTGATCCGCCATGGGATACTGTATACCGTGTTGATTTTTATGGGCGAGTATCTCTTTGGAAGCATCTTAAAAGCCTACGGCATCTGTCCATGGGATTATACGGGACTTCATAGTAATGTGAATGGTCTGATCCGGCTGGATTTCGCGCCCTTGTGGTTTGCCACCGGACTGATTTTTGAGCGGATCACCAAAAAGAAGGAGGTGTAAAGACTTGTATTTATGCCGTTGTTATACTAAAATGGAGGGTAATTAACGGATTAAAGGAGAAAAGCGTCATGTTAAAATTTGTATTGGTGGCGGCAACGGTTATTCTGTTTCTTGTATTCAGTATTCCGGTGCTTGTCTGGGAGTCCTATCTGGGAAAGAAGGACCCGGAAAAGAGGGATTGGCAGAGTCTTCATATTGTCCAGTGGATCTTCCGGATCATTTTAAAAATGGCGGGAGTACATATTACCGTGAAAGGGATCGAGAACATTCCGAAGGATAAGGCGGTTCTCTATGTGGGAAACCACAGGAGCTATTTTGATATTCTTACAGGCTATGTGACGGTACCGACGCTGATGGGATTTGTAGCAAAGAAAGAGATGGAGAAATGGCCGCTGCTTAGCAACTGGATGAAGAATGTCCACTGCCTGTTTTTGAACCGGACCGACATGAAAGAAGGATTAAAGACCATTTTAGAGGGCATTGCCCAGGTAAAGAGCGGCATTTCTGTCTGGATTTTCCCAGAAGGGACCAGAAACAAGAATGAAGATCTGATGGATCTGCTCCCATTCAAGGAGGGAAGCTTAAAGATCGCAGAAAAATCCGGTTGTCCGGTGATTCCTGTGGCCATTACCGGAACGGCAGAGGTGTTTGAGGCACATTTTCCTAAGATACATTCCTCCAACGTGACCATCGAGTTTGGCACTCCATTTATCGTAAAGGAGCTGGAGCCAGAGCAACGGAAATTTGCGGGAGCGTACACCAGAGATCGGATTCTGGAAATGTTGCAGCGGGAAAAAAATAACGATCAGGAAGAAAGAAAATAGACAGAGACGAAAATAGACAGAGACGAAAATAGACAGAAACGAGAATAGACAGAAAAGTGATAAGAGAGGGCGGATAGATGGACTTACAGGAGATACGTGGAAAACTGGATCAGATCGACAGGCAGTTTGTGGAGCTATTAGAGGAACGGCTGGATTTATGTGGACAGGTGGCTGCAGATAAGATCAAGACAGGAAAGGCCGTGTTCGATAAGGAGCGGGAGCAGCAGAAACTGGCATCTGTCCGGGCTATGGCAGGCAATGAGTTTAATGCGCGGGCAGCAGAAGAACTATTTACCCAGCTGATGACCATCAGCCGCCGCCTGCAGTATCAGATCATCGAAGAGCATGGGAAGAAGATCGAGACTGGATTTACCATGGTGGATTCTCTGAAAAAAGATCAGATCAAGGTGGTCTATCAGGGAGTGGAAGGCGCATACAGCCATGCAGCTGCCATGCAGTATTTTGGCGATGATGTGGATGCTTACCATGTAAAAACATGGGAAGATGCCATGGATGATGTGGAGAGCGGAAAAGCAGACTATGCGGTGATTCCCATCGAGAACTCTTCTGCAGGAGCTGTGGTGGATAATTATGATCTGCTGATCAAGCATCACATTGTGATTGTGGCAGAAACATGTGTGGCCGTGGATCATGCGCTATTAGGACTTCCAAAGGCAGAGTTAACAGATGTTGAGCGGGTGTATTCTCATCCTCAGGCGTTGATGCAGTGTTCCCAGTATCTCAATGCCAGAAAAGACTGGCAGCAGATCAGTGTGGAGAATACGGCGGTAGCGGCAAAAAAGATCATTGAAGATCAGGACATCCATCAGGCAGCAGTTGCCAGCCGGACAGCAGGAAAGCTGTACGGCCTGAAGGTACTGGCAGCTTCGATCAATCATAACCGGAACAATACCACACGTTTCCTGATCCTGGCGAAGGAGCAGGTCTACCGGAAAGAGGCGGAAAAAATCAGCATCTGCTTTGAACTGCCGCATAAGAGCGGTTCCCTTTACAATATGCTTGGCAATTTCATTTATAATGGAGTCAACATGAGGATGATCGAATCCCGGCCGATCCTGGGAAGAAACTGGGAGTACCGGTTCTTCGTGGATATTGAGGGGAATTTAAGCGATCCGTCTATCCAGAACGCATTAAAGAGCGTGTCGGAAGAGGCGGCCAATATGAGGATTTTGGGTAATTATTAGTAGGTCTGCGCACATGCTGCGCAGACCGTAAGAATACAGGAGAAAAAAGTATGGATCGTACACCATTTATCGTATATCGCGGTTTTCGTTATCAGAATTTATTTGACCGTATGGCAGACCTGCTTTCCAGTGGAAAGGAAGGGGAGATCATCGGAGAGGAGTGCCGGGAGGAGGCGTATGCCTGTGCCAATGAACTCCTGGAGCTGGCGGCAGACTACGGCTTTGAGGGCAATTTATGGCATTGCTTTTTATCCTTCTGCCTTGCCAACCACGAGAATGCTTACAGCACATCCTGTGAGATCCGGGGCGATATGGGCGGAACCTTATCCCATATGGCAAAACAGGATTTCCAGGTATTTATGGATCTGTTTGCCTGCGACATCCGGAAATTAGATGCATTGACCGGCGGCGCACCTGTATGGAGTGAACTGGCTTCCTATGTTCCGGTGGATGATGGCAGCCGTGTATTTAATAAGAGAGTCCGCGACCGGATCGTGGAACTGGCAGTGACACTGGCCGGCGCAAAAACAGTAGAAGAGTTCCAGAAGGATGTGACCCAGTTCTATCGGGAGTTCGGCGTGGGCAAATTTGGCCTGAATAAAGCATTCCGCATCCGGGAAGATGGCCATGAGGCCCAGATTGAGCCAATCGTTAATGTAGAACACGTATATCTGGACGATATCGTAGGCTATGAGTTGCAGAAAAAGAAACTGATCGAAAATACGGAAGCCTTTATCCAGGGAAAGGCAGCCAATAATGTCTTACTGTTCGGTGATGCGGGAACCGGTAAATCTTCCAGTATCAAAGGGATTCTAAATGCATACTATGGCCAGGGACTGCGGATCGTAGAGGTCTATAAGCATCAGTTCCATGCACTGTCCTCTGTCCTGGAGCAGGTGCAGGACCGCAATTACAAGTTTATCATTTACATGGATGACCTTTCTTTCGAGGAGAGTGAGCTGGAGTATAAGTACCTGAAAGCCATCATTGAGGGCGGACTGGGACGGAGACCGAAAAATGTGCTGATCTATGCGACCTCCAACCGCCGTCATCTGATCCGTGAGAAATTCAGCGACAAGCGGGAACTGGATGATGAGCTTCATGTAAATGATACGGTTCAGGAGAAATTGTCCTTAGTGGCCCGTTTTGGTGTGACCATCTATTTCGGTGCGCCGGATAAGAGAGAGTTCCAGAATATCGTAAAAGTGCTGGCAGAGCGGTATCATGTGACCATTCCGGAGGACGAACTGCTTCTGGAGGCCAATAAGTGGGAGTTACAGCATGGCGGTTTATCTGGACGTACGGCGACCCAGTTTATCAATCATCTGCTTGGAATGAAAGAAGAATAACGGGAAAAAATTACCCAGAGGTATTTCCGGAAAATTCGCCACAAAACCAGGTGTGGGAAAGCTTCCGAAAATACATCGTTGAGAATGGAGGGGTAGGAATGGCAGCACATTTATTTGCGGCAATTGATGTGGGCTCGTTTGAACTGGAAATAGGGATTTACGAGACCACATCCAGAAATGAGTTACGGGAGATCGACCATCTGCGGCATGTGATCTCTCTTGGCAGAGATACCTATCACACAGGAAAGATCAGCTATCATCTGGTAGATGAGATGTGCCAGGTGCTGGAAGAATTTGCACAGGTGATGAAAAGTTATCAGGTGGAGGACTATCGGGCTTACGCCACCAGCGCCATGCGTGAGGCGAAGAACAGCCAGATCATCCTGGAGCAGATCCGGGTCCGCACCGGTATCCAGGTACAGGTGATCAGCAACTCGGAACAGCGTTTTTTAGGCTATAAAGCCATTGCCATGAAAGAGGCAGAGTTCCAGAAGATCATCCAGAAAGGAACTGCCATTGCGGATGTCAGCTTTGGAAGTCTTCAGATTTCTCTTTTCGATAAGGACAGCCTGGTTTCTACCCAGAATATCCAGCAGGGAATCTTAAGGCTGCGGGAAAATCTGTCCGGCGTCTGGTCTGACCGTCAGACAGTTCTTGGCATTTTTGAGGATATGGTGGATAATGAATTGTACGCCTTCAAAAAGATGTATTTGAAGGACCGGGACATCAAAAACCTGATCTGCATTGGTGAGAGCATCCTGTATCTGGCCAGAGATGAGGTGGCCGGAAAACGGGTAGACCGGATCAGCGCGGCGGATTTCCAGAAGTTTTATGAGAAACTGATCCAGATGCCGGTGGATCAGATCGAGGACCGGTTCGGCGTCAATCAGGAGTACGCCCATCTGCTGATTCCGGCAGCGATCATTTACAAACAAATCCTGGAAATGACAGGAGCAGAGATGCTGTGGGTTCCGGGAATCCGTATGTGTGATGGAATTGCAGCTGATTATGCAGAAAAACAGAAATATTTGAAATTCACACACAATTTTGACGATGATATTTTATCCGCATCCAGAAATATGGCCAAGCGTTACCGCTGCAACACCAGTCACGGCCAGAAGATTGAGAATTATGCTCTTCAGATCTTTGATGCCATGAAGAAATTTCACGGACTGGGAACGAGAGAACGGCTTCTGCTTCGGATCGCATCCATTCTTCACGATTGCGGTAAATTCATCAGTCTCCGTGATTCCAGCGCCTGCGCTTATAACATCATCATGGCCACAGAGATCATCGGCCTGTCCCACGCAGAACGGGAGATCGTGGCAGAGGTGGTCCGCTGTAATCTGGATGCGTTCCGTTATGGAGAAGGAAGTATCCGGGCAGGTAAACTGACTGCCATGCTGCGGCTGGCCAATGCCATGGACCGCAGCCACCATGGACGGCTGGATGATGGAAAACTACAGGTAAAAGGCAATAAGCTGATCATTTCTACTTCCTACGCAGGCAATCTGGCCCTGGAGACCATAGCAGTAGAAGATAAGGCGGACTTTTTTGAAGAAATGTTTGGAATCTGCCCGGAGATCAGGCAGAAAAGGAGGGTGTAATGCATGGCAGATGTTGAATCCCGTTATAAGAAACCGGATAATTATGTAAACCGGGAACTGAGCTGGCTGGATTTTGATTATCGAATTCTGGAAGAAGCCAGAGATAAAAGTCTCCCTTTATTTGAACGATTAAAATTTTTAAGTATCACGGCGTCCAATCTGGATGAATTTTTCATGGTCCGTGTAGCTTCCTTAAAAGACATGGTGAATGCAGGATACACCAAACCAGATCTTTCTGGCATGAAGCCGTCAGAGCAGCTGGAGAAGATCGGGGAAAAGACCCATCGTCTGGTAGAGATGCAGTACTCCACCTACAACCGTTCCCTGATTCCGGCCCTGAAAGCCAATGGGCTGCGGGTGATCTCCCATCATGAGGAGCTGACAGAGGAAGAAGGCCATCTGGTGGATGAGTATTTTAAGGAAAATGTCTATCCGGTGCTGACGCCCATGGCAGTGGACTCATCCCGTCCATTTCCGTTAGTGCATAATAAATCCTTAAACCTGGCGGCACTGCTGAAGAAAAAGGACGGAGATGAGGAGGAAGACTTGGATTTTGCCCTGGTACGGGTACCGAATGTGCTTCCGCGGCTGGTGGAGATCACCACAGGAGAGGACCGGGCAGTGATCCTTTTGGAGGAAGTTATTGAGAGGAACATCCAGTCCCTGTTTTTAAACTATGACATCATTACGGCTCATCCGTTCCGTATTATGAGAAATGCGGATTTCACCATTGATGAGGAAGATGCGGAGGATTTGTTAAAGGAGATCCAGAAGCAGCTGAAGAAGCGCCAGTGGGGTGAGGCCATCCGTCTGGAGATTGAAGAAAATGCCGATAAACGGGTATTAAAACGCCTGAAAAAGGAGCTGGATATCCACAGCAGTGATATCTATGAGATCTCCGGTCCGCTGGATCTGACATTTTTGATGAAGATGTATGGCCTGGACGGATTTGATGGCCTGAAAGCACCGAAATATACCCCTCAGACAAACCCGGCATTTTTAAATGACGATGATATTTTCACCAACATCCGCAAAGGAGATATTCTTTTAAGCCATCCATATGAATCCTTTGATCCGGTGGTGGATTTTGTGAAGACGGCGGCGAAGGACCCGAAGGTGCTGGCCATTAAGCAGACGCTGTACCGTGTCAGCGGCAATTCCCCGATCATCGCGGCGTTGGCTGAGGCAGCGGATAATGGCAAACAGGTGTCCGTTCTGGTGGAATTAAAGGCACGTTTTGACGAGGAGAATAATATTAACTGGGCGAAGATGCTGGAAAAAGCCGGATGTCACGTGATCTATGGTCTGGTGGGCTTAAAGACCCATTCCAAGATCACACTGGTGGTGCGCCGGGAAGAGGACGGCATTCGCCGTTATGTTCATCTGGGAACCGGAAACTACAACGATTCTACGGCAAAATTATATACAGACTGCGGCCTTCTGACCTGCAATCCACAGATCGGTGAGGACGCAACCGCAGTATTTAATATGTTATCCGGATATTCCGAACCATTAAAATGGAACCAGCTGGTAGTAGCGCCTATCTGGCTTCGGAAGCGGTTTATGCGGATGATCCAGAGGGAGACCAACTATGCAAGAGAAGGCCGTCCGGCCCGGATCATTGCCAAGGTCAACTCCCTGTGTGACAAGGAGATTATTGCCGCTTTGTATGAAGCCTCCTGTGCAGGCGTGAAGATCGACCTGATCATCCGCGGCATCTGCTGTCTGCGGGCAGGTGTGCCAAACTTAAGTGAAAATATCGCTGTCCGCTCCATCGTAGGTAATTTCCTGGAGCATAGCCGGATCTTCTATTTTGAAAATGACGGTTATCCGGAGATTTACATGGGAAGTGCCGACTGGATGCCGAGGAACCTGGACCGCCGTGTGGAGATCATGTTCCCGATTCTGGATGAGAAGCTGAAGGAAAAAGCCATGCACATCTTAAATGTGCAGTTAAGCGATAACTTAAAAGCCCATGTGCTGGGCCCGGATGGGATTTACAATAAGATCGACCGCCGTGGCAAAGCTGCCATTGGCGCACAGGATACCTTCTGTAAAGAAGCTGTGGAGGCTGTGAAAGCGGCTTCCGAGGAGGTCGATCCGGTGAACCTGCGGGTGTTTATTCCGGCAGAGAGCGTGGAACACTAGAGTGTGAAATTGGTATCGCGATAGTTGAAATAGCAATCTACTTTGAGTGAGAGAGAAGAGAGTCTTGTCTGGTATAATCGCTGGACAGGGCTCTTTTTTATTTTCTCATGGTATTCTAATATAAAAAAGGAGAAATGACTATGCGTATCAGTAATATGAAAACCGCCATCCGAAAGGCAGAAAATGACTACTTATTTGGCGGCAAAGGCGAAGGCGGAATCATGTCCAGCCGCGGCGTTTCCGAACAGCTTCGCCGCTTTGCTGACAAATACGTCATCCCCAGAGAAGTCATGCACCCCCATTCCTTCCGCCACCGCTTCGCTATCAATTTCCTCCAGGAAAACAAAGACATCGCCCTCCTGGCCGATCTCATGGGCCACTCCGGCGTCAACACCACCATGATCTACCTGCGGCTATCCAAAGAAGAGCAAAGACGGGCGATTGATGATTCGGTGAGGTGGTAGAAACAAGAAGGTATGATCCTACAAGAAGAATTCTTTTCATGACGGATTGACAGCTATGTAAGATATCATGTATAATATAAATGAACCACTGAAAATGCGAATGCATCGTAGGTGGTGTTTTATTTTGGATAAATAACAAAACCGTGTTTGTTAGAACTGGCTTTTAGATTCAAGATTCCATTCACATGAAAAGTTGCCATGACACGCCCTACAAAGTCGGAATCAATGAGATGAGCGACTCGGTTGGGGAGTGTTTCTTTTTTATAATGCGTTTTATAATAGAGATGGGTAAAATAAGAAATAAAATCGCATATCTGTATGAAATAAGACTCTTTGGAATCTTTTTCCATAATATCTTCGATCAGATAACGAATTGGTTTATTTACATATCCCCCAAATTGTGAGTGGATGGGATTATAAGCTCTTATGGCTCTGGCAGTTTTTCTCATAGGACTGATCCGGCCCTTGTCTGTGATGATCAGGTAATTCCATTCCCCATGGCTGTCATTTTCAATCCGTTGAATATTGTATGTAAGTGCTTTTTCAAGTACGTTATAAGAATCCATATGGATTCGGCTTTTGTCAATGATTATGTTAACAATACTGATGTCGAGAGATGAAATCATAAGAGTAAATTTCTTTAAAATCTCTATTTTCTGTTCCTTTTTCCATTGATATGCGCGATACGGATTTTTGTCAGTTAAAAAATGTTTGGTATGCATTTCTTCATTTATATGAAAACCGTACTCTTCTTTTAGCTGTTTGCGGAATTCTTTTACAATGTCATAATTTTTTGCCAGGAATCACTTGGCATGGATAAGCTGGTGAGAATAAAGGTATCGCAGGAAGCGGTATTCAGACCATCATCGCCGGTTTCATCACAGTATACAATTTTCGTATTCATATAAGCCTCTTTCTACAATTGGTATCATAATTAAAATGGAATAGTTGGATTTATCAATTAGTAAGTATGAAATATTTTAGAAATATTAGATATTGTATATGATGGTATTTATTTTAGCATATTGCATAAAAGAAGAAAAGGAAAAAGCAAAGAAAATCCGTGTCTCCACAGGAAATAAATACATTTTTTGTAAGTAAAAAGTAAGGCAAACCACCAGGGTGTATGGTATACTATAAAAAGAAAAATGAACATACATAAGGAGGACTAAAAGATGGGACAGATCAGCATCCTGGTAGTGGATGACGAGAAGGAGATCGCAGACCTGGTTGAAATTTATTTAGTCAGTGATGGATATAAGGTATTTAAAGCGAATAATGCCCAGGAGGGCTTAGAAATTCTGGATAAGGAGGAAATCCACCTGGTGCTTCTGGATATCATGATGCCTGGCATGGATGGTCTGGAGATGTGCCGGAGGATCAGGGAGACGAACAACATCCCGATCATCATGTTAAGCGCCAAGTCCACAGATCTGGATAAGATCTTAGGGCTTGGAACGGGAGCCGATGACTATGTGGTGAAGCCATTTAACCCATTGGAGCTGACAGCCAGAGTCAAATCCCAGCTTCGCCGTTACACCCAGTTAAATCCAAACAGCGGAAGCCGCAGCGACGCAGCAAAGAATGAGATCGCGATCAAGGGACTTGTGATCAACAAGGATAACCATAAGGTTACGGTTTATGATGAGGAGATCAAGCTGACTCCGATCGAATTTGATATTTTGTACCTGTTAGCTTCGAATCCGGGAAAGGTGTTCAGCACCGATGAGATTTTCGAAAAGGTCTGGAATGAAAAGGTTTATGAGGCCAATAATACGGTCATGGTACATATTCGCCGCCTGCGTGGCAAGATGAAAGAAGACACCAGAGAAAATAAGATCATTACCACAGTGTGGGGAGTAGGATACAAGATTGAAAAATAGTCTGAATGGCCGTTACCATACCAGGGTCGTGGTCAATATCATATACAGTACGGTGGTTGCCTGCATGGTGATGGTATTTCTGGTGACCAATTTATCCATGATCGGGCAGTATGCCGCAGAGCGTGGCATGGAGAACAGTCTGGCCCTCCTGTTTTACCGTCCTGGCACCATGATCGTGCTGCTGTATGTGCTTTTGGGGATCGGAGTTTTTTCCGTCAGTTTTCTGCTGCTCCAGAGCCGTTCCATGCGTTACATTTCCAGGATTTCCTCTGCTATGCGCGAGATCGCGGAAGGAGATCTGAATATCACCCTGGACGTGGAGGGCGACGATGAATTTGCGGATATGGCGGAGAATTTAAACAACATGGTGGAAGAGCTGCGTCAGCTGATGGACAGGGAGCGTGAATCTGAGCGGACGAAGAATGAGCTGATCACCAATGTAGCGCATGATCTGCGTACTCCGTTGACCTCCATCATCGGATATCTGGAGCTGTTGTCTGGTCCGGTAAAGCTGAATGAGGAGATGCAGAAGAAGTATCTGGATATCACCTATAAGAAGTCCAAGCGTCTCCAGAAGCTGATCGAGGATCTGTTTGGTTTTACCAAGTTAAATTACGGCAAGATCTCCATGAAGGTATCTAAAGTGGATATCGTCAAGCTGTTAAGTCAGATGTTAGAGGAATTTTATCCGAATTTTATGGAGAAAAACCTGGCCTACGAGCTGCAGAGCAATGTAACTGCCAAGGTGATCACGGCGGACGGCAATTTGCTGGCCCGTCTGTTTGATAACCTGATCAATAATGCCATTAAATACGGTTCGGAGGGCAAGAAAATCATCGTAAAGGTGGATGCCACGGATACGGTCGTGACGGTGTCTGTTACCAACTTCGGTTATGTGATCCCGAAGGAAGAGCTTCCGCTGCTGTTTGAGAAATTTTACCGGGTGGAGCAGTCCCGTTCTGTCAATACAGGGGGGACCGGTCTGGGACTTGCGATTGCAAAAAACATTGTGGATATGCATGGCGGGACCATTGGTGTTACCAGTGACTTAAATGGTACGGTATTCACGGTAAAACTGAAGGTGGATTTTGACATCAATCGGGAAAACTTCGGAAGTCTGGAGGACTATCATGAAGCAATATAAGAAATTTTTTACAGGGCCGCGGAAGTTATTGCTGGCCCTTTCTGTTCTGTTATGTGTCTGGTTTGGAACTGCTTATGGAGCATCAGCAGCAGGCGGGGATTATACAGAAAATGAGATCAGCATGGATGTGGTGTGCGGCTATGACGGACACGTAAAAGGAGGCAGGTATCTTCCGGTCCAGGTGATCCTGACTAATGGGCAGGAGACAGACAGCGCAGGACAGATCCAGATCAAAACTCTGGAATCGAATAATGACATTTACCAGCACGATTATCCGGTGGAGGTGCCGGCGGGAGAAAAGGTAGAAAAGCACCTGTTTTTGCCGGTAGGCAACCGCTCAGATCAGATTTTTGTTTCCTATGTAGATGGTAATGGCAGCCAGCTTGCCAACAAACGGGTCAAGCTGGAATTTGGGACGGATACGCCGGAGCTGTTTGTGGGAATTTTAAGTGATACACCGGAGAAGCTGTCCTGCTGGGATGGAATCGGTGTGGATTACAGCATGATGATGACCCGGACTATGACATTTACCACAGAGAATTTTCCGGATAACCGCATGGGCCTGGATATGGTGGATGTGCTGATCATCAGCAATTACCGGATCCGGGATCTGTCAGAGGATCAGAGCCGTACCCTGGTGGAGTGGGTGCGGAACGGCGGTATTATGGTCCTGGGGACTGGTATGCGTGTGGATGATACCTTAGGTCGGTTTGCGCCGGAGCTCCTGGAGCAGTCCTATGATGCGCCGCAGGTGGAGCAGATCTCCATGGGTGCGGAGTATGATCAGGAAGGACCGTCAGACGCGGACTTAGAGATTCCGTGTGTAAAATTTCTCCTATCCGGCGGTACGGTGATCCAGTCGGATGAAAGCCGGACACTTTTGGCTACGGTACCGTATTCCCAGGGGATCATTGCCGTAGCAGCCTATGACCTGACGGATATTGAAGGCTTCTGTATTCAGAATCCATCGTTTATGGACCATGTATTGACCCAGATCATCGGGGAAACGCGGTTAAGCCGGCTGGCAGAAGAGGTATACAGCGGTGATTCCGGTCAGTACTGGTCGGTGCGGAATGTGATCAACACGGGAAATGTCAGACGGCTTCCCAATATGGCGCTGTATGCCATGGAGATCATCATTTATATTATATTAGCAGGTTTTGGTTTATATATTTTTCTTCGTCAGCGGGATTTGAGCCAGCTGTACCGGTCATCGGTTGTGGTTTTGTCTCTGGTATTTACTGTGATCATTTATCTCATGGGCAACCGTACCCGTTTTCGGGATGTATTTTACACCTATGCGCAGTTTCAGGAGGTTTCCTGGGATTCGGTCAGTGAGAATGTCTACATGAACATGAGGGCGCCTTACAGCCGTCCATATCAGGTAGAGCTGCAGGAGGGTTACACAGTAAAGCCGGTGACCGGCGCTTATTATTATGGAAATGACAACCAGGTGCGGTTTACCGGGGATGAAGCATGTAAAGTGGATATCTCTCATCTGGAGGACGCGACCAGAGTGACGGTTCGGGATGTACCTGCTTTTGAACCGCGGTATTTTCAGATGGATAAAACCGTGAAAAATGAGGATCAGATCGGATTTTATGGGTCTTTGGAGATTGACCATGGCAAGATCAGCGGAGAGATCACCAGTCAGTTTAAAGAAAAGATGGAAAACTGTACGGTATTTTTTAATGACAAACTGATCTATCTGGGAGATGTGGAACCGGGGCAGACGGTGGAGGTTGGCAACTACCCGGTTCTGGAATATCCCCAAAACCATTCTTTTGATGTGGCATCGTATCTTTCTGGCCAGAGCGCATTTGACCAGGCGAATATTGAAGATGACGCATATGTGGAGGCAGTAGAAAAAACCAATCTTTTGTCCTTCTATCTGGATTATTATATGCCGTCTTATTTATCCGCAGCGAGAGTGGTTGGAATCAAGACAAATTCCGGCAGTCATAGCGGCCTGATCCGGGCCGGAGATGTGGAAGGCCGAACGGTAGCATCTTCCAACGTGGATGTCTATTCCAGTGAAGACGAGATCCTGTACCGTCAGGCCACCCAGCGGCAGCCAAAGGTCATCAGTGGCAATTATGATGAAAATTCCAACGCTTTATTTGGCATGGACCCGGTGACTCTGGAGTATTCCCTGGGAAGCGATATCTGGATCCAGCGTCTGACCATGGATTTCGTGTCCGATGAATTTTTGCAGAATGGAAGCGGAACCTTACTGAAATTCAGTGGAAATATATACTTCTACAATCACAGTACCGGCAGCTTTGATAAGCAGGAACCGGCGAAACGGGACTATGATTCGGCAGATCTGGCGCCGTATCTGTCACCGGGCAATACCATTACTGTAAAATATGTGTATGAAAACAACTCGGAGTACAACTGGGATGTGCTGCTTCCAGTGCTGAACGTCATGGGGAGGACAATCGATGATCGAGATTGAGGGATTAAAAAAGAGATTTGGACAATCCATCGCCCTGGATGAGGTGTCGATGCATGTCAGAGATGGAGCCATGTACGGATTTGTGGGACCGAATGGTGCAGGAAAGACTACAACGATCCGCTGCATGATGGGACTTTTGGCAGCGGATGGCGGAAAGCTCCTGATCAATGGAATTGATATGGAGAAGGAGCCGAAGAAGGCGTTAAGCCAGATTGGCTACATCCCGGACGATTTCGGCGTATATGATAATCTGAAGGTTTTAGAATATATGGAGTTTTTTGCCTCCTGCTATGGAATTACCGGTCTGAGTGCCAGAAAGCGGAGCATGACCCTTTTAGACCAGGTGGGACTGGAGGGCAAATCCGATTTCTATGTGGACAGTCTCTCCAAAGGCATGAAACAGCGGTTGTGCCTGGCAAGGGCATTGGTACATAATCCATCTATTTTGATCATGGATGAGCCGACAGCGGGATTGGACCCAAGGACCAGGGTAGAATTTAAAGAGATTTTAAAGGATTTGAAGGACCAGAAAAAGACTGTATTTATCAGCTCCCATATTCTGTCAGAGTTGTCGGAGGTATGTACGGATATTGGAATCATTGATGAGGGAAAAGTAGTTCTGGAGGCACCCATTGACGATATCTTAAATCAGATCAATGTCAGCAGACAGCTGGTGATCTCCGTCAGTGGCGACCAGACCACAGCCCTTAAGATCTTAAGAAGCCATCCATGTGTGGAGACCATCACCATCCGCCAGGAAGATATGGTAGTGGGATTTACCGGCAACCGCCAGGACGAGATCATGCTGCTGCAGCAGCTGGTGGATGCGGAGGTCATGGTCTACGGTTTTGCCAGAGAGCGCGGCAGCTTAGAAAGTGTATTTATGCAGATCACGGGACACGAAGAGGAAAGGATGGTGCTGATCCATGAAGATGAATCCGGTATATAGACAGGAAACGACAGCTGGGTCCAGATCCTTTAAGCTTCCACTGGTGATCCTGATATTCAATAGTATTCTGGCGCTGGTGGCGCTTTTAGATATGTATTCTATGATAAGTCAGGTGCGCCAGACAGCAGAGATCCAGTATTCCAGCTTTTTAAGCCTGTATGTATTTGCTGCATCGGTAGAATTTGTGATGCTGCTGTTCCTGGTTCCAGCCATGACGGCCGGAAGTATCAGCGGTGAGCGCGAAAGAAGAACCCTGAACCTGCTTTTGACTACCAAGATGACGGCGGGCGACGTGGTCATCGGTAAATTGGCAGCCAATTTATCCACGATCCTGCTTCTGATCGTATCCAGCTTTCCGATTCTTGCTTTGGTGTTTATTTATGGAGGGATTACGATCCTGGATGCGGTGCTTCTGCTTCTATGCTACGTGACCACAGCATTTCTCGCCGGAAGTATCGGTGTATTCTGCTCTGCCTACTTCCGCAAATCCACCATCGCTACCGTGGCCAGCTATTGCATCACGGTCCTGTTATCTCTGGGAACTGTGGCTGCCTATGAGTTATCCGGCGTGTTAGGCCATGGCAACGGGTTCAACGGCAGCAGTGGCCTCTTCTACCTGATGCTCTTAAATCCCGGAGCTACTTTCCGGAGCGTCTTAAGCAGCCAGATCGGTGTAGGCAATGAGATCGCCGACTTTTTCCCCTGGCTGGAACAGGGCCCGGTCAGCTTTGTCAGTGAGCATTGGATGCTTTTTGGAACTGTGACGCAGATCGGGCTGGCGGTGGTACTGGTGTGGCTGGCAGTGCGGAAGGTGGAGCCGGTGAAACGGCGCTCTGCTAAGAAGACAGAACATTGAATGAAAAATCAAAGCGGCTGGTTTCGTACCGGCCGCTTTTGTGTTAGAATAATGGGAACAGAACAGTTGTAAATCCAGTATAATGCATTGATTGAGAGAAGGTGACAGAACAATGACGACGGAGGAATTTAAGAAAATTTTAGATAAAGGCGAAACGGATACTGTTGAATTTAAGTCATGGGTGAAAGCAAGAAGTCAAAAGGAAATTATATCATTGGCTGTTGACGAGTTAATAGCATTTGCAAATCATAAAGGTGGAACGGTATATTTCGGTGTTGAAGATCAACCAATTGAAGTAACAGGGTGCAGTAGGGATTATGATAGTCAGCGGATTATAGAAGGGATCTATGATAAGACGAGACCATCATTATTTACGGAGATATATGATTTTGAATATGAGGGAAAACTGGTTATTGCGATTTCTGTGAAAGCAGATGGGAAAACGTATACAACCACGGATGGCAGATGCTTAAAAAGGCTGGGAAGGAATTCAAAACCACTGTATCCAGATGAACTAAGTAATGTGTATTCATCGAATCAGAATCCTGATTTTTCCGGACGAATTATAAATGAAAGTACGCTTGATGATGTAAATAAGCTTGAAGTTTACAGTTTAAAAGAAAAATTAAAAGTACGAGATTCCAGGTCAACATTGCCAGATTTAGAAGATAATGATTTTTTGAGAGATTTACAACTGACAAAATATGATGGAAATGTAGAACGACTGACTGTTGCAGGTTTGCTGTTTGTGGGAAAGGAAAAGTCCATTCAGAGATTATTACCGCAGGCAGAGGTTATTTATTTGCATTATTCAGCAGATAATTTGGAGGAGTATGATGCAAGACTGGACATGAAGCTGCCATTGATCAATGTTATTGATAAGTTGACAGAGAGAATTCGTGCTTACAGTAAGATTGAGAATATTCAGGTGGGATTATTTAGACTGGAAGTAGAGGATTTCCCGGAAAAAGTATTTCAGGAAGCACTGCTTAATGCCCTGTCGCACCGGGATTATCAAAGTAATGCGGCAGTATATGTGAAACAATATCCAGACAGAATTGTTATAGAAAATCCAGGTGGTTTTTTAGATGGTATTACGGAGAATAATATTATTACTCACCCATCTGTTCCCAGAAATAAATTGATCGCAGAAACTTTACAGAATCTAAAATATGTTCAGAGAACAGGACAAGGAGTAGATATTATATTTAAAGAAATGATTTCGATGGGTAAGCCATATCCGAAATATAAATCTTTCAACGATGCAGTTTCTTTAACCATATTTAGTGCAATTGATCATACAGAGTTTATTAAATTTATTACAGAGGTTCAGGAAAAAAATAGCAGGATTATGCCACTGGCAGAAATGATGATATTGAGAGATTTGATGGATAACCGGAAAGAGCCATTATCCATGTTGGCGGGTACGATTCAGAAATCGTTAGATGAGACAAAAAGATCATGTAATGAATTAATTAATGATGGATTAATAGAGATTGTTGGCAAAGAGTATATGCTGACGGCAAAAGTGTATGAAGCACTGAAATCGGATGTCGAATATACCAGAGATAAGACGATTCAATATATTAAAGCTAAAAACATGATTTTAGAGTATTTGCAAAGTAATAAAAGTAATAGCAGAATAACGTCTGCCAAAATTCAGGAAATGTGTGGATTCACAAAGCAGCAGGCAAGAGGAGTAATAGATAAAATGAGAGGTGAAGGATTATTAAAGATTCACAATCATGGTAAAAAATCTTATTATGAGAAATTATAATGTTTCGAGTTTTTATTCGAGTTATTTTTGGAAAAACTCGAATAAAAACTCGAATGAAATTTTGTGAAGAAAAAATCCTTATAAACAAAGAGGGGTATAATGTAGTTATTCGAGTTATTTAAATAAATCCACTCGAAGAAAAACTCGAAATCCATGTTTACGGACTGATCAAACCATTTTCTATGGAATATATAGAAAGGAAAGCGCAATGGAACAGAAACGGAATCAGAATTATCTACAAAACGGTCAGAGTCACCGGGAAACGTCAGATAGGCCAGACAGGCCAGACAGCCAGAACCGGGATCCCCATGAAATCATCATTAACACCACCGGAAGAAATAACTGTGGTGGCCGCTGCCTGATCCATGTTCACATGAAAGACGGCAAGATCGAACGATTGACGACGGAAACCAAAGCTGAGGCCGGAAATGCAGTGCCTTTATGTGCCTGTGTACGGGGGATGAACTACCATAAGACATTTCTGGATGAGGAAAAACGGTTAAAATATCCCATGAAGCGGGTGGGAGAACGTGGCGAAGGAAAATTTGAACGGATCACCTGGGAAGAAGCGTTGGATACCATTGCGAAGGAATGGATCCGGATCCGGGATACTTACGGTCCGGGTTCCCGTTATGTCAACTATGCTACCGGAATCAGCGGGCTTTTGCGAGGCAATACCATGGCGAAGCGCTTATTGAACCTGGATGGCGGATTCCTGGATTATTACAATTCTTACAGTACCGCCTGCATCCGCCAGGCCACCAGCCTGATGTATGGGACTTCCTGCAGCGGCCACGATCCAAGGGACTGGGTGAATGCCCATCTGATCATCCTCTGGGGCCATAATCCAGATGAAACGAAATTTGACAGTGTGACCATGTATACACTTCTGGAGGCGAAAAAGAAGGGAATTCCCATCGTTGTGATCGATCCGAGAAAGAGTGATACGGTCCTGAAGCTGGGAGCGGAGTGGATTCCGCTAAAACCAGCTACTGACAGCGCCCTGATGGACGGTATGGCCTATGCCATCGTGGAAGCAGGTCTGGAGGACCGGGAATTTTTAGACCGTTGTTGTGTGGGATTTGATAAGGAGCATATGCCGGAGGGGATTGATCCGTCAGAATGTTATCTTTCGTATTTGACAGGGGAAAAAGATGGGATTCCCAAGACTCCTGTCTGGGCATCGAAGATTACCGGGGTCCCGGAAGAAACGATCCGGAGCCTGGCGATCCGCTATGCCACGGCGAAACCGGCGGCTTTGATCCAGGGATACGGAGCCCAGCGGCATGCTTATGGTGAACAGAGCGCCAGAGGAGGCATCCTGCTTGCCTGTATGACGGGCAATGTGGGGATTTCCGGAGGATGGGCCAGCGGCGTGGCAGATTTTAAGCAGCACAAAAATCCATCGATTCCCAATATTCCCAATCCCTATGGGAAAATGATTCCGGTCTACTGCTGGACTGATGCAGTGGATCACGGGACGGAAATGACGGAACTGGACGGCGTCAAGCCCATTGGCCGGGAAATGAAGCTAAATGAGAAGATGCATCTGGATGCCAATATCAAGATGATCTTCAATCTGGCAGGCAACAGCCTGGTGAACCAGCATGGGGACATCAACCGGACCATAAAGATCCTGAAAGATCCATCAAAGTGCGAATTTATCGTATGCAGCGATCTGTTTATGACTGCCAGTGCAAAATTTGCAGATATTTTACTGCCGGGCGTGTCGATGTTTGAGTGTGAAAATATTACGATGCCGTGGCAGTATGGTGATTTTCTGGGATTTAACAACCAGGTGATGGAACCGCTCTTCGAGGGACGGTTTGAATACGACTGGCTGGTGGAGGTAGCAGACCGCCTGGGGCTGAAAACGGAATTTTCCTTAGGGCGTACCGCTGGACAGTGGCTGCAGACCTGCTACGAGGAACTGAGGAAGACAGAAACGGAACTGCCGGATTATGAGACATTTAAAAAGGATGCGCTGTTCCGATATCAGGAGCGTCCTATCATTCCGGCCTTTGAAAAACAGTGTCAAGATCCGGAGAAAAATCCATTCCCGACCAGGAGCGGAAAAATTGAGATCTTTTCCGAAACGGTATACCGGACAAACTATAAGGAATTTTTCCCTGCCATCCCACGCTATGTGAAGCCGCCGGAAGGTCCGGATGATGTGCTGGCAGAAAAATATCCGCTCCAGCTGATTGGCTGGCATACCAAGCGCCGCTGCCACAGCATTCACGACAGCAACGAAGCCATGCACAAGATCGATCCTCAGCGCCTGTGGATGAACCCGGAGGATGCCGCCGCCCGGAATTTAAAAGAGGGTGAGACAGTTCTGGTGTGGAATGACCGTGGAAAAGTGGAGATCCCGGTCTCCATAACAGACCGCATCGCTGCCGGTGTCGTAGCCATGTCCCAGGGTGCCTGGTACCGCCCGGACCCAAATGGTATCGACCAGGCCGGGTCTATTAACGTGCTGACGTCACTGCACCCAACGCCCTATGCACGGGGGAATGCGCAGCATACGAATCTGGTGGAAGTGAGGGGAGTGAAATGGGAAGGGGAGAAAAATAGAATTTAAGAGAGTATTCACTGATCACAGAAGATGGTTATGAGTGCCTGACAAAGTTCACTCATGGAGAGATTCGGATTCAGATCCGGAAATAAAGGGAAAAGCCGTTGACGCATTTGTGATTTTTTATGCGTTTGATGGCTTTTTTTTTCGCCCAATTTCTGCTATAGTGAACACATATTTCACATTTTGAAATGATATAAATGAGGAGGCAGGAAGTAATGGAAAAACAATGGTGGCAGAATCGGACTGCATATCAGATCTATCCGAAGAGTTTTTTAGATACGAACGGAGACGGAATCGGAGATCTTCCGGGAATTATCGAGAAGCTGGATTATTTAAAGGATTTAGGAATCGGCATTTTATGGATCTCGCCGGTTTATGTGTCCCCGTGTGCGGATCAGGGATATGATATTGCGGATTATTATGGCATTGATCCGAAGTTTGGTACCATGGAGGACATGGACCGTTTATTAGCAGAGGCCAAGAAGCGCGATATCGCAGTTCTGATGGATCTGGTGGTAAACCACTGTTCTGATGAGCACGAGTGGTTTCAAAAGGCGTTAAAGGACCCAGAGGGCGAATATGGCCAATATTTCTATTTTGCAAAGAAAAAGGACGGCAAGCTGCCATGCAACTGGCGTTCTTATTTTGGCGGCTCTGTGTGGGAGAATGTAGAAGGCACCGACTGGTATTATCTGCATATGTTCCATAAAAAACAGCCGGATCTCAACTGGGAGAATCCGAAGCTGCGGGAAGAGATTTATAAGATGATGAACTGGTGGCTGGATAAGGGGATTGCCGGATTCCGTGTGGATGCGATCATGAATATCAAAAAGCCTCTTCCATTCCAGGATTATCCGGCTGACCGGGAAGACGGTCTGTGTAATGTAGGAGGAATTCTGGGAAGCCAGGAGGGACTTCGGGATTTCTTAAATGAGATGCATGAAAAAACGACAAAACCACATCATGCATTTTCTGTCGGAGAGGTCTTTGGTCTGGATGACAGTGATATCAGCCGGTTTATTGGTGATGATGCGTATTTCACTTCTATTTTTGATTTCCGTCAGAACGTGGCCGGACAGACCATGCTTGGCTGGTATGACTGGAAGGCTCCGACTCCGGATGAATATAAGGAGTGCTGCTTTACCAGCCAGAAGGTCAGCGAGGGTGTCGGTTTCCTCTCCAACATCATCGAGAACCATGACGAGCCAAGAGGTGTCAGCCATTATCTGCCGGAATATGCCCAGAATGAGAAGGGTAAGAAGCTGCTTGGCATGATGTATTTTATGCTGAAGGGTCTTCCGTTTATCTATCAGGGACAGGAGCTGGGTATGGAAAACTGTGCATTCCCATCCATTGAGGCGATCGATGATGTCAGCAGCAGGGACGAGTATCAGCGTTGTCTGAAGGTCGGTTTAAATGAAGAGGAGGCGTTGAAGGTAGTCTCCCATTACAGCCGTGATAACGGACGTACCCCATTCCAGTGGAATGATGAGAAAAACGGCGGTTTCACCACGGGAACCCCATGGCTGATGGTAAATCCGCAGTACAAGGATATCAACGCAGCTTCCCAGATCGGCAAAGAAGGCAGTATCTATGAGTTCTATAAGAGCATGATCGCGCTGAGAAGAGATGGCCGCTATGAGGATACGATCGTCTATGGCGTGACTGAGCCGGTTCTGGAGGATCAGAAGGGAATCATGGCATATTTCCGCAGAGGAGAGAAGCAGGATATCCTGGTGATCGGAAACTTCCGTAATGAAGCAGCGGAGGTAGAGATTCCGGAACTGAAGGGAAAAACCTGCCAGGTTCTGTTGAACAATGGAGGAACCTGTATGGCAGTGGATGGAAAAGTGAAATTAGAAGCTCTTCAGGGTGTCGTTTTTGAGGTAAAATAGACAAAGAAAAGGACTGTTGTGTAAATCAGCAGTCCTTTTTTTATACAAATATCATAAAAGAGATTGTTGATAAAAATAAAACAAAGAAAAAATCAACAAAACATTTGACATGACAGATAAAACGTGATATTATGATGACATAAAGAACTGGAAACGTTACCGGAACTGTTACCGAAACCGATTCCGGAACATCAAACAGGGACATCAAGGGGAAGGCAGCGAATAGAATGTATATCAAGGAGGAGATATCATGAAGAAGAAACTGGTAAGTGTGGCGTTATGTGCAGCTATGGTGACAGGTATGCTTAGCGGATGTGCTGGAAGCAGTACCACAGCCAAGAAAGAGGGAAGTAATGCGGCAGGTAAGGTTTATTATTTAAACTTTAAGCCGGAGGTTACCGATGTATGGGAAGAGATCGCTAAGACCTATACCGAGAAGACCGGTGTAGAGGTGAAGGTAGTTACTGCAGCAGGCGGCAACTATGAGTCTACATTAAAATCTGAGATCGCCAAGACCGATGCACCGACTCTGTTCCAGATCAACGGACCGATCGGTTATCAGTCCTGGAAGGACTATTGTGCAGATTTAAAGGACAGTGATTTTTATGCAGCTCTGTCTGATAAGTCCTTAGCCATCACCGGAGAAGACGGAGGTGTGTATGGCATCCCATATACCATTGAAGGATATGGCATCATTTATAACGATGCGATCATGGAGAAGTATTTTGCAACCAGCGGTGCAAAGGCTGCTTCCGTGGATGAGATCAACAGCTTCGATAAATTAAAAGAAGTCGTAGAAGATATGCAGGCGAAGAAAGATGAGTTAGGCATTAAGGGCGTATTTGCTTCTACTTCTTTACTTCCAGGTGAAGAGTGGAGATGGCAGACACATCTGGCAGATCTTCCAATTTACGAAGAGTACCAGGATAAAGGCGTGAACGATCTGGACGAGATCGAGTTTACTTATTCCGATCAGTTTAAGAACATTTTTGATCTGTACCTGAACAACTCCACAACAGATCCTAAGATGTTAGGAAGCAAGGGTGTGAATGATTCCATGGCAGAGTTTGCACTGGGACAGGCAGCGATGGTTCAGAATGGTAACTGGGCATGGAGCCAGATCGCTGAAGTATCCGGCAACGTGGTAGATGCAGAGGACATCAAGTTCCTGCCGATCTACATGGGACTGAAGGATGAAGACAAGCAGGGTCTTTGCGTAGGTACTGAGAACTATTTCTGTATCAACAAACAGGTTTCTGAGGCAGATCAGAAAGCATCTCTTGATTTTATCAACTGGCTGATCAGTGATGAGACCGGTAAAGATTATATGACCAACAAACTGGGCAACATTGCACCATTTACGACATTCGCTGATGATGAGAAACCATCCGATCCGTTAGCACAGAATCTGTTAGCTTACATGGAAGGTGGAAAGACCAGCATTCCGTGGATATTTACAACCTTCCCAAGCCAGACCTTTAAGGATAACTTCGGAAGCGCACTGTTAGAGTACGCACAGGGAACGATGAGCTGGGACGAGGTAAAAGCAACAGTTATTGACCAGTGGAAGACAGAAAAGGCGGCGGCGAAATAAGCCGCTTTTTCTATCGGAAAAGCAGATAAAGGAGAAATAATTCATGGGAAAAACAATGAAACGGTATTTTCCGGTTTTTGTATTGCCAACCTTGTTAGCATTTGCAGTGGCATTTATGGTTCCATTTATTATGGGTATCTACCTGTCCTTCTGTGATTTCACAACCGTTACCAATGCAAAATTTGTGGGAATTTCCAATTATGTAAAAGCATTTACCAATCCGGATTTCTTAAAAGCCCTGTGGTTCACGGTGAAGTTTGCGGTACTGGCAGTTGTTACCATTAATATCTGCGGTTTTGCCCTGGCCCTGATGCTGACACAGAATATCAAGGGAAGAAACATTTTCAGAACCATCTTTTTCATGCCGAACCTGATCGGCGGTATCGTACTTGGTTATATCTGGCAGTCCATGATCAATGGCGTTCTGGCAAAGTTTGGTGTGACCATGCTTCTGGATCCTAAATATGGATACTGGGGCCTGATCATTCTGATGAACTGGCAGCTGATCGGCTATATCATGATCATCTACATTGCAGGACTTCAGAATGTCTCCACCGATGTGCTGGAGGCTGCAAAGATCGATGGAGCCAATGCATGGCAGACTCTGACCAAAGTGAAAATTCCGATGGTCATGCCATCCATTACGATCTGTCTGTTCCTGACGATTTCCAACTCGTTTAAGATGTTTGACCAGAACCTGGCGCTGACCGGCGGCGGTCCTTCTAATAAGACCACGATGCTGGCGCTGGATATTTATAATACATTCTATGGTAAAGTTGGATTTGAGGGTGTTGGACAGGCGAAGGCAGTGGTATTCTTTGTGATCGTTGCCGGAATCGCCATGTCTCAGCTGGTTCTGACCAGAAAGAAGGAGGTTGAAAGCTGATGAGCAAAACAAGAAAACTTCAGAACAGGATCATGCTTGCGGTTTTATGTCTGCTGGTTGTGATCTTTATCACACCGATCCTGTTTATCATCATGAACTCCTTTAAAGGAAAATTATACATCAGTGACAACCCGTTTAACTGGCCATCCGGCGATATGTTTGCAGGACTGGAAAACTATACAGAAGGTATCCGCAAAACAGGATTCTTTGCTGCATTTGGCTGGTCTGCATTTATTACCGTCGGTTCTGTCCTGGTGATCGTACTCTTTACCTCCATGACCGCATGGTATATCACAAGAGTCAAGACCAGACTGAGCAATACGTTATACTATCTGTTTGTATTCTCTATGGTAGTTCCGTTCCAGATGGTCATGTTTACCATGTCCAAGCTGGCTGATATGCTGAAGCTGAATAACCCAGTGGGTATGATTTTCTTATATCTGGGATTTGGCGCAGGACTTTCCGTATTTATGTTCTGCGGTTTTGTAAAGAGTATTCCGTTAGAAATCGAGGAAGCAGCCATGATCGACGGATGTACGCCGATCCAGACATTTTTCCAGATCGTGATGCCGATCCTGAAGCCAACAGCCATTACTGTGGCAATCTTAAATGCCATGTGGGTATGGAACGATTACCTGCTTCCGTATCTGGTGATCGGTGTTTCCACACCATACAAGACCATTCCGGTTGCAGTTCAGTATCTGATGGGATCTTATGGTGCAAAAGACTATGGTTCCATGATGGCACTTCTGGTGCTTGCGATCATCCCGATCATCGCATTCTATTTATTCTGCCAGAAATATATCATCGAAGGTGTTGTGGCAGGTGCAGTAAAAGGTTAAATGTAACTATGAAGGTACTGAATAGTTACGGTTAAACAAAAGTAAAGGAGGCACCGTGTTATGCGAGCAAGTGGAATTTTAATGCCAGTTTTTTCCCTGCCTTCCCGGTACGGAATTGGATCATTTTCAAAAAGTGCCTATCAGTTTGTGGATATGCTGAAGAAGGCCGGGCAGAAATACTGGCAGATTCTTCCGCTGTGTCCAACCAGCTATGGAGATTCCCCATATCAGTCCTTCTCAACCTATGCAGGCAATCCGTATTTCATTGATCTGGATCAATTGATCGAGGAGAAGCTGTTAACCAGGAAAGAGTGTCAGGCATGCGATTTTGGTGATGATCCTCAGGACATTGATTATGGAAAACTGTATGAGAACCGTTTTAAACTGCTCCGTAAGGCATATGAGAGAGCTAACGTAGGAGAAGACCAGGAATTTGAAGCATATAGAAGGGAAAATGCCTGGTGGCTGGATGATTATGCGCTGTTTATGGCGGTGAAGGACCGGTTTGATGGCGTGGCATGGAATGAGTGGGCAGAGGATATCCGTCTCCGCTGGAGCAATGCTATGGATTATTACCGGAGAGAACTGTATTATGAGATTGAGTTTTATTCTTACTTACAGTTTGTCTTTATGAAACAGTGGAAAAAACTGAAAAATTATGCTAATATAAATGGCATTGAAATTATTGGAGATATTCCGATTTATGTGGCATTTGACAGTGCAGACGCATGGGCGAATCCGGAGCTGTTCCAGTTTGACTCTGAGAATCTTCCGACTGCGGTGGCAGGCTGTCCGCCAGATGGATTTTCGGCAGATGGACAGTTGTGGGGAAACCCATTATACCGTTGGGATTACCACAGAGAGACCGGTTTTGACTGGTGGATCCGCCGGATCGCGTATTGCAGCGAGTTATATGATGTAGTCCGGATCGATCATTTCCGCGGATTCGATGAATATTATTCGATTCCATATGGAGATACAACGGCAAGAAATGGTCATTGGGAGAAAGGTCCTGGCATTGCATTATTTGAAGCTGCGAAAAACCGTCTCGGCGAGTTAAATATCATTGCGGAAGACTTGGGATATATTACCGACAGTGTGAAAAAGCTGGTGGCGGACAGCGGATTCCCGGGAATGAAGGTTCTGGAATTCGCATTTGATTCCAGAGAAAAATCGGACTATCTTCCATATACTTATGAGAAAAATTCTGTTGTTTATACAGGAACCCATGACAATGAAACGATTGCCGGATGGTATGCGGGACTGGATAAGAGCGATTTAAAGATGTGCACCGATTATATGAACATTGACCGGATTCCAGGAAAGGAATATCATTGGGATTTTATCCGTCTGGCGATGCTGTCTGTATCGGATCTGTGTGTGATTCCGATCCAGGATTACCTGGGATTGGATAACTGTGCCAGGATCAATCATCCATCGACCCTTGGAACCAACTGGAGATGGAGACTGGCAAAGGGTCAGTTAAGCGCTTCATTGCTGAAGGAGATCCGGGAAATGACCAGGATCAGCGGAAGACTGCAGAATGGTGAATAAAATGAGGTGGTGAGATGGAGTCAATTACGATTAAAGATGTGGCAAGATTATGTGGAGTTGGTGTGAGTACTGTATCACGTGCGATCAATAATCATCCGGACATTAACCCGGAGACAAAAGAAAAGATCATGCAGGTGATCTCAGAGCATCATTATATTCCTAATAACAGTGCCCGTAATTTAAAGCGGCAGGACTCCAAAACGGTGGCGATCCTGATGAAAGGAATCGCGAACCCGTTCTTCCATGAGATGATCAAGATTCTGGAATATGAAGTAGAAAAAAAGAAGTACAGCTTTCTTCTGCACCATGTGGAGGAGGACGAAGATGAGATCGATGTGGCTATGGAGCTGGAAAAGGAGAAGAAGCTGTGTGGGATCGTGTTCTTAGGAGGAACCGTTGGCCACACAGAGGAAAAATTCCGCCAGCTGACAACACCATTTGTGCTTTGTACCATCGGGCTTCGCCGTGATGTGGACCCGGCGATCTGTTCTTCTGTGTCCATTGATGATGTGAAGGAGGCCAGAAGAATGGTTTCTTATCTTTGCAGCCTGGGCCATGAGAGGATTGCTTTTGTGGCGGCCAGAGAAGATGACATCGCCATTGGACGGATGCGTTTAGAAGGTTATCGCCAGGCACTGGAGGAGAACCACATTCCATTCCGTCCGGAGCTGGTGTTGTATCCGGAGAAAGGAATGAATGCTTATTCCATGGCTAATGGATATCAGGTTACGAAGCGCTTTCTGGATTCGAACATCCCGGCAACCGCCTTTTTCGCAATTTCCGACAATGTGTCATTTGGCGTGTGTAAAGCCATCTATGATGCAGGCAAACGGATCCCGGAAGATTATTCTGTAGCCGGTTTTGATGGGATTGAGATGGGTAAATATTATTACCCGACATTGACCACCATGCGCCAGCCATGCGAGGAGATGGCCAGAGAAACGATGAAGATCTTATTTTCCAGAATCGAAGATGAGAAGGGAAATAAACATAAGGTCTTTGAGGCAGAACTGCAGGAAGGCGGTTCTGTGAGAAGAATAAAAGCATAGAGGATAAGGTCGAAAGGCAAAGAAGAATGGTAAGAGGAAGGATCAGGTCCCCGTGAGAGGAACTGGTCCTTTTGTGTTCTGGAATTGAATGTTCTTGTTTTTGAGGAAATATGGTGTGTTTGTAGATTTGAGAAAATTAGTGAAATTTTTTCTGGGTTATGAGGATGATTGGTGGTAAAATAGAGGTGTGAGTCTTCTCGACTGAGATAAATACTAACGGAGTTAAGGAGAAAATATATGATAAAATTATTAAAAAACGCTAACGTCTACACCCCATCCCCAATCGGGAAAAAGGATATTTTGATCGAGGGAGAAAAGATCCTGCGAATCGCAGACCATATCGATGGCTACGAGAATCTTCCAGATGTGGAAATCTATGATCTGAATGGCAAAACCGTAGTTCCCGGCTACATCGACATGCACGTCCACATCACCGGCGGCGGTGGAGAGCAGGGACCGGCATCACGGGTTCCGGAATCTTCGCTGAGTGTATTTTTTAAGAATGGAATTACCACAGCAGTGGGACTTTTAGGCACTGATGGCATCACCAGGAGTGTGGAAAATCTGGTGGCAAAGGCGCGGGCGCTGACGGAAGAGGGCATGACCGTGTATGCACTGACCAGTGCATATGGTTATCCGCCGACTACCATCACTGGCAGCGTAGAAAAGGATATCGTGATGATCCCACCGATGATCGGCGTGAAAGTGGCAGTTTCTGATCACCGAAGCTCTAATCCAAGTGGTGATGATCTGATCGCCCTGGCAACGGCAGCCAGAAGAGCAGGCTTGTTAAGCGGGACACCGGGCTTAGTGACTATGCATATGGGAAGCGGAAAAGGCAGATTAGATCCGGTTTTTTATGTGCTGGATCACTCTGACGTTCCGGCGAAGAATCTTCTTCCGACCCATATGCTCCGTACCCCGGAGCTGATGGACGCAGGCGTGGAACTGGTAAAACGGGGCGGTTATATCGATTGTACCGCAGGCTCCGATGATCAGGAGGTCGAGAACCAGGCGGTGAAACTATTTGATCTGCTTCACCGGGATGGCATGAACATGGATCATGTGACAATGTCCAGTGATGCTTTCGGCAGTCAGCCGCGGTTTAATGCCGAAGGGGAGTGCGTGGGCCTTACCTACGCTTCTCCGAAATATCTTCATAAGACCATTCAGATTCTGGTGCGTATGGGCATGCCTTTCGAGCAGGCATTGAAATTGTTAACTACCACACCGGCAGTCCTGTTAGGAAAAGAAGGCAAAAAAGGCTGCGTGGCAGCAGGCGCAGACGCAGATCTTCTGATTTTGGATGAGAATCTGGAGATCACCAGTCTCCTGGCGAAAGGAAAAGTGGCTCTGTGGGAGAAGGAGCTTCGGATGAAGGGCAGATTTGAGGAGTGAGGTGAGAAAAACCATGGTCAGGAAACACATCTATTTCTCCGGTGATGTCCAGGGCGTTGGTTTCCGCTACCGCTCTTACTACATCGCCCAGTCTCTGGGTTTAACTGGCTGGGTGGAAAATCTCTGGGACGGCAGGGTAGAGATGGAAGTCCAGGGAGACGAAAACTCGATCCAGCAGATGTTGGTGCAGATCCAGAAACAGCGGTGGATCGAGGTGAACCATATGGAAATTACGGAGATTCCGTGCGTGGAGGAGAGGGGATTCCGGATACGGTAGAATAAAAAAAGAAACGAGCTACCCATCTTGGACAGAAATGTCAGATGGATAGAACCCCGTTTCTTTTTTATTTTGTTATGCTATTTGATGAAAGTCAAGGACGAAGTCCAAGCACTCTTTCTGGATTCTCATGTGTCATGATGTGAATTTCTTCAACAGAGAATCCGCAGTCGAGCATGGCATCCATAAACATCATAAGCCCTTCCACTGGATACTCTTTTCCAGACTGCCCGCGGTCGGTGGCCATGAAGCAGTTTTCTACTCCGGCATCTCGAATGGTCTGGGCCATATATTCGGCGGTTACATGGTTGATTCCGATATCAAACCAGAGTTTTTCTAAGATAACTCCTTTTTTTACAAGCTGTGTCTGAACATCGGCAGGAACTGTGGTGCAGGTCCAGTCTGGATGAGTTAATACAGTGCGGACACCACGTTCTCTGGCGGCATTACATACAGCAATGGATTCGCCGATGCTGATATGACCGGTGGCAATCGTAGCGTCATATTCCTTGATCAGATCCAGAATTTCCAATACCTCTGGTTTTAAATCTCCATTTTCATCTAATAAGCGGATCCCTGGATGGTTGGCAAATGGATCACGACCGAAATATTCTATCTGGTTTCGGGCATGAAGTGTCGGCATCCAGATAATCTTTGCGCCTAATTTCAGATAATATTTAACAGCAAGCGGGTTTAAGCCACCTATGGACAGGTTGAGAACAGCTGATCCATAAGCTTTCGCCGTATATTGTCCAGATGTGTTGGCAAGAATCGCCCTAGCAGGCGTTGGATCCAAATGATTTTTTAACATGACACCAGCCATTCCATAGGCGTCAGCCTGTTCTAAAAGTTCTCTGTCATTTAAAGCCCGTGCTCCAAAATCCGGGGAAGTATGGGTATGCAGATCATAAGCGCCTTTCATGAGTTCCAGCACTTCATTTTTATGTTTTGGTGTGTACATAAGAATCTCCTTTCAAAACAGGTTAAAAAATTGGGTACATAAAACTGATCCAGAGAACTCCAGCAACACACATTAAAATACTAGGAATGATGGACTGCTTGAAGACACTCTTAAAATCATAACCGCCAGCTGCCATGGCAAGAGGAATGGCTGGGCAGGACATAGGTGTGCTGTATGCAGCAGTTGCGGCGATATGGATGATTACGGCTGCGCCAATTGGATTTACGCCCATAACTTTTACAGTTGCCAGGATGACTGGCATTAAGGACCACATAACGGCACCATTTAACATAAACTGAGTTACTAGGAATGTTACAATAAAGATGATAAAATATACGCCGACGGTACTATTTACAGAGTTTGCCATTGCTGCAATCATATTTCCGATCAGATCAGCGGCACCGGTATTGGTTAATGCACCGCCCATAGCTAATGCGCCTGCAAAGACTGCAAAATAGGAAACAGGAAGAGCATCATTAATCTGTTTTCCCTTTATTACGCCACATAATACCATTAAAACAGCACCAGCAAGAGAAATCAACCATGGATCAACACCAATTTTACCAGAAATCAAAAGTGCAAAGCAAGTACCGAAGAAAATAACATAGCCGCATTTTTCCTGGAATGCAGGAAGTTTTTCCTCAGAATCATTTTTGGAAACTATCTCAGATGCGTTGATGGCTACTGGTGGGGTGTCTGGAGCCAGGTTGAATCCTACAGTTACAACATAGATTAGAACAAGGATAATACCTGGTGTACGCAGGATCATGTCGTTGAGGACGGTCATGGAAAATCCGGTGATGCCAAAGGTTTCAAACATGGAATTAACCTGCATTGGGAAAGAATATGCTGCACCCATTGGAAGCCAGGCCATAGTGGCAAGAAGGGCTACAACTAGTGGATACATAACTTTAGAACGCTTAACACCGATTTCATCCATGGAAGCCCCTAGTAATGGAGCAACGATGGAGAATTCCGCAACTGCCTGTCCGATAAACTGGCATAAAATAACGCCAAGGATCATATATCCGAAGAAAATCTTTCTGGCAGAGCCCTTTGCAAGCTGGTTTACTTTCTTTGCCAGATTTTTTACAAACTGTGTTCTGGTAAATCCGGCTGAACAGATAAACATACAGACACAGAGCCATAGATTTTGATTTCCAAAATAACTCATAGCATCTGCAGTATTGATACATTTTGTCAGATAAAATGCAATTAGTGATAGCATGGCAACAACGCCCATGGGTAATTTATTGGACAAGTAGCCAATGATAGTAAGTAAACTGATGGTGATGCAGATAATAATAGATGGTGTAAACATAGAATCCCCCTTTTCCCAAAACACAATTTACCATTGTGCGACAATTGTTTCCCAAACAGCATCCATAAGAGCCTGTGTATTGAATTCATAAGATTTCATGCAGACAACGGCATCATAGGATGGAAGAATGATACATATCTGTCCGCCCCAACCGGAAAAATAAAATCCATTGTCCCGCTTGGTTTTCCAGAAAAAATATCCATAGCCGGATGTAGTGTCGCTGATGTTTTTCATGCTTTCGTCTGGCCAGTTTGCGATCTGCGCGGAAGATGCTTCCCGAATATAGGATTCGGGAACTAACTGTCTGCCTTTCCAGTTACCTTTTTGCAGACATAACTGGCCAAGACGCAGGAATTCTTCGGTAGTTACCTGAACACCGCCAGGACCACAGGTATATCCAAGCGGATCTGTGTACCACTGAGGATTGCGAATTTCCAACGGTTCAAATAATCTTGGACGAAGCCAGTCGATCAGGTTCTGGCCGCTTGTCTCGCTGATCATGCGGGCAATTAAGTGCGGACAACTATTGTTGTATACAAAATGTGTTCCAGGAGTTAATTGGAGTGGCTGAGAAAAAATATAGTTGACCCAGTCCAGGTTCTCCAGGTCATCCCGGTTGACTACTCCTGGAATTAAGGAGTAGCCGTCCATCAGCTTGTGATCATGTCCGCTGGCCATCATCAACAGATTACGGACTTTTACCTGGTTCCAGGTCGGATCATAATCGGCAGGCAGATGTTTTTTTAAGAAATCAATAGGTTTTGAATCCAGGGAAAATAATCCCTCATGAATGGCCATTCCAGTAGCAAGGCTGACAACGCTTTTAGTAGCAGAATGAATGTCAGATCTGCGGTCGGTAGGCTGAAAATGAAATGATGCTTCCAGAGCGCCATGTCGCATAACGAGAATATGCTGAACACCTAAGTGATTTTGACATACTTTCTCGGCAAAAGGCACAATGTTTGTAGCCATAGTTTGATACCTCCTTGTGATTTTGAGCGCTCTTATTCTATTAATAGCTTAGTAGATTATTGCATATTTTACAAATACTATTTATAATATAGAATAATCACAAAAATCCTATGGGTAAAACAGATGAACACTAAAAATTTACAGTATTTTCTTACAGTTGCGGACGAGCACAGCATATCTGCTGCAGCCAGAAAACTTTATATCGCTCAGCCGTCTTTGTCCCAGTATATCAGACGGATCGAAGAGTCTGTAGGCGCACCATTATTTAAACGGACACCCAATGGTCTGGAGTTGACGGATGTTGGCCAGCAGTTTTATATTACTGCCATGAAGACTGAAAGTTTATGGAAAAACTTTACATCGAATCTGATGGCGCCGGACAGTTTAAAAGAGGGCAATATTTCTTTTGGAATTACGTTTCAATTAGGAATGCGTGTTCTTCCGGATTTATTGATTAAGTTCAATCAGCAGTTTCCGAAGATGAACTGCTATGTGTATGATAAGAGGCATGTGGAACTGGAGAAAAGCCTGTTAAGTGGAGAACTGGATCTGGCAGTTACTCATATCCAGAAAACGCAGAAAAAACCAGCGTTATCTTATGACTGCTTTTTAAAAGATCCGATGGTGGTGATTGCGTCTCCACAGAGAAAGCTTTCCCAAGAATCGGGTGTAATCATTTGGAAAAATGAAAAGCCGGTGATTGATGTTAGAGCACTAAAAAACGAGAAATTTATTTATCCTAAAAAGGATAATCAGTGTCGGCAGATCATCGATGCATTGCTGGCACAGAATGATATTCTGTATCCTGATGAATATCTGACTAATAACCAGTTTCAGACGATCCAAGCATTGGTATCAGCGAACTTGGGGATTGGAATCATTCCGAGAAGCTACGTGACCAAAGCGATTCCCATTGAAATATTTGAGATTCCAGATTGTTTTGAAGCTTTCTGGGAATGTTGTATTGCAACCAGGAAAAATTATCGTCTGAATTACATTGAGGAACGATTTGGAGAAATTGTAAAGGAGTGCTGCATTCACATGGGACAGGAGACAAAGGTATAAAATCCTCCAGCTTGTAATATGATGTAAAAAATGTTCTTAAGGGGAATCCCCATGAAGGATTATATCGAAGAACGGGCGGTCGCCATCGCCAATTACATCATAGACCACAATGCTACGGTGAGACAGACGGCAAAGAAATTCGGGATTTCGAAGTCCACAGTTCACAAAGATATGGTAGATAGACTTCAACATATCAACCCATCGCTTGCGTCACAGGTGCGTGTGGTGTTAGATATCAACAAGTCCGAGCGTCATATCCGAGGGGGAATGGCAACGAAGGAGAAATATCAGCACCGGCTGGCGATCTGCAGTAAGGATGATGAGGAGTGAAATTCTGAAATTATCGAGTGTTTTTATTGGTCACTAAATGAGAAAAAAGCCGATAAAAGTACGGATAAAGTATAGGAAAACCCAATAAACTTTAAAGCCAGCTATTACATTTTGAAAAAGAGGATGAATCATCTATGGATATCCGTGATTATGAATACATCGTAACTATCGCCGAGCAAAAGAGTATTACACGGGCGGCGGCGCAGCTATTTATTACCCAATCTGCACTGACAAAGTTTTTACAGCGAACTGAACGCAGTCTTGGGGTAGCTCTGTTTTTAAAGAAGGGCAATCAATTCTTACTGACAGAAGCCGGGCAGAAATATGTGGAGACGGGCCGGGTGATCATGCAGCTGGACCGACAGTTGTCTAACCAGTTGGAGAGTGAGGCAGCCATCCAGCGGCACCGAATCCGACTAGGATACGGAATGGGACGGAGCAATCAGCTGATTGAGGAGATTTTCCCGAAGTTTTTAAAAAAATATCCAGATGTACAGGTGTCTACCAAAGCGGAGACCAGCCGGAGACAGATGATGGAGTTACAGAATGGAACCCTGGACATGGCGATTGTGACCAACGTGGAGAAAATACCTGGTTACACTTACTTACCAATTGAGGTTTCAAGACTGGTACTTGTAATAGCACAAGATTCGGACATTCTGAAAGAAGCTAGAGTACAGGAGGAGTTTCTGTTTCCCGTGATTTCGATTCAGAGACTGGAAGGAGTTCCGATGGTTACGATGCCAGTGACGACCAACTCTGGTAATCTGGCAAGAGAACTTTTTAAAAGCTGGGGTGTAGAAACCAATATTGTTTTGGAGGTCAGCGATATCCGGAGTCTTTTGGATGCGGTAGAAAATGAAATTGGTGTTGCTGTGTGTATGAATGTACCATTGGGAAAACACAAGCTGCAATATTTAAATTTGGAAGAAGTGGAACCAATTGAGCAGGTGACAACCCTAGTCTATCGTTCAGATAAAGCGTTAAATGAGGCGATGCGGTATTTCATTCAATTATTGACGGAACAGAAAGAAGATCTGAAATAGGTCTTCTTTTTTTATGCCCAAACTATTCCTTAAAGTAATAAAATAATGAAAACTATGAATTTGATTCCTTTTATTTCTTATGATAAAGTTTAATCAACAACAAACAGGAGGAAACAACGAATGAGTGAAGCATATGAGACACGAATGGATTCTATCGCATTAAAAATCCGTTGGATTTCTGTCCAGTGCTATGAGATGGTTCTGCCAGGAGGGAAAACGCTGGTGACGGACCCATTTTATTGGGATATGAGCCATTTTGATGGACTGACAGAGGATGAACTGACCAAGAATCAGAAGCTGGAAAAAAAGGTGTACGCGCAGAGCGGATTTTCCGTGGATCAGTTTACCGGTGCGGATTATATCCTGCTGAGCCATGTCCATGGCGATCATTGCAATTTGACAGGAGAATTGTGGAATCGTTTTTATGGAAGAGTGCTGGTTCCAGCGGAGTGTGCGGAAGAAATAGCAAAAGTTTTTGATATTCCCTATGCGGCAATTTATCCATTGTATCCGGGCAATACCTATTATTTCGATGATTTCACATTGAAGGTATATCCTGGTGCTCACGACAACCGGGCATTCCGTGAAGGAAAATTTCAGCGTCCAAGCGATGCACGGGTTCTGTATGACGGTTCCGAAGGATTCGGATTGTCATGTCCGTGCCGTTTAGGACCGTTAGGTTCTATGTTTAATTTTAACTATGTGATCGAAACAAAGAATAACTACCGGATCGATTTCAGCGCCGGGCGGGATTACGAGGAGCATTGCAGCCATCTGCAGAATGAAAAACCCAATCTGATGCTGAGACACCGGATTCGCAGCTATTCACCGGAAACTTATGCGGATATGATTGAGCAGATGGGAGCACAGCTTGCCATGCCGCTTCATCACAACAACGCAAGGGCAACCGGAGAGGACTTAAACGCTTATTTCAGACGGGTAAATGAAATCTTAAAACAGCGTGGAAGCGCAGCACGTGCATTCAATCCAGAACCATACAAATGGTATCAGATCTGCACATCCATTCTTCCAGAATAACATAGGGGTAGAAATACGAAGGAGGTTTTTATGAGTCAGTTAGCAATTTGTTTGATTATTTTTGGAATTACCATTATCGGTTATTTCAGTGGAAAATACAGTCTGGCAACCATCGCCATCACATCTTTGATGACCTTGACCTTGACTGGGTGTTTACAGGCGAAAGAGGCACTGGGATATTTTGCAAATAGCAACGTTATTATGATTGCCGGTATGTGCATTGTGGCAGCAGGCTTCAACCGGACAAAATTCTGTACTGCTCTTGCGGACCGCATTTCAGTCATTGCAAAAGGCAGTCTGGCGAAAATGATGATGGGATATGTATTGATTGGCGTTCTGTTAAGTCAGTTTGTCCAGAGTCCTGTTTCTGTCATCGGAATTGTTGCCCCAATGCTGATTGCATCTGCAGAAAGCATAGGCTTAAAGCCAAGCAAGGTAATTTTCCCTGTTGGCATTGCAACGATCATCACCTGTTGTACTCTTCCTCTGGGGGCTGGCGCAACGATCGCTGGTGAACTGAATGGATATCTGGAAAGCTATGGATATACAGATTTTACCATTGGATTTTTAGATCCGATGATTGCCCGTCTTCCACTTCTGATCATTGCCTCTTTATACTGTATTTTTACGGCTGTCAAGTTAGCTCCAGATGAGCCAACAGCAGAAATTGCGATTTCTGGCAAGAAGAAAGGAAATGCAGCAAGCTTAAATAGTTTCCAGGAAGCTGCCGGTATCTTTATTTTCTTTGCAGATGCGGTTGGTATGATGTTTGCGTCTAAGTTCGGTCTGGCTTTGTGGCAGGTAACAGTGATCGGCGCATTGGCAATGGTATTATGCGGTGTGTTGAAACCAAAGGAAGCGAGTGCTGCTATTCCATTAAGCATGCTGCTGTTGATCGTAGGTGCTCTTGCAATTTCCGGTGCCTTAAGTGCAACAGGCGCTGGTGAACTGATCGGAGCCCATATGGCAAACATGGTAACTGCAGTGGGGGGCAACTCCTATCTGGTAGGACTGATCTTCTTTGTGGTACCATTTATCCTGACTCAGTTTATGTCAAACCGTGGTACCATGATGATCTTCTATCCGATCGCCATTGCGACCTGTTCCGCAGCAGACTTAAATCCAACTGGTCTTATGATCTTAATCCAGGCAGCATGTCTGTCAGCGTTTATGACACCAATGGCAACCTCTGGAGTTGGTTATATCATGGGATGCGGCGGCTATGACCAGAAATCTATGATCAAGCAGTCAATCCCTCTGGCAGTGATCTGCTGTGTGGTATCTGTTGGCTGGATCATGACCATGTTTCCGTTAAAATAGAAAAAACTCCCCGTCTTCCACTATGAAAAACCAGCAGAACCCTCTACCGATTTTTTCATAAATCTGTTAAAATAGAGTTATAGTAACTGTATGGCAGATCAGTGTAGCTGTCGTGCAGGCTGCAAGAATACAGGTAGGAAAAGGGAGGGCGATGGATGAAACATACATGTAGACGGATGTGGAAATCAGTGAAAACTTATGCCAGGATGTGGCTGGCGGGACTTCTTCTGGTGATGATGTGCCTGAATGGAATTACCGTATTTGCGGCGGATATTCCTAATCACACGGAAGACTTTTATGTCAATGACTACGCAGGAATTTTCAGCGATGAGCAGAGAGACCGGATCGTGGAGGCTGGAAAGGAGTTGTATGACGGGACCACGGCTCAGGTGGTGGTTCTGACTATTGACAGCACCAATGGAGAGGCCATCAGTGATTATGCCCTGGAAGTTGGAAGATCATGGGGTGTCGGTACCAAAGGGGAAAATAACGGTGTTCTCATTGTTCTGGCAGTGAAGGATCGCCAGGTATGGGTGGCAGTCGGTTATGGACTGGAGGGACAGCTTCCAGATTCAAAGACCGGACGTCTCATCGATGAGAATGCCATTCCTTATTACAAAAATGACCAATTTGCTGATGGAACCGAGCAGCTGTATTTCGCCCTTCTCAATGAAGTGCGTCAGGAATATGGTATGGACACCGTAGATGCGCCGGAAGCTGCATCTGCATCGGATGATATTGATTGGGCGGGAATACTTTTTGCCATTGGCATTGTGATTGTTCTGGTCATTATCGTGATCATCATTTCTAATCGTCCAGATAAAAAGGGCGGCAAACGATCATCAGGAAGCGGTTATAGCGGCGGTTTTGATAATTACAGCAGCTATGACAGCGGAAGCAGCTACAGCGGAAGCAGTGGTGGCGGAGGTAGCTTCGGCGGCGGCGGAGCAGGACGAAGCTTTTAACGAAACTGGGACCAGTACAGAATCTGATTATTTGGCAGTTTGACTAGTCCTCAGACAACACCTTTAAAAGTACTTCCTGCAGAGCCAGAGCAGCTTTGGAGTGGTAACGTCCCGGGGCCAGTGCGGCAGCCAGTTCCACAAAAGCGCCGTCAGATCCCAGCGACAGAAAATGTGCATCCCGGAAATAATGTCGGGAACTGTAGTAGGTAAAGGCCAGCCCATGGCCTGCAGCAGCCAGTGCGGCGGCCATAAGAGCTGTCAGGGATTCGTTGCAGGTGATGGGTTGGAGTCCGTTTTTATTAAAAATACGGCGGGCTTCCCTGCCGAGAATCGTATCGTAATCACTTAAGAAAAATTCATATTGAATGGCATCCGTTAAGTTTACATAACATGGAATTCTGGAAGTGGTCTGGGAGTTTGAAGAGAACTTCCGGGCCGCTTTTGTTATGGGATGATTTTCGTGGGAGATCAGACAGATCTCGTCCCGCATCACAAAGGTTGGCTGGATCCTGGAATCAGAAACCGGAAGGACCAGCAGTGCGATATCAATTTCTCCACTTAATAGCATTTGTTCCAATGCCATGGAATTCTTTTCAACGATCTGCACCCGGATTCCCGGGTAATCCAGCTTGAATGCATTTAATACCGGCGGCAGCAGGTAAGAGCCGCGGAAGCCACTGATTCCAAGGATCACGCTTCCACTTTTTAATTCCTGGAGATCCTGGATCTCATCCTGGGTCCGGTGATATTCTGCCAGGGTGGCATAGGCATATTTGACCATGATATTTCCAGCTTCTGTAGGACGGACCCCTCGGGAAGTGCGGACAAATAATGGGCTTGCCATACTGCTCTCCAAAGTCTGGAGAAACTGGCTTAAGCTGGACTGGGCCATATAGAGCCGTTCAGCGGCCTTTGAGATACTTTTTTCCTCTGCGATCGCAATCAGATAATTCAGTTCTTTGATTTCCAAGATAAGATTCCTCCATACAAACAGTCATAGAAATAGCCATACAAACAACGATACCAATATCGTTGATCAGGCGTGTAAACAGCCATCGGTTTTACCGATGACAAGTATATCATATTTTGCCTTTTCCTGCTATCAGAAAATAGATACAATAAAGGAGCTTAAGCAAATGAGAAAAAAATAACAAGAAGATAAAATGATACCAGGGTCAAAAGGTCAGAAGTTCGACGCAAGCTTGCTTGCAGGAGAATTTTTGACCTTGGGACCCGCCAAAAACATGAGTAAGTAGCCATTTTTCAAAGAAAAATGAGCGAATTACGAATGTTTTTGAGAATTGCGGGAGCACGCAGTGCAGAGCAATTCGGTATCAGAGGGGTCAAAAGCTTTTGACCCCAACATCATAAAATGTAACGATTCAGGAAAGAGGAAAAACGATGGGAAAAGTATCCATGAAAGGTGTCTGCGACATGCATGTACACACCAATCCAGATCTGCGACTGAGAGCTTATGATGATTTTGAACTGGCAGATGCAGCGATCCGTGTAGGAGCAAGAGCCATTGTCATCAAAACTCATCTGGGATTTACCGTAAACCGGGCGTATCTGACGAACCAGTACGTGAAGCGGGTGTACGGGGAGAATACTGGATTCATCATGTATGGCGGCGTTGTAATGAACAAGGTGATCGGTGGCATCAATCCGGAGGCAGTAGAAAAAGGGCTGAAGCTGGGGGCAAAAGAGATCTGGCTTCCGACCCAGTCTGCGAAACGCCATTTGGAGAAAATGGGCAAGAACCCGGCTGACGGGATCGAACTGGTAAGAGATGGCAAAGTGGTTCCTGAATTGTTAGATGTATTCAAGCTGGTCAAGGATCATGACGCAGTGTTAGGAACTGCCCATGTTTCACCGGAAGAGGCATTTGTGGTGGTAGAGGCTGCAAGAAATGCCGGGGTGAAGAAGATCGTGATCACTCATCCGGAGTGGTGGGTGGTAGATATGAGTATGGATGACCAGGTGCGTCTGGTGAAAGATTATGATGTCATTCTGGAACGCTGCTATGCCCAGAACATGGGTGGCGGCGCCTATAAGAGCAATCTGCCGGATAACTTAGAGATCATCAAAGCGGTGGGATATGAGCATGTGATGGTAGATACCGATGGTGGACAGACAGAAAATCCGCACTGGGAACTGGCATTGGAAGAGTATATGCAGTATCTGGTAGATCACGGAATTCCGGAAGAGCAGGTTTACCATATGACAAAAACCATTCCATATCGGCTTCTTGGAATCGAAGAATAGGAGGAACAGAAAATGTTAAGTGCTGCCATTATTTTTGCCATTGCACTGGCAATCTTTTTAGGATATAAGACCAAGATCAACACCGGTCTGTTCTGTATTGTATTTGCGTATATTATCGGATGTTTTGTAATGGGATTAAAGCCAAAGCAGGTCATCGCTTACTGGCCGACCAACACCATGTTCGTGATCTTGTCTGTGTCCCTGTTTTATAATTTTGCAGCGATCAACGGAACTCTGGAGAAGATGTCAGGTTCCCTGTTATACATGTGTCGGAAATTCCCAGGACTGCTTCCATATGCATTACTGGCAGTGGCAGTCATCCTGTCAGTAATGGGAGCTACTTATTTCACAGTTCTGGCATTCTTAGCACCGATTACCCTGGTAATTTGTGATGAGTCCAGAATGGACAAGCTGACCGGTGCTGTTGCCATCAACTGCGGCGCACTGGCAGGCGGAAACTTCCCGACCTCCAACTTAGGTGTGATTTTCCGTGGCCTTGCAGACACCGCATTTGAGGCATCTCCGGATGCAGCAGCAGTCAATACCTTTGGAATGGAAATGAAGATTTTTATCTTTTCCGTTGTATTTTCTCTGATCTTAGTGACCATTTTCCGCTTTGGATTCAAGGAAAACCGTAATATCGGCAAAGGCGTTACCTTCAAAAAGCCAGAAGCCTTCACCAAAGACCAGAAATTAACCCTGTCCCTGATGATGATCATGATGGTAGTTGTCCTGATCTTCCCATTATTACAGGTTCTGATGCCAGGTAATGCAGCCATCAAATACGTCAGCAGCAAAGTGGACGTAGGTCTGGTAGCTATTATTTTCGCAGTGATCGCACTGCTTCTGAAGCTGGCTCCACAGAAAGAAGCAATCGCAAGAATCCCGTGGAATACCATTGTGATGATCGCCGGAGCAGGTATGCTGATCGCTGTAGCCGTAGAGGCAGGTACCATCGAGGCATTATCTACCTGGATTGGTTCCAACGTACCGAAGCCATTGGTACCGATCGCATTCAGTATCGTTGGTGCGATCATGAGCTTCTTCAGCTCCACCACCGGCGTTGTAGCGCCAGCTCTGTTCCCGCTGATTCCGAACCTGGCTGCTTCCGCAGGCTTAAGTGCCTCTGCTCTGTTTGCATGTACGGTCATCGGAGCTCAGTCCAGCGCGATCAGTCCATTCTCCTCCGGCGGTTCCTTAATCTTAGGTTCTACCCCACATGAAGAGGACCGGAATACTCTGTTTAACCGCCTTCTGATGGTAGCAGTGCCAATCAGCGTGATCTTCGGAGCAGTTTATAATTTTGTGATCGCAATGGTGCTGTAAAAGAAAATAATGATTCATGTTCAGTAACAGAAAACTGTCATTTCTTTGAAAAAAGGAAGTGGCAGTTTTTTGTTCCCCTACAGAGTTTTTCATTTCCACCCCACAGAATTGCTGGAAATATCAAGAAAAATCTGGTAAAATAGAATCAACTTTAAATACATACAGTAAAAAACTGTAAGAGGAGGCGCGTATGAAAAAAGGTTTGTTAATTGTCGGTATGATTGTGGTGCTGATCGGCGGCTTTTTGATCGGTTCTTATAATGGATTGGCGTCCAGCAGAGAGAATATCGCAAGTGCCCAGGCAGATATTGACACAATGCTGCAGCGCCGGGCAGATCTGATCCCGAACCTGGTCAGTACGGTGAAGAGCTTTGCGGCTCATGAGACCGAGGTTTACGACGCAGTGTTAGAGGCGCGTACCCAGTTGATGAATGCCAGCACCATGCAGGATAAGGCTGATGCGGATGCAGCGCTGGATGCGGCACTGACCCAGTTAAATGTTGTAGTGGAGGCTTATCCGGAATTAAAGAGTGATACTACTTATATAGGATTGATGGATGAGTTAGCCGGAAGTGAGAACCGGATCTCTACCGCACGAAAAGATTATAATGAAGTGGTGCGTTCTTACAACCAGAGAATCGTCACATTCCCAACCAGCATTCTGGCGAACATGTTTGGCTTTACAAAGGCTGATTATTTTGAGGCAGCGGCAGGTGCAGCGACCACACCAGACGTAGGCGCATTGCTGGGCAAGTAAAACTATGACATGATGTCGGGGGCAAAAGCTTTTGCCCCCTCTGATTCTCAACTGAGATAAAAATCAAGCACAGAAGGATTCCGGGAGTACATTGGTATAAAAGGGGAGGAAAGATTGCATGCAAATTCTGGGATATGTCATCGGTTTTATACTGATCCTGGCAGTGATCTTTATCCCGATCTGCCTGGTGGCATTTGGCGTGCCATTTCTTCTGATTTTGCTGTTTCGGCTTCTTCGTGGAATTTTGTATTGTTTTTTGGATCTGTTTACGAAGAAAAAACGGATACCCGGATACTGGAACAGGAATTTTGGACGTGAAAGTCTGAAAAATCTGGCTGGTAAATGCTGTTACTGGGCATTCCTGATCATCACCTTCTTCTTTGACAGCGATGATGATGGAGGCAGTTCCGACAGCGGAAGCTCCGGAGGTAGAGGCAGCTTTGGCGGAGGCGGTGCAGGACGAAGCTTTTAAGGCATTTTACCGCAGCTTCAGCCATTTCTGGAAAAATTCCTCATTGTGTAAAAAGAATATTTATGGTAAACTGATAACTCCTGTTTATGAAAAAATAAGCAGGAGTTATTTTTACGATATTTATAAAAAGGAGACGAAAGTATGATTAAAGACGGATTTATGTATATTGCAGTGCTGATCTTTGTGGCTGCAGTACTTGTAAACCTGCCGAGGATATTCAAAGGCAGAATCGCCCAGAATATTTTCAGCTTCGCCCCGCCTGTGGTTTTGATCTACATGGGAATGATGCTTTTATGCACGATGAAAATGTGGGATCTGGGGGAAACAGCAGAGGCGTACAGTACACTCAAAAACCCGGTTCTCTATGCAATGTTGTTTTTAATGCTGCTGCGGTGTGATATGAAAAAGATCCTGAAGCTGGGACCAAAGATGCTGATCGGATTTTTTGCGGCAAGTATCTCCATCGGACTTGGATTTGTGGTGAGCTTTGCAGTTTTTAAGGGATATCTGGGACAGGAGGCATGGAAAGCCATGGGCGCCTTGTGTGGAAGCTGGATGGGAGGCGGCGGCAATATGCTGGCCATCCAGGCGGCGTTAAATGTCAGCGAAGATGCCATGGCGTATGCTTTGGTGATGGATTCTATCTGCGGAACCTTTTATGTGATGTTCCTTCTGTGGGCCATTGGATTTTCCCATAAATTCAATGCCTGGACCAAAGCGGACACCAGGGCCATTGATGAGGTTGGAGCAGCTTTAGAGGAAGAGGCCAGAACCAGTACGAAGCCTCTGGTATGGCAGAATATCCTGATCTTAGTGGGTACAGGCTTTTTAGTTTCCGCAGTATCCCAGGAACTGGGCGTGCGGATCAACCAGGTACTTCCGGTGTTTGACAAAGCCACCTGGACGGTGCTGGTTGTAACTGTTCTCGGTGTGGTCCTGGCTATGACGCCATTTGGTAAATTAAAGGGAACCGAAGAAATCTCTAATGCCATGCTTTACATCGTTATCGCCCTGATCGCCTCCAGAGCTGACCTGGCTTCCATGGGCAACGCCCATATCTGGCTGGCGGCGGGAATCCTGATCATCGTGATCCATGTGGCAGTGATGGTGATCCTGGCGAAAGTGCTGAAAATGGACATTTTCACCTGCGCGGTGGCTTCCCTGGCAAACATCGGCGGAACCGCAACCGCCCCGGTACTGGCTGGCGCTTACAGCAGTGCGCTGGTTCCTGTGGGAATCGTCATGGCGCTGCTTGGATATGTGATCGGAACCGGAGGAGGACTTCTGGTGGCGAATCTGATGCGGCTGCTGGCGTAAGCAATATTTAAGGTCAAAAAAGGAGGAGTGCTGCGAAACAGCACTCCAAGGGGTAAAAGGTTATACTGTCGTCTGCCGCTCCCCGGCAAGACGATTTTAAATACAATAGAAAATTTACTTTATTAAAACTCCCCGCAGTTGGTTTAATCTAGTTCTTCACCAGTAAATTTGTCAAATGTGTAGCGATTGCTGGAACCAATCATGCGCATGTAATCTTTGATAAAATCTTTCATGGCTTCTTCTGCAGCTTCATGCCATTCCATATACTGAATGTCAGGCTGTTCTTGAAGAACTTTTATCATACTGTCTTTTGCATGATTCATGAGGTCTGTGCAAACATTAATTTTGTTGATGCCACAAGCCACAGCTTTACGGATGTTTTCTTCTCCGGCACCACTTCCTCCATGAAGTACTAATGGAATATTCAGCCTATTTTTTAATTCTGTTAATCGTTCAAAATCAAGTTTAGGAATCATATTTTTAGGATAACTGCCATGAGCGGTTCCAATTGCAACGGCAAGACAATCGCATTGAGTTCTATTTACGAATTCCTCTGCCTGATCTACATTCGTATAGAGATCAGCATTTTGTCCGTCAGCATTCGCTGCAACACCTACATGACCTAATTCTGCTTCTACAGAAATACCTTTTGCATGGGCAAGAGCAACAACTGCACTTACTCGACGGATATTTTCTTCGAAATCATAGCTGGAAGCATCAACCATAACACTGGAGTATCCACAGTGGATTGCGGTTACAATATCTTCCATATTAACACCATGGTCAATATTCAACGCTACAGGAACTTCAGCGCGTTCAGCGAGGTTTTGAACCATTGGTGCCATAATATATGGATAAGCGTGAGCTTTCATTTGGCGTGGGGAAATATTTAAAATAACTGCGGAGTGTTCTTCTTCAGCAGCTTCAATACATGCTTTTACCTGTTCCATATCTACAACATTGATGGCCATAACAGCATAATGGTTTTTATGCGCATGTAAAAGCATATCTTTCATGGATGTATACATGTTATGAACTCCTTATGATTCTTGCTCTTCTACAAGAAGAGGTTTCTTGATTGTGGCATAAATGATACCAGTAACAACACTTCCCAGGAACCACAGACCGATGAACAATAAAGGATTGGAGGTTAATGGGATTGCGAAAACACCGCCATGAAGAGCAGGGGATTCCAGACTAAGCATCAGGCAGAGACCGCCGGTTAATGCACCACCGATAGCAGTGGAAAGGATAACTCTTACCGGATCCTTGATCAGGAATGGAATACAGGCTTCTTCAATATAGCAGCAGGATAAATAGAGTGCGGATTTCGCATTTTCTCTATCATCATCAGAGAATTTTTTCTTGCCGCCAAGGAATGTTGCAATGGCAATGCCAAGAGGAGCGGTCATACCAGAACACATTTTTGCGGAAGTTGGAACGAACAGACCCTCTGCATTTAAACCATTCGTGAATGCGGATACGGATTTTCCGATTGGGCCGCCATAATCAACACACATTCCAGCACCGATCACTGCGCCTAACAGGAAACGAGAAGCGCTGCTTAAACTGATCAGCCATGCCTGAAGAACTGACATGAACCAGGCGATAGGACGTCCAATTACGTAGTACATTAACATACCACAAACCAGTGTACTGACTACAGGAATAACCATGATGGACATAATACCCTGGAAATCTTTAGGAACGTTGACTTTCTTGATAGCCATTACGAAGTAACCAACCAGAAAACCGCCAAGGATACCACCAAGATATCCGGCATTAATTGTGTTCGCAATTGCGCCAACCGCAAAACCTGGTGCCAGACCTGGTTTATCAGCCATTGCGTATGCTGTAAAGGCTGCAATTACCGGAACTGTAAAGGACCATAAGCTGCTTCCGATTAAATAAATTACCTTAGCAAAGGAATCAATGTTTGCCATTTCGGCACCAATGTTATAACCGCCAAGCAATTTGGCAATTGCCTGAAGAACGCCGCCACCAACGATGACTGGAATCATGTAGGATACACCAGTCATAAAAGAATCTCTGATAAATGCTCCAGTACTTTTTTTCTTTGCGCTTTTTCTTTTGATTTCAGCCATTTTATTCTAATGCCTCCAATAATTCTGATACGATACCATCGGGATCTTTTACTGCTTCCTGGACGCCTACGGTTAAAGTAGGTACATCATTAAAGCGATCAATATTTTTGATGCGGATATCACTTGCGATGATGCAGGCATCGCATCGTTTGATATCTTCTTTGGTGATTTCATTCTCTAATCCCTGCGCGCCTTGAGTTTCTACCTTAACTTCATGTCCGGCTTTTTTCACTGCCTTCTCCAGATTCGTTGCTGCCATATAGGTATGAGCGATACCTACTGGGCAAGCTGTAACACATACAATATACATAGTGCTAAACCCCCTTTTGTAATACTTTTTTTATATCTTCAACAGATGTAGCTTCCAGCAGGCCTGACCGAAAGTCATCATCCATCAAATTCCTTGCTAATGTTGACAGCATAGTTAGATGAATATTATCACTGTTATCAGGGGCTGCCAACATAATAATAAAGTTTACGGGAAGCCCATCGAATGATCCCCAATCAATCCCTTGTTTTAATTTTACCATAGTAAAAGCGGCTTCTGTTACTACCTGGTTTTTACAATGTGGAATTGCGATATGCATTCCAATTCCAGTGGCAAATTCCTTTTCGCGATCAAGAACTCCTTGAATGTAAACGTTTTGATCAGAAACTTTTCCTGTCGTATACATTAATGCTGCCACTTTGCGAATTGCGTCTTCCTTTGATGATGCATCCATATCAAATTTGACTAATCGCTCATCGACCATTTTGCTAAGATCCATATTTTATTCCTCCAAAATAGATTCGGTTCGTTGTCATGTGTCTATCATAATGGAAAAACAAACAAAAGAAAAATTGAAAATTTTCACTAATATGGTGAAAAAGTTGATAAAAATGGCAGAGTAATTATTGTGATTGCAAATAACAGACAAAAAAACACAGTATTAGAAGACCAATTTCATCATTTTCACCATTCTGGTGCAAAATTCCCATTATTATTTTCCTTAAAAAGAAATTATAATGAAATCAACTTAAAATCAAAATAGGAAGGAGTTAAACGTTTATGGAGAATTTTGAGTATTATACCCCTACAAAAATAATTTTTGGAAAAGGTGCAGAGGAAAGGGTCGGCACAGAGATCGCTTCACGTGGATACAAGAAGGTTCTTGTACATTTTGGAGGAACTTATCTTCAGGAGAACGGAACACTGGATCGAATTCATAAGAGCTTGACAGAAGCAGGGCTTACTTATATTGATTTGGATGGTGTAGTGCCGAATCCACGCTTGGCACTTGCTAAAGAGGGAGTGGAACTTTGTAAAAGAGAGGGGATTGATTTTATTCTTGGCGTAGGAGGCGGAAGCGCCATTGATTCTTCAAAAGCAATTGCCTATGGATTGGCAAATGATTTTGATCTGGAAGATTTGTTTATGGGACGTATAAAAACGGATAAGATTTTTCCTGTTGGATGTATTACGACCATTGCAGCAACTGGTTCTGAAATGAGTAATTCTGCAGTCGTTACCATACAGACGAAAGATCAAGGGGTTTTGAAACGATCATATAATCATGATTGTGCAAGACCGTTGTTTGCAGCCATGAACCCGGAATTGACCTATACACTTCCAGCATATCAGACAGCAAGTGGTGGCGCGGATATTATGATGCATACATTGGAACGCTATATTACCCATGCTAAAAATGTTGAACTTTCTAACAGAATTGCAGAAGGTTTACTGGTTACAGTGAAAGAAGCTACGAAAAAGGCATTAAAAAATCCATGTGACTATGAGGCGCGTGCCAATCTGATGTGGGCTGGTTCTCTTTCTCATAATGGACTTACAGGTACAGGGCGTATTAATGATTTCCCGGTACATAAGTTGGGGCATGAGTTAAGTGCTATGTTTGACGCAACGCATGGGGCAAGTCTGACTTGTACATGGGGAGCATGGGCAAGATATGTATATAAGAGTAATCCGGCAATTTTTGCAAGATTTGCAGTGAAAGTATTTGGAGTAGAAGAAAATTTTGACGATGTAGAGGCAACTGCATTGGCAGGAATTGATGCTTGGGATGACTGGTGCCGAAGCATCGGTATGCCAGTAACTCTGACAGAACTGTTAGGCTTTACACCAACAGAAGAACAGTTAGAGGAAATGGCAGAAAAAGCAGCAGCAGTGGGCGGAGGGAAAATTGGTTTATTCCAGTCTCTTGATAAGAATAATATTCTTGAGATTTATAAAAACGCGCTGTAAACTATAATCATATTTAGAATGATTCAGAAAGGAAATGCAGAAGTATGCTAACAACAAGAGAAAGAAAAATCCTTGAATTGTTGTACAGAAATGAGAAGGCGTTGACAACCGCAGAGATTGCTAATTCTCTGCATATCAGCACACGCACGATTAAATCTGACATCCCTAAAATTAAGGAAGAAATAGAATCTACCGGTTGTGGAATACATACACAGGCAGGTAAAGGAATATGGATTTCTTATGATGAAAGAGGAAAGAAATTTCTTGATAGTATACTTCTGCATGAGAACCATTCAGAATCTAGTTTGCCGGAAATTCGAAAGTATTATATTGCTCTGCAGGTGTTGGATAGTGATGGATATATTTCTATGGAGTCTATTTCAAACTCCCTTTATGTCAGCCAAAGTACGGTTGTAAGTGATTTAAACCGGTTGACTAAATTTTTTGAACGACAAGGCTTAAAATTAGAAAGAAAAGCAAAGTATGGTGTGCGTATTGTGGGGGATGAAAAGCAGATTCGTATTGCAAAGGCAAATATCATCCGCTCGGTGATTGTTTCTCAGGGAAATGATGTATCTGCAAAATTACAGCCATTTTTTCAAGAAATAAATCTTACGCAAATTAATACGATCCTTCAAGAAAGTGAAGAAAGCTACGGATATGTTTTAGCAGATTCCTCGTATTCGGATATGATCACGCAGTTAGCGATTATTGTAAAACGATTACGTCTGGGTAAAAATTGTACCATTAGTTCAGAACAGTTTGCACAATATAAGGACAGTGACGAGTATCAAATTAGTACATACATTGGCAGAAAGCTTGAAGAAATTTTTCAAGTAACTTTGACGGAGGGAGATATTACTTATATTTGCATGAACCTTTCGGCAGCTAAACTATTGCGTGATATTGGAATGACATCCGATGATTTTGGAGTTCTTGATACCGGAAGTACGCTTCAGACGCTGGAAACATGGAACCGGATTATTGGTCAGGTCAGCGATATGTATGATGAAAATCTGCTGGATGATAGTACTTTTAAAACGGCTCTTTTTGTTCATTTAAATGGAATGTTTAAACGTTTGGCTAATCATATCTATCTGGAAAATCCCATGAAAGAGATGATTAAAAAAGAATTAATATATGAATTAGAAGTTGCTACATATATGGCCGGTCTTCTTCAGATGGAATACCAAATTCAACTGAGCGAGGATGATATCTGTGATATTGCATTGTATATTGGAGCTAGCCTGGAACGTAAGAGGGCTCAACGGAAGAAATCTTTTTCGAGAGTGATACTTGCATGTGGAACGGGTATGGGGACATCTCATTTTGTAGAAGCAAAGTTAAAGACCTACTTTCCGGATCTGAATATTTTGAAAGTAGTTCCTGCGTCTCAAATAGAAAAAATATTGAATCAAGAAGAAAACCTGGATTTGGTTATTTCAACAGTTCCCTTGGTTTCAGAGAAAATTAACGTAATACAAGTGACTCCTTTATTGAATGAAAGAGATATTCAGAAGATAAAATCAGCAATTTATGCGCCAAAACAAACACAGGATTTCAAGACAGTGCAGTATAAGACATTATATTCATTATTAAATGATCGTATTTCTATTTTAAAGTGTGACTGTTGTTCGAAAGAGGAAGCAATTGAATTTTTAGGAAAGCGTCTGTATAGTGAAGGTTATGTAGATGAAGGATTTTTAGAGTCAGTATTTGCAAGAGAAAATCTTTCGCCCACAGCTATCGGTAACGCTTTTGCTATCCCACATGCATTCGGAAACCATATAAAGAAACAGGGAATTGGATTAATGACTTTGAGGCATCCAGTAGCTTGGGGAAGTAGAGAAAAAGTACAGATTATTATGATGCTTTCGATAGATACGCAATTGAAGGATCAATTTAAGGTGATTTTTGCAGAACTAGCAGATTATACAAAAGATATGAATGCGGTCGGCAGACTTCTAAAGGCAGAAAAATTTAGTGATGTGGTGCAGATATTAAAAAATAAAGAGGTCTGATATGAATGTTTTGAAGAAAAGATGGGGATATCTGTTCATGGCAATTATTCTTTTGTTGTTTATGGGAATTGGATATGCCTTTTCTATTTTTGTTGTTCCAATCGAAAAGGATTTGGGACTAACGCGGGCGGATACTTCATTTGTTTTTACCCTGTGCTTTGTGTGTTTTGCAATGGGATCTCTAGTGACGGGATTTTTGATGCATAAAATATCATCGGCATTACTTTTGAAAATTGCGGCATGCATGTTCTGTGGGGGATTTATTCTTTCAAGCCGTGTGACGATGTTATGGCAGTTATATTTCACTTATAGTATATGTGTTGGTTTTTCTATAGGAATTGCTTATAATATTACAGTCAGCATTCTTCCAATGTATTTTCATGATAAAGTTGGAATTGCTACCGGTATGTTATTAATGGGGTTTGCTATGAGTACAACACTTCTGGGACCGATCTGTGAAGCTGGTATGTCTTTGTGGGGATGGAAAACAATGTTTTTTGTGCTTGGTATCTGTGGGGCGGTGGTTTTAGCAGCTGCAAGTGTGATTATTCATCATCCAACAGAAGAACAAAGAAAAAATCTGACACAAAAGGAACATTTGGTAAATCAGGGTAAAGAACTTTCACCATCTGGAATTTTGAAAACTAAGTTATACTATGTTTTCTTGCTTATTTATATCACGATTGGTGGAGTGGGAATGGCTTTGATTAATCATGGGGCGATGACACTTCAGGAAGATCTTTCGGTCAGTGCGTCAGCAGCGGTATTTTTGATTGGAATTGTATGTCTGTTTAATGGAATTGGACGAGTTGTATGGGGGCTGATCTATGATCGCATCGGAGATTCTTCTTGCCTTAGGTGTCTGGGAATACTTTTGGTTGGCTCCATGCTTATGATTCTGTTGTCGCTTGTGATAGTAAGTCCGATGATGTTTGGAGTAGGCATGGGAGTGGCACTTTTATGTTATGGAGGAAGTTCCAGTTTGGCCCCTATTTTGGTGAGAGCATTATTTGGAGAACAGTATTTTTCTATGAATTTTGCGGTTACAAATATTGGCACAATTATTCTTTCCTGTGTGCCAGCATTAATTGGTGCATTGCAAATGAATTTTGGAAATTATCAAGTCCCTTATATGGTTTTATTGGGATTAGCGGTGATAGCATTAGTAATGACTATTATTTATAAACCATTGCAGCTTCGCTTTTCATTAATAAAATAGAAATTGAGTTAAAATACATCTGGAAATGGAACTTGTGTGTGCAAGAAATGTTTTCCAGATGTATTTTTATGTATTTGACGCAAGGCGGATGAAATGGGGGGAGAAAAACAGACTAGGTAGAAAGTTCACGGTTTCGTTCTTTCACCCAAGTGTGATTTGTGATATACTAAAAATGATTGATTCAATTCGAAATTTCAAATAGAAAGGAAGACCATTTTAGCTATGAAAAAGATGATTTCCTGGAATGTTAATGGACTTCGGGCCTGTGTAGGCAAGGGGTTTTTAGATTATTTTAAGGAGATGGATGCGGATATTTTCTGTATCCAGGAGAGCAAGCTTCAGGAGGGCCAGATCGAGCTGGACTTAGAGGGTTATCACCAGTATTGGAATTATGCCAAGAAAAAGGGCTATTCCGGTACGGCATTATTTACCAAGGAAGAGCCGGTTTCCGTTGCTTATGGCATCGGGATCGAGGAGCATGATCAGGAGGGACGTGTGATCACGGCGGAATTTGCGGATTATTACGTGGTGACCTGCTATACGCCTAATTCCCAGAGTGAGCTGGCGAGACTTTCCTACCGGATGACGTGGGAGGACGCATTTTTAGCCTATTTAAAGGGATTGGAGCAGAAAAAGCCTGTGATCTTCTGTGGAGACTTAAACGTGGCCCATGAGGAGATCGACCTGAAAAATCCGAAAACCAACCGCAACAATGCCGGTTTTACAGATCAGGAGCGGCAGAAATTTACGGATCTTTTAGCGGCTGGATTTATTGACACATACCGTTATTTTTACCCGGATACGGAAGGGGTATATTCCTGGTGGTCTTACCGGTTTAAGGCCAGAGAGAAAAACGCCGGCTGGCGTATCGACTATTTTTGTGTATCAGAGTGTCTGAAGGAGCGTCTGGTCAGCGCATCCATTCATACCGAGGTGACGGGCTCTGATCACTGTCCTGTGGAGCTGGTGATCTCATGAATTTAGTGACCATTGAACATCTGACCAAATCTTATACGGAACGGCTGATCTTTGACGATACAGATTTCTCCATCAATGAAGGGGAGAAGATCGGTCTGATCGGCATCAATGGAACCGGCAAATCTACTTTATTAAAAATCGTGGCCGGTTTAGAGGAGCCGGACAAGGGAACTGTGGTGCGAGGAAGAAACCTGGATATGCGTTATCTGCCGCAGAACCCGAAATTTACGGAGGGTGATACCATCATCGAGAGCATTCTCCGGGACAATGAAGGCCATCCCCACATCTGGGATATGGAGAGTCAGGCGAAGACCATGCTGACAAAGGTCGGCATCTATGATTTTGACGCCAAGGTAGAGACCTTGTCAGGCGGACAGCGGAAGCGGGTGGCGCTTGTCAGTACGCTGATGGCGGACACGGATCTGTTGATCCTGGACGAGCCAACCAACCATTTAGACAGTGATATGGCAGACTGGCTGGAAGATCATCTGAAGAAATTCCGCGGCGCGATCCTGATGATCACCCATGACCGTTATTTCCTGGATAGTGTGGCAAACCGGATTGTAGAACTTGATAAGGGCAAGTTTTACAGCTATCAGACCAATTATGAGGGTTATCTGGAGATGCGTGCTGAGTGCCTGGACATGGCTCAGGCATCGGAGCGGAAACGCCAGTCTATTTTACGGGTGGAGTTAGAGTGGATGAAGCGTGGCGCCAGAGCCCGTTCTACCAAGCAGAAAGCCCATATTCAGCGATACGAGGCTCTGCGTGACCAGAAAGGCCCGGAGCTTGACCAGAGTATGGAGCTGGAGTCTATTTCCAGCAGACTGGGCCGGACGACTGTGGAGCTGGATCATCTGTGTAAGGCATATGGAGATAAGACGTTAATAAAAGATTTTACCTATATTTTCCTAAAAAATGACCGGGTTGGAATCATCGGCCCCAATGGCAGCGGCAAGTCCACGCTGATGAAGATGATCGCTGGATGGGTACAGCCGGACAGCGGAACCATCGAGATCGGCCAGACCGTGAAAATGGGCTATTTCTCCCAGGAAAATGAAGCTATGGATGAGAGCCTGAAGGTGATTGATTACATCAAAAATGTGGCAGAGTATGTGCAGACCAAGGATGGAAGCGTCAGTGCCTCCATGATGCTGGAGCGTTTCTTATTCCCATCCAGCGTCCAGTACACCACCATTGACCGCTTATCCGGTGGTGAGAAGCGGAGACTGTATCTGCTGCGGATTCTGATGGATGCGCCAAACGTACTGCTTTTGGACGAGCCTACCAATGACCTGGATATCCGGACTTTAACGATTCTGGAGGACTACCTGGATTCTTTCCAGGGCATTGTGATCACCGTATCCCATGACCGGTATTTCCTGGATCGTATCGTGCGGAGGATCTTTGCTTTCGAGGGCAACGGAAAGATCACCCAGTATGAGGGCGGTTTCACCGATTATCAGGCGGCGGTGCTGCGGAAAGAGGTAGAAGCTGAGGCGATGGCAGCTGGCAATCCGAAGACAGGCATCAAATCAGATAAATCAAAGGATGAAAAATCCGAGGAGGACTCCAAATCATCCAAAAAGACCTGGAATGGCGGCCCCAAAAAGCTGCGTTTCACCTATCAGGAGCAGAAGGACTGGGATGTGATCGAGAGCCAGATCGAGAAGCTGGAAGAAGAGATCGCAGATCTGGACGTTCAGATGGAGAAAGCTGCCAGCGATTTTGTGAAACTGAAAGAACTGATGGACCGCAAGGCGCAGGCTGAAAGCGAGCTGGATGCCAAGATGGAGCGGTGGATGTATCTGAATGATCTGGCGGAGAAGATTGAAAAGCAGTAATGGAAGTGGCAGTTTGTTCATATAATAAAAGAAAGAATAGTTATAACTGTTTCATGATTTTAAATTCTCAAAAGATTTTATATTGAAATTCCAGAGATATTACGTTATAATAAAATTGCCGAGAGAGTGATACTCTTTCCCAGTTATATAACTGGACATTTGCATAAGGAGCATGCAGCGTTGCCTCTGTGGCAACGTAAAAAAACTGCCACTATCGGAAACACCCGCAAAGGTATTGCCTTTGATATGTCGTGTGAGTGAGAGGCTCACAAAGTTGGGGCAGCAACGTAATAAACCAGAGAATGATAGGCGGCTGTGGTTGACACAACCGCCTATTTACGTGGAGAGGACATGATCTATGAATCAACAGAAAAGCTTCTGAGGACAGCTATTTTGGAATATGACAAACTAGCTGGAAGGGAGTTTCTAATTGGCTGCGGAGTTGGGAAAAACCATCCGACAGAGTGTATCATTTTACGTATTAATGAGCATAATTTCTGGCATTTATTGGGGTGCCAGATTGATAAATCAAAATCTGAAGAGATAAAAAAACAGAATCTATACGAGATGTGCAAGAAAGGACAATCGGTCCGAAATTACCTTGTCTATACGAAAGATCATCAATCCTGTGTTGAAAAGAGCAGGACATTTCTGAAAATCTTCCATTTTGTGGAAAAAGCACGACAAATTCGAATTAGTTCTACGGGCAATACCCCTGATTATTATAAATTTAAATTGGTACATGGAAATGCATATGGAATTATAGGGTATGACCATGATAAGAGCGAAAAAGATAAGAAAATATGGATACCTAAATCAACTCAGTCAAAATCAGTGGGAAGTTTCCAAAAGGAAAGTAAGAAAATTTATTTCATTTTAAGCAGAAAGATACATAGCAATGTATTTACCGTATTAGAATATGAAGCAGTGGGTGGATTATATATGAAATTGAAAGAATGTCTGCCAAAAGAATATAAGATAAATATTTCAGAAATGTCAAATAATGGTTCCAAAGACAAAATGAAATTAGAGATGGAACAGGAAAGTAAGAAAAATGATGGAAAAAACCGCCCCAATATCTTATAATGAAAGAAGTAGATGAAGAAACGTGTGAAAATAGGTATCAAAAATAAAGCAGATATGGGAGAGCAGGGTTGAAGCAGTTTAGAGTGGTGGCAGAAACAGACAGAAATTACCCGATGGGGCTTACGATTGATGGAAAGAGGATTCATGTGTCGGTGAAATGGCCGGGTAGTGCCTGCAGTCTGGTGTTGACGGAGGAGCAGGGGGAGACGGCTGTATTTGAGATGGCTCCGGAGCTTCGGCAGGGGGATGTGTGGAACCTGACATTGGAGACAGACCGGCAGATCAAAGGCTGTTTTGTGTATGGCTTTCAGACGGAACAGGGATGGCTTCCGGATCCTTATGGAAAAGTGTTCCGTGGACGGGAGATCTGGGGAGCGGAGACAGGTTTTAAGAGAAAGCTGGAGACAGTAGCCGGACAGACCGTGTTTGAATGGGGAGAGGACAAGCGACCCCAAATCCCCTATGAAGATTGTGTGATCTATAAGGCTCATGTCCGTGGCTTCACGAAGCATCCAAGTTCTCGTGTCCGTGACAGAGGGACATTTCGGGCGGTGATGGAGAAGATTCCATATATGAAGGAACTGGGCGTGACGACCTTGGAACTGATGCCGGTGATGGAATTTAACGAGGTGCGGGAAGAGACAGAAGTGCGTATGGTGAAGCTGCCTGTGGAAAACCAGCCGCCTAAATTAAATTACTGGGGATACGGCGACAGCTTTTTATTTGCCCCCAAGGCTTCTTACAGCTCCGGCAGACGCAAGCGCCCGGATACAGAACTGAAAACTTTGGTCAGAGAGCTTCATAAGAATAACATGGAGTTAGTTCTGGAGCTGTACGTCAGCGGAAAAGAAGATCCGTCCATGGTGCTGGATGCTGTCCGTTACTGGGCGAGAGAATACCACATTGACGGCATTCACCTGGTAGGTGATGCGCCCTTAAAGCTGATCGGGCAGGACCCGTATTTAAGCCGCCTGAAGCTGTGGGCAGAATACTGGAATGGGGTGGACGAGGGAAGCCACCGCCGTCTGGGCTGGTACAATGAGGGCTTTTTAAGAGATATGCGCCAGGTATTAAAGGGCGATGACGGAAGCTTAAACCGTCTGGCTTACCGGGCAAAGTTAAATCTGGAAAATAGCGCTGTGATCAATTATATGGCAGGAACCAATGGTTTTACGCTGGCAGATATGGTTTCTTATAATGAAAAGCACAATGAAGCCAATGGCGAGCGTGGAAAAGACGGTCCGGAGGAAAATGACAGCTGGAACTGTGGCGCAGAAGGGCCGACCAGGAAAAGGAAAGTGCTGGAGCTTCGCAAAAAACAGATGAAAAATGCGGTGCTGATGCTGTTTTTCAGTCAGGGAACGCCCATGCTTCTGGCTGGTGATGAATTTGGCAATTCCCAGTCCGGCAATAACAATCCTTATTGCCAGGATAATGAGATCACATGGCTGAATTGGAACCAGCAGAAGAGCAATGCGGAATTTTACCGGTTTGTAAAAGCAAGCATTGCCTTCCGCAAGGCGCATCCGGTTTTTCATCAGGTCAAACCGCTTCTTGGTATGGACAGTTTAGGCTGCGGCCAGCCGGACATCTCCTGTCATGGGATGAAAGCATGGCAGCCGGATTTTTCGGATTCCTGTCATCAGCTTTCCATCATGTATTGCGGAGAGTACGGACACAAGAAAGACGGAACCAGGGACGAGGATTTCCTGCTGATCTACAATATGCACTGGGAGCCGCATTCATTTGCCCTGCCTAAGCTGTCGAAGGGACGCCGCTGGCATCTGGTGGTGGATACCGGGCGGAAGGAATCAGAGAATTTCCAGGAGAATGGAAATGAACCAATGTTAGAAGAGCAGATGACCTATGAGGCGGAGCCACGTTCCATCGTAGTTCTTATGGGGAAGACGCACCCGGAGCTGGAAGAAGAGCCAAAAGTGAGAAGAACACGGCGGGAAAAACATAAAAACAAAGTATCAACAACGAAAGGACAGACACCATGAAACAATATGATTACGTGATTGTAGGAAGTGGACTTTTTGCCGGAGTCTGGGCATATTTAGCGAACAAACAGGGTAAGAAATGCCTGGTGATCGAAAAAAGAGACCATTTAGGCGGCAACATCTACTGTGAAGATGTGGAAGGTATCCATGTCCACAAATACGGCGCCCACATTTTTCATACCAGCAACCGGGAGGTATGGGATTTTGTCAACAGTCTGGCAGAATTTAACCGCTACACCAACAGCCCGGTGGCTAACTACAAGGGCGAGATGTACAATATGCCATTTAATATGAATACTTTCAGCAAGATGTGGGGCATTTCGACTCCGCAGGAAGCGAAAGACATCATTGCCAGCCAGCGCTCCAGTATCACAGGCGAGCCTAAGAACTTAGAGGAGCAGGCCATTAGTCTGGTAGGCGTGGACATTTACCAGAAGCTGGTGAAAGGCTACACCGAGAAGCAGTGGGGAAGAGACTGTAAGGAGCTTCCGGCCTTTATCATCAAACGGCTTCCGGTCCGTTATACTTATGACAATAACTATTTTAATGATCTATACCAGGGAATCCCCATCGGCGGTTATAATGTGATCATTGATAAGCTATTTGAGGGCTGCGATGTGGAAACCGGCGTGGATTATCTGGAAAACAGAGAGAAATATGATGCATTAGGAGATTGTATCGTGTATACAGGAACCATTGATTCCTATTATGGCTATCAGTATGGAAAACTGGAATATCGAAGTCTGCGTTTTGAGTCCCAGGTGCTGGACACCGACAACTATCAGGGTGTTGCGGTGGTCAACTACACCGACCGGGAAACTCCATACACCAGAGTGATCGAGCATAAGCATTTTGAATTCGGAACACAGCCAAAGACTGTGATCACCAGAGAGTATCCGGCAGACTGGGAAGAAGGCATGGAGCCGTACTATCCAGTTAATGATGAGAGGAATCAGGATCTTTACAGCCGGTATGCAAAACTGGCTGAGAAAGAGGATCGGGTGATCTTTGGCGGACGTCTGGCAGAATACAAATATTATGACATGGATAAGGTGATCTTATCTGCCCTGGAACGGGCGAAAAAGGCCGGATTATAGGGAACGGAATAGGAGAAAACGGATTAATAAGAAAAAATAGATTTATGTATTAGAAAACATGATAGAATAATAGTGGAATTTCACATAAATTTGATTTATAATATTAGTTCGTGAGTTTTCATGATAAAGAATATCATGACCGGATACTAGAGAGGGAACAGTGCTTATGAAACCAATTTTGGAAGTACGGAATCTGACAAAGATTTATGAGGGCGGTGTGCTGGCCAACCATGAAGTGAACTTCAGCGTGGAAGAAGGAGAGATTCATGCGTTGGTAGGCGAGAATGGAGCCGGTAAAAGTACACTGATGAAGATGCTTTATGGAATGGAGAGTGTCACCTCCGGCCAGATTTTTCTGCGCGGAGAAGAAGTGCATTTTAACTCCAGTAAGGATGCGATCGATCATGGCATTGGTATGGTGCATCAGCATTTTATGCTGGTTGATTCCCTGACCGGTGCAGAGAATATGATGCTGGGCGTGGAGCACCTGCCATTTGTGGTAAATAAAAAATCTGATGTTCAGATCACAGAGGAGATTGCCAGACAGTACAATTTTGAGATTGATGCGACCCGCCGTGTCCGCGACATGAGCGTTGGTATGAAACAGAAGCTGGAGATTTTAAAGATCCTGTACCGTGGTGCGAAGATCATTATTCTGGACGAGCCGACTGCAGTTTTAACACCACAGGAGACCGAGGAGCTGTTTGACCGTCTGATCGGGTTAAAGAAAAAGGGAATGACCATTATCTTTATTTCCCATAAATTAAAAGAGGTAAAACAGATCAGTGACCGGATTACCGTCTTAAAGAGCGGCCATACAGAAGGGACTTACCGGACCGATGAGGTGACGGAGGAAGATATTTCCCGACTGATGGTAGGTCGTGTGATCTCCTTTGATTATGATAAGAAAGAGCTGCATCCGGACAAGGAGCTGCTCCGGGTAGAGAATCTTCATTACCGGGATAAATTCGAGGTCAGCAAGCTAAATGGTGTGTCTTTTACCTTGAAGAATAAAGAGATCCTGGGAATTGCCGGAGTCGATGGCAACGGTCAGAGTGAACTGATCTCCATTATCACAGCCGGAATCCGGTGCAGTCAGGGAAAAGTTTATCTGAAGGGAAAAGATGTGACCCATGATTCCATTGGTGAGATCCGTAAGACTGGACTGGCTTATATTCCGGAGGATCGTATGTATGATGGATGTGCGGAGAGCATGTCCGTGGCAGAGAATCTGGTGGTTTCCAATATTGACAGCTTTGCCAATCAGTTGAAGGTGATCAATACCAAGAAGATGCGGGAACACTGCATTCAGCTGATCAAAGAGTATAAGGTAAAAACCCCTTCTGAAAAACAGAAGATCAAGAGCCTTTCCGGTGGTAATATCCAGAAGGCCATTGTAGCCAGAGAGTTCAGCAGCGGAAGTGATGTGCTGATCCTGGATCAGCCAACACGAGGCGTCGATATCGGAGCGATTTCCTTTATCCATTCCAAGATTTTAAGCATGCGTGAGGCGGGAAAGGGAATCCTGCTGATTTCTGCGGACTTGAATGAGCTGCTCTCCTTAAGCGACCGGATCCTGGTTATGCACAAGGGCAATATTGTGGCAGAGCTGGACAACCGGAAGAAAGAGGTCAGTGAGAAAGAACTGGGTCTCTATATGCTGGGAATTAAGACACAGGAGGGCATGGGCAAATGAAAAAGACAGGACAGAAAACAGATTATGTGATGAAATATTTCAGCGTGATCCGTATCATCAGTGCCATTGCCATTGCGTTGCTGATCGTATTTGCCATCATTTTTATGGTAAGTGATCAGCCGGTATTTGCGATCCGCAAGCTGGTACTTGGACCGCTGGAGACAAAGAGAAGCTTCTTTAATGTGCTGGAGAGAGCGGTTCCACTGATCTTCTCCGGACTGGCATTGAATATCATTTTACGAAGCGGCGTGTTCAGTATCGCAGCAGATGGCTCCTTCTATATGGGCGCTGTTGTGGCGACAGCCATGGCGGTGAAGGTCCAGTTACCGAACATCGTACATCAGTGTGCACTGATTCTGGCAGCAGCGATCGTTGGCGGACTGATCTCCATGCTGCCGATCATTTTTGAGAAATATACCCGTGTGAATGCGACGGTGCTTTCTATTATGTTTAACTCCATTTTTTACTATGTGGGTTATTCCATCGTCAGCGCTTACCTGCTTGAAAAGACCGGCCAGTGGGGCAGCTCCTATTTCCTGGATACCGCAAGACTGGGCAATCTGATCAAGGGAACCAGCATGAACTGGGGATTTGTGATCATGATCGCTACGGTATTCTTCGTGGTGTTCCTGATGGAGAAGACTTCCTTCGGTTATAAGGTAAGAGTCACCGGTATTAACAGTGCATTTGCGAAAAATGCCGGTATTAAGACAGGAAAAGTAATTTTGACAGCTTCCTTTATCAGTGGTCTGATCGCTGGTATGGGTGGTGCAGTGGAGATGGTCGGTATGTACAAACGTTTCCAGTGGCAGACCAGTGTCAACTACGTCTGGGATGGTCTGATGGTACATATGTTAGCCAATGAGAATCCGTATTTCATTCCGGTGACAGCGTTCTTTATCGCATATCTGCGTATCGGTGCAGAGATTATGTCCCGTGCGACAGATCTGGATAATGAGATCGTTGCGTTCCTCCAGTGTATCGTGATTCTGCTGGTAGGTGCAGAGCGGTTCCTGGCTGTGATCAAGAAGAGAAAAGAACAGAAGAATGCACTGCTTCAGGCGCAGGAAGCATCTGAGAAGGAGGTATAAGCAGTATGGAATTTCTGATTTCTCCAAATTTTTGGTCTTCCGTGCTTGCCAGTACTACACCGGTTCTGTTAGCAACGCTGGCAGCCAATATTATGACAAAGGCAGGCATGTTCAACCTGGGTATTGAGGGTACGATGCTGATGTGTGCCCTGGCAGGTGTACTTGCCAGTGCGTTTACAGGAAGCCTGTTCCTAGGCGCGCTTCTTGGCGTACTCCTGGGAATCTTAGTTTCCTTTGTTTTAGGTTATTTCATTTTGAAGATGAATGCGCCGATGAACGCCTGTGGTGTTGCGATCAACTTAGCGGCAACTGGCGGCACCGTATTTATTCTGGCTATGGTGTGTGGAAGTAAGAATAACTCCACTTCAATCGTCAGCGCAAGCTTTCCGAACATCAATATCCCGATTTTAAAGGATATTCCGGTTCTGGGACAGATCTTATCCGGTCAGAACTTTGTAACGTATTTAAGCTGGATCTTCGTGGCACTGACGGCCCTGATGCTGTATGGCACCAGACTTGGCGTGAATATCCGTGCAGTTGGTGAGAATGAGGAAGCAGCACGTTCCGCAGGAATCAACGTTCTGTTAACCAAATTCATCGCGCTGGCGCTGTGCGGCGTGTTCTGCGCGTTTGGCGGCATGTATCTTTCTATGGGAGCGATGCACTCCTTTACTGCAGGAATGGTTTCCGGACGTGGCTTTATGTCCCTGGCTATGGATGCCATCGCCCAGGGTAATCCATTGATCGGATGCGCAAGTTCCTTCCTGTATGGATTTTCCGATACGATCACCGTGTACTTACAGCTTTACAGTAAACTGGATCTGAAGCTGATCAGTGCATTTCCATATGTGTTTATTTTAGTTGTTTTGATGATCATCCAGGCTTGCCGCAAGATGATCGAGAACAGAAAGCAGAGAAACCTGGGTTAAGACTTAAGGCGCTTTGTCGATAACAATTCATTTTTAAAGGCATCAAATGCCGGAAAGGGGAAACATGGCACAGGAGTATTATGATCCATGGTCAAACACAAAGACCAAACATGGTCTGGACGCAGATCTGGTGATTTCTGCACTGCAGAAATGCATTAGAAGAGGAGACGAGGCTACAGCAATGCGTATGGCATATGAGCTGTATGTAACCTCTACATTCCACGAGGAGAAGATGTGGAACCGTCTTTTAGTAATTCCGATCGAGGATATTGGCTTTGGCGATCCGATGGCAGCGGTTATTGTGAAGAATTTAAACGATCTGCGTAAAGAGTTCGCTTATGGCGATGGCGACCGTTCTATTTTCTTCCTGTATGCGATCCGCTACTTATGCAAGTGCAAAAAAGAGCGTTCCACAGACCATATTAAGAACATCATCATGAGAGAATCTGAGAAAGGTCAGGTTCCGGAAATTCCGGATTATGCGATTGATATGCATACCATCAAGGGAAGAGCCATGGGAAGAGATGTATTCTTCTTCTTAGACGAGGCAAGCAAGGTAATGCCACAGTGGGAAGGCTACGATGATTCCTATCGTCAGCAGCTGTATCAGATGTGCAAGGAAGAGGCAGAGGCTGAGAAAAACGAAAAATAAGTAATGGCTGATATGACATTGCGAAATAAGCATGTGGTAACTTTCGCTGCGGATGCAGCGGTTACAAAATACAAGAAAACCAAGATATAAAATCAGGAGGACATTATGAAAAAAGTTATGGCAACCATGCTGGCAGCAGCAACAGCAGCAACCATGTTAAGCGGATGTGGCAGCAGCAACAGCGGATCTACTGAGACAAAAGCAGCAGAGACTACTGTAGCAGCAGAGTCCGGAGCAAAGGCAGAAGAGACAACTGCAGCTGATGCAGCAGCAGACGGCGAGAAAAAAGAGATCTATCTGCTGATCAGGGCAAGAGGCGATTTATCTTACTGGGACAGCATGGCAGACGGCGCAGATAGAGCAGCTGTTGATTTTGCAGATCAGGCAAATGTACATGTGATTGAGACAACTGCTGATAACCAGGCAAACTTAACTGCTATGTATGAGGCTGCTGACAAGGGCGCTGATATGATCATCACCGCTGGCGACTTCATCGACAACATGGTAACTGTAGCAGAAGAGTATCCAGAAATCTCTTTCCTGATGGTAAATGAGAAGATGGAAGGCTATGATAACGTATATGCGATCGACTTTTCAACAAGCCAGGCTGGCTTCTTAGCAGGTATCGCAGCAGCAGACGTTGCTTCCCAGGGACTTGAGGGAACATCCGGTAATAAGACAGTTGGTTTCATCGGTGGTATGGATGAGGTTACTGTTATCGAGGAGTTCTTCATCGGCTATATCCAGGGTGTAAAATACTATGATCCAGAGACTACAGTTGTATACAACTATGTTGGTGACTGGGGCAACCCAGACAAGGGTAGAACCCAGGCTTTAGCTCAGTACAACGATATGAATGCAGATGTAATCTTTGCATGTGCAGGTGGTTCCGGTAACGGTGTTCATCAGGCAGCTTCCGAGGTTGGCAAATATGTCATCGGTGTTGACTCTGACCAGTCCGCAACCTACACAGAGCAGCCAGAGATCCAGAAGACTTTCGTAACGTCTGTATTAAAGAAGATGGGTAACGGTATCTACAAAGTAATCGGCGACTTCTTAAACGATGGTACTCTTCCTTATGGTAAATACGAGATCTTTGGTCTTGCTGAGGATTCCGTAGGTATCGTAGAGAACGATCTGTATGATCAGTACGTATCCGATGCTGGTAAAGCAATGATCGAAGAGGCTAAGAAGGGTATTGCTGATGGCTCCATCACTGTTGAAGGTGCAATCGGTAAAGAGCAGAGCGAGATCAAGGCTGAGATCGAAGAACTGTTAGCGAAGTAATTGATTTGCAGAAATTGCTTGATTAAGCGTGTTTCATGAAAATGGAATAAAGTAAGATAAGAATCCCCGGTGGGAGCCAGAAATGTGACTGGTTCTTACCGGGGATTTTTGTATTTGGATTAATGGTTGGTGAAATACATGACAAATACAAAGTCTTGTCACGCATTTTTTCATGTGCTAAGATTATATTGTAGAGATAGATCCCCCAAAAGTTCATAGCGAACTTATTACGAAAGAAAAAATGATGTACCGTGAAGGATTTCAGGAATCATCAAAAAACTCAGGTATGTAAATATGTAATAAGGGAGTAAAGAATATGGGACAAAAAGATACTACTGAAAAGCTTCTTATGGATTACAATGATGTCTTTGCAGATATTGTAAATGGATTGTTGTGCAAAGGCGAGCAGGTGGTTCAACCGTGTGATTTGGTCATGTCTCAGCCAATTTCCCAGTATAAAGCAGACGGTAAGATTCATGAAATGGAACGTGATGTATGTAAATACTGGAAACCAGGCAATGTACGAATTGCGCTTTATGGATTAGAAAATCAGACCATGGTGGAAAACCTTATGCCGCTTCGGATAATTGGTTATGATGGCAGTGCTTATCGGGCACAGCTATTAGAGAAGAAGGAAACGGTTGATAAAACAAATTTGTAGAAAAATGCAGGCATCTCTTTCAGCTGAGGAGATTGCAGACGATCTTGCTGAGGATGATGTTGCGCTCATACAGAAGATCATGGATGCAGCCAAAGAATTTGCACCGGAGTATGATATTGATGCGATTTATGAGAAAGTGGCTAAATAAATATTTTGGTGTATCAAGGTTATCATTCAGCAGATAGATGAAGAATATGAATAATAGCAGAATTAATTTCATAACACAAAACAGTAAAAGAGCCCGTCTTTCCATACAAATGGAGAGACAGGCTTCTATGTTTGGGGTATTTCACTCCGGATATACCAACCGTTCTTCACTGATATGATCCAGCACTTCATCCACATACTTCTTCGCCAGATATTTTGCCATATTCAGGTTCATATCCAGGTAGTTGCCGCAATCTTTCGCTGCAGCGCCAGGAACTTCTCCCTCAAAATCCCGGATAAAGGTAAACATGCCTTTCATCAGCGGGATGATGTCCTTGGACTCATAATCTCCAGCTAGAAGCAGATAGAATCCTGTCCGGCATCCCATCGGGCCAAAGTAAAGGACATGATCCTTCATAGTCGGATGGTTACGCAGATAGGTAGCGCCTAAGTGCTCAATGGTATGTATTTCAGCTGTATTCATCACCGGCTCATAATTAGGCCGTGTCATGCGGATATCGAAGGTGGTGATCACTGAATCTCCCGCATGATCCTTTCTGGATACATAAAGACCGGGAAGAAGCTTTAAGTGATCAATGGTAAAGCTGGTAATTTTTTCCATGTATGATTAATCTCCAAATACTTTTCTATAATCTTCTTTAAATTTCTCAATGCCTGCGTCAGTTAATGGATGTTTGGTCATCTGCATCAGAACCTTAAATGGAACGGTTGCGATGTCAGCGCCTGCCTTTGCACAGTCTATGACATGGATCGGGTTACGGACGCTGGCTGCGATGATCTGGGTCTGGATGTCATGCATCTGATAGATCTCCATGATGTCGTTGATCAGGTCGATACCTGGCATGGAGATATCATCCAGACGACCCAGGAATGGGGATACATAAGTCGCGCCGGCCCGTGCTGCAAGCAATGCCTGTCCGGCAGAAAATACCAGTGTTACGTTGGTTTTGATGCCCTCAGCAGTTAAGGTCTTTACTGCCTTTAAGCCCTCAGGAGTCATCGGGATCTTTACAACCATGTTTGGATGGATGGCTGCGATCTCCCGGCCTTCCTTTACCATGTCTTCAGCCTGGGTGGTGGTAGCCTTTACTTCACCGTTTATCGGTCCGTCAACGATAGAAGTGATCTCTTTGATGACTTCTTTGAAATCCCGGCCTTCCTTTGCGATCAGAGATGGGTTGGTAGTGACACCACAGATAATGCCCATATCGTTCGCCTGTCTGATCTCATCTACATTTGCTGTATCAATAAAAAATCTCATGACAAAAAACCTCCTTAAGAAAATGAATTTGTCGCTAGCCCTATTCTAATATAATTTCCGGTAAATCTCAAGCACCTGTTCCCTGGATAACTCCATCTGTATCTGGATTCCAGTCACAATAGCGGTCAGTTCAACATAAGGAGAATCCGTGGGCTGGCGGAAATCACACAGGGGAATATAGTCATTCAGTGTGATATTGAAGATAAAATAGTGGCCATTTGTTTTGCAATTGCCAGGAAACGAGGATCTTTGGGGTTCTTTGAAATGAGGTGATAACACAAGTGTCAAAGACCCGGGAACGACGGCAAATGGCCGGGCGGGGGCCTGCCTGATTTTGATGCGGGAGAAGGGATGGGAAGGGGGAGAACCTCGCGTTAAAAATATTTTCAAAAGGATTTTACAACGGGATATTT
>OGEQ01000200.1_pt1 | contig 65136 bp, 59 predicted proteins | sample 1570731 | NCBI WGS metagenome assembly OGEQ01 (sample SAMEA2582132, study PRJEB24529) | metagenome | biome: Human gut stool | place: China | collected 2011
CACTGTATCATACGGCATTTTCAGTTCAGAAAATGCCTACCCGTGTACAGTAACGCACAAACAGCAACGTTTTATTGACATTTTTCGACAAAATGTCTATGATAAAGCTATTAAAATATGTAACGAAACCCTTATTTTCAGGATTTCAGAAAGAGGTATGTTATGATGCGTCATTCAAAAAAGATACTGACTCTGGCCCTAGCTGCTGCCATGGCTGTTTCTTCTGCTTCTCTGGCTTTTGCAATGCCCGGTGATGTTGGAAAATGTCTGGATTCCAGCGTTTCTTCTGAACCTGCTGTGATCTCTGATGCATGGTGGAACGATTCCGTTGCTTCCTGGAATTACACCGGTAAATGTGATCATTTCGAGGTTCAGCTTTTCCGCAACGATGATCTGGTCCAGGCAGAAACTACCATCGCTTCTGAGTTTGACTTTATCGAAGCCCTGGCAGATGAGGGAGATTATACCTTCCAGGTTCGCCCTGTGATCAAGGATCAGACTTCTGAGTGGACCACAACCTCCAACACCTACTTATCCCGTCCGGGTCAGCCAACCCATATCCATGCTGATGGCCATCGGGCTTCCATCGCACCATTAGATGACAAAACCCCTGGTGTTTCCACTGGTATGTGGGTATCTTCCCTTGATGACAATGGCAGCACTCAGTGGCAGTACATTCACGCAGATGGCTGCTACGCTACCGATACCTGGGATTACATTGATTGCAGCTGGTACTTCTTCAATGAAGAAGGTTACCGTCAGACTGGCTGGGTTACCTGGAATGATCACGCTTATTACTGTGATAAAGATGGTAAGATGGTTACTGGTTACTATGACTTAGACGGCGGACGCTGCAGATTTGCTACTGACGGCAGACTTCTTTACAAAGTGACCAAATAGATATACGTCTGAAACTCTTAATTCAACACAACTGAAATTCTCTGGTCCATCTGAACATGGTCTTCCCAGACCATGTAGTCATAAGCCAGAACATAAATTCCGGCCTTTGCAGTCTCTCTCAGAGCCTCTGCAAAGGCCGGATGTGTTTTCTCACTATTTTTCTTCTTTTTGCATACAATAACCATAATGGCAAACATGGATCACTATCATGGTTCTTCCCATTCACAGTCTTAAAAATGATCAAACCGGCACCATCGTCTGGATCGCCAGTCCCCCAGCTACGCTCTCTCGGCTCCGCTCCTACGGTCTGATCCCAGGCCGTCCCGTCACCTGTATCCTAAGTAAGGTTCCCGGCGGTGTACGTGCCTTCCGGGTCAACGGTTCTCTCATCGGTCTCCCGGCACAGACCTGCCGTGAGATTTTTGTCTCGATGGGAATGCGGTAGCCTTATTTCAACAAGTCCTGTCTGCAGATATGCTGAATCCGCTCGATATCCAGTCCCCGGATCACTTCTGCCGCCAGATCTGCTGCTGCCTCCAGATCCGCGCCTGCACAGAAATTATAATGGGTGTGGACATATCGGCTCGGCACACCGAGAACCAGTACCGGAACGGCCTTGCCTGTCAGACTGATCTTACCTGCGTTGGTACTGCCGCCCCGGCGGACCGTCTCCTGATAGCGGATGCCATATTTTTTCGCTACCTCTTCCGCATACTGGATAAACAGCGGATTAGAAATATAGCTCTTGTCCATGAGACGGATCTGAACGCCTCCTCTCATCCGTCCCTGGGTCTCTGCAGTGCTGAAATAAAAATCATCAGATGGAGATCCCTCAAATACAATAGCCAGATCTGGTTTTACTACCTGGGACGTTACGGTAGCTCCACGCATACCAACCTCTTCCTGGGCTGCGAATGCGCCAACCACGTTAACAGCCAGACGTTCCCGATCCTCATACAACTGGTTCATGGTATCAATGATACATGCACAGCCGGCCCGGTTATCAAATGCTTTTCCAAAACAGAGATCATGTTCCTCATCATAGGAAAACGTCACATCCGGAACCATAGGATCGCCAATGGATACGCCAAACACATCCGTTACTTCTTCCCGGCTGACTGCCCCGATGTCCACACTGAGGGACTCAATGCTTAAGGACTGGTTTGCCCGCTCACTTTCATTCATGAAATGGATGGGCTTGGAAGTGATGATACCTTTTACCAGTTTTCCGCTTCTGGTACGGATCCAGACGGTGTGGGCTGGCAGATTAGTGATCACCATACCTCCCAGCATCAAAATCCCAAGGCTTCCATTTTCCCGGATGCTCTGCACCATAAATCCACACTCATCCAGATGAGCGTCTAACTGCACCACCGGTTTTCCTTCCTTTGCACCTGGCATTCTGGCATAAAGATTGTTCATGGAGTCATTTTCCAGTTCAAATTTCTGGCAATAGCCCGCTACGGTGCGGACTGCTTCCTCCTCAAAACCACTTGGGCCAAACGCATTGGTGATCTGGCCAAACATTTTGATATCCATTGTGTTTTCTCTCCAATATTTTCTTATTCTCCATCCACATCCATATTAGCTGCAACTGCAATGGAAGAAGACACGGTTGACATAGCCGCTACTACTGCAAAAATAATGATCAGCAGCCCGCCGCCCATCATCAGAAAGAAGAAAGTCTCCTCGTCCTCTTTGGCCGCATCGGTAGTTTCTGCCGTCTGTGCGCCATTCTGCGCATCTGTCTGTACTGTTTCTGTCTGTACTGTCTCTGCATATGCATTCATAGCTGGAACAGTACCTGCAGATAATACCAGGCACATGATGACCATCAGCAGCATTTTCTTGCATTTCTGGATTATTTTCATGTTTTTTGCTCCTCTCATCTCTGTTTTGTTACCATCCAACAACCTTTTTCATACTCACTATTGACTCTAAGTATATCATAAGTATTGAAAAAAAGAAAGCCAGCATCTTAACCAGAATACTGACTTTCTTTTACAAACCACCTAGTGATCAATTACTTTAAATCGATATATCCCACACCGTTCTCAATACGGATCTTAGTGCCATATGGATTACTTAACTCCTGTAAATACTCCAGAGTCTTCTCATCATGACTCATTCTTGGAAGACCCTTGTGCGGTCTCTTGTCATGAAGACCAAGAGTGATCGGATATAACTGAACCTGAGTGATCTTGCCATCTTCCATGGTCAAAGCGCCCATCACAGCTCTCCAGATGTTCTCCAGAACGCCATAACCTACTGTTCCGTTTTTACTGCGGTTATCCATGTAGCTGCCTACCTTAGTATCTAATGGCATTTTACGGTTGATATAAGCGTCATACGGCTGAAGGCTGACAGTCTCGGTCTCAAACAGGAAGTTTCCTAAGCTGTAGAAGATCACGCCACCGTTGTAGATCTCGATACCTCTTAACTCGTGAGGACCATGTCCTAATACTGCATGAGCGCCTGCATCAATACATGCTCTGGAAAAAGTCTCTAAAAATCTTGCTGGAACGGTGGTATCTTCTTCATCACATTCATGTCCGTGGAAGCTGACAAATACCACATCTGCCTGTTTTCTGGCCTCTTTGATCTCATCAGTAATACGCTTCATGTCTTCTGCATTTGGAACACTCTCGATCCAGTTCTTATCGTCTAAACAGAATGTTCCAGCACTGCCGAAAGGAAGAATTCCCTCCTCAAATGGGTTGCTGTAGCCATTCTTAATGGAAAATTCTTTCTCTGCATTGACTTTTGTTACTCTTACTAACTCCTGAGCCATCTCATAATGAGCCTGGTCTACATGGTAACGGGTCTGGAAACGCAGTGGATTTAAGCCTGGACGACCTACTAACTCGTGGGACTGTCCTCCTGCTCTTGCTGCCTCATGGAAGGAAGAGGAAACGCTGATCAGTGCAACCCTTGCCTTTCTGGTCTCCAGATAGCAGGCTTTAGAAGCCTCTGCCAGATTACGTCCGGTTCCGGAGAATACCATATCACGTTCTTTTAAATGACGGATGGTTGCCAGAACTCCCTCCTGGCCATAGTCACCAGAATGGTTGTTGGCTGTATTATACAGGTTGAATCCAAAACGTTTTACATCGTCTAATGCCTCTGGCTCCATCATTGCCCAGGTACCGCCACTGACTGCTGCAGGATATCCTTCCTGGTTGTGGAATGTCATCTCCAGGTTGCTGAACTTAACATCATGCTCTTTGATACAGTCGCTCAGTTCTTCAAATCCCTCATATCCATCTTCTGCAATTCTTCTGGTAATAAACATATCGCCAGTTGCAACAACTCTTAATGCTTTCTCACTCATCTTACTTCTCCCTGCTTGATTTCATAATAAATACTGCACAATGTCTCTGCATTTTTATGCCCATCGTATACTTATCGCTCTGTTCCCATAATATCGTATACCGTACCGCAGAAAATCTTCACACCTGTCGGTAATGCCTCTTCTCCAATATCAAAGGTACGGCTATGTCCAGGACCAGCTTCCGGTGTTAGAAGTCTCATAAAGGATGCCTCACCGCCATGTTCCTGCACACGGTTTACCATATAGGATACATCTTCGCTTCCGCCGGAATGAAGGCTGTCTTCCCTGGAAACCTCCATATGCAGATCCTCTTCTGTCACTCTACGGATCCGGGTCATCATCTCCGGACTTCTGGTCATGGAATTCGCTGCTCCCATAACCTTGATGTCACAGGATACCCCATGCATCGCCGCTGCCCCATTTAATACGTTACGGGCGTATTCGCTCATGTATTCGTTGATCTCTGTGGTCTCACCACGAACTTCGATCTCCATGAGAGCTTCATCCGCGATCACGTTACGTCCGCTTCCGCCGTGGATGGTTCCCACATTAATCCGGGACGCACCGCCGCTATGACGTGGAATTGCGTACAAATTCAAAATTGCAGTAGATGCTGCTAACAGAACATTCTTGCCCTTTTCCGGGGAGCCGCCTGCATGAGCAGCCTGTCCTTTAAACAATACATCATATTTGGTGGTTGCCAGACAGCCATGACACCCCGGCACTACCACTTCGCCATTCGTAAATTCTTTATTGTCCGTTACATGGGAACCGATCAGGTACTGGACATCGTCTAAATGACCAGCATCTACGATAGCTTTTGCGCCACGCACTCCTTCTTCTGCAGGCTGGAAAATCAACTTTACAGTACCATGAAGCTGGTCTTTGATCTGCATCAGAACCTCCGCTACACCAAGACCAATGGTGGCATGTCCATCATGACCACAGGCATGCATAAATCCACGGTTTACAGAAGCAAATCCTTCTCTTGCCGGACGATGTTCCATGGATTCGCTTTCAAACACACCCAGAGCATCAATATCAAACCGCATGCCCACGATCGGACCTTCTCCACAGTGGAGGATACCGATAACGCCAGTCATACCGCCACGGGTTCGCTCCACAAACTCCGGATCAGCGCCCTGGCTCACCGCACGTTCATACTGTTTCTCCAGCTCTGCATCAGAAGGAACTCCCATACGGGAATCTTTCTTGCACACCTGGTCTCCAGTCAGCACCTCATAACCAAGCTCGGTCAGTCTTCTTGCAATCAGAGAGGAGGTCCGCATCTCGAACCATCCGGTCTCTGCATATTTATGAAAATCACGGCGTCTTGCCGTCAGACGGTCAGCCATGGCATCTGCCAGACTGATGATCTCCTGAAATACTGCTTCTCTACTGTTTCCGTTCATCTCCATGTCCTCTGTCCTTTTTTCTATATGGAAAGCGATCAACCCTGCTCTTCCAGTTCTTTGCGGTATTTCTCCATCTCAGAATCCGATGCGTAAACAAAATGTCCTGGACGGATCTCCTGGAATCTTGGCTGTTCTACAGAATAATCATGGATCGATGGATCGTAGTACAGTCTCTCTTTACTCTTTTCGCTTAATGGATCTGGCTGTGGAATTGCAGAAAGCAGTGCCTTCGTATATGGATGAACCGGATGATCATACAATTCATCTGCATCTGCTAACTCTACCATATTTCCGAAATACATAACTCCGATACGGTCAGAAAAATACTTTACAACCGCCAGGTTATGGGCAATGAATAAGATGGTCAGATCCATCTCTTTCTTAATATCCATTAACAGGTTGATAACCTGGGCCTGAATGGATACGTCCAGAGCGGATACCGGCTCATCAGCAATAATAAAGGATGGTTTTACTACCAGAGATCTGGCGATTCCGATACGCTGTCTCTGACCGCCGGAGAACTCGTGTGGATAACGGGTGCCGTGCTCCGGAAGAAGTCCCACTTTCTTTAAGATATCGGACACTGCCTTGCGGAGTACCTCTTTATCCTTTTCTCCTCTTGTCTTCAATCCCTCTTCGATGATCTCCTGAACGGTCATTCTAGGATTTAACGAAGAAATCGGATCCTGGAAAATCATCGCTAAGTTTCTTGTTACATAATCCCTGTCTGCACGGTTTAATTTTCCGGAGATGTTCTTACCATTAAATAAAATCTCACCAGAAGTTGGATCATAAAGACGGATCAGGGTTCTTCCTAAGGTTGTCTTACCACAACCGCTCTCACCTACCAGGCCGAAGTTTTCACCTTTGTAGACATCAAAAGATACATGGTTCACTGCCTTTACGGTCTGTTTGCCATCCTGGAATTCCATGCACAGATCCTTGATCTCTAAAATTTTTTCTCTCTTCTCATCATTCTGTGCCATCTTAGACTTCCTCCCTCTTCTGCTTCATTCTAGCAATTCGATTCTTCAATGTCTCTGGCATCTCAACCTTCGGTGCATTTGGATGCAGAAGCCAGGTCGCTGCATAATGAGTATCACTAAGTTTGAAGAATGGAGGCTGCTCCTCATAATCCACTGCCATAGCATACTGGTTTCTCTCTGCAAACGCATCTCCCTTTGGTGGGAAGATCATGTTTGGAGGCGTTCCAGGAATGGAGAACAGTCTTTCCTTGGTCTCCAGGTCTGGCATGGAGGAGAGAAGTGCCCAGGTATACGGATGAACTGGGGAATAGAAAATCTCTTCCGCAGTTCCTACCTCAACAATCTTTCCTGCATACATAACACAGATACGGTCTGCCATATTTGCCACAACACCCAGATCATGAGTGATGAAGATAACAGATAGGCCCTGGCTCTTTTTGATGGATTTGATCTCATCCAGAATCTTTGCCTGAATGGTAACATCCAGAGCGGTGGTTGGCTCATCACAGATCATGATCTTGGCATTACTTGCCAACGCAATGGCAATAACGATACGCTGTCTCATACCACCGGAGAACTGGAATGGATACTGCTCATAACGGACTTCCGGATTGGTAATACCTACCATCTCCATCAACTCCAGCGCACGTTTCTTAGCATCTTCCTTGCTCATATGCTCACGAAGGACCAGCGCCTCAGTGATCTGCTTACCAATCTTCATGATCGGATTCAATGCAGATAACGGATCCTGGAAGATCAGTGAGATTTCCTTACCACGTAAATTATAAAAATCCTTTTCTTTGTATTTGGTTAAGTCAGCGCCCTTATACAGGATCTCGCCTTCTTCAATGATAGAGTTCTTGGGCAGAATTCCCAAAATCGCCTTAGTGGTTACGGATTTACCGGAACCGGACTCACCTACGATTGCCAGAGTTTCGCCCTCATATAACTTAAAATCGATGCCTCTTACTGCCTGTACTTTGCCATTATAGGTACGGAAGGAGACTCTTAAATTATTCACCTCAAGAATTGGTTCTTTCATCTTCGTTCCTCCTATTCTGCGCCTCTAAGGGTTGGATCAAATGCATCTCTTAAACCGTTGCCAAACAGGTTGAAGGAGATCATCAGTAAAGAAATAACAATAGCTGGGAACACTACCTGTGATGGGTAATGCAGCAGCACTTTCTGTCCCTGGGACAGCATAACACCGATGGACGGCTCTGGAGCCTGAAGTCCCAGACCAATGTATGCCAGGAAAGACTCGGAGAAAATTGCTGTAGGGATCGCGATCATAGAACTTGTAATGATCGGTCCAATAGAGTTTGGCAGAATATGACGGAAGATCAATGCCATATCTCTTACACCCAGCGTTCTCGCAGCCAGTACATACTCTCTGCCCTTAAACCGGTAAAACTGGGAACGCACCATCCGGGCCGTATTTACCCAGTCCTTGATGACAAGGGACATAATGATCGAGAACATACCAGTACCTGCCACCATAATAAACAACGTAACAATAACGATTCGAGGGAACGCATTAATAATCTCGGTAATACGCATCATGATCATATCTACCGTTCCACCGTAATAACCGGAAATAGAACCATAGATCACACCGATCACAACGTTACAGCATACAGATACGATAGCAATGATCAGGGAAATTCTGGCGCCACGCCACATTCTGGTCCAGATATCACGTCCCAGATAGTCACTGCCGAACCAGAAACATTCGTCATCTGGCATACCTGTATATTTATAATAATCAACTACCACGTCCACGATTCTCTCGCCGCCTACCAGTCTCGGGTTACGGACCTCCAGAATAGAACCTTCTGGATATTTCTGCGTGTCGTTTAAGTTATCATATTTTCTGTTTTCAAGGGTAAAACCACCATCAAAAATACCAATATCCATCTGTGCGATAAATGGGATTTTCGGAGGCATGTTGATGTGGTCTGTGTGCTGTTCATCATACTTGTACTGATTCATACCAGGTCCAAAGATGGCCATAAAGGAAATGAATAAAATGATCACTGCAGCAACAACAGAAGCTTTGTTCTTTACGAAACGAAGCCATACATCCATAAAGAAACCAATCGGTTTAGTCTTAAATTCTACATCATGGATCTCTTCATCATTCTGAACCAGTCGAAATAAATCCTTTGGAAGGCTGTCATATTTTTCTTTGTTATCATCATATAATGTCATTACTTCTTACCTCCCATTCTTACTCGTGGATCTACAATTCCATAGGAAATATCCACGATCAATACTGTGATCAAAGAGATCATGGCATAGAACACCAGAATTGCCACAGTCAGCATATGATCACTGGCATTGATGGAGTCAACCATCAGTCCGCCCATACCAGGTACGGAGAAAATACTCTCGACAACCAGAGAGCCACCTAATACATTGGCAAACATCGGGATAATGATGTTCATCATCGGCACCATGGAGTTACGAAGTCCATGGCGAACGGTACTCTGCGCGTAAGTCAGACCTTTTGTCTTTGCTAATAACATAAATTCAGAGTTCATGGTCTCTGCCAACTCTGCTCTTAAATATCTTGCCACACGGGCAATCGGATCAAAGGCCAGTGCTAAGATCGGCATAAACATAGACTGCCACCGAAGCAGACCTTTTGCGGAAACATTGTAAATAATCGGGAACACACCCGTCTTAAATCCCAGGAAGTACTGCAGACCTGCTGCGAATACGAAAGATGGGATAGAAATAAATAAAACTACCATCAGAGAAACCAGATGATCGATAATGGTATTTTTCTTGATTGCTGCAATGATACCTGCTGCCATTCCAACAGGAAGCGCTGCAAACAGGGAGATCAGGTTGATCTGCAGGGTAATCGGAATCCTGTCGCGCAGAATCTCAAATACTGGTACGTTTGGACGCATCTTTGCTGATGTTCCCCAGTCCCAGTGAAGGAAAATATTCTGCAGAAAATATCCGTACTGTTTGATGATCGGCTCATCAAAGTGATATTTTGCATTCAGTGCATCAATAACTGTCTGTGATAAATCTCCACCCATCTCATACACACTGCCTGGCATCAGTCGCACTACCATGAAGGCAATAGAAACGATGATAAACAGTGTAAGAAACATTGCTACAATTCTGTCTAGTATATATCGAAACATCCACATTCCTCTTTCCATTTTCGAAATAATTACTAAAATATGAGGGGATGCCGCAAGAAAAACTTCCTACAGCATCTCCTCACTATGAGTTCAGTAATTACTCTACGATTTTAGCGTAATCCCAGCCCCATTCAACACGGTTAGCCCAGTTCTTCATAGTAAGCTCTAATCTGTCAGCTTTCAGATACTTATCCAAAGACTCAGTAACTGGAATGATAATCGCTGGCTCGATTAACATCTTCTCCATCTCAGCAACTTCTTTCAGACGAACACCATCCTCAAAACGATCTTCACCAAAGTTTGCATCATCGAACACTTTATCAAAGTCTTCACTTAAGTATGGCTCATTCTTAGCAGAATAGTAAGTTGTCCAATACTTGAATGCGTTCCATGGCATTAAGTCTGTACTGACCCAGCCACCCCAGCTGATCTCATAGCTGTTTGGTTTGGTCTTCCAGCTTCTCATCAGATCACCACGCTGGGAAGATGGCATAGCCTGCAGTTTCAGTTCGAACTTATCTGCACCAAATAATTTCTGCCAGCTCTGCTGTAAGTACTCACTCATAACTGTCTGCGGTGCAGTATCATTATAGAGCATAGTCAGGGATACTTTATCAATACCAGCTTCTGCTAAAGCCTCGTTAAATAACTGTTTTGCCTTTTCCTCATCATAACCATAGTTCTCATGAGTATTAGCCTTGCCCTCTTCGGTATCACGGAACTTAGTTCCCTTAGCAAGGTCAATGATATGAGTAGTTGGTACAATGTAATCAGCTGGATCTTCTTTTACCATCTTAGCGATAGTCTGACGATCTGTTCCATAGAACAGAGCCTGTCTGAACTTCTCGTTGCCAAGGATTGGCTGATCCGGGTTAGCAGAGTTGATGGCGATATGTCTTACAGAGTTTCCTGGTGCATACAGAACTCGCGGATCCTCTTCGTACTGTAAGAATGTCTCTGCATTCAGTTTTACATAATCGATCTCACCGTTATCAAACAGCTGCATCTGTGTGCTGGTGTCCGCAACAACCTTGATATCAATACCTGCCAGCCAGATCTTATCTTTGAAGATGTAGTTCGGGTTCTTCTTGAATACGATCTCAGCATCGTTGGTCCAGGAATCTACTAAGAAAGGACCAGCGGAAATCCAGTAATCTTTGCTGGTACCATACAGAGTCTCAGTACGATCTGCGTTCATACCTTTCTCATAGTACTCTTTGTTGATGATACAGTTTGCCGGATGAGCCAGATGAGTCATAACCTCTCTTGCATCATGTCCTGCTACGGTATGGATCTCCAGTGTATAGTCATCAATCAGCTTTAAACCAACCTCATCCCAGGTACAGTTGCCCTGGAAATAATCCATAGCATGATCGATCTCAATCACGTCTTTAGCAAAGTTGCTTGCACGTAAGTTTGCTAACTTTGGATCCAGGATCATCTGCCATGTATAATATACGTCATTTGCGTTCAGCGGATCGCCATTCTCCCAGGTTACACCTTCGCGAATCTTGATCTGCCATACTTTACCCTCATCATCCATCTTGATCGGGTCTTCTGCTGCCAGCTCACCGCTTAAGGTACAGAACGTATTGTCCTCATTTGGGAAGTAGGTATACAGAATCACGGAACATCTCTTGATCTGTGTGGAAGAGTAGGAGTTGATGTAGGTTAATGGGTTTAAGGAACCAATCTTATTGGTAGATGCCTCTCTTAAGATGCCATAGCCCTCATCGGTAGGGGTCTCTCCATTTGGATCTGCTTTTGTTTCTTCAGCACTTGCATCAGTTGCTGCTTCTGTGGATGCTGCTTCCGTAAATTCGATGCTGCCTTCCGTTTTGGAAGACTTGGAGCATCCGCTGACAGCGCCTGCCAGCATCGCTGCTGATAATAAAACTAGCATTGCCTTCTTGTTTTTTCTCATTGCACTTTTCCTCCTCTTTTTTATATCACTAATACCACAGCCGAGCATACAAACATACAGACAGCCGCAGCAAAAGTTTCTCCATAATTTTTTTCGTACCGTCTGTTTTCCAAGAATTCCCCATAGCTTCCTGTGTGCTTATCCATGAACTTTTCATTTTTCCAGAGCTGCTTGAATTTCAAAAATCCGAAAATGATCAGATCATAGCATCTTAAATATCTGGCAGTCTGAAACAGGGCCATGATCAGGAAACAGATACCAGAAATCGCCATGGCATTGGAAAACCCGGTTAGATGCCATTCCCTGCGGATCACAAAGATCACAATGGCGAGGGCGAGGGCAGATAATACTCTGCGTATGTAACATCTTGCTTGATAAGACAAATTTTACCTCTCTATTTACTCTTTGGAATTAAACGGCTGCCATATGCCATGGCGTAAATGCCTCTCTCTTCATTAAAAATCAGTCTGATAAACAGATCTGAATATTTATTGCGGATAATAGCAGTATATGGGCTGACTGGAATGATATTCTTCTCCACTCCCTCTTCCCTTGCTCCAATGGTTCCATCTGCTTTCCGATATAACTCAGCAGTTGTTCCCTCTCCTGAACTGTAGACGCCGGAAGCTGCAGCGATCGTCTCTTCAGACCATGGGGTAATCTGCCATACATCTCTTTTCTCTATCGGGTTCTTTCCATTATATGCTTTCATCATCGCATTGGAGATCAGGCTCACCGGAACATTGGAAGTGTTGCACAGTACGATGACTGCTGCTTCTGCTTCGTAAGACCAGGCAATGTTGGAAGAAACACCCGGTAACGCGCCGCCGTGCTCAATCACCTTTAAGTCATCTAACTGCTTCATGGAAACGCCATAACCATAGTTGCCAAATGCTCCATATGCCTGACGTGGCTTGCACATCTCGCGAACCCCATACTCGCTGAGGATTCTTGTACCATCTGCGGCTTTACCAAGATTTAAGTACATGCCCAGATATTTTTTCAGGTCATTTAAGGTGGATTTCATCGCACCGCCGCCATTTAATACGAATGCGTTATCATGATAATCTCTGGAGCCTCTCATGACTCCATCTACCTTCTTATACAAAGTCGCTGCGTTCTCGTCTTTGCTTGGACGAACGAAATCACAGAAGCTTCTTTCCATACCTAATGGTTTTAATACATGTTTTACCAGGTAATCTGCATAAGATGGCTCGCCGCCGTATCTGCGGATAATGTCGGATAACAGACCAAATCCATCATTACAGTAGCTTAAATACTCACCCGGCTGACCGTTTAAGCCATTCTCCTTCGTCTGTGCATCCAGACGCTCTGCAACCAGCTTCACACCTTCCTGTGCCACTGCGTCATTGTAAGCGAAATCTCCATCTTTCTCTTCATCCAATCCCAGGCTCTCAGCTACATTGCCAACCAGGATACGTGGAAGTGGGAAGAAACCGCCTGCATGACTTAACAGATGTCTCACAGTCACCTTCTTGGACTGATTCTTATTCGTAAACTCTGGAATATACTGACTAATCGGCGCATCCAGATCAATCATTCCTTTTTCTTCCAGCTGCATGATAGACAGTGCTGTAAAGGACTTGGTCACGGATGCCAGACCAAAAATGGTGTCTCCATTCACTTCTTTGCCAGACTCCAGATCACGGACACCCCAGAACTTCTCATACTGGGTTTTTCCGCTCTTATCAATAATAGCAACGGCAATTCCACTTGCTTCATGATCTTTTTTAATGTCCTCTACAAGTTTTTCCGCCAGCAAACAGTTCAAATCATTCATGCGATTCATAATAAATCCCCCCTCATCTGATTTCGACAGAATTCTTATTGTACAAAAAAAACTCCTATTTGGCCATGGAACATAGCTTTCCCCTTTCGGATACATCTTCGTATCCTATCATCTATTTCCAGCATCAAACAGAAGTTTCTTATACTTCATCTCTGTGATTTATTGATAACAATCATACCAATTGTATTTTCTTATGTCCAATATAACATTCGTATTTCTTATATTCTTTTAAAGAATAAAGGAACCTATTTGTCTTGTATTGGATGTACACTTGTCTTTATTAAACGGACATTTATTGTTATCCATATAATTTTTGTTTATATAAGAAAGACAATTCTGACTTTTTTCCTTTAACCACCTGATTTCAGCTGCTTCATATAATCCTCTACATATTCTGCAAATTTCCGGACAATCGGTGCTGTCTCCGATGATCTTTGCTGTAACAGGAAAATCGAGCGGTAAAATCCAGTCTCCCGGATCCCCATTAAGTGAACATCTGCCCGTTTGCCCCAGGAATATTCTGGCCATAAGGTGATGCCCATTCCCCCGCTGACTAACTGGCTCACCAGATGGGTGGAATCACATTCCATGCTGATTTTGGGAAGAAAATGATTCTCCCGGAAGCGGACATCTGCCAGTTTTCGTAAGACCGTTCCTCTCGGAAGCAGGATAAAGTTCTCATTTCGGACATCCTCCAAAGACACCATCCTCTTCTCACTGAGCTTTGATTCCTTGGAAACGCCTAAAAATACCCGTTCCTTTAACAGTTCCACTCCATAAGTATAAGTGGTATCTGGTTCCGCGCTGCAGATGCAGACATCCCAGTCCGTCTTTTCTCTCTGATCGGTGATGATAAACTTCACATCAGGTTCTTCCTTTTTGAATTTTTCAATAATCGGAGGAAGCAGGGTGACCGCAGAAACAGCATTTAATTTGATAATATGGGCCTCTCGTCCCAGATTGCCAAGCTCATCTGGAAGTTCATCTAATTTCCAGATGACCTGGGATACTTTTTCCCTGAGGACTCTTCCCGTATAAGTCAGCTTCAGCCGTTTGCCGTTACGCTCAAACAACTCCACCTGCAATTCTTTTTCCAGTGCCTGGATTGCCTTGCTGACAGACGGCTGTGCTACACGGAGTTCCTGGGCAGCTTTTGAGATATTTTCATATTTTGACGCATATAAGAAATATTTTAACTGATATAATTCCATGCAGCACCTCCATTCAAGTCTCCCTGTTTTTACTTTTATAATTAGATGTTGGGGTCAAAAGCTTTTGACCCCTCTGATACCGAATTGCTCTGCACTGCGTGCTCCCGCAATTCTCAAAAATATTCGTAATTATGTATTATAACAACTGCAGCACAAACACCAGAATACAACTCCCCAATGACACCACAAATAAACTGGACCGGCAATACGCCAGCACCATGGCCACCAGAAATCCCACCCAGGAGATCCAGGGTGAGTCCGTGATGCTTAAAATCGCCGGAAATGTCATCACAGCCAGTGTCACATATGGCACATAAGTCAAAAAGGAACGGAAAGTCCGGTTTTTGATCTCTTTTCTCATCAGGGTGATCGGCACAACACGGATCAGATAGGTGGTCACTGCCATCACTAAAATATACATATAATTTCTCATGACTCTTCCTCCTGGATCGGGAATAATAATGCCGCCGCCATGGAGATCACCAACGTCAAAATGATGATCTTCATACCGGAAGAAATGAAATCAAACATCGGAAGCAGCTGGAATGCCGCGCTGGCAGCCATAGCGATGCCTATGATCGGCACCAGTATCTGGTTATCTCTTGCTGCTGGAACGAACACTGCGATAAACATACCATACAGCGCCATACTCATGGCATTTAACAGTGGCTGCGGCAGCACGCCCGTAGATAGGATACCCAGAACCGTACCGGCTACCCATCCTGGAATAGCCACACTCATGACACCGTACATATACCAGGGCTCCAGCTTTCCTTTCTGGGAAATGCAGAGACCGAAAATTTCGTCAGTAATACCAAAAGCCATGCACAACCGGTGCCCCATAGGAAGCTCATGATCGATCTTCTGGGACAGGGCACAGGACATGAGACAGTACCGCAGGTTGATCACCGCCTGAGAGATTGCCATCTCCACGAAAGACGCCCCTGACGCGATCAGGGTAAAGGAAGCAAACTGCCCCGCTGATGTTAAATTCGTCAGTGACATGACTGCTGCCTGCATCGGCGTCAGATCTGCCAGCCTGGCCGCGATTCCTATGGTGATCGAAACAAAGAAATATCCCAGGGCAACTGGAATTCCTTCTTTCATTCCTTTTAAATACATCTGTCCATGCATGACACAAATCCTCTTTTCTTGCCTTTCTTTTTATCCTCTGTAATCTTCCAATTTCAGGATCGCTTCGTGAATCATCTTCGCATCCACCGGATACGGTGTATGGGTCAGTTCCTGGTTCTCCATGGTGATCCGCAGCACGTCCTCCAACGGATCGTCCTTCTCCAGCTCCAGATCTGCCAGACAGGTTGGAAGTCCAACCTCCTTATTAAAATCATAAGCCAGCTTTAACTTCTCCATATTCTGATCCACCATCAGGTTCACCAGGGTTCCGTAGGAGACCACCTCGCCGTGCAGATGATGCTTTTCGATATGTTTCCGACAAGTCAAACCATAGAACAATGCATGGGCGATACCGCCATTGTAATACGGATGAACGGATACGGACACGATACCTGGGGAAATGGCTACATTCAAGATACAGTCCTCTAATTCCTCAGTGACAACTCCCGCCTCTGCGTCCTTCAGCGCCTTCTTTCCTTCTTTTAAGAATGGATAGAAGCAAAGTTTTCCTGCGGTGATACCCAGTTCACTGCCGTAATCCAGTGGCTCTCCCGCTTTGGCAGACCACTCAGACTCTACATTCTTCGCCATAGCGTCGCCGATACCCGCCCGGAAATACTTGATCGGAGCCGCCAGAATAATCCGTGGGTCGATAAAGCAATGCGCCGGTACGTGATGCAGTCTCGGAATATCGCAGAAAGAGCCGTCCTCATGGTACATGATGCTGATCTTGGTGATCGGCGCGCAGTTAGAAGCAATGGTCGGCACTGTAAATACCGGTTTTCCCAGGTGGTCTGCCGCTAATTTTACTGTATCTAAGCATTTACCGCCGCCAACTGCCAGAAGCATATCCGCCTCTTTGGCTCTCGGATTTTCACAAATCTTTTTTACATTTTCATGGGTGGCGTCATGGCCGTACAGCAGTTCTCCAAGCATGGCAAGTCCCGCTTTCTCAATGGCAGGAACCACATAGTCCTTGGCTGCTTTCCACGCTCGCTCCCCATGGATCACAAAAAGCTTCTTCCCGTATTTTACCATCTCACACTGGAAATGATCAAATGCATCTTCACCGATGGTGAATTGTGGCAAATAAATTGACTTTAACTGTTCCATATGTTCTCCCCTCATATCCCGGCGATCCACCTCTTATTTCTGTGGATCCACCAGCATCCTCACAAATCGCCTTGTTTCTTATCTGGTTATTTCACTAAATATCCGCCATCAACTGGAATGATCGCGCCATTTAAGTAATCAGAAGCTGCAGATGCCAGGAATACGCACGGTCCTTTCATGTCTTCTGGAGTTCCCCATACATGAGCCGGGATACGATCTGTGATCTCCTTAAATCTTGGATTGGACGGATCTGTCAGTGCGGTATTCATCTCCGTATCCATATAACCAGGCGCCAGGGCGTTGACATTGATGCCCTTGCCAGCCCACTCGTTGCACAGAGCTTTCGTCAGTTGGGCAACACCACCCTTGGAAGCTGCATAAGCCGGTACGGTAAATCCACCAAAGAAGGATAACATAGAAGCGATGTTGATGATCTTACCCTTGCTTCCCTGAGCCATAAACTGCTTTCCAGCCAACTGGCACAGACGGAATACTGCGTTTAAGTTGATATTTAAGACGAACTCCCAGTCCTCATATGGGAACTCCTCCGATGGATGGCGTTTCTGTACGCCAGCACCGTTGACAATAATATCCAGATGTCCGCCCAGAGACTTCACTGCGTCCTCAAAACCATTTTTCAGACTCTCCGCGTCTCCTAAGTTGGCGATCACACTGTGACAGGTAAATCCTCTGTCACAGAACTCCTTTGCCACCTCTGGAGTCTTTGGATTAATATCAATGATACACACCTCAGCACCAGCCTCCATCAGTCCCTCTGCCATACCATGGCAAAGTCCCTGTGCCGCGCCGGTTACGATTGCTTTCTTACCTGTCAGATCCGTAAAATTCTTCATGACAATCTCCCCTTTTCTTCTTTCATCACGGTAACTCCCGTGAAATCTGATCAAAATTATCCAGAAGTCTTTCTCCTGTTAAAAAAAGTCGGACGCACCTGTTCGGATACGCCCGGCTTCTATTTTTCAGTAATGCTGTTTCTAAAAATTATTTAGATGCAACAACGCTATCAACGTATGCTTTCAGTTCGTCATCTTTGCAGCCTGCATAGAAGCAATCTAAGAATCTAGGAATCAGAGCTTCTTTTACCATGTTCTGATCCAGGGATTTTAATGCCTCTACCAATGGTTTTGCAATCTGGGTCTTCATCGTAGACAGGATCGCAGCGTTGCGGTTCTGGCTCTCTTTACCAGATGCTGGATAACCCTGGCCCTTTGGTGAACCAAATGCCTTTGTGAAAATGTTGTTTAAGTTCAGATCTGCGCCCCAACCAAATCCCTTTGCGTAAGGAATGGATAAAGCGTTACCATTGTTGATCTGTAAGAACAGATATGCATCAGTTGGCTCGATGCAGTATCCGCAGACAACGCCTGGATACATATTTAAAGACATTAATGCGCCCTGGCCAGTACCGCAGCCTGTGATCACGAAATCAACAGCGCCGGAATTTAACAGCAGAGCTGCCTGGATACCCAGATGCAGATAAGTCAGTCTTGGGTTGTCCTCGGTATAAGCTTCCGGTACATCCTGAGGAACTAATGGAGCCTCCATAGCTGTGTTGTATACCGTATGTCCCATTGGCTCAACAACCTTCTTTAACTCGCCTAAGATCGTTGGGTTCTTGGAAGACTGGCTAAATTCGTTCATTAATGCAATTTTCATGATTTTATTCTCCCTTTCTTTTGATCCGGCCTGAAAAACCGGTCCTTTATAAATAATCAAATCACTGCTTTCTTATTATACTTGATTTAAACATGTTTTGCAATGATTCTGTCTGCATCTGCCTTCATCCGTAAAAAATCTTCCCTGGTCATCGGAATATCCAACGATTTTGCAGTATCCTCAATCTGGGAGATTTTTCTTGCTCCGCATAGTACGTTGATGTTTGGAGATAGCATAGAATTCCACTTGATACAAAGATTTGCCAGTGTACACTGATACTTTTCTGTCAGATCTTTCCATCCGGCCAACATCTCATTTGCCATGCGGATATTCTCTGGTCTCCACCATACTCTGCCTTCCCGTACCTCTCCCGGCTTCGGAACATAATCATCCGGCGCTTTTCCTGCCAAAAGTCCCTGTTCAATCGGAGAATAGGTCTGAAGGCTGATTCCATGCGTTTCACAGAATGGAAGCAGTTCTTCCTCCGGCTTCCGGTCCAGAATACTTAATTTCTCCTGGATCACATCCAGCTGTCCTGCAGCCACATAATCCTTCATCACCTGAAGATTTACATTGGAAGCGCCGATTGCACGGATCTTACCTTCCTTCTTCATCTTCAGAAGTTCTTCCATGGTTTCTGCCACCGGCACTACCCCGTAGGTCTTACACTGCCAATGGGTGTAATACACATCAATATAATCGGTTCCAAGAGCCTGTAAGCTCTTTTCCAGATCTCTCCGGATGGCCTTCGGTGACAGATCCCGGTAAACCTCATGACCATCTCTGGAAAAATGATATTCCCCCTTCTGTTCGTACCACTGAAGGGCACACTTCGTAGAAATGATCACCTGATCTCTTGGTAATTCCTTCAATGCCCTGCCAACCACTTCTTCGCTGTGTCCAAAGCCATATACTCTTGCCGTATCGATCCAGCGGATACCCAGATCAAAGGCTCTGTGAATGGTATCGACTGACATCTGGTCATCATTATCTCCCCACCAGCTGCCACCACCGATGGCCCAGCAGCCAAGGGCCAAGGCGCTGGTCTCAATTCCCGACTTTCCAATCTGACGTGTCTCCATCTGACAAACCTCCTTACGATATCAGGTACTCCCCGGATTCCGGGAGTACCTCGTGTACCGGTTATTATCCGTTATTTATGAAAATGCCTCTAACAGTTCTTCGTAAGTCTTTGCAGTCTGTAACTTTTTCATGGTCTCATCGTTACCCAGCTTACCTGCCAGCTCAGCGATCAGACGCAGATGATTTTTTGCGCCTTCGCTGTCAGATGGTACTGCAAACAAGAAGAATAACTGGGATGGCTCTCCGTCATAGGACTCCCACTCTACCATATCATGGGTTCTGCCTACTGCGATGCCAACCTTATCTACATAATCAGATTTCCCGTGTGGGATTGCTACATGACCACCGATACCGGTGATGCCTTCGCTCTCTCTTAAATATACATCTTTGATGTATCCCTCAAGATTGTCTACATATCCAGCCTCATGAAGAAGACCTGCCAAATGACGGATGACCTCATCCTTTGTTTTTGCATTCATGTCTAAATCGATAACTCTCTTATCCAGAATTTCTTTTACTGCCATAGTATTTTTCTCCCCTCATTTTATTTAATAAAATACTGATAAATATCCAATGGTGTCTTTAATTTCTTCAGGGCCTCCAGGTTTTCATCATTATCGGTCAGCTGAAGAAAATCCTTATAAAACTGCTTGGTGCGTTTTATCTCAACCTGTGATGTCATCTTCACTGCCAGCAGAAATACAACATCTACCATATCATCATGCCAGCTGATTGGCTTATCCAGGATCGCCACAACGATCTTCGGCTCATTGACCTCCGTCATGTTTCCATGAGGAATCGCCACTCCCCTGCCAATGCTTGTCGTTGTTGCCCTCTCCCGGTCAAATACACTCTGTAAGTAATTGGGAGTTACATCTCCCTTTTCTTCCAGTTTCTTTACCATCATGGTAATCAGCTGGTCCTTATTTTCCACTTCAGGCTTCAATAAAAACAGGTCCACATCAAATAGCTGATGACAGAGGCTGTTAAAATGAAACTCTTCCCGTTTCCGGAAATAATATATCTGATTTACCTTTTGACGTACTGACTCGATTCCCCGTTCGGACAGTCTCGCATCTACTGCCACAACCCGGTCATCGTGAATCTCTTCCCCAGTTGTATTAATGATCACATCCATATCCTTATACTGGGATAAACGGAAATCATGGTAACTGGTAGCTCTTATATCGGTAATCTCCGGAATGCTGTATTTTAATTTTTCAATATTCAGCTGGCTGGTGGCCATACCGCCTTCGCTGATCAGCAATGCCTCGATCGGGCGTCCCTTTTTCTGCCTTATGATAGCCGCCTGAATATACAGGGTAATTCCCGCCAGCTCATCCTCCGTCACCTGTACATCATAATATTCTTCAAACAGGTTACTGGTGGACCAGGTCGCAAGAAACGTCTGCTTATATTCACTCTTGACATATTTACTGATGTTATCGCCTGTCGCCGTCGAATATTTCATCCGGAAAATAGCCGATCTCATATGGAGCATTAAGCTCTCAACTAATAACTGATCTTCGGAAAGATCGATATCCAGAACAGAATCAATGGTGTCGATCACCAGCTTTACGAACTTTTCCAAATCCTTATCATACTGTTTGGCATAATCTTCTTCCTGAAGATCCCGAAAATTTTTTAATTTCTTTGCGCTGAGCAGCAAAACCGCCAAAAAGCGGATATCCGTCTCAGCAATTTTGATCTGATACTCTTTCTCAATCCGCTGATAGATGGACTCGGCAAAGGAATATTCATTATAATGCTGGATATTCTCCTCTGCGGAAATAAAAGCCCTCTCGTCAGCCGGGCATTTTCTGGAAATGGATAAACAGGTCATGATCCATACCATCTTAAAGGACCGGTCTGCCAGTTCGATCCTCCAGGCATTCTCCGCCTCCACAACGATCTGGCGGATCCGGGCAACATCCACTCCCGGAGCAAAGGTACCCAGCAAAGCCTCTAACACTTCTGGCATCATCTCCATCATGTAGTCCCTGATGGCGATTCTCAAATTATATTCGTCTCCCTCAAGACAAATTCCTTTACTCCGTATGGATGTCACTTCTAAATGTCTTTCTTCAAACCAATCGGCAACTACCTTCAGCAGGCCACCCACGGTTGGCGGGCTTAAATATAAGCTATCCGCCAATTGCTGCAGCGTCGTGGTCTCCCCTGGCTTCAGCTTCAGTAATTTTCCGATCAGCTGTTTATTTCTATTATCGAATCCGGTTGAAGCAGGGAGATCATCGCTGGTCTGCAGCCATCCTGACAGCTGCATTTTCTGGCCCTCTTCCAGTTCCAGCCATATTCCTGTTCCCTGCTTTCGCTCGATCCGTCCCAGTCTCTGTTCAACCAGCCAGTCGTTCAGCTGATTGATCCTGGTTCGAACTGTCTTTTCAGATAAACCTACATTATCTGCAATCTGCTGAGTTGTAAATGTATCGCCAGTCATAAGACATTTCAGTATTTGATTGTTATATAATGTATTTTTATTCTGTTTCAACCGGACACCTCTTACCTTTTAGTGAAAAAACGTCGTGTATCGATTATTCGTGGCTCTTGGAAACAGCCTCACCATAGATGAAACGTCCGCTGGAACCAATTACCTTCATGTAATCCTTTACGAACTGCTTGATGCCAGCTTCAGCAGCCATGCACATATGCATATAATCAAGGTTCGGATTCTCTTCCAGTGCCTTTAAGGTAGCAACCTTACCAGCCTCAAATGCATCTGTACATACGTTGATCTTATTGATACCGCATGCAACTGCTTTACGCAGGTTCTCTTCACCAGAACCAGAACCGCCGTGAAGTACTAATGGCATCTTTAAGGTCTCTTTTAACAGTTTCAGTCTTTCAAAGTCTAACTTCGGAACTTTTCCCTTTGGATAAGCGCCATGAGCAGTACCGATCGCAACTGCCAGAGCGTCTACATGGGTTCTGTTTACAAAATCCAGAGCCTGATCCGGGTTGGTGTATAAATCCACGTTGGCATCATCAGCATCAGCAGCCTGTCCAACATGACCTAACTCGCCCTCAACGGAGCATCCCATGCCGTGTGCCAGTGCGGAGATGATCGCAGTTCTCTTTACGTTCTCCTCATATGGAAGGGAAGAACCATCAAACATAACATTTGTGAAGCCTGCATTGATGCAGTTTGTGATTGCATAGAAATCAGCACCATGATCGAAGTTTAAAGCTACTGGAACATGTACTCTTGCAGCTAATTCCTTGATAATCGGAACCATCTCTTCCAGGTGTGCATGATTGTTCATCTGGCCGTTGCCAAACTGGATGATGATCGCGGAATGCTCTTCCTCTGCTGCCATAATACCAGCTCTTGCCATCTCCATGTTGATGGAGTTCATAGCCATAACGCCATAGTTATTCTCATTTGCGTCATCAAGAATTGCTTTCATAGATACTAACATGATTTTTCTCTCCTTTTCTCGTGTGGTCTGCGCTACAATCCTATTGTATAACAGGCCTTTAAATTTGCAAGTCCAAACAGGCATTTTGTGCCCGTTTGGACTTTTTTACAACACTATTAACCAATATTGATATCAATATCTACATCCATGTTGTCATCTTCTGCCTCTGTCTGCTCTGCCAGCGGCTTTCTGATGATTGCATAGACTATGCCAGTTACGATGGAACCAATTACCAGGGCAACCAGGAACATAACCGGATTCTTCATCATAGGAACAACGAAGATACCGCCATGTGCTGCTACAGATTCACATCCGGAACCAACTGCGATCGCACCTGCTACTGCAGAACCGATCATGGAAGCTGGAATGAAATGTAACGGATCAGCTGCTGCGAAAGGAAGAACACCCTCAGTGATGAAGCAAAGTCCCATTGGAAGTGCTGTCTTAGCAGTTTCGATCTCTGTCTTAGTAAATTTGTCTTTCTTCAGTAAGGTAGCAATAAACAAACCGATAGGAGGTGTCATACCACCGATGATCTTCGCACACATAGGTCCGTTGATACCATCAGCGCCTAATGCATTAGCTGCCATGGATGCTGTCTTGTTAACTGGACCGCCCATATCAAATCCCATGCAGGCACCGATTACTGCACCAATTACTGCCTTCGCGCCGCCGTTTAAGGAAATGATCCACTGCTGGAATACATTCATAATAAATGACAGCGGAATTGAGAATACACACAAGAAAATCATACCACAGATAAATGTAGAACATACTGGGATGATCATAACAGGTTTCAAACCTTCGCACCATTTTGGAAGCTTCCAGCCCTTCATCCAGTTAACAACGTAGCCGATGATGAATGCCATCAACATACCGCCAAGGAAACCTGCCTTTGACTGTGAAGAACAATATCCGATTACCATACCAGGAACGATACCAGGTCTGCCTGCGATGGAATAAGCAGCACCTGCTGTCATAACTGCTACTGCGAAGTCCATTGCGTAGGAGCTTAACTTATTAACGCCCCACCAGAAGCCGATCCATGTAAATGGATTTAAGTTAGAGAATGGTGTTGCGCCAGCCTCTACTGCGCTGCCGATGTTCCATCCGCCAAATGCTTTTGCCAGAGCACCCAGGATACCGCCAGCTACAACGACTGGGATCATGTAAGAAATACCAGTCAGAATGTGCGACATGAATTTTTTCTGTTTTGCCATACCTTTTTCCCCTTTTCTTTGCGTTGTGTGATTCCGTTCTGATTACTTGCCCAATTTCTCGTGAATCTTGGTCAGAACACCTTTTGGAGATTTCATAACTGTACTGATCGGAATATCCACAATTGGTTTGCCTTTGAAACGATCCTTATTCACACGGATATCGGCAGAAATCAGGATAACATCTGCTGCTGCGATCTCCTCTGGAGTAAGCTCGTTCTCAACGCCGATAGAGCCCTGGGTCTCGACCTTGATTTCATCTCCCAGCTCTTTGGCAGCGTTTTCGATTTTTTCCTTTGCAATGTAGGTGTGGGCAATACCCGCTGTACATGCTGTAATGGCTAATATTTTCATATAAGCCCCTCCTCTCTCTTGATTTATATAGAATTTACCATTTTTTCCCCCATTATGGTAAATTTTTTGTGGCAAATTGATACGGTAATTTTTTTTTAATTACCGTATCTCTGTTTTTTATTCCAGAACCGTACTTATCATCAGGAACAGAGGAGCTGGCCTTCACCCATTCTTTCACCGCTTTCCGCATCGAATAACAGGTAGTGATTGCCTGCAAATCCCATATGGATCTTCGTTCCGACCTTGAAATCCACGCTTCCGAAGATCACGGAGGTCATACGCTGGTGGCCTGCCTTGGTTACCAGAATCGTCTCCATACCTGATGGCAGGGAAGACTCAACGGAAGTCTCTAAGCAGTTTTCCTCCGTCTGCTTTAAGAATTCCGGACGGATGCCCAATACTACTTTCTTATGTCCCGGAATTTTTAAGTCCTCAACCGGTACAAACTGGACCTTCATATCGGCATTGGACAAAGCAATATGGCCGTCTTTTTCCTCTGCATCCATATGGATCAGATTGATGCTTGGGTTACCTACGAAATCTGCCGCAAATAAATTAGCCGGTTTTCCGTACACCTCCAGCGGAGAACTGTACTGCTGAAGCAGACCATTTTTCATCAGACAGATCTTGGTAGAAAGGGTCATCGCCTCCAGCTGGTCATGGGTTACATAAACAAATGTAGAACCCGTCTCCTGATGCAGGCGCTTTAACTCGGTACGCATCTCCATACGGAGCTTTGCATCCAGGTTGGACAGTGGCTCATCCATTAAAAGGATCTTCGGATTGGTTGCCAGAGTTCTTGCGATCGCCACACGCTGCTGCTGACCGCCGGAAAGCTCTGCCGGATAACGGTCCACGTATTCCCTGATCTTTAACGTATCAAGAAGCTCCTCTACTCTCTTACGGATCTTCTCTTTGTCCCATTTCATATTTTCCAGGCCAAACGCAATATTCTTATACACGGTCATATGCGGCCACAGGGCATAGTTCTGGAACAGGAATCCTACATTTCTCTTATCTGGGGACACATCCACGCCTTTTTCAGAAGAGAACACCAGCTTCCCATCAATATAAATCTCTCCTTCTGTCGGAGTCTCAAGACCGGCGATCATACGAAGAGTTGTGGTCTTGCCACATCCGGACGGGCCAAGCAGAGATACAAAATCTCCATCCTTAATCACCAGATTTAAGTTATCTACAGCTACGGATTTACCGAATCGTTTGGTAATATTTTTTAAAATGATCTCAGGCATAACATCAACCTCCAATTCCTTTATCAATAGACGCACCAGTTAATTTATTTACGATGTAATTTACAAGCAATACGATCAGAACGATCACCAGGTTAATGGCGTTGGCATACTGATCCCACCCTTTTTCATTGTACTGGAACAGGATCGTTGTCAGCACCTTGTTGGCCGGAGTTACCAGAAGCACAAACAGGGACAGCTCTCTCATACAGGAAATGAATGGGAGCAGATATCCGGAAATGACTGTACTCTTCTGGATCGGCACAATGATCTGTGTCAGGCGTTTGAACCAGCCGATACCCATGATCTGCGCAGCTTCCTCGATCTGCGCGCTGACCTGAAGCATGGAGTTAACACCAGATCTGGATGCCATTGGCATATATTTCACACAGCCAATGAGAACTAATAAGGTAAAGGTTCCGTACAATGCCGGGATCGGGCCTCTCTTTACCGCAAACATAGACAGATAGATAGCGGAAAATGCCATAGCCGGGATCAGATATGGAATGAATGTCAGATTCTCTACTACCGCGGAGAGCTTGGAGCCTCTTCTGCGGACGATCGCGTAACCAGCCAGAAAACCTGCAGTACCTGCACCCAGGGCTGCTACTACAGAAAGCTTTAAGCTGTTTAACAGACCCTTCCATACATCCGGATTGATCAGAATACCTGCTTTATCGCTGACTTCATTCGCTCCGCCTCCTGCTCCGATCCAGAAATCCAGAGTCATATTCGCGAGTGAATAATCGCCCTGTACCTTGATCACAGACTGTAAAGCGAAGCTGATCATAGGAATCAGGGAAACACACAGTACAAACACCATACAGAAAATGCTCAGTGGATTTCTCCATTTTTTTAAATTAAATAAAGAAATATTTGCGCTCTTTCCTGTAACAGTTGTATAGGATTTTCTCTTACCGATCGCCTTCTGGTTGATCAGCATGATCACAATACTGATACCGATCATGATCAGGGCAATGATATATCCATAACCTGGATTCATACCGTTCAGAGTACGATATAACTGAGTCGTAAGTACATAATATCTTGTTGGAAGTCCTAAGAAGGACGGTACTGCGAAGGAGCTCATGGCAGAAGAGAAGGTCAGGATAAATGTGGAAAGCACCGCAGGCATTACCATCGGAACTGTAATTTTCCACATCATTCTCTTTCTTGAGGTTTTTAAGATGACAGCTGCTTCCTCCAGGTTTGCATCCATATTTCTCAAAATTCCACCGATCAGAATATAAGCGAATGGAGAATAGTGAAGTCCGGTTACGATAATAATCGGAAATGCGCCATAAGCGAACCAGTTTGGTGTCTGTAAACCGGTGATCGCAGTAAAGATACCGGTTGCGCCGCCAACGGTACTGTTTTTAAAGAAGTTCATCCATGCCAGGGCCAGTGTCCAGGATGGCATGATATATGGGAACATAAATAAAGTTGCCATCTGTTTTTTCCATCGCAGGTCCGTTCTTGTAACCAGCCATGCAAAGCCGCCGCCTACCAGAATAGCTACAAAACATGGACCAATGGAACATACCAGAGAATTTAATAAGGGTTTGTAAAAAATATTGGCACTACCGGAATCAAATAATACCTTCTGCCAGTGATACAGGGTGAAATCGCCCACCTTGGAACCTTTGATACGCATCAATTCAGAGTTATGTACTACAAAAGTATCTCCAACGATGCTGATCAAAGGAACCACAACCAGGTAAGACAGAGTCACCAGGAAAAACAACAGGATTATGTTATGTGGTTTTCTCAAGAAACTTTTTACTTTGTTTAATTGTTTCAATCCGGGCCTCCTTCCCGCCGCAGTGTAATCCGCGGTGCTTTTTATCATAGGATACAGTTCCTATGAAAGAAAAAACTGTCCGCGGAAAAAGGACATTGCCTTTCCCCTCAGACAGTTTTTTAATTCAGGCAACTGTTTTTGTCTTTGCAGTTACACCATCAGATTCTACTGGGCAATGGTCTGTATAAAGTCTTCAACATCCATTCTGTTTTCATATACCCATTCTGCATCTTCTTTGATCAGGACCTTATCCCACTCGTCGATGGACTGATCGCCAGGGCCTGCTGGAAGACTTCTGTTTGCATTGTAATCACCAACACGTTTTGCATATGGAGACCAGCCTTCTTCTGTATAAAGATACTCGATGAAAAGCTTTGCTGCTGCCGGATGCTCAGCATAAGAAGTTAACTGTGCATACATCGGATAGTAGAATCCCTGGATCGGGCTCATCTGATCAGCGATCGCCAGGGCCAGTCCCTTCTCGTCTTTCTTACCATATTTGTTCAGTGTGAATAAACCAACCGGGCTTGCGTCCTGTCCCTTAGCGCCAACCGCCTCAGAGATCTTGGTATCGGAAGTTCCCAGCACCAGACCATTCGCATAGATCGCTTTGATCCACTCGTAACCAGCGTTTGGTGTGGTCAGCTCGATGTCTTTTCCGTAATACTCCTTGTATGCATCCGCTAACTGCTGTGCATAGTCATCTCTGGTCAGCATGGTGAAGAAGTTCATATTAACGCCCTCAGAGTTGGCATCCTTCATCTGAAGAAGTCCCTTATACTGTGGATCTGTAAACTGCCAGATGTTGGTATATGCAGTATCATCTACTTTCTCATTGTTGAAAATGAATACCTTGTTACAGAACTGGAACACCAATGGATTCTGATCTTCCTCCGGAACCACATCCGTGATTCTGGAACTTAAATAATTCTGTGTATATCCTGGAGTGATCAGCTCGGAGATCACTCTGGCGCCATCCTGACACAGGATTGCATCTGCGCCGCCGCTGACACCTGCCTGGGCCTCGCTGGATACTTTCTCGATCATCTCGCTGTCACCGAGCTGGGTAACCTCTACATCGATGCCGTATTTCGCTTTAAACAGTTCGGCAACCTTCTCCATAACAGATGTGGCGGAGTAAATGACTACCTTGCCCTCAGCCTTTGCCTGCTCGATCAGCTCGTCCTCGCTCAGCTCATCTGTAGAAGCTGCCTCTGCAGTTGTCTCTTCTGCTTTGGATTCCTCTGCCTTTGTCTCCTCAGCCTTTGTCTCAGCAGCTGCTGCCGTGGTCTCTGCCGGAGCAGATGTCTTACCGGAACAGCCTGCCAGTGATGATGCAGCCAACGCTGCAGCCATAACCAATGCTACATGTTTTCTCATTGTTTGAACCTCCCCATTATGATGTTCTGATTTTGAAAATATACGGTCATCTACAAGACTTCTGGCTCCGTTCTGTGACGGTCCCTTTTGAATTTAAAATCTTGTATACAATCATACCGAATGATTTTAGTATAGTATGTTTTTTACTATATGTCAAGAAAACACTGGGATTTTTTTGTGCTTTTTCGCCTATATGTTTCTTTTCTCATGTTTTCATTTTCATATGATTTTACTTTGATTTTACTTTACATCCCTTGACACTCATACATTTTTCCTATATGATTTTATAGACTATAGTTGACTGTTCTGTAACATACATTTAGCAGATTTTGAAGAAAGGGGGACGATTTGCAATGTTATTAGCTCTATCTCCACCTCCGACTCTGGTAGAATCCGCTTATAATCATCTGAAGGCAGATATCATCTCTTCTTATTTAAAACCCGATGAAAAGATCAATTTAAAAGACTTAAGCCAGCGCTACCAGGTCAGCGAGACCCCCATCAAGCAGGCATTAAACCGTCTGATCTCAGAAGGATTGATCATATCGGTTCCCCGAAAAGGCATGTGGGTCCACCGGATCTCCTCCGAGGAAGCCAATGATATCTTTGACCTGCGTCTGATGATGGACACGTTTTATCTGGACCGTATCGTAGACAATATCCGCAAGAATCCCACACTCCAGACACAGATACAGGCCAACATCCAGAGTCATATTCGCGCCATCAACATCGCCACTTCTCAGTCAGAGCTGGCTTCTGCCTATCAGCTTGATGAAAAATTCCACGGTCTTTACATTTCTGCCAGTCAGAATAAAAAGGTCATGGAAATGTACCGTACCTTAAACTCCCATGCCTACGCTGCCTATATCGTAGGACATGAGACCCGTGCGCAGATCATGGATGGGGCGCTGGAGCACCAAAAGCTCTACGATGCGATTCTATCTAATGAAAAAATGGAGGTTCACCGTCTGGTAACCCTCCATCTGGAAAATGCCCGTCATAATATCTGTACGATTTTAAAAGAGCTGGAGCTTACCACATAGTACCCACTATCTGATAAGTCCCAGCTCTTTCATTGCATATTCGATCCCGTCTTCTTCCACCGTTTTTGTCTCGAAGGTTGCATATGGTTCCAGAACCGCATCATGTCTGCCCATGAGAACCGCATGCTTTGCATATTCAAACATCGACAGGTCATTGCTGCTGTCGCCAAAGACATAAGAATCTTCGAAATCAATGCCATAATGCCTTAATGTCCATTCGATCGCAGTTGCCTTGGAATATCCCTTTGGTACGCATTCATAGAAATTATCTCCACGGTCAATGACCACCATATCCGGTTCCAGAAAATGAAAAAGTCCGTCCCGGTCGCTGTGTTCATCTGCCATGACGCACAGCTTGTCATAATCATAGCTGTTATCATTCCAGCCCTTGTCCACCACGAATCCGGTAGCTACCTGGGCTTTTCGAAATTCGTTGACCTTCGGTATCCAGGATAATTCTTCCCGGAAATAGTTTCCTTCTGTAGCTTCCAATATACCGTCAAAGCCATATCGCAAAACTGCCTTCTTGATCTCAATTCCTCTCTCATGCGGGATCCGGTATTGAAGATGAATATGCCCTTCTGCATCTGCCACACAGGTGCCACAGCCGCATAAACAGCCATCATGCTCGATCATTTGCTCAATGTCACGCAAAAAGCCATATCCCCGCCCGGAATTGATAAAGACCAGATTGCCTCTTTTTCTGGTCTCAGAGAGCGCTCTTTTGGCGCTCTCCGGAACCTGATGGGTGATCTCGCTTAACAGCGTTCCGTCCACATCAAAAAATAATGCTTTTCTTTTCACTACTTGTCATCCCGGAACACGATGGTTCCTTTCTCCTCATCCATGCTGTCCACGATCGCCAGAGACTCCAGGCGGATTCCCTGCTTTCTTAAATTATCGCCGCCTGGCTGGAAACCTTTCTCAATGACAACACCTGCGCCCACTAACTCAGCGCCAGAATCCTTAACCAGCTTTGCCAGTCCCTCTAATGCTTTTCCATTAGCCAGAAAATCATCGATCAGAAGGACCTTATCGCCCTTACCCAGAAATTCTTTGGAAACAATGATATCGTACACACGACCATGGGTGAAAGACTCTACCTGGCTGGTATATACATCGCCTGCGATATTCTTTGTTTTATTTTTCTTGGCAAATAATACCGGAACATCAAAATACTGGGCTACCACACAGGCAATCCCAATACCGGATGCCTCAATGGTCAGAATCTTGTTTACCTCTACGTCTGCAAATCTTCTCTTAAACTCTTTTCCGATCTCTTCAAACAATTTGATATCCATCTGATGATTTAAAAAGCTGTCTACCTTTAATACATTACCGCCTTTGATCTTACCATCCTTGCGAATCCGGTCTTTTAAGAGCTGCATAGCGACTCCTCCTGCATATGAATTTTCTGTAACTGTCCATATAGTTACCAATTTTCTTCTGATTTTATTGGGTAACTGGCCTTCTGTCAATATCTAACCGCGATTTCCTTTTACTTCTATTCAGCTACTGCATTGTCAGAAACAAATTTCAGGACCAGATTGGTCAGAAGGCTTTCATTTACCACATTTTCCCCAGCGGACTCTTTCATCTTGTCTACGCTCTCGAAGCCGTACTCTTCTGCCATACTCTCCAGTTCTTCATCCGTTACTTTGATGCCTTCCTTATCTGCAATGGCATTGATCACCAGCTGCTGTTTTGCGTTTTCTTCTGCCTGTGTTCTTACCTGGGCTTTGAAGGTATCCAGGTCCATGCCATAATAGCCAACCAAAGTCTCCAGTTCCATTCCGGAATTGGTTGCCATGGTTTCATAATAGGTCATTGCCTCATCATAGGCAGCCTGGATCGATTCCTCGGAGGCAACCACCTGGCTGTTATTCATGATCGTCTGGAACACAGAGCTCTGCTTCTGATACTCAGCGTTGTCTGCAGCCTGTTTCTCCAGATCATTTCTGGTAGCTTCCCGGTACTCTTCCAGGGTTTTATAGTCCGTGTTAGCCATAACGAGATCATCATTTAACTCGCTTGGAGTTTTAACTGCATTAACAGTCACTTCAAATACCACTGCCTGACCAGCCAGATCCTCGCTTGGATAGCCTTCCGGGAATGTCAGGTCCAGATCCAGCTTCTGTCCCTTTACCGCACCGATCAGACCGTCTTCGAAGCCATCGATAAATGTGTTGGAACCCAGTTTTAAGTCGTATCCGGAAGCGGTACCGCCATCAAAGGCTACGCCGTCCTTCTTTCCTACATAATCAATATTCACAGTATCGCCCTCTGCTGCCGGACGGTCAACCTCTACAAGGTTGGAATCTGCCAGTTTCTGGACCTCGTTGTCTACCTGCTCATCGGTTATCTCTACAGAAGCCGGTGTATAGGCAACTCCTTTATACTCACCTAACGTCACACTGTCTTCTGCTGCTCCCTCAGAAGTCCCTACCTCCTGAGTTTCTGCCCCCTGCGTTGTTGCAGCTGCCGGATCAGTAGTTCCCGTTGTATCTTTCTTAGAGCAGCCAGTTGCTACCATTGCAGCCATCAGGCCGCAAATACCTAATTTCACAAATTTTCTCATGTTTTTATCCTTATCTTTCTAATTTTTATAAAATGCCTTGAATGCCCGATAGGTATTCAGCACATCCAGCTTGGAAGCCAGCTCAAATGGCGCATGCATGGACAGGATCGGCACTCCTAAATCTACCACATCAATATTCATGGAAGCCACAAATTTCGCGATTGTTCCGCCGCCGCCTACATCAACAGCGCCCAGCTCGCCAATCTGCCAGTAAACGCCCTCTTTTTCCATGATGCCGATGACCTTTGCCATCAGTTCCGCACTGGCATCGTTGGAGCCGGATTTGCCTCTTGCTCCGGTATATTTGGTCAGCACGCAGCCTTTATTTACATAACTTGAGTTTAATGGATCATATACAGAAGCAAATGTCGGATCGTAAGCTGCATTAACATCAGAGGATAAGCAGATCGTGTTGCGGAACACTTCTTTTGGATTCACGCCCTCTAATTCAGCCAGATAAGTGATATAATCACCTACATAATTGGAATTCAGTCCGGTGTTGCCCTCAGAGCCGATCTCCTCTTTATCCGTTAAAATAGTCATAGTGGTATATGTTGGATTCTTCGTATCAATCTCTGCCATCAGCGCCGTATAAGCACAGATTCTGTCATCCTGTCCATAAGCGCCGACCATGCTGCGGTCAAAGCCTACATCGCTTGCCTTGTGTGCCGGAACAAATTCCACCTCAGCGCGGAGGAAATCCTTCTCTGTGATTCCAAACTGCTCATTCATCAGCTTCAGAGCCATCAGCTTCACCGGTTCTTTCACTTCATCATCGGTATATGGAATAGAACCGATCACGATGTTCAGCTCCTCACCCTTGATTCCATCCTTTAATTTCCGCTCATTCTGCTCCGCAGACAGATGAGGAAGTAAATCTGTGATGCAGAATACCGGATCGCCAGGCTTCTCACCCAGATTCAATTCTACCATTTCACCATTTTTCTTAATGATCACACCGTGCATAGCTAACGGAATGGTCGCCCACTGGTATTTGCGGATACCACCATAATAATGGGTCTTAAACAGCGCCATATCATCCTTTTCGTAAACCGGGCTTGGTTTTAAATCCAGTCTTGGGGAATCAATGTGAGCGCCGTTCATACGGATGCCTTCTTTTACGGATTTCTCACCAAAGGTAGTCGCGATGATCGCTTTGTTACGGTTTACATAATATACCTTATCTCCCGGCTGATAGCTGCCCTGGGTGTCAAACTCTGCGTAGCCTGCTGCTTTTAACAGCTCTACTGCCTTTTTGACACATTCTCTCTCTGTTTTTCCTTCATCCAGAAATGCCTTATAGCCTTCGCAAAAAGCTGCAGCCTCTTCTACCTGCTCTGGAGCTTCTTTCGCGATATGTGGAAATTTCCATGTTAATTCTTCCTGAAGTTCTTTGCCTGTCATATCGATTTTTCCTCTCTTTCTAATGCGTAAACTAGAAACCTAATTCTTCATTCGTTAATACCAATGTAAATGGCCCTTCATTCCCCAGTTCCACCTGCATATCCGCACCGAAGCTGCCATGTTCAACCTTCGGCACATATTTACGGCTTTCTTCCACAAAATGCTCGTAAAGTGCATTGGCATGCTCCGGTTTCCCGGCCTTTACAAAGCTTGGGCGGTTGCCCTTCCTGCAGTCTGCATACAGAGTAAACTGGCTGACTACCAGAAGTTCTCCTCCCACATCTGCCAGTGAAAGGTTGGTCTTGCCATGTTCATCCTGGAAAATCCGCAGTTTGCAGATCTTTTCCACCATGCGGTCCGCTGTCTCCACCGTATCCGCGTCTTCTACGCCCAAAAGCAGCAAAAAGCCGTGTCCAATCTTGCCGACCACCTGCTCTTCTACTGTCACCTGTGCGTGGGTTACTCTCTGAAGTACTACTTTCATGTTCTTTTTCCTCATTCTTACAGCTGTGGATTCCGTTTTCTGCATGACACCGTCCGGAAGCCATAGCCGCCTTCTCTCCCAGGCCCGTTCAGGATCTCAGGATCAATCGTAACTGTGCAGATCTACTGGACAGTCAATACTAATCTCAGATATTCCAGAAGATTGGCTTTCGCTTCTTCTCCATACAGAATTTCTCTTGCCAGAACCGGCCTGTCTGTTATCATATCATCAACTCCCAATTGTTTCAACCGTTCCATCTCTACTTTTCCATTTACCGTCCATGCATGGACCGCTTTTCCGGCTTCATGGGCTGACTCGATCATTCTTTCTGTTACAAAACTGGATCGAATGCTGATCAGGTCGATAAAATCATCAGAATAAAAATTGCCATAAGCAGCAGAAATGATATAGCCGGTACGGATTTCTGGATTTACAGCCTTCACTCTTTTTAAATAGAAACGGTTCGTGGAGGTAATGACGCACTGCTCCTGCATCTCATGTTTTTCGACCAGTTCGATGACCTTTTCCGGAAGTCCGCTGGAATTTCCCAGATTCTTGATCTCAATATTCAAATCGATCTTTCCTTTTGCATATTCCATAACCTCTTCCAGTGTAGGAATCTGCTCTCCCTGATATTCACTGGAAAACCAGCTTCCCACATCCAGTTTTTTGATCTGTTCCAGCGTCAGGTCTGACACTTTTTTATTGATCCCGGCTACCCGTTTTAAGCTGGTATCATGACAAAGGACAATGACCCCATCCGCCGTCTCCTGCACATCGATCTCCGCCCGGTCTGCCATCTCCTCTACCGCTTTTTCCAACGCTGCCATGGTATTTTCCGGTGCGCCTGAGGAGCTGCCCCGGTGGGCGGTGATCCTCGTCTGGACTGCTACAGATTTACTGATAAAATTACCATTATAAGCGGCATCAAACAAAAAGAAACCGGACATCGCCAGAAATAATCCTAAAAGTGCCAATCCGGTTCTCTTGGAAAATTGTACATTTCTTCCTGCTGTGGCAAATTCCCAGCCCTCCATACGGCCCTTTCTCCGGCCGATCACCTGGTAATATTCCCTGGTCACAAAGGCCCAGCACACCATCGAAGCAAACATAGAAGCCAGGATCACCAGAAACCATTCTGCACGGTCTGTAGTCTCCATCAGAAAGGCCAGTCCCAAATCCTCCTTCACAAAAAGAACGGTCACCACTGCCATCAAAAAGACACTTAAGTAGTAAACCGCCAGAAAAAGGATGATCAGCCACGCCTCAAGCAGGGCCACCATACCAATGATCTGTGCCCAGCGCCCCTTTAATAGTTCCATGCTCTCAAACCGGCTGTCCCAATAAGATTTCTGACCGATCATGCAGCCATGGAACACAAAAAAGGCCGGAAACAACAGTGTCAGGAACAAAAGAAAGACCAGCAGCAACACAGAAACTGCAAGCGGCTGGTCCAACAGTTCTTTGATAACAAAATTGACCGGTTTGATACGGCTGAAGATCCGGTATAAATAGAACAGGTTCACAGTAAAGGTGCTGATCATTCCCATGCCAAACAGACGATAATTCTTATGACGCAGCTCATCACGGACTTTCTCAAAGGCTCCACTAAAAATCTCCCACAGCGTCGGATGACAGAAGTACGCTGCCCCGGAAAACGCCGTGACCAGACCGCCTATCTCGATCATATTCAGAAACAGCGCAAGAACGGCCATGACCAGTATAAAAAGCATCGTCCACGGATGGAGAAAAAATTTCCATGCGTTAGCCAGTGTCAGATAGCTGTATCCGGCTCTGTCCAGACAAAACTTTAAGCCTCTGGTTCCCACCTGTACCAATAACGTTCCTGCAATAAACCGGAAAAAGAATTCAAATAGAAGCAGACTTCTTAAATTGCCGCGGATCATCTGATAGATCTCTTTGATCTGCTTTTTCATAAGTGCTCCATCTCTTTTCTTCATTAAGTTATGTAATTTCTGACTTTTCCGGTTCTTTTTCTTCCTGCTTTCCATCATCTCTGCGATTCCACTCCAGAATCGCCTGATTTAAGGAAAACATCTTGGCGTCTAACATATCCACCACATCAGCGCAGGCCTTTAATTCCCGCTGCAGATAGTCCGGCGCCTCAAAATCTGATTTGTAATAGATCTTATGCTCCAGACTAGCCCAGAAATCCATGGCCACCGTCCGGATCTGGATCTCCACCTTGGTCTCCACCGGCCCATCCGTCAGATAAACCGGGATCGTCACTACCATATGATAGCTTTTGTAACCATTCGGTTTTGGATTCTTGATGTAATCTTTGATGTAAAGGACCGTCACATCCCTCTGTCTGGAGATCATGTCGGCAATTTGGTAAATATCTGACGTAAAAGAACAGATGATACGGATACCCGCGATATCACTGATCTTTTCCGTCATATTGACCACATTGACCTCTGCACCCATGCGTTTCAGCTTCTTAACGATGCTTTCCGGCGTTTTTAAACGGGATTTGACATGTTCGATGGGATTATAGTTGTAGATCTGGATAAACTCATTATTCAGGATCTCGATCTTTACATTGATTTCTTTTAACGCTGAACTATATAAAAACATCAGCGACTTCCACTGATCGATCTGATCATAGTTTTTGGGGATATTTTCCATTCACTATCCCTCCTCGTGTCACATTAGAATTTCAAATTTTTTAACAGATCTCCAAGACCTGTAGCAGCCTCTCCGGTGCTCTCATAATGGAAATCAACCGGCTCTTCCTGCTCATCTGCCTCTAAGGCTTTCATACTTAAGCTGATCTTACCATCTGCTACGGATAAGATCTTTACTTTTACCTTCTGTCCTTCCTTCAGGACAACGCCAGGATGTTTGATCCTCTGGTTGCTGATCTGGGAAATGTGGAGCAGTCCGGTCACACCATCAGTCAGCTCTACGAATGCACCGTAGTCTTTCAGGCTCTCAACGGTACCCTCTACTACCTGGCCAGCTTTGAACGCGCCCATCTTCTCTTTCACTTCTGCATCTCTGCGCTCTTTTAATAACTCTTTCGCAGACAGAACCAGCTTCTTATTCTCCGGATCTGCAGTGATGATATACGCCTCGATGTGTCTGCCAACCCAGTCCTCTAATTTCTCCACATACTCTAAGGACAGCTGGGACGCCGGGATAAATGCACGTAACTCATCTAAATAAGCCACTGCCCCGCCCTTCACGATCTCTTTGATCTTTACGTTCACAACCGCATGATCTGCCTGAAGCTGCTTTACTTCCTGCCATTTTTCAGCATCCGGAGTCTCGTCTGCCACATATGCCTGGCTGCGTTTCTCATCATACTCTTTATAGGATGCCTCTAACTCTGCGGCAAAATCTTCCATGGTCTCCTGGACTTTTTCATTCTTCATCTCTTCGCTCATAATACAGCCTCCTGATACATTTTTTTAATAGGAAATGAAATTCCCATCACTGCAATCTAGTTTACCACATTTTCACCAATTCACCTACTGTTTTTCCGAAAAAAAATGTGATATAGTTTAAGCAAATGATGTTGGGGTCAAAAGCTTTTGACCCCTCTGATACCGGATTGCTCTGCACTACGTGCTCTCGCAATCCTCAAAAACATTCGTAATTCGCTCATTTTCTTTGAAAAATGACTACTTACTCATGTTTTAGCGGGTCCCAAGGTCAAAATTTCTCCTGCAAGCAAGCTTGCGTCGAACTTCTGACCTTTTGACCCTGGTATCGTCAAATACGAATTTTATGAGGTTGATTATCATGATAAACGATATTATGGATCTGCACACACACACCATTGTCAGCGGACATGCTTACAATACCTTATATGAAATGGCACGGGCTGCCGCTGATCACGGCATGAAGGTCTTCGGTTCCACGGATCATGCGCCGGGAGGTATCCAGGGTACCTGCAATGAAGTCTACTTTAAGAATTTTAAAGTCATCCCAAAGCATTTATTCGGGCTGCGGCTGTTGATGGGCTGCGAGGTGGATATCATTGACTACCAGGGCTCTGTGGATTTAAAGGAAAGCACCTTAAGCCTGCTTGATTATGCCATTGCCAGCATTCACCCGCAGTGCTACACCTGCGGCACCATAACACAGAACACTGCCGCTTACCTGGGTGTGCTGAAAAATCCACACGTAAAGATCATCGGGCACCCGGATGACGGACGTTTTCCATATGATCATGACACTCTGGCTGCTGCCGCGAAAGAACATCACGTTTTACTGGAGTTAAATAACTCTTCCTTACATCCCACAGATGGACGGCCTCATGCGATTGAAAACTGCCGTGATCTGTTAGAGCGCTGCATGCACTACAAAACACCGATCATCCTGGACAGTGATGCCCATATTGCTGAAGACGCAGGCAATCACCGCCGGGCACACAAGCTGTTACAGGAACTGAATTTCCCGGAGGAACTGGTAGTAAACACTTCCATTGAAAAACTGGCTGCTTATATTCCTGCTGTTCTGAAGCAGGATGAAGAAGAATAAACGGAGGCCCCTATGATCAATTTTCTGAATCTGGAATATTTTCTTGTGGCTGCAGAGGAACTAAACTTTACAAAAGCTGCCAAACGACTCTACATTTCCCAGCAGTCCCTGAGCAACCATATTTCCAACCTGGAAAAGGAGTTTGATATTGCTTTATTTCACCGCACCACCCCGCTGACCTTAACTTATGCAGGACAGGTTCTGGAAAAGCGGGCCAGAGAGATCCTGGAACTGCGGGAAGAGACCTACCATGAGATCGCTGATATCAAGGATTTCTCCAAAGGCAAACTGATCATCGGTATGTCACACACCCGTGGGCGTAAGATCCTTCCAGAAATTCTTCCATTATATAAGGAACAATTCCCCAACATTGATCTGCAGCTGATCGAGGGCAATTCCAGCGAACTGGATGCCGGACTGCTCCATGGCGAGATCGACCTGATCATCGGTATGCTTCCATTTAAGGTAGAAAACATCGAGACAGTCCCCCTGTGTGATGAGGAAATTCTTCTGGCAGTCCCTAATAAAGTGCTGGAGCACGCTTACCCGGGGCAGGTGGAAAAGATAAAAGAACAATTGCTCACCAATGCCGATCTTCGTCTTTTGCAGAACTGTCCATTTCTCCTAATCAATCCCGGCAACCGGGTCCGCACTCTGGCAGATGAGATGTTCGAGGAGGCACAGATCACGCCCAAAATCATCCTGGAAACTGAAAACATCGAGACGGTCCTGGCGCTGGCTGCCAAAGGCATGGGAATTACATTCTACCCAAAGATGTTCATCTCCAGCCACGAGGTATTCCAGAATAATCTGGAAAACAAAACCGGGTTAAACTTCTATTCCCTGAATTACCCGAAAGCACATGGCGTTCTGGGAATCGGCTACCACAAGGGACATTATATGTCCCAGGCAACCAAAGAATTCATTCGGATTGCTAAAGAAACCTTGTAATTTGTATCATTTTTCGACCTATCTATTGACTTCATTCGAGCTTCTGCTATAATAAAGATAGTAACTGTTATCATTTTTATTAAGAGGAGTTCGAATGAAAGCGATCAAACATAGCAAACAACGGGATTCGATCAAGACCTGTCTGATGGGACGCCGTGATCATCCGACCGCAGACGCTGTCTATATGAGTATCCGGGAGGAATTTCCCAACATCAGTCTTGGAACCGTCTACCGCAACTTAAATCTTTTAGTAGATCTGGGCGAGATCCAGAAGCTGACCTGCGGCAATGGACCGGATCGGTTCGACGCAGATACCAGCCCACACTACCATTTTGTATGCAGACATTGTGGCGCCGTGTCTGATCTGGAGATGGATACCTTTCCCGGACTCAATGAATCTGCTCAGGAGCACTGCGATGGCCGGATCGATACCCACACCACTTATTTCTACGGTTTATGCAAGAAGTGCTTGACAAATACATTTTGTTAGTGTATATTGATATCAGTAACAATTACTATTATTACTTAAGGGTCAATAAAACAACAATATATTAAAAAAGAAAAGGAGATCATCATTATGAAGAAATGGGTTTGTACAGTATGCGGATATGTTTATGAGGGAGAGAATGCACCAGAGTTTTGTCCAATTTGTAAAGCTCCAGCTTCCAAGTTTATCGAGCAGACAGAAGAGAGAACATGGGCTGCTGAGCATGTAGTTGGCGTTGCACAGGGCTCCCGTGAAGATATCATGGCAGATTTAAGAGCAAACTTCGAGGGCGAGTGTTCTGAGGTTGGTATGTATCTGGCTATGGCAAGAGTTGCTCACAGAGAGGGCTATCCAGAGGTTGGTCTGTACTATGAGAAAGCAGCTTACGAAGAGGCTGAGCACGCAGCAAAATTTGCTGAGTTATTAGGCGAGGTAGTTACCAATTCCACCAAGAAGAACCTGGAGTTAAGAGTTGAGGCTGAGAATGGCGCTACTGCTGGTAAGTTTGATCTGGCTAAGAGAGCAAAAGAACTGAACTTAGACGCAATCCATGATACCGTTCATGAGATGGCTAAAGATGAGGCTCGTCATGGCAGAGCATTCGAGGGTCTGTTAAAGAGATATTTTGGTTAATCTTCTGAATATAGCTGATGCGGTTCACGATAACATGTGAACCGCATTTTTTTGTTTCCTATTGATTTTTCTTGCACTGAAAAGTCTGATGTGCTATGTTAAAGCTATTAAACATACCAACGCAAAACTGCGCCGGACAGGAAAGGAATCTCATCATGGAATTTTTCAAAAATCGTACATTTGCATTAAAGGGTATTATCGTTCAGACACCAGATTTTGATCATATGGAATATCACGAGAATGAATATGTCATCTGTAAAGATGGAAGATCTGTAGGTATTTTCCACGAATTACCAGAGGAATACCAGGAAATTCCTGTGTTTGATTTTTCTGATAAATTTATCATTCCCGGCATGTGTGATATGCATGTCCATGCACCTCAGTACGGCTTCCGCGGTCTCGGAATGCTTTTGGACTGCAATTCCGAATGGGAAACCTGGTTTGACCGCTATTCATTTCCAGAGGAAAGCCGGTATGCGGATCTGGAATATGCAGACAAAGCCTATGGCCGCTTTGTTGACGATCTGTTAAAAACAACTACCACTACCAGAGCCTCTATTTTCGCCACCATTCACCGCCCTGCAACAGAGCTTCTGATGCGTAAGCTGGCAGATGCAGGCTTCAGCGCCTATGTGGGCAAATTAAATATGGACCGTAACTCCCGCTTTGGTCTCCAGGAAACAACGGAAGAGACCCTGAAAGAGACCGAACGCTGGCTGAAAGAAACTGAAACCGGATATGGACAGGTAAAGCCGATCCTGACTCCACGTTATACGCCAACCTGCACCGATGCATGTATGGAAGGTTTACAGGTGCTTTCCGAAAAATATCAGGTACCGGTCCAGTCACACCTTTCAGAGGGCCTGGATGAGATTGAATGGGTCAAGCAGTTAAAACCTGGTCTCTCCTGCTACGGTGAGGCTTATGACATGTACGACTTATTAGGAAGCAGACAGCCAGCTGTCATGGCCCATGTGGTGCATCCTAATGAAGCGGAATATGAACTGATCAAGCACCGCAATGTCCTGGTCGCACATTGTCCCCAGTCCAACACCAATGCTGCCAATGGTGTTGCTCCGATCCTTCAGATGGTGCATGACGGTATCCGTGTCGGTCTGGGCACTGACATGGCAGGCGGCTATAACTTAAATCTGTTACGGACCATGACTGATGCCATCCAGGCCAGCAAGCTGCGCTGGTGCTTTACAGAGCGGAATGGCGATCCTTTTGCCAAAAAGAACTTCCTGACCGTTGCCAATGCCTTTTATCTCGCTACCAAAGGCGGTGGATCATTCTTCGGAAAGGTCGGCAGCTTTGAGCCGGATTATGAATTTGATGCTGTGGTTCTGGACGATGCAGCTCTGGCTGATTTTGTAGAACGTCCGCTGCAGGATCGTTTCCAGCGTATTTTATGGCTGTATACTGCAGATACTGTAACCGCTAAATTTATCCAGGGAACCTGTGTTTATCAGGCTTAATTTTCTTCGTTTAGGAGGCGTGAAACCGCATGTCCTTTATCAGTGTTTTTGATGTACTTGGCCCTAACATGATCGGGCCTTCCAGCTCCCACACAGCAGGAGCTGCGCGGATCGGATTTCTGGCCCAGAAAATGATCGGGGGCTCTGTAGTGAAAGTGGATTTTACTCTCTACGGTTCTTTTGCCAGGACGTATCACGGTCATGGTACGGACCGGGCGCTGCTTGGCGGAATCATGGGATTTGATACCGATGATATGCGGATCCGGGATTCCTTTGATCTGGCTTCGGAACAGGGAATCGCTTACTCTTTTACACCTAATGAGCTTGAAACCGATGTCCATCCGAACACCGTGGATATTTCCATGGTCAATGCCTCCGGTCAGACGATGACTGTCCGGGGCGAGTCTTTAGGCGGCGGCAAGGTACGGATCGTGCGGATCAATCAGGTAAAGGTGGATTTCACCGGTGAATACAGCGCAGTGATCGTGATCCATCTGGACCGCCCGGGCGTGGTGGCCCATATTACCAAGTGTCTAAGTGACCGGGGTGTGAATATCGCCTTTATGCGGTTGTTCCGGGAATCAAAAGGGCATACAGCTTACACCATCGTGGAATCGGATGGACGGCTTCCAGAGGGAATCGCCGAAAGTCTGCGGGCCAATGATCACGTGCAGCATGTGATGGTGGTGCAGATATAGGAGGCAAACTATGGATTTCAAAAATGCAAAGGAACTTTTGGAGCTTAGCCAGAATGAAAAACTGACGATTTCAGAAGTTATGAGACAGCGAGAGCTTTCTGAAACAGAAAATTCTCCGGAAGAATTGTATACAAAAATGGAACGGGTGCTGGAGATCATGAAGGACTCCTCTTCTACTCCCATCCACCATCCGGTCGCATCCATGGGCGGTCTGATCGGAGGCGAAGCCAAACGCCTTTCTCTTCATGAAGCCGCAGGAATGCAGCTGTGCGGTAAGGTACTCCACAAAGCAATGACCAGAGCCATGGCGGTGCTGGAGACCAACGCCTCCATGGGACTGATCGTAGCAGCCCCGACTGCAGGCTCTGCCGGGATCGTCCCTGGACTGCTCCTTGCCCTCCAGGAGGTATATGGGTATTCCGATGAAACGATGATCCAGGTGCTCTATAATGCCGGTGCGATCGGCTATCTGGCCATGCGCAATGCCACCGTTGCCGGAGCAGTGGGCGGCTGTCAGGCCGAAGTTGGGATTGCTTCCGCTATGGCCTCCTCTGCCGCTGTAGAGCTTCTTGGCGGAACTCCAGAGCAATGCTTAAACGCTGCCTCCACCGTTCTGATGAACATGCTTGGGCTGGTCTGCGATCCGGTAGGCGGTCTGGTAGAATATCCCTGTCAGAACCGCAACGCAGCCGGAGTTGCTAACGCCCTGATCGCAGCTGAGATGTCTCTGTCCGGCATCCCACAGCTGATCCCATTTGATGAAATGCTGGATACCATGTATGCCGTGGGAAGAAGACTCCCGGCAGAGTTACGCGAGACCGCACTGGGCGGATGTGCCACAGCCCCATCCGCCTGTGCAAGATGCAGACACCATTAATCTCTAATCGCATCCAATGCATTTGAGATATCTGCGATCAGATCTTCTTTATCCTCCAGCCCAAGACTGATGCGGATCAGTTCTGCCGGTACGCCTGCCTCCTTTAACTGCTCATCGGTCATCTGACGGTGAGTGGAGGTTGCCGGGTTTAAGCAGCAGGTCCTTGCATCTGCTACATGAGTCTCAATGGCGCCAAGCTTCAGGTTCTGCATGAAGACCGAAGCTGCCTCACGGCCACCCTTTAAGCCAAAGGAAACCACGCCGCAGCCGCCGTTTGGCATATATTTTTTCGCTCTCTCATAATATGGGCTGGATGGAAGTCCCGGATAGTTCACGTAAGCAACCTTTGGATGGCTCTCTAAGAATTCAGCGACCGCCTGTCCATTTTCTACATGCTTCGGCATTCTCACATGCAAAGATTCCAGTCCCAGATTCAGGATAAACGCATGCTGCGGTGACTGGATACAGCCCAGATCTCTCATCAGCTGAGAGGTACATTTCGTGATAAATGCGCCCTCTTTTCCAAATTTCTCCGCATAAGTGATTCCATGATAGCTCTCGTCTGGTGTACACAGACCCGGATACTTGTCTGCGTGTGCCATCCAGTCAAATCTTCCACTATCCACAATGGCTCCGCCTACTGCCGCACCGTGTCCATCCATATATTTGGTGGTAGAATGAGTCACAATATCAGCGCCCCATTCAAATGGTCTGCAGTTAACCGGCGTCGGGAACGTATTATCCACGATCAGCGGAACTCCGTGAGCGTGGGCTACCTTGGCAAACAGTTCAATATCCAGAACCGTTAACGCCGGATTGGCGATGGTCTCACCAAACATCAGTTTGGTGTTTGGCTGAAATGCCGCATTTAACTCTTCCTCAGAAGCATCTGGAGATACAAAGGTCGCGGTAATTCCCATCTTCGCCAAAGTCACTGCGATCAGGTTGAAGGTGCCTCCATAAATAGAAGAAGATGCTACAATGTGATCTCCGCACTCGCAGATATTAAACATGGCAAAGAAGTTTGCCGCCTGACCGCTGGAGGTCAGCATCGCTGCCGTACCGCCTTCCATCGCTGCGATCTTCGCTGCTACATGGTCGTTGGTCGGGTTCTGCAGTCTGGTGTAGAAATAGCCTTCTGCCTCTAAGTCAAATAATTTGCCCATATCCTCGCTGGTACTGTACTTGAAGGTCGTGGACTGGATGATCGGGACCTGTCTTGGTTCTCCGTTGCCCGGTGTATAGCCAGCCTGCACACATTTTGTTCCCATTCTGTAATTGTTCATGTCATTTCCTCCGTTATCTTATAATTTTTCATCCGATTTTCCGACGGACATTTCTCTTTACCCGCGTAAATCAAAAGAGACGCACCGATACCATTTATGGTAGCACGATACGCCTTTTTTTTCAATCAAACCTCTTTTTCAATCTTTTGAAATTTTCAAAAAATTCTACTTTTCTTCTTTAACGGAATCAAATTCCTTCAAAATCTCCTCAGACGGAGCCACAGTTGCCAAAGACACAACAACAATCGCGATACAGCCCAGGATAAATGCCGGAAGCAGCTCGTAGATGCCCCAGACGCCGCCCATTGGCTTCACCAGGTATTTCCATACAAACACCATCACACCGCCGGTCAGCATACCTGCCAGAGCACCCTGGAAATTAGTGCGTCTCCAGAATAAGGAAAATAATACCACAGGTCCGAAGGCAGCTCCAAAGCCTGCCCAGGCGAAGGACACGATGTAAAATACGGAGCTGTCCGGATTCCATGCCAGAACCACAGCTATCAGGGAGATCCCCACAACGGTCAGACGGGCTGCCAGCATCGACTGTTTCGGGCTCATCTTAATCTTTAAGAAATCCTGCAATAAATTCTGGGAAACACTGGACGCCGCCGTTAATAACTGGGAATCTGCCGTTGACATGGTACATGCCAGAATACCTGCCAGTACTACGCCTGCCACCAGCGCCAGAAGGAAATTCTTCTCTGCTAACAGCCCGGCCAGACGGATGATGATAGTCTCAGACTCAGAGCTGGTCTCAAACATCGGAAGAACTCCGGCTACCGATGCGCCATAACCGATGATACCGATCAGGATTGCCACGAACATGGAGATCACAACCCAGACAGTCGCGATCCTTCTGGAAAGCACCAGCTTTTTCTCCTCTCCGATAGCCATAAAACGCAGAAGAATATGAGGCATTCCAAAGTATCCAAGTCCCCATGCCACAGTGGAAAAGATCGTCAGCAGACTGTATGGAGAAGAGGTGTTGTCTGCCATATTATGGGCCTGTGTCATGCTTAAATAACCTGCCAGGGACTTTGCGTTATACATAACTGCATCCCAGCCACCAGCTTTGCTGATTCCAAAAAATACAATGATCACCAACGCAATGCTCATGACAACACTCTGGATCAGATCCGTGGTAGATACAGCCATGAATCCGCCCATAACTGTGTAAATAATAATGATCGCCGCGCCAAACAGCATGGCCATATGATAATTTACACCAAATAAACTGTTAAATAAGGTTCCTACTGCTTTGAATCCGGAAGCCGTATACGGAATAAAGAAAATCAGGATCGTGATCGCCGCAATGCACATCAGGATATTCTTCTTATCATGATACCGCTTGGAAAAGAAATCCGGGATCGTGATCGCATCACAGGCGATGGAATAGCGGCGGATCCGTTTCGCCACGATCAGCCAGTTTAAATAGGTTCCCACTGCCAGGCCGATGGCTGTCCAGCCAGCGTCAGAAATACCGGTCAGATAAGCCACTCCAGGAAGTCCCATCAGCAGCCAGCTGCTCATGTCCGATGCCTCTGCACTCATAGCCGTCACGAACGGTCCCAGCTGTCTTCCACCCAGATAAAAATGGTCCGTTGAATCTTCCTTGCCTTCCCCTTTGCTAAAATAAAATCCCACATACACCATCATCACCAGATAGACGATGATCGCGATCAGAATTCCTATAGATGCCATACTCATGCCCTCCTATTTCGTTCGAATGGGGCGATTATAGCACTGTTTTTTATAGAACGCAATACAGAACGGTGTGCAGACTGAATCCTGTACGATTTTAAAGAAAAATCCTTGTATTATTATGAAATACAAGGATTTTAGACTAGACGATTCTTAAAAATATTATTCAAACATAAAACATTCTTTTTATTTTTTTGACGAAACTTGGCTTTTCTCCGGCTTCTCACAGCACCTTCTGTGTTCCCGACGCGGTCATTCAGCTGCAGATTATGTGCACTCTATTTCGGAAGAAAACTGCTTAAAAAACCGGGCATAATATCTGCGCTGTATTTCCGCAGGGAATATTCGCCACCGCACAGACACCAGTCATACATCAGCGCACGCTCTGCCAGGGCATATAGCTTCACCATCTCGCTGACGCTGCTTTTGCTGTCCAGTTCCCCCTTCTCCTGACCCCTGGCGATAATCCGGCGGAGGAGCTTATAATAGATGCGGTTGTGATCCAGCAGATGTTTCTCTCCACTGGTGGTCAGCTGAGTAGACAGCAGTCTTGCCAGCAGATCCAGGGAAATGCTGTTCTCGATCATACCGAACAGCTCACTGTTTAAATACAACAGCTGATCCATAGCGTTCATCTCCGGATCCAGGGTCTCCATCAGTTCTTCATATTTCTCATCAAAAAGACTGCTTAAAGTACTTAACAGAGCATCCTTTCCATCAAAATAGTGGTAAAAAGAGCCCTTGGAGGTCTGGGATACCTCGATGATCTCCTCCACCGTGGTATCCTCATATCCCTGCTCGTAAAACAGCTTCCAAGCGGCGCTTACGATCTTGGCCCTGGTCGCTCTGGAATTCTTCTTTGCCATAGCAATCACTCCACGATCGGATTGGTGATCCGTCCGATTCCTTCAATCTCACAGGTCACCACATCGCCAGTTTTTAAGAATTTTGGAGGCTCAAATCCCATACCGACTCCTGCAGGAGTTCCCATTGCGATGATCGTTCCGGCCTGAAGTGTCATACCCTGGGATAACTCGCTGATCACATGGTCAATGTCAAAGATCAGAAGCTCGGTGTTGCTGTTCTGACGCAGCTCGCCATTCACATAAGAGCGGATCGGCAGCTTCGGCGGGTACGCGATCTCATCCGCAGACACGATACATGGTCCCATTGGCAGAAATCCATCCAGACTTTTGCCGAAATACCACTGCTGATGACGGGTCTGTACATCTCTGGCACTGACATCATTGATCACGGTATAACCGAAAATATAGTCCTTTGCGTCTTTCTCTGATACACAGTAAGCGTCCTTGCGGATGATCACAGCCAGCTCAGACTCATAATCCAGACGCTCCACCAGGTTTGCATGTCTCGGGATACCCTCTTTGTCACCAACCGCCTGATTGACACGTTTGGAGAAATAAATGGCATACGGACGTTCACCGCCAAATGCCTCTTTCTTATAACGGGCAGATTCCTCTGCATGGGCCATATAGTTGATACCCAGGCAGATCACATCCTGCTTCGGTCTTAAGATCGGAGCAAGGATCTTCACTTCCTCAATCCGGGCTGCGCCCGGGGTCTCATAAGGGTCTTTTTTACTCATGTGGTTTAAAAGCTGGATCTCGGAATCGCTCATCTCCGCGATGGCTTCCTGCATCTCCTGATACTCTATGCCAAAGCATTCCAACGGATAAACCCATTGTCCATCTGCGCTGAAAATGCCAAGCTTTGTCTTATTTTCCACTTCATATGTAACGATTTTCATGTCATACTCCTCCTTTGCGTTTTTTGTACTCCTGTGAACATTCAAAGCCTGATCCTGCGGATACCTCTGCTTACAATTAACTCCTGTTATGTAACTGTTCAGTACCTTCATTTACTTTATTATACTGTTTACCCTACCGAATGGCAATCGCAAATCAAAACTGCCTCGGAGAGTTTCTTACAAATGCTTCACCATTTTTCCCATCTGGATCAGAGCCGTCGGAGCAAAGGAAAGGCCCACTACCAGACAAAACTGCTCCACTGACATATCTGCTGCCATGAATACCCGCTGGAGTCCCGGCACAAACAGTACTGCTGCCAGAAGGACAATGCCCGCTTCAAATGCCATGACCGTGTACAAATTACTGAAAATGCCGATTTTGAAAAGACTCCGGTGACTGCGGCAGGTAAATCCATGGAATAAGCGGGCCAATGTTAAGGTAGAAAATGCCATAGTCGCCGCTACAGCACTGGAACCAGTCACATTTCCCGCCATACATTCCGGCCATCCATATAATCCAGCTAAATACGCCGTCATGGTACAGGCCGCAATGAGAAATCCCTGGATCGTGATCTCTTTTAGGAAGGCTCCTGTCAAAATCCCCCGTTTCGTATCTCTCGGCGGTCTCTTCAAAAGCCCTTCCTCCGGCGGTTCCATGCCAATCGCCAGGGCTGGAAGAGAATCGGTCACCAGATTCATAAAAAGCAGATGAACCGGTGCAAATGGCGTTGGCAGATTTCTTAGAGTTGTATACAGTACACACAAGATACCCGCCATATTGCCGGACATCAAAAACTGAATGGCATTTAAGATATTCCGGTAAACATTTCTGCCATTGGCAACCGCCTTTATGATGGTGGCGAAATTATCATCCGCCAGGATCATGGCAGAGGCTTCCTTGGAAACCTCCGTTCCGCCTTTGCCCATGGCAATACCGATATCCGCCTGTTTCAAAGCCGGGGCATCATTGACGCCATCTCCGGTCATGGCAGTGATCCTTCCTTTTCTCTGCCATGCTTTGACGATCCGCAGCTTATGCTCCGGTGATACTCTGGCATAGACACTGACCCGCTCTAATTTCTGGTCCAGCTCTTCTTCTCCCATCTGGTCCAGCTGAGCCCCGGAAAGAGCCAGATCCCCAGGTGTACGGATCCCCGCCTGTTCTCCAATGGCCATGGCTGTCTCGATGTGGTCTCCCGTGATCATGACCGGGAAAATCCCCGCCTCCCTGGTCTCTTTTACGGCTTCCTTCGTTTCTGGGCGGAGAGGATCTGTCATGGCTGCCATACCAAGGAAAATCAGATCCTTTTCCACCTTTTTCCGTTCCAGCTGCTCCCAGCCAGTGGGAAGCCGCCGGTAAGCTGCCATGATCACACGCCGTCCCCTCAAACCAGCTTCAGAAACCAGTTCCCGAATCTGTTTTCGTTCTGTTTCTGTTAAAACTGCTGTGAGTTCTGTCTGAGCCGTTTCTGAGCCGGTGCGCCGCTCCACTCCGCACCACCACTTTGTACATCTGCCCAGCACCACTTCCGGCGCCCCCTTCATATATAAGAAGATTTCCTGGTTTTTCCGATATATCACACTCATGGACTTTCCGACAGAATCAAACGGAAATTCTTTTAACCGGCTGGTTTCCTGCTTCTGTTTTTCCTCTGTAAAGCCAAGGGAAACATACGCCTCTGCCAGCGCCACCTCCATCGCATCACCGCAGACCGCAGGCTTCTGATCCAGTGGTTTCTTGCTGTCCAGAACCGCCACATTTCCCGCCAGCATACACCCGCGCAGCAGCTGTTTCGCTGTTTCCCGCTGCCGCCGTCCCCGGTGGGCAGTCAGATGTGCCTCTTTCACCCATTGGAACTTGCCATTTTCCACCAGTCCCAGTTCTTCCACATGCATCCGGTTCTGGGTCAATGTCCCGGTTTTGTCCGTACAGATCACAGACACACAGCCCAGACTTTCCACCGCCTTTAAATCCTTGATAATGGCATGTTCCCGGGCCATTTTCTGGGTGCCCATGGCCTGGACGATGGTAACGATGGAGCCAAGAGCCTCTGGGATCGCCGCCACCGCCAGCGCTACGGCAAACATCAGGGCATCTAATACAGCCATGCCACGGTAAATGCTTAAAAAAAAGACCGCCAGACAGACAACCAGAATTGCTGCTGCCAGGCGGCTTCCAAATTGATCCAGGCTGATCTGGAGAGGTGTTTTTTTCTCTCCTGCGTCATTCATCATGTCCGCAATATGGCCGATCTCTGTCTCCATGCCTGTTGCGGTCACCACCGCCATCCCACGGCCTCCCGTTACCAGAGAACCACTGTAGATCATGCAGCTACGCTCCGCCAACGGCATTTCCCGGACGCAAGGCTCCTGACGTTTAAAAACAGCCCCTGATTCTCCTGTCAGCGAACTTTCATTGACCTGCAGGGAAGCACATTCCACGATTCTTGCATCTGCCGCAGCCAGATCTCCCGCCTCCAGCAAAAGGATATCCCCCGGCACTGCCTCCCAGGCTTCGATCTGCTGTCGGCGTCCTTCCCGGATCACTGCCGCATGGGGCGCTGACAGCCGTTTCAGGCTCTCCAGGGACTTTCTGGCCTTGACCTGCTGCGCCGTTCCCAGGGCAGCGTTCATGGTCACCACCAGAAAGATCACCAGGGTACTTTCTCCATTGTCTGTAAGAAAAGAGATCACTGCAGCAGCCAGAAGGATCATCACCAGAAGATCCTGATATTGTTTAAAAAAGATTTTCCAGGGCGGATCTTTCCGGCTTTCTGTCACCCGGTTCTCTCCAAACTGCCTCCTACGCCGGATCACCTCTTTCCGGTTCAGACCGGCAGATGAGGTGCCAAGCTCTCTTAACACCTCATCCGCAGAACACCGATACCATTCCTTCATGCCAGACGCTCCATGCTTTTTCCCTTTATATCTATGCCTGCTAAAAGAAAATCATGCATTTTTCGTCCAGACTAAAATCCAATTTACAGATTCATCTTATTACTCGACTTTCTCCATTCCAATATAACCTTCAACCAGAAGCAGCGTCTGCTTTAATCCCTCCACATGGGTTCTCTCTGTTCCATGGGACGCATGCACGCCCTGCCCGATCAGTGCGCCGCGGATGTTATTGCCTCCCTTTAACGCTGCCCCGACATCCGATCCATAATGTGGGAATACATCTACTACATACCCCAGCTTCCGCTCTTTCGCAATCTGGATCAGCTTATTCGTCATGTCATAATCATACGGTACACCGCCGTCCTTCGCGCAGATGCTGACTTCAAATTCATTTCCTGCCAGGTCGTCACCAACACAGCCCATGTCCACTGCCAGCAACTCTTCCACATCCTCCGGAACCCAGCTTGCGCCAAAGCCCACTTCCTCGAAATTGCTGATCAGCAGCTTCACTGTCATTTCCGGTACAAATTTCTGCTCTGCCATGTCCTTTAACACACCCATCAGTACCGCTACAGATGCCTTGTCATCCAGATGACGGGATTTGATAAAGCCACTTTCTGTATACACAAACATTGGATCAAAGCTGATAAAATCACCAGTCCCAATCTCCAGTTCTGCCACGTCCTCAGCGTTATGGACCACCTCATCCAGACGCACCTCCATATGCTTCTCCTTGCGCTCCAGGGTTCTGGCATCATCCTGCACATGAACAGACGGGGATGTGGTCAGAATCGTTCCCGTATAAGTTTTTCCGGTCCTGGTGTGCACCTTACAGTACATACCCTCGATACTTTCCATGGTAAATCCGCCAACAGAAATTAATTTTAACTTTCCTTCGGAAGTAACCGAACGCACCATTGCTCCTAAGGTATCCACATGGGCCGAAATTCCCAGACAATGCTCTGTTTTACCTGGAACCGTGATGATCAGTCCGCCTTTCCGGCTGTACTCTGCCCCATATCCGAAGCTCTTTGCCTCTTCCTCTACCACTTTCATGACTTCCTTCGTATATCCGCTCGGACTTGGGATATTGACGATCTTCTCCAAAAATGAAACTACATAATTCATATCCATTTCCTCTTCCTCCCACTCAGATTCTTTTGACCGTTTTTCAAAGTATGTTAAAATAGTTCTATTCGATTATATCATCTGGCCTAAAATTTGCCACCCAAAAAGGACTTTAATTTCAAAGAACCCCTTATAAATAGTCTGTTTTGGGCTTATTTTTTTGTCAAATTTTTTGCTTTTATACGTGCTATATTGTGCCATATGTGGTATAATAAGCGACTTTTTGGAGATCGCTCAGCTAAAGAGCTTCTTCCACTCCGCCGCAGTGCGATCCTTAGCGGAGCGTTTTTTGTGTCATAGGACGAAGTTTCCTATGACACGAAAAAGACGCCAGCTACCGCTTCCTGCTGGAGCAGTATCTGGCGTCTGAAAACCCGGAGATCCGGCCGTTTTTGGGATTGGCGGCGAAGATGGGCGGGACGGAGAAGAAGGGTTAGATGTACTTTTTCCACCCCTCGGGCAGGTAAGCGGCCGTATTGCGGATCATATCCCTAAGCAGCTTCTCCCCTTCCCCGAAGCTTATGCGCCCCCGCACCAGCGGATCGCTCATAAATGCACAGTAGGCCTCCTCGAAGTCACAATTTAGGGCCGCGTCGAGGATCATCTCGTGAGCCCGGATATGGGGCATGGTCAGCTTTGCAATCTCCTGCGGGCATTCTCCTGCGTAAACCGGCGCAATGTGATCCCTGGAGAACACCGCGTTGGTCTCCACCACCGCATCCTTCGGGAAGTTGGGGATCTGTCCCGCAAAGTTGGGAATATTCACGTTGGTCACAAACCGCTCGGCACCGCACAGGGCCTTGATCAGGCGAAGCCCCTCCTCACCGGTGTCGTCTAACTTAAGCTCCTCCTCACCGCTTGCCAGCCGAAGCGCCTGGGCGTTCTTGTCCGCCTGCCGCTCCTTTCTCCAGGATACAGGGGTCAGCGCAAATTTCCAGGCTTTCACCGTCTCCGGATTCTTTAAGTACAGATCACCGGGCATAAACTCCGCCAGATGCCGGTCTCCGGCCGCCGCGATGGCACCATAGCGCTTGAACAGGTCGAATTTCACCCGGTGGGCACAGTTGAAGGTGCCGTTCATCCAGTTTCGGTCCGGATCATTGTATCCCTCCTCGAAATGCTGGTCGATAAACCGGTCGTACACAGGGAACAGATCCATGCCCTGGTAGGAGGCTCTTGTGAACCAGGTAAAGTGGTTGATTCCCACCACATCCACCAGGATCTCATCCCGCTCGATATCGGTTTTTCCCGTCTCCAGCCGCACAATATCCCGAAGCACCTTCTGCGTCCCGAACACCTCGTGGCAGCAGCCGAAGGCCTTGATCTGCGGGAACACATGGTACAGGGTCTTTACGCACAGAGACATGGGGTTCGTGTAGCTGATCACCCAGGCCTGGGGGCAGAACTGTTTCACCGCCTCCGCGATCTCCACATACATGGGGATGGTGCGCAGGGCCCGCACCAATCCGCCCGGCCCTACGGTGTCGCCCACGGACTGGTAGATCCCATAGCGCTCCGGCAGGTGGACATCGGACTCCATCTCGTCGAAGGTTCCCGGCAGAATCGAAATCACCACAAAATCCGCCCCGGTCAGGGCCTCCCTCAGACTTGCGCTGGTCTCAAATTTAAAGTTTCCTTTCACGTCCTCCCGCTCAAAGAGCCGCGTTCCGATCTTTCGGTTGTTCTCCGCCGCCTCCGCATCGATGTCGTAGAGCCGCACGGTTCCGCTGAGGACTGTCTCCTTGGCCAGATCGTTCATGAACACCCAGGCCCATGCATGGCTCCCGCCCCCAACATACGCAATTTTTACATTCTTAACAGAACAATTCTCGCCTGTCATTTCGATTCCTCCATTGGATCTTCGCAAAATGTGATATATGACTGATCGGGGAATGAGTATTCTCCCCGGTAGTTTGATGCATTATAAAACGGATACTTTACCGGGTGGTAGTCTGTCTCCCGCTCCCCATCATCCTGAGTGTAAATGTACAGGAACCGGTAATCCCACACTACCAGCTCATCCCGGTCATCCCCGCAGAGGTCGATGGCCTCGCAGCACATCACCGGGTGCCCGTCGTCCGGGAACGAAACGGCGATATCCCCGTGGCCATCCATCAGCCCGCCGCGCTTTGGATCCGCGTTGGTGAGAAAAAAGTCCGTTCCGTTTCCCAGCCAGTTCACTGGCGCCAGGATGTTTCCGTTCATCTCGTTTTCCCGCTCCCACAGCTCATTGCCGTGGTCATCGTAAAAGTAGATCACGCCCTGGTGTCCCCAGAAATTGGATACTGCAATCTCAAACCCTTCCCGTTCCGGCAGATAATTTCCCACGCTGACTCGCTGGGCGTGGCCGATGTAGTCCCTGGCCACAATGTTCCCCTGGAAATCACCGATAAAGAAGCCCTGGGTTCCGGACACACAGGCGAAGTAGCCCTTGTCGCTGCCCTTCACGAATTTCCCTGCCACGATCTCGTCCGTGTGGTCATCCTCAATGGGATAGGTCCACAGCATTTTCCCGGCAGAGTCCAACAGCGTGTAGCCAACCAAAAGCTCGTCGTGTCCGTCCCCATTCACGTCGATGGCAAGCGGAAAATGGCCTGTATTCTTCGGGCTCTGATACTTCCAGAGCAGGTTCAGATCTCCGTCCAGTGCGTACACCCGGCAGTACCGGTCCTTGATCAGGATGTCCCCCGGGCGCTCAAGACCCCGGAAGTTACAGATGCGGATCCCGTCCGGGTTTAGCCGGTCAAAGGCGTACTCCCCGTAGGGCACTCCGATCAGACTCTCGTCCGGCTCGTCGGAGAAAGGCGTGGGCGCAGACTTCTTGATCTCACCCGTCCGGCCATCCAGAATCAGAATCTCGAAATTTTTCGCCGTGATCACCTCATCATAGCCATCCCCGTCGATATCGTACACCTGACATGGCAGGTCTGCGCTGATCTTTCCAAGCACCGGAGCGTTCTCCGACGGTTCTCCGCGCTGCCACAGCACATTCCCGAAAAGATCGATGGCAGTCAGACAGCTGATGTGGCCGTAGGAATCCCGGTCCACCCGCTTCTGTGCCTGGGGGATGACGATCTGCCACTCTTCTGTGCCCGTCAGATGCCCGAACCGGATCTGGCGGCTGGCGCCGAAATCTCTCAGGTCGATCTTCCGCCAGAGCTTCATGCCGGGATAGGAGGCCTGCAGCCGGTGAATCCGCTGCCGCTCACTCTCCTCCTGCTCCCGCATCGCATGCTCCGTTCTGCGGTCCACAGACACCTGCACATCGGCAAACTGCGTGGGACAGTCAGCCGTAAGGCCAATCTTGCCGCCTTTTGCTGCCCGCGCGTCCCTCACCGAGAACACCTGCACGCCGTCCACAAAGCATTGAATCTGTTCTCCGTCCACGGACACCTTCAGCCGGTAATAGGAATCAGGCCCGGAGAGGACAGCCGCCTCCGCCAGCACCTTCACTTCCTCCTTGTGCCGCCATGCCAGTCGGGCGCGCTCCCGCCCTTCCAGGGAAAACACCAGCGTGTCCAGGCTATTGTTCATGCAGAACGCAAGCCCTGCCATTCCCTTGGTGGAAATCCGGCGCATGGTCACTTCCACGTCGTAATCCCGCCAGAGCACGGTTCCTGTCTGGAGGGTGGGGAAAATCCGGTGGGGCAGCCCCTTCTCGATCCGGCACTGTTCCATGAAATGTTTTCCGTGATCCTCCGTGATGATCCAGGAGGGGCCGTGGCCGTTGTAGCGGTAATTGCATACCTGGTCCGTCCAGGCGCCATGCGGTCCCTCCTCCACCACATAGTGGTATTCCCCCGCCGCCGAGTGGTCCCGGTCATAGGGAAATTCCCCGATGCGAAAGCCCTTAAAATCATCGGCAAACAATACCTTGTCTCTCATCCTTGCACTCCCTTTCTATCCCTTGATACCGGTGGAGGCCACTCCCTCCACGATGTACTTCTGCAGCAGCATGAAAATAATGATAACAGGCAGCAGGGACAGCACGCACATCGCAAACATAGCGCCGTAGTCCGAGGAGCTCATGGGGTCCGTAAAATTCTTCAGTGCGATGGACACCGTGTACTTTTCCGGCGCGTTTAAGTAGAGCAGGGAACCCATATAGTCGTCCCATTTCCAGTAAAACTCAAAGATCGCGCAGGTCACCATGGCCGGCTTCACAAGAGGGACCATAATCCGTGTGAAAATCGTGTAGGGACTGCACCCGTCCATGTTGGCCGCCTCGTCCAGATCCCGCGGAATTCCCTCGATAAACTGCATGATCATGAAGATAAACAGGGGCTTCGCGCACCAGGCGGGAACGATGATCGGTGACGGCGTGTTGACCCAGCCCAGCATGTTGAAGATGATGTACTGGGGGATCATGATCACCTGGTTCGGCAGCATCATAGTGATCATCATGCAGAGAAACAGCACTCGCTTTCCCTTAAAGTTCGCCCGGGCGAATCCGTAGGCCACCATGGTGGAGGAGATCACTGCACCAGCGGTGGACAGGATGGTGATAAAAAATGAGTTCTTGAAGAATGTGGCGAAGGTGATTCCGCCGAAGCCCTTCCAGCCGGTGGCATAGTTCTCTAACGTCCAGCTGCCGGGAAACAGCTGCGCCACCGTGGTCATCACCTGCTCAGTGGGCTTAAAGGAACTGAAAAACATCCATGCGATAGGGTAGAACATAAAGATGGCGATTCCGCCCACAATCACGTGGAAAATTATTGTGTGAAGTCTGCGCTTTGCTTTCATACCCATCATGATGACTTTCTTCCTCCCTTTCTACCTTTCTTTTTTTTGCCTCCGGCCATATCGGAATTATTCTCATAGAACACCCACTGGCTGGAGGACTTGAACACCAGTGCGGTGAAGAATCCCACGATCACCAGCAGAATCCAGGCCATGGCTGAGCCGTAGCCCATCTCGTAGTACTTAAAGCTGTTCTGGTACAGGTACAGAATGTAAACCAGCGTCTCATTGACCGGTCCGCCGTCGGTGATAATCTGCGCCTGGGTGAACACCATGAAACCGTTGATGATCTGCATAACCAGGTTAAACAGGATGATGGGGCTAAGTAGCGGCAGCGTGATGGAGAAGAACTGGCGCACCTTTCCGGCTCCGTCCACCTCCGCGGCCTCATAGTAGGAGACCGGAATCTGTTTGAGGCCTGACAAAAAGATCAGCATGGAAGAGCCAAACTGCCAGACATACAGTAAAATCAGGGTGAACAGCGCTGTCTTGGTGTTGGACAGCCAGTTTAAGCGGCAGTCGATGCCCACAGCCTGCAGAAGGCTGTTGATCACACCCGCCTTTGTGAACAGGTTGCGCCACATCACGGACACTGCCACCGAGCCGCCGATGATGGAGGGCAGGTAATAGACCACCCGGTAAACCGGCACCGCACGGCTCTTGCGGTTTAAGATCATGGCCACCAATAGCGCGAAAATCAGTCGCAGTGGCACAGAGATGAAGGCAAACTTAAAGGTCACCTTCAGGGATTTGATAAACAGCTTATCCTGTGTGAACAGCTTTACATAGTTGTCAAGCCCGACAAATTTCGTATCCGGTGACAAGATGTTAAAGTTTGTGAATGACAGGACGAACGACATCAGAAACGGCACCAGGGTGAAGCACAGAAAGCCCACCAGCCACGGCATGATGAACACATAGCCGACTACATTCTGATTGTAGATCGAAAATTTCTTTTTCGTATGTTCCATACTCTAACCTCCAGTTTTTCCAGTAAAAAAGCAGGACAGAACGTGTTTCTTCCATCCTGCTTGTCAGACAGCCTACTATTTTGCCAGAATTGCCAGGGACTGCTCCATCCAGCTGTCCACACACTCCTGGGCCGTCATCTGGCCGTACATTACTTCTTCCACATTGTTATTCAGCACTTCCACGCACTGTCTGGAGGTGGAGGGCTCCGCCGGATCTGCGTCGCGGCAGTAATCCACAACAGCATCCAGGAAGTCGTAAACTTTCTTCTCCGTGTCGCTGGCCTTGCCCTTAAGCTCCTCGCGGATCGTCTTGGCAGCCGGAATTCCCCGCTCGCCGTTTAAGATTTCATTGGCTCCCTTGTCGTTGATGAAGAAGCTGATGGCCTTGGCAGCCGCCTCCGGATCCGGGCAGTCCTTCGTCACAGAGAAGAACTGTGCTGGGCGCAGGTACATGCCCTTCTCAGTCGCCCCGTCAAACAGCGGCTGGGTGGTCATCTCCAGATTCTGGTTATAGTATCCTGAGAAGTTGGAGAATTGAGAGCTCCAGTTCTGGCCCATCGCCGCCTCGCCGGTGCACAGGGCGCGCTCGGAGTTGTCCTTCCAGAGGAGCTGATCGCCTGGATCCACAAACACGCCCTCCTGGGTCAGATCGTAGCAGTCCTGGAGCACCTGCACAATCTGAGCCTTCGTCTCGTCGTCAAACCCAAAGCCCTTGCCATCCTCGGAGTACAGGGACTGTCCCTTGGAGCGGATCATAGGCTCCAACAGATATCTGGGCATGCCAAGCGCAATGTTCTCTGTCTGGACGCCTGTCTTAGCGTAGATATCTCTGGCTGTCTGCACGAAATCGGACCAGGTCCACCCCATCTTGGGTGGCTCCACACCTGCGGCCTCAAACAGGTCTGCATTGTACATGATCGTCATCACGTTGGTTCCCAGTGAGACTCCGTATAAACCGTCCTTATAATTTCCACCCGATATGTACGCCTCGTCGCAGTCGCTCAAATCCAGTGCTCCGCTCTCCACATAAGGGGTCAGATCCAGTAGCAAGCCGTTGTTGATATATCCGGCGTACTGGTCCGTCACCTGCTGCACGATCCCCGGAAGATTGTTGCCCACGGACTGGGTGGCTAACGTCTCCCAGTAGGCGTCGTAGCTGTTGTACTCGTAGGTGAAGTTCACGCCGCTCTCCTTGGCGAACGCGTCGAAGGCTGCGATGGTCGCATCCGCCCGCTTCTGGTTGCCCCACCATGCCACGCGGATGCTCTCCCCGCTGGCAGCAGGCGCCTCGGTCTTCTCCTCCTGTGTGGCCTGCCCATTGGCGGCCTCCGTCTTCGCAGCGGTAGTAGCCGCTGTATTTTCAGAACCGGAACACCCGGACATTGCTGCAGCGGCGATCGCTGCGGCCATCAGTAAACTCAACTGCTTTTTCATAAAATCTCATCCTTTCTTTGTATTTCGTTCACGCTTGTGATACCCTTATTATACCGGACAAAAAAGTGCTTTTTAATTCAAAATTGCGTCCATTTTGTATAAAATAACGTCTAAAAAAGGGCCCCTCCTCCCAATTTTAAATTGGGACAGATAAGGCCCTCTCATCGTTCTCTCACCCTAGAGCTCCTGCTCCCTGAGCTCCTTGGGCGACTTCCCATAAAATTTTTTGAATACCGTGCTGAAGTACTGGGGGTTATTTCCAAATCCCGTCTGCTCTGCGACCTCGTAGACCGTGGCGTCCCGCTTTTCGCGGATCAGGCGCTCCGCCTTCTCCATCCGCTTGATGGTCAGGAACGTGGAGAACTTGTATCCGGTCTCCTTTAAAAACAGCTTGGAGAGATAGCTGCTGCTTATGAACAGCACCTCGTCCGCAATCATTTTTAAGGACAGCTCCGGCTGGTCCATGTTCATATCCACATAGGAGATGATCTGCTTTACCGTCCGGCTGTACCGGTCTGGAGTCAGGCGCAGGATGGTCTGGAGCTTGGGAAAATACCGGTCCCGTATGCGGATCAATGCGTTTAACAGCTCTTCCTCCTTGATGGGCTTTAAGATATAGTCGTCCGCCCCGTAGCGCAGCGCCTTCTGGGCGTAGGCAAAATCGTCGTAGCCGGACAGAATTAAAAATTTTGCCGGATAATCTGCCTCCTTGCTCTGCCGGATCAGTTCCAGACCGTCGAGTACCGGCATCTTGATGTCCGTCACCACCAAATCCACCGGATCCTTCTCCATGTACGCTAGGGCTCTGGCTCCGTTTTCCTCCAGTGTCTCCACGGAAAAGCCGTTGGCCTCCCAGTCGATGCAGCTTCGCAGCCCATCCCTCACAATGGCCTCGTCATCCACCAGCATAACTCGAATTAAGCTCATGTACCGCTCACCTCCTTCTTCACCCGAAACCGGATTAACGCCCCTCCGGCAGGGCTGTTTTCCACCTGAATCCCGTACCCAGGTCCGTATAGGCTCTTGAGCCGCTCATCCAGGTTTGTGAGACCCACACCGTTGCCCTGGGCTCTGATGGTCCCAAGCTTTAACTTGTCCAAAATCTGCGGATCGATACCGACCCCATTGTCCGCTACCGAGCAAAGGATGTCCCCGTCCTCCTCCCGGATGACCACCTGAATCCGGCATGTCTTCTCCATCTGCTCCAGCGCGTAGTTCACCGCGTTCTCCACCAGCGGCTGCACGCTGAAGGCCGGTATTTTCGCCTCCATCAGCTCCTCCGCCGCCTCAATCCGCACATTGAGCCGCTCCCCGAACCGGGCCCGCTGGATCATAAGGTAGCCCCTCATGTACTCCAGCTCCTGCTCCACCGCAATTAACGGCTCGTTGCTGTTGATGGAGATGCGAAGAATGTCCCCCAGCGCCTTCACCACCCCCGGAATCTGCCGGTATTTCTCCTCCGTAGCCATCCAGCGGATGGTATCCAGCGTGTTGTAGAGAAAATGGGGGTTCAGCTTGGAGCGCAGCGCCGACAGCTGTGCATTCTGAAGATAGATCTTCTGCTCATAGTTCTCATGAATCAGCTCTCCAAGCTGCCGGGTCATGCTGGCGAACTCTACCTCCAGCCGTCCGATCTCGTCGTCCCGCTTTTTTTTCTTCTTGCGCCCCTCCTCGCTGAGCGCCCGCACCGGGTCATCGTTCTTTTTGATAGACTCGATCTGTGACGACAGTTTGACAATGGGCTTTACCAGGCTGACGGAAAAATGGGAGGCGATAATCCCAATCACCACCAAAATCGCCAGAAGAACCAGGGAGTACAAAATGTCCAGGTTGTGGATGAACGCGAACAGACGGTAATAATCCGAAATATTATAGTACTGCCATCCGAGCTTGGACGAGGCCAGGGAGGTCACAAAATACTTCTCGCCGTTTAAATCCATCATCTCATATTTCTTGCCGCCCTGGTGCATTTTCCCGAAAAAATCCGCCTGTTTATCTTCATTCAGGCTGGAAAATATCACATTTTTGTCCGCGTCCACGATCACCAGGTCGTCATGCTCCATCAGGAACGAGGCCGCCATCTCCTCCGGCGCCACCAGGTAAATCACGGTGCCGCAGTAGCGCATGCTCAGATTTTTCTTCTCGCGGATGATCCGGGCAATGACAATCTCCTTCTTGTGTTCCCCGCTCACCGTCTGCATCTCCACCACGCTGTAGTAGGCACTGCCCCGCTTCTGCGCAGCTCCATCCAGCACCCGGGCCAGCTCCTCCTCCGGAAACACGTACTTGGACGCCCCGTAGCCCTTATAGAGCTTGTTCGTCTGATCCACAAAGTAGCCCGCATCCGTCTTGTGGGCGCTGGCAAGAAACGTGTCCAGCTGCTTTAATATCTCAACCAGACTGTCCGTGCGCATCTGCACTGCCCGGTTTTCCTTTGCCAGTATGGCCGGGACATCTTCCAGGTTCTCCCCGCGGTCCATGACCTCCTCCACCTGATCGATGGTCTCGTACGCCTCCCTCAGCTGCGAGGCAAACTGCTGAACCCGGCTGCTGGTGATAAACTGGTAGGTGGAGTTCTCGTAGACGAGCATCTTGTCCTCAATTCCCGCCATGGAACTGTTGAGCAGGTCTGTCTTCGTCTCATAGACGTAGTTGGAGTATGAATTTTCAATCTTTTTGATCACAAACAGGCTGACCAGAAAGGAGGCCCCGATGGACATCACAATCAGGCACAATATTTTCCGTGTGATGGACTGGTTGATCTTTCTTGCAAATTCCGAAAGCTTACCGTTCAAAATAGTCTTCATACAAACGCCTTCTAAGCTCCGGGTGGATCTCTTTATCCCTCCCCGGAATCATCTGCTGCATATACAGAAAGCATAGCTCATGCACCGGGTCCACCAGCGCATAGCTGCCGGACATGCCGTACCAGCCAAACTCCCCGGCAGGCCCCAGCCCGTCCGCAGCCAGGCGCACCCGCACACCGCAACCATAGCCGTAGCCCGGGATCGGGAACTCCCGGATCTGCTCCTCACTCAACCGGTTTGTACCCATGCGTCTCACCGACTCTTCCGTCAGAATTCGCTCACCGTCCAGCGCGCCTCCCCCCGCAAGCATCCGCAAGAACCGCATGTAGTCGTCCATGGTCGACAAAACACCGCCCCCGCCCTCCTCGAAGTGGGATTCCGGCTGCAAGAAGCGGTCCCTGTTCGTGACCCGCACAAAACCACGGGAATTCTCTCCTATCCCAGCCCCTCGCTCCTGCTTTCCGTACATCCCGCACAGGTTCTCCCGGTCCCGCGCGTCCCGCAACCGGAACATGGTGGACTTTAGCCCCAGAGGTTCCCATATATGTCCTCTCAAATACTCCCCGAACAGTTCCCCGGAAACCACCTCAATGACCGATGCCAGCACGTCATACCCCGCCCCATAAAGGAAATGGCTCCCCGGCTCAAAGGCCAGCGGAATATCCGCGAACAGGGACGCGTACTCCCTGGTGGAAAAATCCTCATGTTCCCTGCGAAACCGCTCCACCGCCTCCTTCGTCCGGCGCATGGTGGGCCCATCGTTGTCATAGGCGTAGGAAATTCCGGAGGTCATGGTCAGAAGATGGCCCACCTGAAGCGGGCCCTTCGCCTTCCTCACCTCGTTCCACCCGTTGGCCGCCACCTCATTGACCTGCAGGCTGCGGTACTCAGGCAGATACTCCGCCACCGGATCCTCCATGTGCAGCTTTCCCGCCTCCAGGAGCTGCAGAATGGCCACCGCAGTGTAGAGCTTGGTCAGGGAGTAAATCCGGTACAGGGTATCCCCATCCGGCACCAGTCCCCGCTCCACATCCCGCAGACCACAGTAACGCCGAAAACGCTCTGCCTCGCCCTCGTACACCAGGCATGCGCACCCGGAAATTCCCTCCCTGCACAGCTGATCCATATACCCGCCAAGGCGGGACCACCTCTCACCCATATACGTTTTTCCTCCACTTTTCTCCTTGCAGTTATTTACTTTTGGCTATTCTACCACAAAATATCCCGTTGTAAAATCCTTTTGAAAATATTTTTAACGCGAGGTTCTCCCCCCTCCCATCCCTTCTCACGCATCAAAATCAGGCAGGTCCCCGCCCGGCCATTTGCCGTCGTTCCCTGCCTGATTGCCTTTGCGCTTCCCTGGCGCGGCATGTCTGACTACACGCCGCCCCCGGGCCGCCTCCACGCACTCGATGATGAGGAGGCCGATGTTGATGGAGTTGCGGTAGAAAATCCGCGCGAAGGTCTCAGCGATCACGTAGCTGACCCCGGCACACTTGATGGCCAGGGGCGCGTGCTTTCATCTTCTATCTTCTCCTTTCTCAGTCCAGCTCGCAAGGGGCAGCTGCTCTGTCCCTAAAAAACAATGAACTGGGTCAGCTTGCAACGCAGATCCTTGATGATCCACAGGCGATCAGACCTATCGCAGAAATGATTTATGATCTTGTTAATCAGAAAAAGCATTTGGATATCGCGGAAATTTCTGGATACGCAAATAACAAGGAGTAAACATATATGGCAGATAATATGGCTTTAATGCTTCTCGGCATTAAGGACTACGATATTGAGGGCATAGAAGATGTATTCGTGGGCTTCTTAAATGACAACAAAAAGAACTTGCGTTTCAACCTGTATGATGCATATAGGGTACTCAATAATATGAATGACCCATAATGACATCTATCACAATTACATAAGATACGCCCAACTATTTTCAACCACTTATTTCGGATACCAAAAAAGGGGCTGCTCTGCGCCCTGGACGTGGAACAATTCCATATGCAGGTCTGGAGGCAGGTACTTCACCATAAGGATAAATGGGTGACACGGGAGATGGAAGCCTTTTTTCAGCTGT
>OGEQ01000203.1_pt1 | contig 64978 bp, 59 predicted proteins | sample 1570731 | NCBI WGS metagenome assembly OGEQ01 (sample SAMEA2582132, study PRJEB24529) | metagenome | biome: Human gut stool | place: China | collected 2011
CCAACTCCCTGACCGGCTACGCTTTCATGAAGATGCTGCTGGGCGCTCTGGGCTATGATGCTTCCCGCGAGGGTTACACCGGCCCCAACTGGTCCATCGCTGTCGGCAAGCGTGCTCTGAACGCTGGTCTGGCTGATGATCTGGTTGGCGACTTCAACGGCGTCAAGGCTGTCACCCGTGAAGAGGCCTGCCTGTATGCCTTCAACATGCTGCAGGCTGACATGGTCGAGTACGAGAAGAACTCCACCGTCATCGTCGGCAACATCACCATCAAGGACACCTCCGACGCTAAGTCCAAGCGTTGGGGCAGTTCTGCCATCAACGATGGCAACATCGACGGCAAGAAGGGCGGCGACGGCTATGTCCAGTTCGCTGAGGAGTACTTCAACAAGCTGGTCAAGTCCGAGACCACCGATGATATGGGCCGTCCCGCTACCAAGTGGACCAACAAGGGCGACAAGATCGGCACCTATGCTGATAAGGCCAACCAGACCTACTACAAGAACGTCAAGCTGGGCAACATCTACTCCGATCTGGGCATGACCCAGAAGGACGAGCACGCCACCGTGATCGTCAACGGTGTCGAGGCGACCGACGTTGTTGTTTCCAAGAACAACGATCGTAAGATCTCCTCTTCCTCTGCTAATGACGGTCTGGTGGGCGATGGCTCCATCGTTGAGGTCTACTATAACGAGGATGACAACCATGTCACCATCGTTGCTGCTGACGTGTATGTCGGCGAGATCACCTCTAAGGAGACCAAGGCTGCCGATCCCTATGTTGTGGTTGATAGCAAGCTTCAGATGAAGAAGGTTGACGGCACCAACTACACTGGCTACACTGGCAACGCCACTCACTTCGAGTGCGACACCTCCGCTTTCGCTGAGGACGACATCGTTCTGTTCACCTATTCTCAGGCTGAAAAGTCCATCCAGACTGTTGTCAAGGCTGAGTCCACCGAGGGCATTGTCTCTGAGTACACCCTCACCAAGAGCCTGACCCTGGCTGACAAGGAGTACAAGTACGCCAAGAACATCGTGTTTGATTTCGGTGCCGAGAACATGATGAGAACCAAGAACACCTACACCATCTATACCGACGCCAACGGTCTGGTGATCTTTGTCACTGAGGCTGAGTTCAAGCCCACCGACTATGCCTTCGTTCTGGATGCCGAGGCCTCTTCTCAGACTGGCTTCAAGTTTGACCGTGCGAAGCTGGTTCTGGCTGACGGCTCTGTCAAGACCGTCTACACCGACGACAACTACGCCGATTGCAAGGGTTACATTGTGACCTATCGCGCCAACGGTGACAACGAGTATGTCCTGCGCAAGGCTCCCAACACCACCTTCAACGGCGGTACCATCGACGCATCTATGTTCAACGCCGATGCCAATATCCCGACCCAGGGCGTTCTGACCGGCGGCAAGACTCCCGTGCGGACCAACGCCACCACCTCTGATTTCTTCATGCAGAACGGCAACGCCAAGGTCTACCCCGGTAACGGCGCTACCCTGTATGCCAACAGCGAGACCGTGTTCGTGGTTGCTGAGTCCGACAGAACCGGCACCACTTACACTTCCTACACCGGCATCAAGAACGCTCCCTCCATCGATCCCAAGAACAGCGCTAAGGCTGAGATGGTCTACTATGTCCGCGGCAACAACCTGCTGGGCTTCGTCTTCGTCGACGCCACTGGCTGCGATGTGGTCAATGGCCGCAACGACATCACCTTCCTGGCTGGTAAGGAAGGCATGAGCAAGCTGAAGACCGACTCCGACAACAACAGCTACTACATGTACAACGCTGTGGTGGACGGCAAGATCACCACTGTGAAGGTCAGCTACGACGCCACCACTCTGGGCGCTGGCATTGAGAGCAACCGCGTGTACCAGAATGTGAAGTACAACAACAAGGGCACCATCGCCACTGGCGGCGCCGCTGTCACTGGCTATGATGTTGTTGAGAACAACACCACCGGTATCTGGAAGCTCAGCGGTGAGTACACCATCGGTCTGAACAGCACCACCACCGCTGCCGCTTCTACCCGTTACACCGTGGCTTCCGACGCTAAGATGTACCTGATCGACACCGACGGTGTCATCACCAAGGTCGACGACGTGAAGAACTTCAAGTCTGACGCCACCGCTAAGGTCATCGCTCTGCTGGATAAGACCGACGGCGACATCGCTTACCTGTTCGTTCAGGAGACTGACAACGGCAAGAAGGAAGACGCTGGCGCGACCGCTACTCCCGTCACCAGCCTGGTTCTGGACAAGGACGGCAGCAAGCTGAAGGCTACCGTGACTGGTACCACCGCTGGCAAGGAGTACGAGGTCAAGGTTTCCATGATCGTTAGCGGTGTGGAGAAGGCAATCGGGACTTATGAGTTCACCGGTGTTGACGGTACCACTACTGTGACCCTGCCCATCGCTTGGGGTAAGGGTGTGACCTACACTGCTACCTGCGGTGACCAGTTTGCGACCTACACCGCCTGATATCTCCCGCAACTGTTAGACGTATATAGACCCTAAGGTTTACGTTACGTCTGTTCCCCCCGGACTTCGGTCCGGGGGGACTTTTTATGCCCGCTCATTTGCGGTGTACCAGTGACAGATCCCGCTGCGTTGTACAAACAACAAGCCCCTTCGTTGTACAACTAACAAACCCCGCACCGAACGGTGCGGGGCGTTTGCGCTTGACATTTTTCTCCGATTTGCTATAATCAAGATAGAAAAGGGCGCTGCGACAAGCGGTCAGCCCGGCATAGTGGATTTTGCTAAGAAATTCTTAGAAAACCGTCACCGGCCAGGGTGGCGGTTTTCGCCTTTAATACGAATCGTGACCGTATATCCGAAGATATGTAGTGTGATCGTAATAGGCATATCAACCACCTCCTCTCGGAGATGTGACCAACCGCCTGCCGTTCGTGCAGCGCCGTATCTATTCTACCAAGTTTTCCATATTCCGTCAAGAAAAGCCCTCACTTCGGTGCGGGGCTTTTCTGTTGCTCTGGGCGGAAACCCGCGCATTGTCCCGCTTCTGCTCCCGCCCCTGTATCCGCCGATTTCCGTCCCTCGTACCTCACCCTCCAAAAACCACCCGTCTTTTCCCGAAAAAACACGGGAAAAACGTTGAAAACCCTTGTATTATCAGTCATATAGGACTATAATGAAAAATATCTATGGCCAGACGGCTCTTGCGCCTGTGTCCGTTTCCATCCGCGGGGGAGCGCCCCGCCTGATTTTGAAAATTCCCCGCCCACCCCGGGTTACAACTTGAGAATGATCGGCGGTTGTAACAGACCGCTTTTTTAGCGGCTGTGCCCCGCTTTTGACCGCGAACTCACATATAGGAGGCTTCTGCTTTGAGCGCGAAAAAATCAAGAAAAGACAACATTCCCGCCCCGGCGGCCCAACCCGCCGCCCCGGCTGAACATACAGAGAAAACCCCCATTTCCACCGCCCCTCAGCAGGGTTGCCGCGCGGAGGGTGTGTTCACTCGGAAGGATACCCTCATGGTGGTGCTCTATTCCGTCCTGCTCTTGCTCGCCATGACCGTCCAGACCGGCACCGTGAGCATGATCCTTTGCGCACTGGCTTTCCTGAGTTTGCTTGGTAAAAAGCCGCTGTCTCGCTTTGAACAGCGGCTGTCTGTGCCTGTATTGGGTTTGCTGGCCTTCGCCATCATCTACGGCGCGTCGGCCATCTGTTCTCCCTTTGGCGCCAGCGCCAAGTCCGAGCTTTATAAATTTATTGCAGCCTTCTCCCTGGCGGTCATTCTGCTGGCCCGCTTTGATCGGCGGCACGTTCCCGGTCTGCTGTGGGGCGGCGCGTCCGTTTCCACCGTTATTGCCCTGATCTCTCTGGATATGAGCTGCGCCCGGGTGCTGTTTGGGCCTTTCAACGCTTTGATGAACGCCTTGGGCACGGATTACACCGGCGCGCTGCTGGAAAATGCCGACGCCCGTGTCAACGGCCTGTATAACGATGCCAATGTAACAGCCTGCCTGTTTTCTCTATCGCTGTTCGCGGCGCTGTACCTCCTGAAAAGCTCTACCTGCGTCTATCGGCGCTTGGCCGCGTCTCTGCTGGCGGGCATCAACGCCGTGAGCCTGCTGCTCACCGGCAGCCGCGGCGCACTGCTCTGCTTCGCCGCCGCCTGTATCGTCTGGCTGATCGCGGAGCGGACCGACCGGGTGGGCCTGTTCCTCCTGTTGGTGGAAACGGCCGTGACCATGATCGCCGCCGGTGTCCCGGCCTCCTCCATGGCGAGCCGTGGAAACGAGACGGCGGTTGCGCTGTGCCTGTTCAGCGGTCTGATCCTCTTTGCGCTGGACGCTCTGGCCGGACGGCGTCTGACCGCTGTGTTGTCCGCTCACAAAAAGGCGGCACTGGCCGCAGTGTGCGCGCTCTGTGCCGTGACCGCGGCCCTCTGTGCGGCGGTGTTTCTCCATACCGGCCCGTACACCTTTGAAGAGGACGATTCCTACATTGTCTACGTTCTGCCAGACGGCATCACGGGGGACGCGACCATCACCGGCGATGTGGACGGCGACCCGCGGACTGTTGTCTATTCGCAGACCCTTTTGAATACGTATTTCGGCGGCAGAACAGATCTGTATAGCGGACCGTTCTCTCAGTGCGCCTTTACCGTGCCGGAGGATTCTGCCGGGCTCTATGTTATTATCGTGGGACAGGCGGGAGAGACGCTGCGGAGCATGGCGGTCAACGGCGAGAAAAAGATCGCCCTCAGCTACCCCTGGCTGCCGGAGGCGATCTCGTCACGGCTGCTCCGGAACAGCCTGCTGAAAAGCGACAGCTTTACCTTGCGATTGGAGTTTGATAAGGACGCGTGGAAAATTTTCTCCACAGCGCCGCTCCTCGGTCGGGGACTGGGTTCTACGGAAAACGTGACCCGCTCCGTGCAGTCCTTCCAGTATGAGTCCAAATACGCCCATAACCATCTGCTGCAAACCATGGCCGATACCGGACTGGTGGGAACGGCCTTTGCGCTGGCCTTTGTGCTGGGTTCTGCGTGGCTGTGTCTGCATGCCGTCCGGAAAGAGAAAGACAGTCTGGCCGCCGCGCTGCTGGCGGTGTGGGTCATGATGAACCTCCACAGCCTGATGGAGATCAACTTCTCCGTCCGGGGCTTCAAGTGCTTCGCCTATGTGCTGCTGATCCTCCCGGTCCTGCTCTATGCCAAACTGCAGCTGGCGGGGGACACTGCCAAGGTGCGGAAGCAGGCGAAAACCGTCGGTATTCTGGTGGTGGTCCTATACGCTCTGTATTTGGCCGTGTTCGGTGGCCTGTTGGAACGCGCCCGCATGACGGACCGGAAGGCGGAGCGGTTTGAGACCGGCGACGTGTATGAATATCTGGATTTCCTTCGGGGCTGCGTCCGGGGAGACGTATTCGACCACGACACCTACCAGCGAAGCTATGTGGCCAACGCCGTACAGCTGGATGACCGCGCCTACAACGGCGATATGCTGAAATATGTGAAGCAGCTGCGTGCCTCCGGCACCTATGAGAATGACAGCGCGCTGGCCCGGTATTACTACCTGCCCCGTCAGGAGTGGGACGAGCTGTTTGACTGCTCTCTGGAGGGCATCCGTCAGGTACGTTCCAGTCCCGACGGCTGGAACCTGCAAATGGATTTCTACCGCGAGGAAGTTCTGCCCGCCATGGGCGCGGACAATGCGGAAGAATTTATGGACGGCGTTTTGGCTTTGGGCGAGGCGCTGGACGCCATGAACGCCGAGGGGCGTCTGGAGCCGGTGGAGCTGAATGAAACGAACCAGTCGTTTTTGACGCTGTGCCGCTCCGTGAAGGAGCAGGGCATCTCCGGTCAGGACGCTTACACGATTCTGATTATGCTGGCCCAAAGCGGAGAAGGGGAGGCGGAGGACACCGCCGCCCAATAAGAAAAAAACACCGGTCCGCCGGTGAAGGAGTACCTATATGAGCCGATTTCGGAGACAGCTGCTGTTCCTCTGCGACGCGTTCCTGTTCGCGGTGGCAGTGGCGGCTTACAAGTTCATCACGGTGCTGCTGCCCTATACCGCCACCGGCGCGGAGGAGAACTTCTGGGGCAACACGGCGTTGCTGTACGGCTGCACGGTCCTTGCCCAGCTGGTGTTTAAGACCTACGACAGCCTGTGGCGGTATGCCGAGAGCCGGGAGTATCTCATGCTGATCGCCTCGGCCTTCTGCGGCTTTACCGTTTATGAGACTATCGCCCGGTTGAGCGGCATCGGCGTCATTTCCTTTGTCCTGCTGGCGGCCATCGCCAGTTTGTGGGTGCTGGAAATGCTGGTGGTGCGCTTCGGCTACCGCAGCTACCGTGCCCGGTTGCTGCGCAGCCGGCAGACGGGTACGATCCCCGTGGCCATCATCGGCGCGGGGGCGGCCGGTGTGCAGCTGCTCAACGAGATCCAGCACAACCCCAGCAGCCGTTATACCGTCCAGTGCTTCTTCGATGATGACGAGGGCAAGGTCAACAAGCGGATCCGGAACGTGCCGGTCAGCGGAACGATCTCGCAGGCGCTGTCCCGCATGCGGGCCATGGACATCCACGAGGCTATCTTCGCCATCCCCTCTATGGACGATCTCCACCGAAAGGAGATCCTGCGTCAGCTGACAGACCGGAGCATCAGAGTTTCCACGCTGCCCAGCACGCTGGAGCTGATCGACCGGAAGCCCATCCGCCAGCAGCTGCGGGAGGTGCGGATCGAGGATCTGCTGGGCCGGGATACCATTCAGCTGGACATTTCCGCCGTGGCTGGCCTGCTGTCCGGGCGTACCGTGCTGGTCACCGGTGGCGGCGGCTCCATCGGCAGCGAGTTGTGCCGCCAGATCGTCAAGTACGGTCCCAAGCGGCTGGTCATTTTTGATATTTACGAAAACAACGCCTACGACATCCAGCAGGAGCTGCTGTACCAGTACGGCAGAGATCTGCCCCTCAGCGTGGAGATCGGCTCTGTCCGGGATCCCCGGCGGCTGGAGCTGCTGTTCGATACCTACAAGCCCGACGTGGTGTTCCACGCCGCCGCCCATAAGCACGTCCCCCTGATGGAGACCAGTCCGCAGGAGGCTATCCGCAACAACGTGTTCGGCACGCTGAACACCGTCCGGGCGGCGGACGCCCACGGTGTCAAGAAGTTCATCCTGATCTCCACGGATAAGGCCGTGAACCCCACCTCCGTTATGGGCGCCAGCAAGCGCCTGTGCGAAATGGTGGTGCAGTCCATGGCCGGGTGCTCCCAGACCACCTTCGCCGCGGTGCGCTTCGGCAATGTGCTGGGCTCCAACGGCTCCGTAGTGCCCCTGTTCCGCCGCCAGATCGCGGGGGGTGGCCCCGTCACCGTGACGGACAAGCGGATCATCCGCTATTTCATGACCATCCCCGAGGCCGCCCAGCTGGTGCTGGAGGCGGGAGCCATGGCCAAGCAGAACGAGCTGTTCGTGCTGGATATGGGCCGTCCGGTGAAAATTCTGGAACTGGCGGAGAACATGATCCGTCTGTCCGGTTACGAGCCGTACCGGGACATCGAGATTGTGGAGACCGGTCTGCGCCCCGGCGAGAAGCTCTACGAGGAGTTGCTGATCGCCAGCCGGGATTTGGAAAAAACCGGCAACGGCATGATCTTCGTGGAGCACCAGCCCCCGGTGACGCCGGAGGAACTGGAACGTAAGCTGACGCTGTTGAACGACGCGCTGGAAAAAACCATGCGGACGGAGGATGTCTCCTGCATCCGGGAGGTGCTGCACCGGGTTGTGCCCACCTTCCACGAGCCGGAGGAGGTCAACCGGACGCAGGGCGAGGAAGTAGAAGCGCCCACCCCTGCGGTCTCCTGACCGTCTGAAGTCCGCATTATCTGAAAAAAGGAAGTGTCCGTATGTTTTCTCACGAAAAAATATCCTTTAAGCCCTTCATGCAGAAGGCTTTTCTCGCCACCCCCACCATGCACGGTGAGGAGCTGGACTATATCCGTCTCGCCTACGATACCAACTGGATGAGCACCGTGGGCGAGAATATCAACGAGGTCGAGCGCATTGCCGCCGAAAAAGCGGAGGTCGGTTATGCGGTCGGCCTCGCCTGCTGCACTGCCGCGCTGCATCTGTGCGTAAAGCTGGCGGGGGAGCGGCTCTACGGCAAGCCTCCCATCAGCCACGGCGCGCTTGAGGGGCGGCGTGTGTTCTGCTCGGACATGACCTTTGACGCCACGCTGAACCCCGTGGTCTACGAGGGCGGCATCCCCGTCTTTATCGACACTGAGGCGGACAGCTGGAACATGGACCCCGTGGCGCTGGAGAAGGCGTTTGCGCTCTATCCCGAGGTGAAGCTGGTGGTCATGGCCCATCTCTACGGCTTCCCCGCCAAGGTGGACGAGATCAAGCACATCTGCGAAAAACACGGCGCGCTGCTCATCGAGGACGCCGCCGAGGCCATGGGCGCCACGGTGAACGGCAGGCAGTGCGGCAGCTTCGGTGACTACGCCGCCATCTCCTACAACGGCAACAAGATCATCACCGGCTCCGCCGGCGGCTGCCTTCTGACCAACTCCCTTGAGGACGCCAACCGCGCCCGGAAGTGGGCGACCCAGGCCCGGGAGAACGCCGCGTGGTATCAGCACGAGGAGGTTGGCTACAACTACCGCATGAGCAATGTCGTCGCGGGCGTGGTGCGGGGCCAGTACCCCCATTTGGAGGAGCATATCGCCCAGAAAAAGGCGGTCTATGAGCGCTACCGCGAGGGCCTGCGGGATCTGCCTGTGACGATGAACCCCATCGTGGCGGGCACCGTGCCCAACTACTGGCTCTCCGCCCTCATCATCGACGAGGACGCCATGTGCCCCCAGGTGCGGAGTGATAACGAAGCCCTTTACCGTCCTGAGACGGGGAAGTCCTGCCCCACGGAAATTTTGGAAGTTTTGACACGGTACAACGCCGAGGGCCGTCCCATCTGGAAACCCATGCACATGCAGCCCATGTACCGCCTGCACGAGTGCATCGGCCGGGAGGGGAGCCTCCGCTGCCGCACCAACGCCTATATCGCTGGCGGTGTGCCCGATGTGGGCGCGGACATTTTCCAGCGGGGCCTGTGCCTGCCCAGCGACAACAAGCTGACGGAGGAGCAGGTGGACGGCATCATCGCACTGATCCACGCCTGCTTCGCGTGAGAAAAAGGAGCGAAAGGAATACTTTCGCTCCATCGGATAAGGTGTTATAAAGGTTCTTTCTGATTGGTTTTCGGCTTGCTTTTTATTTTATCCAAAAATTCTTCAATGTAAGGATAGCCTCCTGCGGCATTTCTGAAGTTTGCTAAAGCCCGCCCTTTTCCGTTACTGAGAAGAAACAGGAACTGTTCCTCAATAACCTCTTTGTCAACGGTGCCCATGTGCCAGAAGGTCATGACCGTTTCCAACGCATTTAAATAGGTGACGACATGCCAGCGGAGGGAAGATAATATCTGACCATCTACAACACAGCCGTTAACCAACGAGCATTTAAGATCCGGTGCGGTTTGATCGGAACAGCATTTATTATAATTCATGCAAAACTTGCAAATATCCGTTTTTATTTCTTTTGTCACCTCAAATGGTCTGTTATGGTAAAGATCGGAGCATTGCTTTTCACTCAGATTTACAGCAGCCTTTACCGCAAGGCTTGTATCAGGCTGCATAGCGTTGCATCATGTGGTCATAACGTCGATTGTGGTTCTTCTTCGAGTTGCTTCGGGGTTGGTTTTGATCTGTTTGGCCAGAAGATAGAGCTGTGACGCTGTAAATACAGTGCCTAAAATCGTGACAACTTCGGATGCGATAGGTATCATTTCTGTAAAGGAAAGCATATTTGCGACCTCCTTCATGGTGAATGTATACATTATATCCAGTTTCGGCGAAAAGTGCGAGAAAGGAAATATATGTGAAACAGGGAAAGCAGGGCGTTTACGCCCGTTACATCAAGCGAATATTGGACATTCTTCTCTCCGGCTGCGCCCTCATCGTGCTGTCCCCGGTGCTGCTGATCGTGGCCGTTCTGGTGCGGACAAAGCTGGGCAGCCCCGTCATTTTCTGTCAGGAGCGCCCCGGCAAGGACGAGAAGATCTTCAAAATGTATAAGTTCCGCTCCATGACGGACGCGCGAGATGAAAACGGCGAACTCCTTCCCGACGAGGTCCGCCTGACGAAGTTCGGCCGCGCCCTCCGCTCCACAAGCCTTGATGAGCTGCCGGAGCTTTGGAACATCTTCAAGGGCGATATGTCCATCGTCGGTCCCCGGCCTCTGCTGGTGCGGGATGTAGCGTATATGGATACGCAGCAGCATCGTCGGCATGAGGTGCGCCCCGGATTGACTGGTCTCGCGCAGGTCACGGGGCGTAATGCGTTGGATTGGGATACCAAGCTTGCGCTGGATGTGTCCTATGTGCAGCGCGTGACCCTTGCGGGTGATCTGAAGATCCTCTTTGCCACCGTAGGTAAGGTTGTACGGCGTGAGCAGGTGGCATTTGAAACAGAAGGATATGACATGGATCTGAAGGACTGGAATGAGATGAAGGCACAAAAACAAAGGGAGCGTGAAACGATACAATGCTGACCGTCTATACCATCGAGCAGGCCGAGGCGTGGGACGCTCTTGTGCGTACCTTTTCCAATTATGATGTCTACTACCTCTCCGGCTATGTGAAGGCGTTCCAGCTCCACGGCGATGGCGAGCCGCTGCTCTTTTACGGAGAGGCGGACGGCGTGCGGGGCATCAATGTGGTGATGAAGCGGGATATTGCCGCAGATCCCCATTTTGCCGGAAGTCTGCCCGCCGATACCTATTTTGATTTCGCCACGCCCTACGGCTACGGCGGCTGGCTTCTGGAGGGGACGGGCGACCCCGCGCCCATCTTCGCGGACTATGAATGCTGGTGCGGAAAGCACGGCATCGTCAGCGAGTTCGTGCGTTACCATCCCGTGCTGAAAAACCATGCGCGGATGGAAACAGCGTATGAGGTCACGGCGCTGGGCGGAACCATCGCCATGGACCTGACTTCTCCGGAAACGATTTGGGCGAACCTGTCCAGCAAAAATCGGAATGTGATCCGTAAGGCACAGAAAAACAATGTGCGTATCTATTCCGGGCGCAGTCCGGAGCTGTTTGAGATCTTCCGGGAGATCTACAACGCCACCATGGACAAGGACAACGCGGCGGATTACTATTACTTCGCGCCGTCATTCTACGAGAGCGTGTGCAAGGATCTGCCTCACAATAGCCAGATTTTCTACGCACAGCTGCCGGACGGCAGGGTCATCGCCTCGTCCATCATGCTGTGGGCGAATGAGCGGATGAACTACCACCTTTCCGGCTCCCGCAGGGAATATCAAAGCCTTGCCCCCACCAATCTGCTGCTGTATGAGGCAGCGCTGTGGGGCTGTGAGGCCGGCTGCAAAACGCTGCATTTAGGCGGCGGCGTCGGCTCCGGCGAGGACAGCCTCTTTGCGTTTAAAAAGAGTTTCTTCCGCGGTGAGCCATGCCGCTATCATATCGGGCGGAAGATTTTTGATGCGGAGAAATATTCCGTGCTCTGCGCCATGCGCGGCGGCCTTCCCGACAGCGGCTTTTTCCCCCGTTATCGGGCGTAAACCACAAAAGAGGGAGCTTTCCATGAAAACAAACATCTGGATCTTAAACCACTACGCAAGTGATATGTATTTCGACCGCGGCGGGCGGCACTATAATTTTGCCAAGTATCTCCGCCGCGCCGGTTACGCGCCCGTCATTTTCGGTGCCAACAGCAAGCACGGCAAGCCTGAGCGTTTCCTTGAGACCGACGCGCTCTGGGAGGAGAGCATCGCCGAGGAGATCAACACGCCTTTCGTTTTTGTCCGCGCCCGCACCTATGACGGCAACGGCAAGCAGCGCGTGCTGAATATGATCGACTTCTACCGCAATGTGAAGAGGGCCGCGAAGGAGTACGCCGCACAGCACGGCAAACCCGACGTGATCTTCGCCTCCTCCGTCCACCCGCTGACGCTGGTGGCGGGCATCCAGCTGGCAAAGCAGTTTGGCGTGAAGTGTGTCTGCGAGGTGCGGGATCTCTGGCCGGAGAGCATCGTTGTGTACTCCAATCGCTTCACGAAGGATAACCCCTTGATCAAGCTCTTGTATCGTGGTGAAAAATGGATCTATCGAAAAGCCGATGCCCTGGTGTTCACCATGGAGGCCGCTTACGACTACATCGTCGAGCGCGGATGGGAGAAGGACATCCCCCGCTCCAAGGTGTACTACATCAACAACGGTGTCGATCTGGAGCAGTTTGACTACAACAAAGAGCATTTCCGCGTAGACGATCCGGATCTTTTGGACACGGAGTTGTTTAAAATGGTTTTTACCGGCACATTGGTCACATCAAACAACATAGACGGGATGTTGAATCTTGCGAAGCGTTTGCAAAAATATCCCAATATGCGCCTTTTGATATGGGGAAACGGAGAATGCACAGAAGCTATGCAACAGCGTATCCGTGATGAAGGTATTGAAAATGTGCGCTATAAGGGGGTCGTCGAAAAAAAATATACCCCGTTCATTGTTTCTCATGCGGATATTAACTTTATGCATGCGGCGCCGACCAGCTTGTACCGTTATGGCGCCAGCCCCAATAAACTGTTTGATTATTTGGCGGCTGGCTGTCCGATCATGCAGGACTTTACCTTCAATGGGGATATTGTTTCCAAATATGCCTGTGGAGTGTCTTGCGATTGGGATATCGACCGTGTGGAACAGGCATTTGACGAACTATATCACGCCAGTGCGAAACAGCGTGCCGCTATGCGGGAGGGCGCTTTAAAAGCGGCTGCGGACTATGACTTTGCGAATCTGACCCGCAAGCTGATCTCCATTATAGAAAGGATCTAACGAGTGTGGATTTTACCTATACAGGATATCGAATGTTGCTCGCGCTGCTGCGTCAGGGCGGCTATGCCTTTACCGGCTATCATGATTATCAGTCGCACCCCCGCTGCGTGATCCTGCGCCACGATATAGACAACAGCCTTCCGCAGGCGCTGCGGCTGGCGGAGATCGAAGCGGAGGAGGGCGTGAAAAGCACCTGGTTCGTGCTGCTCCGCACAGACTTCTACAATCCCGCCTCCGCAGCATCACAAAGGATTCTGCGCCGCATTCGGGAATTGGGCCATGAGATCGGACTGCACTTTGATGAAATGGCGTACGCCTGCGAAGGCGGCGCGGAGACCTGCACCGGAGTTTCCACCGAGGAGCTGATCGTCCATGAAGCGAACATTCTTGCGGACATTTGCGGCTGTCCCATCACAACGGTCTCCATGCACCGCCCCTCCAAGGCGACTTTGGAAGCTGACCTTCAGATCCCCGGTATGGTCAACTCTTACGGCAAGACTTTTTTTCATGATTTTAAGTACCTCTCCGACAGCCGCCATCGTTGGCGAGAGCCGGTGGAGGACATCATTCGCGGCGGGGAGTACGACCGCCTGCACATCCTGACCCACGCCTTCTGGTATCATGAGCAGGAGCAGGACATCACTGAAAGCGTCGGTGGCTTTATCCGTTCCGCAAACGCCGAACGATACGCGCAGATGCTGGAGAATATCACCGATCTGCCGTCGATCATAGCAAGGGAGTCCATTTGACATGAAAATCTCCATTCATCAACCTCACTATTTTCCGTGGGTAGGCTATTTTGATAAAATGGCGAAAGCGGACGCTTTTGTCCTGCTGGATCAGGTGCAGTTTGAAAAAAGCTCGCAGATGATCCGCAACCGGGTGATCGACCCCAACGGCGAGATCAAGTTCCTGACCATCTCCGGCGAGACAAAGGATTTTCTCAATCGGGAGTACCGTGAGCTTGCCACCAAGGACATTCCCCAATGGACCGCGCGGCAGATGAACGCAATGAAAAGCTATTACCGAAAAGCACCCGGCGCAGGGGAGATGTTTCCCCTTTTAGAAGAATTTTTCCAGCGGGAGTACACGACGATCTGCCAATGGACCTGTGGAAGCATCGAACTGGTGCGGCAGCTGTTAGGCGTCAAGACGCCTCTGGTCTACCAGTCGGATATTTCCTATGACCGCAGCTGCAAACGGTCCGATCTGGTCTATGCCATCTGCAACGCGCTTGGCGCGGAAACTTATTTCTCCGGCCGCGGCGCGTCGGTGGATTATTTGGACCGTGAAAAATTTGCGGAGAATGGCGTGAAGATCGTTTTTCAGGACTTTACCCATCCTGTTTATCCTCAATGCAATTCCAAGGAGTTTGTCCCCGGTATTTCCGTTTTGGATATGCTCTTCAACTGCGGCATTGAGGAGACCCGCCGCATCTTCTGGGACAACGTTCGCTCTACCCACGAATTTGACGAAATCGAGGCATAAGCTATGCAATTCATCGACCTGAAAGCCCAATACGCCGCCCTCAAGGACGAGATCAACGCGAATATGCAGGATGTCCTGAACGATGCCGCGTTCATCGGCGGCAAATATGTCAGGGAACTGGAAATCCAGCTTGCCGCCTTTACGGGCCGCAAGCACTGCATCACCTGTGCCAACGGCACCGACGCCCTCCAGCTTGCCTTCATGGCGCTGGGCGTGGGGGAGGGGGACGCTGTGTTCGCCCCCGATATGACCTTCATTTCCTCCACGGAACCCGCCGCCATGTTCGGCGCGGTGAGCGTTTTCTGCGACATCACGCCCGACACCTACAACCTTGACCCCGCAAGCCTTGAGCGGCAGATCAAGGCGGTGCTGGCAGAGGGGAAGTATACCCCCAAGGCGGTGGTGGCGGTGGACATCCTCGGCAACCCCTGCGACTATGACGCCGTTTCCGCCGTCTGCAAACGATACGGCCTTGCCCTCATCGAGGACGCGGCCCAGAGCTTCGGCGCGGAATATCACGGGAAAAAGGCCTGCTCCTTCGGACGCATCGCCACCACCTCGTTTTTCCCGGCCAAGCCCCTTGGCTGCTACGGCGACGGCGGCGCGGTGTTTACCGATGACGATGCGCTCAACGATCTCATCCGCTCCCTCTGCGTCCACGGCAAAGGCCCCGGCGGTAAGTACGACAATATCCGCGTGGGCATGAACTCCCGTCTGGACAATTTGCAGGCGGCGGTTTTGCTGCCTAAGCTGAAAGCGCTGGCGGACTACGAGACCGCCGCCCGGCAGACCGTGGCGGGGCGCTACAACGCCGCCTTTGCCGGAAAATTCACCACGCCCTTTGTGGCGGAGGGCTGCCTGTCCGTATGGGCGCAGTACGCGCTGCTGGCGGAGGACACCAAGCAGCGTGACCGCGTCATCGCCCGCCTGACGGAAAAGGGCATCCCCAACATGGTCTACTATCCCACGCCGCAGCATGCCCTGCCGGTGTTCCAGGACGAACCGACTTACGGCGAAGCGTTCCGAAACGCCAATGACTATTGCGCCCGGACCTTCTCCCTGCCCATGCACCCGTATCTGACGGAGGCGGAGCAGGAGACGGTCATCGCCGCGGTTTTGGAGGCGCTGTAATGAAGCTATCAAGTGTGTCCGCGTATCTGGACGGCACTTTGCTGCGGGAGGGCGATTTTTACAAGTTAGCCTTTGCCACCGAGCAGGAGCAGACCGGATTTTTAACATTTCTGGAGCGGGAAAAGTTTTTGCCTGCGCTGTGCGAAAATACCGGCGTTTCCTGTGTGCTGTGTACGCCGGAACTGGCGGATCTGATCCCGGAGCGGTTGGGTGTATTTGTATGCCGCCGGCCAAAAGCGGCGCTTTTTACCATTCACAACGCGCTGTCGAAGGATGAGGCCTATGTCGGGCCGTCTTTCCCCACACGCATTGGGAAAAATTGCAATATCAGCCCGCTTTCCGTCATTCCGGAGCGTAATGTCATCATCGGTAATGACGTTACCATCGAGCCTTTCGTGGTGATCAAGGGGCGCGTTACGATCAAAGACCACACTGTAATACATAGCGGGGCAACGATTGGGTGTAAAGGATTTTCCTTTTCTGCGGATAAGCGTGGAGAGCATCAGTCTGTTATTGATACCGCACAGATCGTTATAGAAGAACGGGTCGAGCTTTTTGAACAAGTTGCGATCACCACAGGGATTTTTCCTTGGGAGAAAACAATTATCGGGGAAAACACAAAGGTTGATACGCAAAGCTTTATCGCGCACGGAACACACATTGGTCAAAACAGTTTGATCGTCGCCGGAGCAAGATGCTGCGGTAACTGCCAAATAGGTCGCGATGTATGGATCGGAGCCGGCGCCATTATCTCTAATCGGATCAAAATAGGCGATCATGCCCGCATATCTTTAGGCAGTGTTGTGACGAAAGACGTACCTGCCGGTCAGACCGTCACCGGCAACTTTGCCATCGACCACGCAAGATTTATGCAGAATTTGAAGGCTTCGATCGCAAGCCAGACGGATGAGGATAATTGACCCGTCAAGAAGAACACTACAGAGGAGTAACATATATGGAGTTTGACGCGATTTATCAGGGACTGATCACCGGGGAGGAAAAGCTGGCTCTGGTGGGCCTCGGCTATGTGGGTATGCCCCTTGCGGTGGAGTTTGCCAAGCACGTTCCCGTCATTGGCTTTGACATCAATGAGAAGCGTGTGAACGAATACGCCAACGGCATCGACGCCACCAACGAGGTGGGCGAGGGCCTCAAAACTACCACGGTGGAGTTTACATCGGATGCCTCCCGCCTGAAGGAGGCGAAGTTCCTGATCGTCGCCGTGCCCACGCCGGTGAACCCGGACAATACGCCGGATCTGCGTCCCATCGAGGGCGCGTCCCGCACCGTGGGCCAGAACCTCACCCCCGGCAGCATCGTGGTCTTTGAGTCCACGGTGTACCCCGGCGTGACGGAGGACATCTGTATCCCCATCATCGAGAAGGAGTCCGGTCTCAAGTGCGGCGAGGACTGGAAGATCGGCTACTCTCCCGAGCGTATCAACCCCGGCGACTGCGTGCATACCCTGACCAATATCCAGAAGATCGTCTCCGGCATGGACGAGGAGAGCGCCCGGGAGATCCAGAAGGTCTACAACATCGTCATCAAGGCGGGAACCTTCCCCGTCTCCACCATCAAGACCGCCGAGGCGGTCAAGGTGATCGAAAACAGCCAGCGGGACATCAACATCGCCTTTATGAACGAGGTCGCCATGATCTGCGACCGCATGGGCATCGATACCGACGAGGTGCTCACCGGCATGAATACCAAGTGGAACGCCCTGGGCTTCCGCCCCGGACTGGTGGGCGGCCACTGCATCGGCGTGGACCCCTACTACCTCACCAGCGCCGCCGAAGCGCTGGGTTATCACAGCCAGATCATTCTGAATGGCCGCAAGGTCAACGACAGCATGGGCGCGTTCGTGGCGGACGCCGCCATCCGGCAGATGATCGAGGCTGGCAAGGCACCGAAGAAGGCCACGGTGGTGGTTCTCGGCATCACCTTTAAGGAAAACTGCCCCGACACCCGCAACAGCAAGGTGGTGGACATCATCAACCGCCTGCGGGAGTATGACATCCAGCCTGTTGTGACCGATCCCTGGGCGGACGCCGAGGTTGCCAAGCAGGTCTATGACGTGGAGCTGGTCCCTTTCGACGAGATCCCCAAGGCGGACTGCGTCATCGTGGCGGTGGGCCACGGCGAATTCCGCGCCCTGTCCCTCATGCAGCTTCGTGACCTGTTCAAGAGCGAGCTTTCCAACGATGAGCGGGTGCTCATTGACGTGAAGAGCCTTTACCGCATGGACGAGCTGAAGGCCTCCGGTCTGCGCTTCTGGCGGCTGTAAGAGAGGAGAACATATTTTATGACCTACGCGCTCATCGGCTGCGGCCGCATCGCGGTCAACCACATCAAGGCCGCGCTGAACAACAAGCTGAATATCGTCGCCGTGTGCGACGTTCTGCCCGAGAAGATGGAGGAACTGCTGACCAAGTATGACCTCCAGAACGACGATTCCATCGCCCGCTACACGGACTACAAAAAGCTGCTGGCCGAGCATCCCGGCTTGCAGCTGGTCTCCATCGCCACGGAGAGCGGCATCCACGCCGAGATCGCCCTCGCCTGCATCGACGCGGGGGTGAACGTCATCATTGAAAAACCCATGGCCATGCGCATGGACGACGCGGACGAGATCATCCGCCGCAGCGAGGAAAAACACGTCAAGGTTGCCGCCTGCCATCAGAACCGCTTCAACGTGGCGGTGCAGGAGCTGCGCCATGCCGTGGAGGGGGGCCGCTTCGGAAAGCTCTCCCACGGCAGCATCCACGTCCGCTGGAACCGTGACCGGAACTACTACGATCAGGCTCCGTGGCGGGGCACCTGGGCGCAGGACGGCGGCTGCCTGATGAACCAGTGCATCCATGGCATCGACCTGCTGCGCTGGATGATGGGGGACGAGGTGGACGAGGTCTACGGCGTCACCAAGCAGCAGTTCCATGATTACCTCCAGTGCGAGGACATCGGCATGGCGGTCGTGAAGTTCAAAAACGGCGCGGTGGGTACCATCGAGGGCACAGTAAACGTTTACCCGAAGAACCTTGAGGAAACACTCTATCTTTTCGGCGAGACCGGCACGGTGAAGCTGGGCGGCACCTCCACCAACAACATCGACGTGTGGAATTTTGCCGACGAAAGCGACGCCGACGTAAAGAACAAGGGCTTGCAGGAGGCCACCAGCAACGTTTACGGCAACGGCCACACCAGCCTGTTTGCCGACATGATGGACGCCATCGAGCACGACCGCAAGCCCTATGTGGACGCGGTAGCGGGCCGCAACGCCCTGGAGATGATCCTATCCATCTACCAGTCTGCCGCCACCGGCAAGCCGGTGAAGCTGCCCCTCACGCACACCGCCAGCACCGACTTTACCGGCCGGTTCGACAAATAACAAAAGGAGGGCAGTATTCTGCCATGAACTTACTCCAGACGCTTAAATCGGCGGTTGTCCGGCTGAATAGCCGCCGTGATCCGCTCTTTGCGGTTCCGGTTACGCGGCAGAAGGCTTTTTTAGAAAGCCTGCCGGAGCCGAAGGATCTGCTTGAGCGCTCTTACGCGCAATACCGCTGTCAGATGATGCTGGAACGGCCCATCCTCCGTGTGATGTATCAAGCTGCGTCCATGCTGCTTCTGCCCGTTTACCGGAGACAGCTGCTGCGCCGCCCCGCTCCCCGCAAAGAGCAGGCGGCGGATGCCGTATTTGCGTTTGACGGCCCGGACACGATCCTCCCATGTTCGCTCCGGCAGGAGTACCCCGGTATCCGGCAGGTGCGGGACTTCCAGAACGCGCTGTTTCTGACGGGGGAGGACTGCTCCTTTCTGCGGGAGTTGGCGCGCCGCTATCCCACCGCGTTCTACTTCCGCTTCAAGTGTATGGCAAAACTCGCCATGTATCGGAGTTTATATGAGACGTACCGCCCTAAAGCCATCATCGTCAGCGAGGAATATTCCTACACCTCCTCGTTTCTGTCGGAATACTGCCATCGTCTCGGCGTTGAGCACATCAATGTGATGCATGGGGAGAAGCTCTACTATATCCGTGACTCCTTCTTCTGCTTTGACCGCTGCTATGTGTGGGATGAATGCTACCGCAGGCTCTTTTGTGATTTGCGGACGGAGCCGGCACAGTTCCGCGTTGAGCTGCCGCCGTCCATGCAGCCGTGGGAAAAGCCGTCTACGCCCCCGGAAGTGGATCTCACTTATTATTTGCAGGCGGAACCCACTGAGCAGCGGATGCAGATCGCCGCAGCCTTGCACACGCTGCAGGCACGCGGCATGGTCATTGCGGTCCGTCCACACCCTCTTCATTGCGATGATACTCTGCTGGAGATATTTTCCGGCTTCGCACTCGAGATGCCGGGTGATTGCAGCATCGAACAGTCGATCCTGCGCACAAAATGCGCCGTATCCCTCTACTCCACCGTGCTGCTGCAAGCCTCGATCAACGGCGTGGCGGTGGTGATCGACGATCTGACCGCACCGGAGCGCTTCGTGCAGCTTAAATCGCTGCGCTATATCATGCTGGACAAGCCTCACGGGCTGCTGTCCGCGCTGTTACAGGAGGAATCCCCAACGTGAAAGATACCTTGAAACGATTGCGGCAGAGCCGCTGCCTTCCGTATCTCGCGGCGGCGCTGAGCTTTCTTGTTGCATGGACCGGCGAAACAGGCAGCCTTGTGTGGGGGGGGCTTTGTATCCTGCTCTCCCTGCCGCTGCTGGCAGCGCCGGAATATCTGCTGGTTCCGCTGCTGTCCGCTGTCTTATTGGACAATAACTGCAATCTTCTCCCGGGGCTGACCGCCTCCCGCTATTTTACGATGCTGTTTTTGGCAGTTGAGGGGCTGAGTGTCCTCCTGCGGGAGAAGCCAGGGCAGTGGGTGCGGCGGTTTGCCTATCCTGTTCTTCTGATCCTCTATGTCCTTGTCTCGGCGGTCTTTGTCGGACACTGCTTTTCTCTTGATGTGTTCACCTTTGGCATGAACATCGCCTTAGCGGTGCTGATGGCAGCGCTCCCCAGTCAGCGCAGGGAGCGGCTCTGGCGGCTCCTTCCGTGGAGCTGCGCCGCCGCAGTCTCCTATATGCTTTTCTGCCTGAATTTTCACGAGGTTGAGATTGATAGCGGCCGCTACTGGTTTCTGGGTGCCACCAATGTCAACGGCATCGGCATGGTGCTCGCCCAGACTGCTATCCTGTTTTTCGCGGCCATGGCCGCCCAGCCCGAGACTCGCAAAGGCGAGTGGACGGCTGTCGGCTGCTTTGCCGGATATGTGGTCTCGCTGTACCTGCTGATCCTCACCGGCGCGCGCAGCGCTCTTCTCGGCCTAGTGGCTGGCTGCGCCGTGCTGGGTATTTTGTTACTATTGCGCAGCGAACGGGGGAGAGGACGCCGCCGCCAGACGGCGAACCTTGCCGTAACCTGCTGCCTGTCCGCCGTCCTCTGCCTGACCGCGCCGCAGCTTCAGCAGCGCGTGGCGCTTTGGCAGTACGATGCCGCTCACCCGACACCGCCGGTGGAGGAGGTCCAACCCGATCAGACGGAGACGCCGGAGGATATCCCGACGCAGCCGGAAACGCCGGAGGCCCCGCCGGAAGATACTCCCGCACAGCCGGAGCATCCCAGCCGGGAGGAGACCGTTGCACAGCTTCAGGAAAATACCGACTCCTTCTGGCGCCGCATGAACCCCTTCAACGCGCATTGGGGCGGGTCTGCCGGCCGGGCGGGGATCTGGCAGATCCTGATCGAGCACTCCATCAAGCCCCATCCTCTGACGGGGAGCGGCTTTGGCAGCGCTGGCAATGTACTGCAAACCAATGGAAGCTGCACCAGCGGCGCGCATAATCTTTTGATCGCCATTCTTTCCGATTTAGGATTGATCGGTTTGCTTCTATTTGGTGTTCCGCTGGTGCGTTTCCTCTGCCGCCTTCTGCGGCGAAAGGTTCCGGCGGCGCTGCTGCCGCTGGGAATGATCGTCACCGGCCTTATTACCGGCGTCGGCGAGAACATCTACACCGAGCGCTTCCTCTGGTACGCGGCGGGGCTTGCCCTGTGGCTTTTATGTGATACTGCCCAAGAGACCAATGCCCCGCAAGCAGTGAAAGAAAGGACAGACCCTATAACAAATAGGTGATCATTATGCGAATTTTAATGCTGAGCAGTTATTGCTATTTGGATGGCATCCCTGAGTTTACACGCTCGACTTCCGGTTTTGGTTATACAGTCGGTGCTATTGTAAAAGGCCTGTCGGAAAAACCGTGGAACGAAGTCTGGTTATTGACACATTCTTCCTTTGTAGACGCGAAAGATATTGGCTCTCTTCACATCGTACGGAAGCGTTGGTCAGATATTTTTTCCGGTTTTTCCTTCCGGTATTTGTCCGCATGGTTCCGTGATATGCGTGATGTACCGCTGTTCTCAAATGAGCGGCTTCGTGCATTGGCATATTATTTCACTGGGCGGTATGCGGAAAAAGTAATTGCTGCGGTCCACCCGGAAATTGTCAATATTCGAGGGATCGGGACAAATACACTTCCGTTTATCTACGCCTGCCAGCATATGGGAGTTCCGTATGTAGTATCCCTGCATGGTTTAAACTCGTTGAATCCGCAAATCTCTCTCAGTGCTGCCAGTTTTCGCGCGGAACGCTGGCTGATGCGAAGAGCTGTCGAAAACGGTTTGTGGATCACGGTTATTTCCACCGGGATCAAGCAGCGGATCTTATCATTGCTTCATGTAGACGGGGCCTCCCATATAGAGGTCGTACCCAATGGAAAGGATGTTGTTTGGCAGAAGGCAGACGCTCAGAGTAAATGGAGCCGTCCAGCGTTGGGAATATCGGAGCAGGAAAAGGTCCTCATATGCTGTTCCTCCCTATCGGAGAATAAAAATCAGATCCAGCTCCTGCGCGCCGTGCTCTTACTGCCGGAAACACTTAGAACGCATACAAAGGTTCTTTTGGTTGGAGATGGCGTGGAACGGGCAAGGCTGGAGCAATTCGTCATTGAGAATCACATGGAGCACATGGTGACACTCACCGGAAATCTTTCCAAGCCAGAAGTGTTCGCCTGCTATTCTATGGCTGACGCAAATGTTTTAACGAGCTTTTCTGAGGGGTTTGGAAATTCGTTTGTAGAAGGGTTTTCCGTAGGAATTCCCTCTGTCACTTTTTCAGATCTGGACGCAGTCCCAGATCTGTACCAACCCACCGCTATGGTGTTATCTGCTGATCGGAGCGATGAGGCCTTGGCGAAAGCGTTGGAACAGACACTTTGCACAGAATGGGATCAAAACGTAATTATTGCACACGGGAAGCACTTTAGTGTTCAGCGTATGATCGATGGCTATCAGGATGTGTTTCAAGCGTGTTTACGGGAACAGGAGCATCTGTAAGCGCATGGAAAAGAAAGTGACCTCATCTCTTATCAAAAGTTCGCTTTCCATCACTGTTGTTCTCTTAGTATGCAAGACCCTGAGCTTTGCGCGGGATATGCTGCTGGCGAACTATCTGGGCGCGTCGGAACTGTCCGATGTGTTTCTGGCAAGCTCAGGCGTGCTGTTCCTGTTCACCTCTTTTGTCCGTTCTCCCTTTGCCACCTCGTACCTTCCTATCGCCACGGAGCACTATCTTCATGACCCTGAGCAGGGAAGAAGCCCCTTTTTCGGCAAGATCTACAGCGCAGCGCTTGCCCTGGGCACGATTTTCCTTTTGGCCATGCTCCTGTTCCTCCGCCCGTTGGTGGAGTTGATGGTCCCCGGCTTCAGCCCGGAGGCCAAGGCGCAGCTGACGAATTTGCTTTTCCTTCAGCTGCCGGTTGTCCTGTTCGTGATGGTCTCCATCGTGGTCTTCGGCAATCTGCGGCTTTTGGGACGGCTGAGCCTTGCGGAGTCCTCCAACGGCGTGATCGCGCTGGTATATGTGCTCTATCTGCTGCTGTTCCGCCATCATATCACAGCAGTGGGCCTTGGCCTGAGCACGGTCGCCGCCTACGGTGTGTCACTTTTTCCGTACATGGCCACGGCTGCTCGCGGCGGGATCCCGCTGCGTCTGCGCAGGTTTTCCTGTAAGGATCCTGAAATACGGGAGATCTTTCTTGCCATGCTGCCCTTTTTGCTCTCAGACTGCGCCAAGCAGGTCAATTCGGTGGTAGACCGCATCGTGGCGTCTCTGCTGGACAGCGGCAGCGTCACCATCCAGTCCTACGCCAGCAAAATGACCATCACCGAGGTAGGGCTGATCTCCACCGCTGTGAGCATGGTGATCTTTGCGCAGGCCTCCCGCCTCAGCGCGGAGCATGATACCGGCGGCCTTGAGGAGTTGGTCAGCTCCGGCCTGAAATTTGTCAGCTTTTTGGTCATTCCGTGCTGTGTGGGAACGATCCTCTACCGCTATGAGATCATCTCCGTCCTCTTTGGCCGTGGCGCTTTTACGCAGGAAAATGTACGGCTCACCGCCAACACCATGATGATCTACGCCGTTGGTATGCTCGGTACAGGCATACAGGATGTGCTTTCCCGTACGATGCACGCGACCAAGCACCGGAAATTTCCGGCTATGTTAGGCGCCGGGAGCGTGCTGCTCAATACCGTCTTAAATCTGCTGCTCTACCGGCCCTTTGGGGTGTACGGCCTCGCGGCCGCGTCCTCGGCGGCGCTTCTTCTGAAAATTCCGTTTTACGCCGTATACACCCACCGCAGAGTCGTCCCTTTTACCGATGGGCGCGGCATCGTGAAAAGCACTTTCCTGACCACCGCACTGGCCTTTGCCGCCTGCTTCCTGTCCCTTCCGGTCAAGAGCGTGGTCCTCGATTATACCGGCAGCACGCTTGCCGGGCTTTTAGCCGGAGCCGCTGTTGCCGCGGCGCTGTATCTCTCCGCCGCCCTGCTGACGCAGAAGGATCTTCGCGCAAAGCTGCTGCGGCGGTAAAGTTACCAGAAAGGCGTTCGGCGTTGAAGACGGTGTCTGGATCGGCGCGAACTGTACCATTCTCCCCGGGGTGAGGATCGGCTCCGGTTGCGTGATCGGCGCGGGGTGCGTTATTTCCAAAGACTGCGCCCCGCACTCTCTGTATGTGGGCAATCCGGCTGTTAAAATCAGAGACCTGCCGCGGTGATAAAGCGGAAGCCGTTTTCTATAAGCGCACGTGACCGGCGTCAGCGGCTCGATCGTTGACCGTCTCGGCCAATCACAAGGTCGCTGCCAATCACATCTGTAAATTAGAGAAAAGAGGTCTACCATGAATCTGCGTCACTCTCTGTTATACCGTTTTCTCCGCAGTATATACATACGCACACAATCCCTCTATGACAAGCTCACTTGCAGTCAAATCACTGTCCATATCGGTGATATTCTGGCGCCACAGGGGGAGATTTCTGAGAACCAGATGTTGGTATACTTCCGCATATTAGACGCACAGCGTTTTTTATCTGTCGGAGCCAATGATTTCCCCCTGCAAAATCGAACAAGCTACGCTTGCTATGGCGCCGCACATAGAGAGGATCTTGGGAACCGCCATTTTGAAGAGTTGATCTTGTCCTATCAGAAAAACGGATATCAAGACTCCTTTATCACAAGCGACCGTTATCTGCGCATCTTGGATGGAACGCACCGCACCGGAATGAATGTTGTTTTCGGGATCCCCTTCATCCGCTGCCGTCTCCTGCGCAGGGCAGGCAGGGGCGGGGAGTATACCTATCAGCACTATCGTGACCTTGGGTATTCCGAAGAAGAACTGGAACAATACTGCGGCGAATACCGTAAGATGTTCCTCTCCCTTCCTCACCACTCCTTTATCTGCATTTTCCCTGAGACGGCGGAATCTGCCGCTTCCGGGTGTCTGCGCGCCGCGTGTTCAGTCGAACGTATTTACCCGGCCATCTACCAGCATCGTGCCTGTAAGGTGGCTGAACTGCAATTTGCCAATCCGCAATATCAGGGATTGAAAAACGGATATCCATATTCCCGTGCTGCGGCAGCGTTGGAAGCGCAGCTCCGCAGCGCGGCCGCTGACCCCTCGATCCTTGTCACAAAGAGCATTACCGAAGCATCCAAACTGCTTCAGCAGATCGAACGAAAAGAGTGTCAATAGTATGGTCAATGCGTCTTTATGTATTCCGGAAACGGAGAGCCTGCGCACAGCGCTGGCCCGTCTGAATCAAAACGAAAAAAAGATCCTCTTTCTCACTGATGCCGCCGGGCATCTCACCGCCGCGCTGACGGACGGCGACGTGCGGCGCTACCTGCTCTCCGGCGGCACGCTGGAGGACAGCGCGGCAAACGCCGGCAACCACCATCCCATCGCCGCCCGCAGCAGGGAGGAGGCGCTCCGCCTGCTGGCCCGGCACGGCTGCGTTGCCGTACCGGTGCTGGACGGGGACGCCTGCATCACGGACATCGTGCTGGAGGGGGAGCGCCAGCCGGAGCCGCTCCCCGCGCTGGGCGTCCCCGTGGTCATCATGGCGGGCGGCAAGGGCACGCGCCTTGAGCCGTACACCAAAATTCTGCCCAAGCCCCTGATCCCGGTGGGGGACCTGCCCATCATGGAGCACATCATGCGGCAGTTCCGGCAGTATGGTTGCACGGAGTTCCACGGCATCGTGAACTACAAAAAACAGTTGATCAAGGCCTATTTCAGCGAAAACGAGGAACATTTCAACACGGTCTGGTACGATGAGGACAAGCCCTTGGGCACAGGCGGCGGACTGAGCCTGCTGAAGGGGAAACTCTCCGGCACCTTCTTCCTCACCAACTGCGACCTGCTTATCTTCACCGACTACGAAAAGCTGCTGCGCTTCCACCGGGAGAGCGGCAGCGCCGTCACAATGGTCTGCGCGGAAAAGCGCATCACCATCCCCTACGGCGTTGTTGAGACGGGGGAGGGCGGCGTCATCACCGCCATGCGGGAAAAACCTGCGTTCCAGTTCCTGACCAACACCGGGCTGTATCTGGTGGAGCCGGAGGTTCTGGACGACATCGGGGAGGACGAGGTCATCGGCTTTCCTGACATCATCGAGCGTCAGCGGCACAAGGGCCGCCGCGTGAGCGCCTACACGGTGGGCGAGGAGGACTGGCTGGACATGGGCCAGCTGGACGAGCTGGAAAAAATGCGGGAGCGGCTCTACGGGAAAGCGTGAGCCGTGACCGGCCGGAAGAATCCCTGCCGCCGGACGTTAAAATTTCACAAACCCTATCATGAAAGGCGTACGCCTTTCATGCGCGTCTGTGCAGACGCGGCCATTTGCCGCCGTGCCTGCCTGCCGGCCAGCAGCGTTTTGATTTAAGGAGGATTCGTATATGAAGGAACTGGAATACCCGTTTGTCCCGGAAGAGCTTATCAAGCAGAAAAAGAGCCTGAAACGGAAGCTGCTGGAAAATGCCGGCACGGCGCTGATCGAAAAGAGAGTCGCCATCCTCGGCGGACAGACGACACAGGACATCAAGCTGATGCTGGAGCTTTTTCTGCTCAATTACGGCATCCGTCCAACCTTTTATGAGTCGGAGTATAACCAGTACTATGAGGACGGAATGTTCCCCAACCCGGAGCTGGAGGCGTTCCGCCCCGACTTGATCTACGTCTGCACCTGTATCCGCAATATCGCGGTCTTTCCCACGCTTTCCGACACACGGGAGCAGGTCGAGGAAAAGAAAGAGTCGCTGGCCGGCCGATTCCGCGGCTTATGGGACCATCTGGCGGAAACCTATCACTGTCCCATCATTCAGAACAACTTTGAGTTTCCGTTCTTCCGTCTGCTGGGGAATAAGGACGCCAGCGACTATCATGGCCGGGTCAATTTTGTGACCGCGCTGAACTGCGCGTTTTACGAATACGCGCAGGCCCATGAAAATTTCCATATCTGCGACGTGAATTACATCTCCGCGTCCTACGGTCTTGACCGCTGGGCGGCTCCCTACTACTGGCACATGTATAAATATGCCGTGGCCGTTCCGGCGATCCCGTATCTCTCCTTCAATGTCGCCAATATCATCAAGTCGATTTACGGCAAGAATAAAAAGGCCTTCAATCTGGATCTGGACAACACGCTCTGGGGCGGCATTGTCGGCGATGACGGGGCGGAAAATCTTGAGATCGGACAGGAGACGTCTCTTGCCCAGACATACAGTGAGTTTCAATCCTATCTGAAGCTGCACACACAGCTTGGCATCCTGCTGACCGTCAACTCCAAAAACGACGAGGCGAACGCCCTTGCGGGTCTCGCCCGGCCGGACAGCGTGCTGCACAAGGACGATTTCGTGAGTATCCGGGCAAACTGGGAGCCTAAGAGCATCAATCTCAGCGAGACTGCCGCGGCGCTGAATCTGCTTCCCGAAAGCTTTGTCTTTGTCGATGACAACCCCGCCGAACGGGCTATCATCGAGGCCCAGGTGCCCGGTGCCGCCGTTCCGGTCATGGGCAGCGTTGAAAAATATATCCAGACCATTGACAAGTCCGGCTTTTTTGAGGTCACGTCCCTCTCTCAGGACGATTTGAAGCGGACGGAAATGTACCGTGAAAACGCGCGGCGCAGCCAGCTGCAAGCGTCCTTCACCGATTACGGGGAGTACCTGCGCTCTTTGGAGATGAAGGCTGAAATTCAGGGCTTCATCCCGATGTATATGTCCCGTATCGCCCAGTTGAGCAATAAAAGCAACCAGTTCAACCTCACCACGCGGCGTTACAGTCAGGCGGACATCGAGGCGCTGGCGCAAGACCCGGAGCATGTGACGCTGTATGGAAAGCTCTGCGACAAGTTCGGTGATAACGGCGTTGTCAGCGTTGTGGTCGGCCGGATCGACGGCGAGGCGCGGGACGAGCTGCACATGGAGCTTTGGCTCATGAGCTGCCGCGTGCTCAAGCGCAATATGGAATTCGCCATGATGGACGCCCTCGTGGACAGGGCGCGCGCTCTGGGCATTAAAAAGCTGGTGGGATACTATTATCCCACTGCCAAAAACGCCATGGTCAAGGAGTTTTACGCCCTGCAAGGCTTTTCAAAGATCAGTGAGGACGAGGCAGGGAATACGGTATGGGAGTTCCCGATCCGTGATGACTATGAGAAAAAGCAGAATGTGATCGAGGTCAATACCTAAGGAGGGCACACAAATGGATCTGCAAACCATAGAGACGGCAGCCAAGCTGCGCAGACGGATCTTCCTTACGGCGTACTCCGGCGGAATGGCGCACCTCGCCTCCAGCTTTTCCGCGGTGGAGATCCTGTACGCCCTGTACCTCAGGGGCGTTATGAACCACGACCCCCATGATCCGGCGAAGCCGGACCGTGACCGCTTTGTGCTCAGTAAGGGCCACGGCGCGCTGGCGCTGTACGCGGTGCTCTGCGAGGCGGGGTACCTGACGGAGGATGAGCTGTTCACCTATCTGAAGCCGAACTGCCACATTGGCGGCGAGCCAAACACCCGGGACATTGCGGGCATTGAGGCGTCTACCGGCTCTCTGGGGCACGGATTGTCCGCGGGCGTCGGCATGGCGCTGGCGCAAAAGCTCGACCGGACAGGGGCAAAGACCTATGTGCTGATCGGTGACGGCGAAAGTCAGGAGGGCAGCATTTGGGAGGCCGCAATGTCCGCGGCGGCACTCTCTCTGGATAACCTGATCGTGATTCTGGACTGCAACAGCCTGCAAAAGTCCTCCCGGGTGGATGACACCATGGGGTATGTCCACTGGGATGAGAAGTGGCGCGCCTTCGGCTGGAATGTGTCGGAGTGCGACGGGCATGACGTCGATGCGCTGGCGGCCGCCTTTCGCGGGATCGTGCCAAACGGCAAGCCGACCCTTGTGATCGCCCGCACCGTAAAGGGAAAGGGTGTTTCTCTGATGGAGGGGAATCCCATCTGGCATTTCCGGATGCCAAACCGGAAGGAGCTTCGTACATTTTTGCAAGAGCTTCAGCTGAGCGAAGCGGATTTGGAGGGTTGATATGCAGAGTTCATGCATGGGCAGCTTGATGGAGCTGGCGGAGCAGGATCCCAATATCCTGTATTTGACAGCCGACAGCGGCGAAGGCGGACTGGATCTCATGTTCCGCAGGTATTTCCCGGACCGTGCCTTTGAGTTCGGGATCGCGGAGGAAAATCTGGTAGGCGCCGCGGCGGGACTGGCCGCCTCCGGAAAGATCCCCTTTGTCTATACGGCGGCGCCGTTTTTGGCATATCGGGCCTATGAATTCATACGGAACGATGTGTGCCTCCAGAATCTTCCCGTAAAGCTGATCGGTTCCGGCAGCGGCCTGTCCGTCGGCTCTCTCGGCCCGACGCACCACACCACGGAGGATATTGCCGTCCTCAGAAGCCTGCCGAATTTAACGATCCTTTCTCCCGCCACGCCCCGGCAGGCGTACGCCTGTGTGAAGGAAGCCTATCGGTGCCCCGGCCCGGTGTATATCCGTCTGGCAATGAACCGTGAGACCGAATACTTCGATCAGGACTACCAGCTGCCATCCGGCAGGGCGGAGGTGCTGCGCGACGGCCGCGACGCCGCTATAATCTCCACCGGATGCATTCTCGATACCGTGATGACCGCGGCAGCCGCTCTGGAAACGCAGGGCATTTCGGTATCCGTCATCAACGTTCCCACCATCAAGCCCTTTGACGCGGGGGCTGTGCGGGATGCCGCGCAAAAGTGCCGCATCCTCTGCACGGTGGAGGAGCACAACATCTACGGCGGCCTGGCCAGTATGGTCGCGGACACGCTGGTTGACAGCGGCCTGTCCGCACGGCTCCTTCGCGTGGGTCTGCACGATGCCTTTTCCGTGGGATACGGCGGGGCGGAGCAGGTCCGCAGGGAAAACGGACTGAGCGCGGAGCTGCTTGTCCGCCAGATACAGGAGGCGCTGTCATGAATGAATATACCTACGCCGAGCTTCAGACCGGCCAGATCGAGACCTTCTCCACCGAGGTCACCCTTGAGATGGAGGAACACTTCCGCCGCATCACAGGCGATGTCAACCCTCTTCATCGGGACGATCAGTACGCGCGGGAGATCAGCGGCGGCCGTTTTCAATCGCATGTGACATTCGGAATGCTGACCGCCTCGCTGTATTCCACCCTTGCGGGCGTATATCTGCCCGGAAAATACAGCCTGATCCACAGCATCGACCGCATCAGCTTCAACAAACCGGTTTTTGCCGGAGATGTGCTGACAGTGACCGGCACGCTTACCGGAAAGCAGGACGATCTGAAGCTGATCCAGGTCGCCGTGAAAATTACTAATCAAGACGGAAAATGTGTTTCCAAGGCCGATATGAAAATATTGGTCCAAAAATAAGCGCCCGAATTCCTTTTGCGTTTCCCTGCGCGCCGGACCCCTTGCGTATGCAAGGCTCTGGTGCTGCCGGGAACATAAAATCAGTTTGAGACAATCAAAAAGAAACGAGGAAAAAAGAAATGACAAGAGAACAGGTATATGAAAGACTGAATCAGGTATTCCGCGAGGTTTTTGACGATGATTCCATCGAGGTCAATGATTCCACGGTCGCGAATGATATTCCGGAGTGGGATTCCTTTGAGCACATCAACCTGATCGTCTCCGTTGAGGACGAGTTCAACTTCAAGATCCCCATGGGCAAGGCTGTTTCGATGAAGAACGTCGGCGAGATGGTCGATCTGATCCTCCAGATGGGACAGTAACGCCCGGACGAAAAACATGGATAAGCTCTTATTTGTGATCGGCGCGTCCTCGGATATGGGGTGCGCCGCCATCAAGGAGGTGGGCGGGCAATACCGTACCGTTGTTGCCCATTACCTCCACATGAACGAAAAGCTGCAAGCGCTCAAGGACGAACTGGGCGGGCGGCTCGTTCTGGTGCAGGCGGACCTGTCCGTGGAGGAGCAGGTATACGCCCTTATTCACGCGGTGGAGGAGCATGGGATCCCCGACCATATCCTCCATTTCCCCGCGCCCATCTGCAATAACCAGAAATTTCACAAGATCAAATGGGACGTATTCCAGAAAGAGATGGATATTTCTCTGAAATCCTTCGTGCTGATCGGACAGGCACTCCTGCCGCAGATGGCAAAGCGAGGTTCCGGGAAAGTCATTCTCATGCTCTCCTATGTGGTCAGCCACATCGCTCCGGCGTACTGCTCCAACTATGTTGTGACGAAATACGCCATGCTGGGTCTGATGCGGGCGTTGGCAACGGAATACGCCAGTAAGGGGATCACCGTCAACGGGATCTCTCCCGCATGGGTCAATACGAAATATATTGCCAATCAGCCGGATATCCTGATCCGGCAAAATGAAGCAGCCAGCCCCACCGGACAGCTTTTGGAGGTGACGGACATCGTGCCGTCTATCCGTTTCCTGCTCTCGGACGGCGCGGACTGCATCACCGGGCAAAATCTTACGATCTCTTGCGGAAGGTAACATGATATGACGGTCACATCATTCTATTTCTTTCTCCTGCTTGCAGTCGGCGTACTGCTCTACTATCTGCTGCCGCACCGGATCCAGTGGGTCGTTCTCACGGTTCTGAGCGTCGTTTTCTACTTTGCGGCCGCGACTCCCTATACGATGCTGTTTCTTCTTGCGGCGACGCTGATCACCTATGGGTCCACCCTCTATATCTCCGCCCGCCGCACGGAGGATGGGACCGCCCCGAAGCTGGTCTCCGCGGTGGCGGTCTCCGCGATTTTTCTGAATACGCTTCTCTGGTTTCTGCTCAAGGGCAGTTCCTTTTGGATTCTTGGCTCCGGTCTGATTCACCGCGCCGTCCCCGCGTTCCCGATCCTTCCCGCGCTGCCGTGGGTGGGCGCTCTCGGAATGGGTTATTACACGGCGCAGGTGATCGGATATATCCTGGATGTGCTGTGGGGGACCGCGCCAGTCCAGCGGAATCCCCTCAAGCTGTTCCTGTTCGTCTCCTTTTTCCCTCAGCTGACCGTCGGCCCCATCAGCCGCTATCAGGACTTTTCAAAAGTCTACGAGCCGCACGCGTTTTCCTATGAAAATATCTGCTTCGGCACGCAGCGGATCTTGTGGGGCCTTTTTAAAAAGCTGGTCATCGCCGACCGTGTCGGCGTCATCATTTCCTCCATCTGGGCGGAAAGCACCGCGGGCCTCTGGCCATGGATCGCCGTTTTCCTTTACCCCCTCCAGATCTATACCGATTTTTCCGGCTGTATGGACATCGTGCTGGGCGCGGCGGAGCTTTTTGATATTCATTTGGCGGAAAACTTCAAAAATCCGTTCTTTTCCAGAACCTGTCAGGAATTCTGGCAGCGCTGGCATATCACCCTTGGCGGCTGGGCAAGAGACTATGTGTTCTATCCGTTTATGAAGAGCCGCTGGCTGGTTTCCTTCAGCCGCAAGACAAAGAAGAAATTCGGCAAGCGGTGGGGCAAGTTTCTGCCCTGGTGCGTGGCCAATGCGGTGCTGTGGTTCGTCATGGGCTTCTGGCACGGCTCCGTTCAGCATATTTTCGGCGTGAGCCTCTGGTTCTGGACGGTGCTTTTTTTCAGCGAGCTTTTTCAGCCGCTCTGCCAGAAGATCACAACTAAACATGAATTTAAAACAGAAAGCTTTGGCTGGCACCTGTTCCAAAGTCTCCGTACATACATCATCTATGCTCTGGGCGTCGTGTTCTTTTCCGCATCCGGGCTGAAGGAGGCGCTGATCCATTACACCTTACTGCTCACTTCGCTGCGCCGCCTTGATCCGTGGACGCTCTTTGACGGCACGGTCCTGTCTTACGGCGCCACATGGCGGGACATAAATGTTTTGATCTTGAGCGTCCTGTTCCTGACCATTGCGGATGCGCTGCGTGAAAAGTACACCTACGCCCGCCTGTGGATCAAGGAACAGAGCTTCGGCCTGCGCTGGTGCATTTGGCTGTTCCTGTTCGTCATGGTCCTCATTTTTGGCCTGTACGGTCCAACCTACGATGCCAGCAGCTTTATTTATCAGGGGTTCTAACAGAAGATATGAAGAAGAAAACCTTAAAAAACGCCGTCGGAGCGCTTACATTCCTCCTGCTCCTCGCTTTTGTGTTCAACAGTCTGACATGGATCTTCCGACCTGGATGGACTGATGCGCATACCATACAGGGCTTTCATAAGGAAAAAACGCCTATCGACGTCCTTTTTCTGGGAGGAAGCGATGTAACCACCTACTATGAACCCATGGCGGCATGGGAAAAAGCCGGCTTCACCTCGTATGACTATGCGGTATCCGCGTCAAGAGCGGATATGCTGCGTTTCTACGCGGAGGACAGCCGCACCGCCCAAAAGGCCGGCCTTTACGTTTTCGACCTGCGGACTCTTCCGCTGACCGGGGAGACGATCAGCGGTTCCTCCGACCCGACGCTCCGCAACTGGGCGGATGCTCTGCCCGTATTTTCTCCGGTCCGCGCACAGGGGATCGCCCATTATCTGTTCACCCGCAACTGGCGTGAGGTGGACGTCCCTTCCTATTTCCTTGATATCTCTCTTTATCACAGCAACTACGATACCTTAACCAATCGAGCCTATTGGCAGGCGCTCATCCGGCGAGAGACTGACTGCAACAAGGGTTTTTCCGCGCACGAAGATTATCAGCCCTTTATGGATGTCCCCGTAGAGACAGATGCCCGGGAAGCTTTGACAGAGCGGCAGCAAACGGCGCTGGAGGCGCTGCTGGACTACTGCGACAAGGAGCACCTGAATGCCCTTTTCTTCTGTTCTCCGATTCTGATGAGCAGTGACTACGCCGCGTTCAATACAGTGGGCGATTATGTGCGCCAGCGCGGATATCCGTATGTCGATTTTAATCATCATTTTGTGGAAATGGGTCTGGATCCTGAAATGGATTTTAAGGACGCAAACCATGTCAGTTATTCGGGTGCGCAGAAGTTTACGGACTATATGACCGATTATCTCACCTCCCACTATGACCTCCCCGACCATAGGGGAGAGGCGGACTATGCCTTCTGGCAGAGCGAGAGCGAACACGCAAAGGAATATCGGGAGAAATGGATCACTTCCCTCCAGGCCAATATTGACAAGTATCTTGAAGGGAAGAAGATCGGAGAGACCCTTCCCACGCTTTCCTCGCTTTCCGACTGGTGGAGCACGGCGCAGAACGATCAGTTCACCTATGTGCTCAAGGCCGACCGCTCCGTCCGTGATCTTGCGGAGGATGCGGCAGTACGGCAGATTTTCAGCCACTTCGCGGCCGACGCCGCCGAGGGTCCGTATGCCGGCGTTTGGACCGCCTCCGAATCTCTGTATGCGTCTGCTGATGCCGAGGACGCCGAGGTAAAAATCGGCAAGGACGGCGGCTTTGGCCAGGGTACCGTCCTCATCCGTCCCGGAGCGGACGCGCATCTGACCGTGGACGGCGTTGAATACGCGCGCGGGGACGTTCCCATGCAGATACTGGTCTACGACAACCTGTATCACACGGTCGTTGACTGCGTGGGCCTTTCTCTCGGCGAGGATGGAAGCGTCGTAATGAGCCGATAAAAAGCGGAGCGCAGGCTGAAAACCGCCGTTCCGAGCAGCACGGAAGGACGCCGCGGTTCGCAAATAATTGACCGCCATCTCAGTTGAGCGAACGGCTCGCTTTGAGATGGCGGCCTTTTATATGTGGTTAGATTTTACGCTTACCGTCCAAGCCGTAAAAGGAGCGTTGTTTTTAGTCGAAAGCTGTGGTATGATGAAAGATAAATAAGCGAACCATGCCGCCGGGGCTGACCGCCCCGGCGAAGCTTGAAAAGGTGCGGAAAAATATGTTTCATTTAGATCAATTCATCAGTCAATACGTCACCAAGCGCCCGGTGTCCATGTTCAGCGCCGACATCGAGGCCAACCGGGACGCCCTCACCCAAAAAATCGCCGGAAAGTCGGTGCTCGTCATCGGCGGAGCCGGTTCCATCGGCTCCAGCTTCATCAAGGCGCTGCTGCCTTTTAAGCCCGCGTCGCTGGTGGTGGTGGATTACAATGAAAACGCCTTAGCGGAGCTGACCCGGGATCTTCGCTCCACCAAGGGCATGTATGTGCCGGAGGATTACATTCCCTATCCCATGGATTTCGCGTCGCCGGTCTTTGAGAAGATGTTCCGTGACCGGGGCGGCTTCGATATCGTGGGAAATTTCTCCGCCCATAAGCACGTCCGCTCCGAGAAGGACATTTACAGCGTGGAGGCTCTGCTCCAGAACAACATCCTCCACGCCAAGCGTCTCCTCGACCTGCTGACGGCGTTCCCGCCGGAGGAATACTTCTGCGTATCCACGGATAAGGCCGCGAACCCCGTGAATATCATGGGCGCCTCCAAGCGCATCATGGAGGACGTGATCTTCAGCTATTCAGACAAATTCCCGGTGAAAACGGCCCGGTTCGCCAACGTGGCCTTTTCCAACGGCTCTCTGCCCGCCGGTTTTCTGGCGCGGCTCTCCAAGCTCCAGCCGCTGTCCGCCCCCTCCGACGTGAGACGCTATTTCGTCAGTCCCGAGGAATCCGGGCAGATCTGCCTGCTGTCCTGTATGCTGGGCGAAAACCGGGCCATTTTCTTCCCGAAACTGGCCGAGGCCCAGATGATGACCTTTGACGCCATCGGCACCGCGCTTTTGAAGGCCCACGGCTACGAGGTGCTGGAATGTGCCTCGGACGAGGAGGCCATCGACCGCGCCGAGGAACTGAAGCACGGCGGTACCCTGTATCCCGTCCACTACGCGGTGTCGGACACTTCCGGCGAAAAGGCCTTTGAGGAATTCGTGACGGAGGAGGAAACAGCGGATATGGATCGTTTCCAATCTCTGGGCGTCATCACCGGGAAAGCCGTTCCCGACAGAGAACGGGTGGAAACGCTTTTCCGTGAGCTGACCGCCGCCTTCGCCGGGCCGCACCCCACAAAGGACGGGATCATCGCCATCATGTCGGCGTATCTGCCGAATTTTGAACACATCGAGACCGGAAAGGGTCTGGACAGCAAAATGTAACCTGCCTTTTTGGAAAGGAGCATACACGATGGAATTAGGCGGCGAATTCTACTTGGATCTCAATGCACTTTCTGAAAAACACCATAGCGTGGAAGGTTATCTGTCCGACGAGCACCCGCTGTACTTCGACAGCGGACGCAGCGCGCTGCGCTTTGCCGCGCGGAGCCTGCGCTCCGGAACGATCCTTCTGCCGGAGTGCATCTGCGATTCCGTCATCACCGCCTTTTCCGGCCACACGCCGCGCTTTTACCGGCTGACGCCCTCGCTGGAGATCGACATGGACGACCTTCTCTCCAAGCTGAACGGGGAAGTCTCCGCCGTTTTTCTGATGCACTACTTCGGCGCGGTACAACCCCGGGCCATATTGGAGCAGTTGAAGGCCGCCCGCCTTCGATACGGCTTTTCCATTGTGGAGGACACCACCCACAGCGTATTTTCCGCACGGCGCACCATCGGCGATCTCTGCGTTTGCAGTCTGCGCAAGTGGTTCGCCCTGCCGGGCGGCGGTACGTTATACGGCCCCGCGCTTACAGACCGGGATAGCTTTTCTCTTCTCCCCCGCAAAACAGATGACCGCCGCGCCTGCGGTATGGTCTGCAAGTCCCTGTTTCTGGACGGGACACTGGACTGCAACGCGGAATACCTGAATATTTTCCGTGAAACGGAGGACGCGCTGGACGCGCAGACGGAGCTGTATCAAATCTCCGACTTTTCCCGTTTTCTGCTCCGTACCGTCGATGCGGACGCGCTGGCCGTCCGGCGCAGGCACAATTACGCGCGGCTGAAGGACGCGCTCGCTCAACTGGGCGTATCCCCCATCTGCCGTATTGCGGAGGATGCATGTCCACTGGTCCTGCCGGTTTGGGTAAAGGATCGCGACGCCCTGCGCCGCCGTCTGATGGAGCATCGGATCTACTGCGCGGTACACTGGCCCTTCGATGGCGTACAGGCTGACGAACGGCCTCTGGCGAGAAAACTGGCCGCCCAGATGCTCTCTCTGCCTATCGACCAGCGGTATGACACGGCGCATATAGACTATCTCATGGATACGCTCGATACTTACAAAGGACTGTTGTTATGAACGTTTTGACCTCGCAGACGCCGGAAGCATGGAACGCCTATGTCCGCTCCTTCGCCGGGTGGGACATTTATTATCTTTGTGAATACGCGGTTTCCCTAAAGCTCCACGGAGACGGCGATCCGTTGCTGCTCTGCTTTGAGCACGGCGCGGAGCGGATGTGCTATGTGGTCATGCGCAGTGATATTGCGGACGATCCCCGCTTTCACGGTCTGCTTCCAGCAGGCCGCCTTTACGATCTGGAAACGCCGTACGGCTACGGCGGCCCATTGACCGACGCCCCGCTCTCACCGGAAGCCCAGCAGATCTTCATGGAGGAGCTGCGGGCCTACTGTCTGGAGCAGCGCATCGTCACGCAATTTCTGCGCTACCATCCGCTGCTGGATAATCACGGCGCAGTCTCGCCTATGACGGACACCCGCTATCTGCGTGACACCATCTATATGGACACCGCCTCGCCGGAGCTGATCCTCGCCAATATGGACAGCAAAAACCGCAACATGGTGCGCAAGGCGCAGCGGAGCGGCGTCACGGTGCGGAAAGCGCCCATGTCGGAATACGCGCCGTTTCTGGAGCTGTACCGTCAGACTATGGACAAGCACAGTGCGGAGGATTACTACACCTTCGGCACGTCCTACTTTGACTATCTGAGCGTGCATCTTTCCGACCACGCCTTTCTGCTGTACGCGGAGCTGGAGGAAACGCCCATCAGCGGGGCCATCTTCTTCCATACCAACGGCAGTATGCACTATCATTTGGCAGGCTCGGACGCCGCTTACCGCAATCTGGCGGCGGGAAACCTGCTGCTCTACGAAGCGGCGCTCTGGGGCGCGACCCACGGCGTGAGCAAGCTGCATCTGGGCGGCGGCATGGCCCCGGAGGACAGCCTGTTTGGGTTTAAAAAGCAGTTCAACAAATACGGACACCGGGAATTCTGGGTGGGCCGCAGCATTTTCGACCCAGCGGCCTATCAGGAGCTTTTGGCCCTCCGCAAGTCCGCGGACCCGTCCTTTGATCCAAATAACGGGTTTATGATCCAATACAGGAGGTGACCACATGGGCGCTTACATCATCGCCGAAGCCGGTGTCAACCACAACGGAAGGCTCGATCTCGCCAAGGAGCTATGCCTCGCCGCAAAAAACGCCGGGGCGGACTGCGTGAAGTTCCAGACCTGGCAGACGGAGAAGATCATCACCCGCAGCGTGGCGCAGGCGGACTATCAGGCGGACAACACGGGACACACTGAGTCCCAGTTCGATATGCTCAAGCGTCTGGAGCTTTCCTATGACGATTTCCGCGCTGTCAAAGCGTACTGCGACAAGATCGGCATCCAATTCGCCTCCACAGCGGATGAACCGGACAGTCTGGACTTTCTGCTGACGCTGGGCATCCCCTTCATCAAGATCGGCTCCGGCGAGATCGGAAACATTCCGTACCTGCGCTACATGGGCAGCAAGAAAAAACCGGTGCTGCTGAGCACCGGCATGAGTTCTCTGGCGGATGTGGAATTGTCTCTGGAAGCCCTGCGGCAGGGCGGGGCGGAGGATATCACCCTGCTCCACTGCACCACCAGCTATCCCTGCCCCTATGACCGTGTCAATCTCCGGGCCATGGACACGCTTCGCGCCGCCTTCGGCCTGCCCGTTGGGTATTCCGACCATACAGAGGGCATCGCCATTCCCACAGCCGCCGCAGCGCTGGGGGCGGTGGTCATTGAAAAGCACTTCACCTTAGACCGGCACATGGAAGGCCCGGATCATCTGGCCAGCACAGAGCCGGAGGCGTTCCGGCAGATGGTGTCCGCCATCCGGCAGGTGGAAGTGGGGCTTGGCAGCGGCCGCAAGACGCCGTCCCCGGAGGAGCGTTCGATCTCCGAGGTCGTGCTCAAGCGCGTTGTTGCGGCGCGGCCCATTCCGGCGGGTACGATCCTAACCGCCGAGGATCTGACCGTGAAGCGGAATGACCGGGGCCTTTCCGCCCGCTATTGGGATCTCGTCATCGGAACGCCCGCCCGCCGGGATTACGCGGCGGACGATGCCATTGAATTGTGAGGAACGAGATGAAGCATCAAGTCTGTGTTGTATCCGGCACCCGGGCGGATTACGGTCTGCTGCGGCCTCTGCTGATCCGCCTGCGGGACTGCCCGGAAATCGAATTGACGATTGCCGCCACCGGCAGCCACCTCAGCGCCGCCTTTGGCGGCACGGGGGAGGAGCTGACGCGCGACGGCTTTGCCTATGACAGCATGCCCTTTCCGCTGGACGATGACAGCAAGGCCGGTATGACCCGCGCCACCGGCGCGGCCTTGCGCTCCTTTGCCGACTATTTCTCCGCCCACCGCCCCGATCTTCTGGTGGTGCTGGGGGACCGTTATGAGATCCTCGCCGCAGCCATCGCCGCCCACTTTTCCGGTATCCCTATCGCGCATATTTCCGGCGGCGATGTGACGGAGGGGGCGGTGGACGATGCCATCCGGCACAGCGTCACCAAAATGAGCACCCTGCATTTCCCCGGCTGTGAGCAATCCCGGCAGCGTATCATCCAAATGGGGGAGCACCCGGAGCGGGTGTTCAACGTGGGGGAGCCGGGCGTTGAAAACTGTCTGCACACGTCCCTCCTCTCCGTGGAGGAGCTGTCGGAAAGCCTGCAATTTGACCTGACCGCCGGTCCTTACAGCGTGGTCACCTTCCACCCCGTCACGCTGGAGGACAACACCGCTGAGCGGCAGCTCCATGAGCTGATCGCCGCCATGGACGCGTTCCCCGCCATGTCCTATATCGTCACGCTGGCCAACGCTGACGCGGGCGGGCGGGCCATCAACGCCATCTGGCAGTCCGAGGGCGCCAGCCGGAAAAACTGGCTGGTGGTACCCTCTCTCGGGATGCGGCGCTATCTTTCCGCCCTCAAGGGCGCGGAAATGGCGCTGGGTAATTCCTCAAGCGGCATCGTAGAGGCTCCCGCCATGCACATCCCCACGGTCAACATCGGCGACCGCCAGAAGGGGCGGATGCGCGCCGAAAGCGTCATCGACTGCCCGCCGGAGCGGGAGGCAATCACGGCGGCCATGAAAAAGGCCATGACCCCGGAATTCAAGGCCATCGCCGCCAATACTATTTCCCCCTTTGGCGACGGCCGCACCTCGGAGAAAATCTTATCGGAGCTGCTGCGTTTTCTCCGCGGCGCCCCTCATAACACCAAAAAAACCTTCTATGATCTGTGAAAGGATGGCTTCTATGGATATTCTCGTCATCGGCCTCGGCTCTATGGGAAAGCGGCGGGTACGCCTGCTGCGGCGCTTGCGCCCTGACAGCCGCATCATCGGCGTAGACGCCCGGGAGGACCGCCGCGCGGAGGCCGCCGCGCTGTACGGCATTGCCACCGCCACATCGTTGGACGAGGCATTCGCCGAAGGCGGTCTCAAATACGCCTTCATCTGCACCTCCCCCCTGAGCCACGCCGCGCTCATCTCCCAGTGTCTGAAGCAGGGCCTTCATGTCTTTACGGAGATCAACCTCGTCAGCGATGGCTACGGGGAAAATCAAAAGCTGGCAGAGGAACAGGGGGTAACGCTGTTCCTGTCCTCCACGCCGCTGTTCCGCCGTGAGATGAATTATGTGACGCAGGCCGTCCGGTCTGCTGACAGTCCCATTTCTTACTCCTACCATGTGGGCCAGTACCTGCCGGACTGGCACCCCTGGGAAAACTACACGGACTTCTTCCTCGGCGACGTCCGCACCAACGGCTGCCGGGAGCTTATGGCTATTGAGCTGCCGTGGATCTGCCGCGCCTTCAGTCCTATCAAGGACATTCAGGTGAAAAAGGGAAAGAAAACCGCGTTGAAAACGCCCTGCCCGGACAGCTACCTCCTTTTGCTTGAACACGAGAACGGTACGCAGGGCGTTTTACTGATAGATGTGGTCAGCCGAAAGGCCGTCCGGAATTTGGAGGTATTCGGCGAGGATCTCTACCTCTCCTGGGACGGCACTGAAACCGGCCTGAAGCGCTGGAATATTCAGGAAAAGCGGGAGGAGCCTGTTACGCTGTATACCTCGGTGGAAAAGCAGGATGGCTATGCCGCCTTTATCGCGGAGGAGGCATATCTGAACGAGTTGACCGCCTTTTTTGACGTGGTGGACAACGGTGCGCCGCTGCCCTATACCTTTGATGAGGACCAGCACCTGCTGGATCTTATTGACCGGATCGAGGGGGAATGAGCGTTGCTGAAAATCGCCTTTGTCGGCTTTGGCTCCATTGCCAGACGGCACATTTTAAATCTGCATACCCTGTTGGGGCGGCGCGGAGCCGCCCATGAGATCGACGTGTACCGGCGGGGCAAGCGTCCCATCGACGATCCCGCCGCTGCCAAAGCGGTCTCCCACATTTATGACGCCTTGGAGGTCGGAAAACAGGAATACGACATTCTTTTTATCACCAATCCCACCTCAACGCACTATGAGACTCTGCGGCAGTGGGCGCCGTACGCAAGGAATGTATTCATTGAAAAACCGGTGTTCGATGACCCGGATCAGGACTTGTCCGCGCTGCCTCTGCGTCCGGACGGCGTTTACTATGTGGCCTGCCCTCTGCGCTATAACCCCGTACTGCAATACGCCAAAACGCGCATCGACATGACGAATGTCTTTTCCGCCCGGGCCATCTGCTCCAGCTATCTGCCGGACTGGCGGCCGGGGACGGATTACCGTGCCTGTTACAGCGCCCATAAGGACATGGGCGGCGGCGTGGCCATCGATCTGGTGCATGAGTGGGACTATCTGACGTGGCTCATGGGGTTTCCTCAGGAGGTCCGCTATTTCGGCGGCACCTACTCCCCGCTGGAGATCGACAGCGATGATCTGGCGGTCTATATGGGCAGATACTCCAACCGCATCGTGGAGCTGCATCTGGATTACTTCGGCCGCAGATCACAGCGGACGCTGGAGCTTTTTACCGCGGGCGAGGTCATCACGCTGGATCTACTGGCGGGAACTGTCTCTTCTGCCAGCGGCGGAAATTGCCGCACCACGCACTTGGACGCGGCGCGGGACAACTATCAGACTGCGGAGCTGGCACATTTTCTGGACATCATCGAGGGGCGCGTCCCCAATGACAACACGATCGAAAACGCCACGCGGGTATTGCGGCTGGCGCAAAAAGGAGAGGTTTGATATGGCGATCCTGTTTACCGTCTGCGGCCGGGCAGGCTCCAAGGGCTTTCAGAGCAAGAACTTAAAGGACTTTTTGGGCGTACCGCTGGTGTACTATACGCTGGCGGCCATCCGCCTGTGGCAGCAGCGCGCCGGTGAGGAGATCGACGTGGTTTTGAACACCGACAGCGAGGCGCTCTGTGACATCGTCACCGCCCAGAAAAGTCTGCCGGTGCAGCTCATTCACCGCCGCGCGGAGCTTGGCGGCGATACCGTGCCCAAGGTTGCTGTGATCCGGGACTGTCTGGATCAGATGGAGGCCCACACCGGAAAGACATACGAAATGGTGGTGGATCTGGACATCACCTCTCCGCTGCGTACGGTTGACGATGTGGCCGCCGCCATTGAAAAAAAGCGGGCACGGGCGGATACCGATGTGGTCTATTCCGTCACCGGTTCCCGCCGCAACCCCTATTTCAACATGGTCTGCCAGCGGGACGGCTTTTTCACCAAGGCGATCCCCAGCCATTACACCGCCCGCCAGCAGGCGCCGGTATTCTATGATATGAACGCCTCCATCTACGCCTATTCCTCCCGTGCCCTGCGAGAAAAGGATCCGGAGACCTTTTTCAATGACCGCTGCGACGCCGTTGTGATGAAGGACACTGCCGTTCTGGACATCGACTCGGAGGAGGATTACAAGCTGATGCAGGTCATTGCAAGCTGCCTGTTTGAACAAGACCCCGCCTTTGGGGCGGTCCGGAAAGCGGCTCAGGCCTTGCGTTGAGTGAAGGGCAGCGCTGCACTGCGGAACAAGGCGAACTATGTTATCATACATAAAACGTGCTTCTTAAAAACAATTCGACAGGGAGTGGTTGGCTTGTGTGTTTTTTATCCGAGAAAAAATATTCAGCGCGATGCCGTGCGAATTGCGCAGCGGGAAGAATTGAACGTTATTTTAGAGGAATTTAAAGACATAAAACCTGACAACGTTACCCTCCTGATCCGCCACAGTTCTGATAACTACATCGTATTTATTGATGGGGATTCTGAAGTTGATTACGAAACGACAGATGCCTATGATGAGGCGCATCCTTCGCACGATGAGGCGCATCCTTCGCACGAGGTTCGGCTCAGTACTATCTACAACCGCATCGAAGACCTTGAGCATCGGCCTGCTGTGCAGCATTTGTCCGCTAAAAATCAGAAAGCGTTGGTTCGTCTGCTCGGAAATGCCCTCGCTGCGGAATTAGATATGGCCCAGCCTGAGGCAGACAAAACCATCCAAATGGCCGAGCAATTCCTCAAACAGCGAACGATTGAGATCTCTCGCCGCTGGCTTTTGCTCAGTGCGTTTGGCGCTGCCGCGATCTCTTTGGCGTTATGGCACTGGCTCATGCCAAAAGATTTTCTGTTCTTTGGTTGTCTTGGGGCGTTTTTCTCCATCCTCTGTAAAACCGGCAAGCTGGACTACGACTGCGAAGCAGGCATGTTCCTGAATATTCTGGAGGTGATCTCCCGCTTTTTCGCGGCTATGATCTCCGCCTATCTTGCGGGTAAGTTATTTGAGGCGGATCTCCTCTTTACAGCACTCAGAGAGATCAAAACAGTCTCCGTTCTGCCCCTTATCTATTTTGCCGCAGGATTTAGTGAGCGGCTGATCCCCTCGATCGTTACTACATTAGGAGGAAAAGAAAAATATGAAGCGTAAAATGCTGATCATTGCCAATCCGGGAGAACGCGATGCTGAAAACTATTGTGAAGGCGTAAATCAGGACGTTACCCGGTATCATCGCTTTTTCACATCGATCCAGGGCGGCGCGTGGAAAACCGATGAAATCAAAACGCTGATTCGTCCGGAGCCACGGGAAGTGGATCTCGCGCTCAGTGAGTTGAAGTCGGCTGATTATTCGATGGTCATCTTTTGCGGGCATGGATATTCCCGCAAAAACGGAACAACGATGGTCGAGCTCTATAAAGACTGCGATTACGATTCAGACAAATTTAATCAGGGCGCAAAACGGCATACCGTTATTTTAGACTGCTGCCGGATTGTCTACGAGCCAGTCTCTGAAAGCGTTTCAAATCATTATGAGCTCCGTGCGTCTGCTGATCATCTCGCCGCTCTGCAACACGCACGAGATGTGTTTGATGATGCTGTCCGGCGGTGTCCACCCGGTCTTGCCGTTTTATATGCTTGCAGCTTAGATGAAACCGCCGAGGATAACGAGGAGACCGGCGGTGTCTACAGTCATGCGCTCCGCTCTGCGGCACTTCAACTGAGTGAAACGCTTCTTGGTTCTGAAACCGCAAGTGTTGTTCGCATACATAATAACGCGGCTCAAGCCGTACGCCGCGAGACCGGTGGCCATCAAAACCCGACCATTACAAAGCCGCGCAGTGAGCCGTATTTCCCATTCTGTGTTTCATCGAGTACCGCCAGCTATATGCATCGGTAAGAGCGAGTATTTTCATCTGCACCGCATAAGCACCCAACCGACTGAACACTCCAAAACCTTCACACACCGATCTTTCATAAGAACCGGGGGAGACAGATCCTTGATCTGCCTCCCCCGGATTTTTTGCCCCCGATGACGCGCCGCTGTTCCCTGATGCGCTCCCCCGAATTGAACTCAAAAACTGAACCGCTTACCCAGCGGACCGCCCACGGCGGCAGTTACACTGTTCAGAGAGGACGTTCCGCGTCCGAATCAACAAAGGGGGAATCCGATGAATCTGACACAAATGAAAAACACGGTGCTGGCAGTGCTGGCCGCGGCCGGCTCCGCCATCGCCCAGGCGCTGGGAGGCTGGGACGTGGCACTCAAAGTTCTGATCTGCTTCATGGCCCTGGACTACATCACCGGCTGGCTGGTGGCGGCCGTCTGGCACAAGTCGGCAAAGAGCAAGACCGGGGCGCTGGACTCCAAGGCCAGCTACAGGGGACTGGTGAAAAAGGGCGTCATGCTGTCGCTGGTGTGGATGGCGGCGCTGCTGGATCAGGCCACTCACAGCGATTTCGTCCGGGATGCGGTGTGTTTGTTCTTCATCGCCAACGAGGGCCTTTCCGTATTGGAAAACACGGCGGTGATGGGCGTTCCGTACCCGGCCTTTGTGAAAAACATGCTGGATGCGCTGCACCAGACCGGCGATCAGGGCAAGGGCACGGAGGCCCGCACATGAGCACGAGAGCGGGCACCGTCCCGCTCTCCGATCTCCAATTTTTGAAAATCTATTTCAACCGGAAGCGTCTCCGCTCCACACCGGCCAACCTGCGGAAAATGCTGGTGGAAACGGGCGGGGACGCCATCTGCAACGGCTCCATTTTCCTGCGGAACCAGACCCCGGCCTGCCACCTGAAAGCAGACGGCAAGGTCTGCAAAGCCCCGGACTACCGGGCGTGGGCCGTCAGCTGGAACACCCCGGAGGATTTCGGCGTAAAAACCGTACCCAATGGGGACGCAAACTACATGGAGTGCGTCCACCTCATCATCGGCGGAAAGAAGATCCGCCCCGTCACCTGCGGAGCGGATATGCGCTACCGCGCCCCACGGACGGCCATCGGCACCAAGAACGGGCGGTTCGCCTACTATGTGAGCCGGGAGCGTCACACGCCGGAACAGCTCCGGGACCTGCTGGCGGCGTCCGGCTGGGACAATGCCATCATGATGGACGGAGGCGGGAGCACCTGTTTCATGGACAAGGACGGCGAGGGCTTCACCGGGGACGGGCGGGTGATCCCGTTCTTCCTCGTCTGGAAGCTGAAAAGCAAAAAAAACGAAGAACCGAAAGGAGAGCGGCCTATGGTCGAGATCAACGCCTATTCCAAGGCGAAGGACGGTGGCAAGAAGCTGTCCGCCAACTTCACCGTGAAAGAATTTGCCTGCAAGGACGGCAGCGACGCCGTTCTGACCGCCCCCCGGCTGGTGATGGTCTTGCAGAGCATCCGCAGCCATTTTGCCGCCCCGGTGGTCATCCACAGCGCCTACCGGACGCCCCAGTACAACGCCAAGGTGGGCGGTGCGGCCCACAGCCAGCACTGCTACGGCACGGCGGCTGACATTTCCGTAAAAGGCCAGACCCCGGCAGCGGTGGCGGCCTACGCAAGAGAACTCATGCCGGACTGGGGCGGCGTGGGCGTGTACGCCGGACAGGGTTTTACCCATATCGACGTCCGGGAGCTCCGTTCCGACTGGACGAGCTGAGGTGCTTTACGGCTGCCCACTCGTTCATCTCATCCGTTATCAAAAAAACAATGGCAGAGGACATACGTCCTCTGCTGTTGTTTGTATAGCGAAATACCTTTACACATCTTGTCATCAAAAGGGGAGGGGAGGCCACACCTCCGTTACCACCCGCAGCACTTCTTGAACTTTTTCCCGCTGCCGCAGGGACAGGGATCGTTCCGGCCAATCTTCTTTCTGCCGGTCCCATCCGCTGTCGATGCTCCCCGGTAGTAGAGCGCGGCCAGCTCGTTGGGCGTGTGGCCCTTGTTGGCCCAGAGCCGCGTGTTGTTTTTGACGGACATCATCACCTTCACGAAGGCTTCGACGGCACTGCCGTCAAGCTCCATGTCATAGTCGCTCAGAATATCGAATATCTGCTCCATGCCGGCCTCAATGACGCAGGCATACTGGATCTCCCCGGCGATCTCCTCCGCGTCCCGGCGAGACTGATGCCCCTCGTTCATCAAAAAGGCGGTCAGGGCGTCCATCTGCGGCGTGTGCTCATAGTAGCTCCAGTCGGCATAGCGCAGCAGCTCGTCCTTTTCTGGAATATACCGGGGCTTGCCGCCGCATTGGCGCATCAGGTTCCGCACATCCTCAAAGTCATTCTCTTCGAACCCTCCGCAGACGATGTACTCCTCCCAGAAGCAGTAGGGCGCGCCCACGGCTACATGGCGGAGCAACGCCGGGAACAGCTCCTCCTCTGAGGTGGGCTGACTGTTTTGCCGGTTGAAGATGTCTACCAGATCCGGCTGGCTGATAGCGCCGTACAGATGGACCGTGGCCATGGCATAGCTGTCCAGCAGATCATAGCGCGTCTTTCTCTCCGTGAAGCCCTCCCGTTCCAGCTGATGAAACACCTCGCTGATCTCGGCGGGGACCGTCACGATCAGATCCTCCTGAGAAGCATCGCAGACAAGGTAGCCGAGATCCTCCAGCAGGCTGCACTGCTCAGGCAGGGCCTTCTTCACCTTCACCGGCTCCCGGCTCCTTGCCGCCCGCCTGAACAGTAGAAAGGCCGGCTGGTCGATGATGTAGAGAAGCTCCTCCATGCGCCCCGGCTCCCGGAGGGCGGCGCTCACCGCCTGTACCAGCGCGGTCTTGTTCATTTTGGAGTAGCCCTTGACATAGTAATTCTTTGCCAGTTCCTTCAGCTTCGCCGCGCTTGCTTCCGCCAGCACCGCTTCAATGGCAGGCTTTTCCACTTTACTCAGTACCATATTGCTCTCCCTCATCCGAATCCTACGTTTTATACTGTCCCTGCGGACCAAGGCTCCACTCTATTCAGTGTAGCACATTTTTCCAGAAAATGAAGCGCAAATTCCATAAACCGCCTTGTTTCATGATGTCTGCTCAAAAACAGTGGCGCACCTCCGCAAAAGGGAGATGCGCCGCTCCTGCTTTGTATCTATTCTTTTATCTGCCGTTCACATTCTCGACGATCTCGTCTCTCTGCTTCTCCGTCAGGCGGGGATAGTCCTTCAAGACCTCGGACAAATCCTCGCCCCGCTCCACTCTGCGCCGCACCACACGGCACAGCAGCTTCAGCTTCAGCGTCATGCTTCCTCACCTCCGAACATCAGCGCCGCCACCAGCTCCTCCAGTTCCTCCAGACGGGTCTCCTGTGTAGGATGCGCCGTGCGGTAGTTTGCCCGCAAAGTTTGTGAGCAGTCCGCCCTGCCGGACAGCTCATAGCCCTCCGCCAGCGGCGCGTATACCGCCCCATCTGCCGCCAGGATGCTGTCCGCCGTATAGTTCCGCGCGTTTTCGACGGTCAGCGCGGGTGTATCCGTCCCGATTTTATACACATACAAGGTCATGTCGCTTCACCTCATATCAATTTGCCGGCTTGGATGATCGTGCCGCCGGAGTTTTTATAGTTGGCCGGAGCGCCCAGCGTAGCCGGAACCATGTCCCCCAGCATCACCAAGCCTCCGCAATGGGTATACACACCCGTTTCGTTGCCGCTGTAGTTCAACGCTTTGCCGCCTCCGGTTATGTCGATCTGACCGAATCGAAAACAGTTTGCCGCGATCTCAAAATCTTGAATTTCACAATCATACAACTGCAAAAAAGCGTGGTTGATCGTTGTCACGCCGCGCCCGCCCCGCTTTCCGTCCTGAGGTATATAGCCGATAAAGGAACACTCTAACGCCATGACCTCGCCGGAGGAACAGACGATGCAGCTTTCGTTTTTCGGCGCACCCGATCCAATCACCCACTTCAGCTTTTCCACAGTCACCGGCACGCCGCAATTCTCTACGAAAACGCCCCTTGTAAACACGCAATCGCCTAAGTTGTCCGCGCGGAGCGTGAGACTGCCGCAGCCGTAGAAGCCTTTCATATAAACGGCCTGCGAACACGTTCCGCTGAGGGTGATGATATGATTTTCAGTCAGCAGGCGGGGGAGGGCGTCGAGATAGGCTTGCAACTCCGACGCTGGCATGGTGACATCACGCTGGGGCGCGCCGACAGCCAGCACCATCTTCCGCACAGGCGCGCAATCGCTTTCGGTGATGAGACCGGCAGGGGAACAGAGCACCATTGCGCCGCCGTCCTCGCTGACGGTCTGGCGCAGATAAAACCGCAGCACCGTGTCGCTTCCGGCCTGAATGGTCACCGGCTCATCCAGCCGGTAGACGCAGTACAGAATTTCCCCCTCATTGGGGTCCTCCGCATAGACGCCAAGCTCCGTCAGCGTGTATGTGGACTCCAGTCTCACCGCGGCCAGCGTTACGGGCAGAACGGCAGTGTCCCCGGCGCAGCGGGCCTCGCCCACCGCCAGCGTCTGCCGGATCTCCGGCAGTTGGACGGCGTTGGGGACGTCCGTGGTATGTCCGCTGCCGCCCACCACACGGGTCACCCGCAGGCAGGCACCCACAGCGGTTTTCGCCGTCAGCGCAAGGCCCTTGTTCGTATATGTTCCCTGAATATTCATAGCCCGTCTCCTATCTCAGCCGCCGGATGCCCCGTCTGGGACGCTGGGGCAGGGGAGCCGTCACCACCGGTGCGGAAGCGGGCAGGCGGCTTTTCACGTCCTCCGCCAGAGACGCCTGATACGCCGCACGGAATTCCTCCGTCCGGCGGTCCGTGTCGCCGTCGTCGCCCCCCGCCAGCAGCGGCGCGAAGGACTGGGGCACGCCGCCCCGCTCCAAGGCGGCTCTGGCCCGCTCCACCTGCTCCCGGCGGAGCTTTTCCGCCCGCAGAGTTTCCAGTTCCTGCTTTTCTTCTTCGTTCATAATTACTCCTCCGTCTCCATGGTTTCCTCGGCCTTGCGCCGCAGTTCCTCCTCCGCGTCCTTCACCCACGGCAGCTGTTCCAGAATGGTGCGCTTGGACAGCAGGGGAGAGAGGGACAGCAGCGTGCTCGCCAGCGCCGTGTGATCCTGCGGCAGATTCTTGTAAAACGTGACCCGCCCCTGTTCCAGCGCCACCGGCGTCCCCAGCAGGGCAAAGCCGCCGGAAAGTGCCGTCAGCAGCCGGTGCAGGCCGTCCAGAAAGCAGCGCTCCTTGGCAAGGCGCACCTGCTCGATGCCCCACAGCTTGTACTGCATCGCCACGCCGGAGGCGTTCCCGGCGAAGTGCTCGTCGGAGAGATCCGGCGTCATGCTCAGTTCCAGAATACTGCGGCGCAGATTGCTCTCCAGCTGGGCGAGGGCCTCGTGGTTCAGATTCTTCACCACAAATTCCGCCCGGCCTCCCTCCGCCAGAGAGAGGATGCGGGTGCGGTTGGCCTCGTCGATGTCCCCCTGAGTCGTTCCCTGCATGCCGTACAGGGCGAGGAAGGCGTTGGCCACCGACTGCATATCGTCCATGGCCCCGGAGAGCAGCAGGTTGTACGCGTCCATCAGACCCGTCACCATCTCGAAATCGCCGCAGGTCTGGCAGTTATTGTTGAAGGGCACCAGCGCCAGATGCCCCGGCAGATTTTCCTCCGGCGCGCCCAGAGCCGCCCGCTGACCGTCCCATGTGAAGGGCGTGACCCGCTTCTCCTCGTAGAGCATTCCGCATACGGTGTCGTCCGGGCGCTTGAACAGCCGGACGGCGGCGCGGAGCGGCTCCCCGGCCTCGCCGCTGCGGATGCCGAAGCAGGTGAGGGGGTCGCACCGGCACACCCGCACGCCGGACTGTTCCAGCCACACCAGCGCAAAGCCCTCGCCGCAGATGCTCATGTCCCGGCCGATGTCAAAGAGCAGGTGATCCATGGGCAGGTCGGCATAGATCCGCCCCTCCTCCGGGCGCTCATAGGAAAGGGTAGGGGGCACACCGAGGAAATACCCGGTCTGCACCTCCGTGATGTAGCGGGGGAAGGGGACCCGCAGCAGATTGTTGGGCCGTCCCCGGACGGTCTCGCCCTTGGGCACGGGCTGCTGGCCCTCGTAGTAGTCCCACAGCCGCTCCCTGTGGGGACGGACCCGGTACAAAAAGTCCGACACAGCCCCGGTCAGAGATTCCTCCGTCAGCGCCCCGGCGCAAATGTAGTCCTGTTTCAAATACGCAAACCTCCTCACGATCGCAAAACCCGGCCGGAATGTTCCGCCGCGCACCCGTTTCACCGCGTTGGGCGGCAGCCTTGGCCCCGCCCTGTATGACTTTCTTCGGTGACGCTCTGTGCGCGGCCCGGTGAGCAGACAGTCTCGGATACCCATAGGTATCGTTATGACCCCGGCGGCGATGCCCAACGGCCCGCCGGCCCGGAAAGGTCCTCTCCGTTTCGGACTGTCGCCTCTTCCGGCCCTATACTTTTATTGTAAGGCCCCTCGCTGCCGTTTTCTTTGGAAGGAGATATAAAAAACCCGTCCCGCTCTCCGATCAGCATTCAAATAAAAAACTCACTGTTTGTCAGTGCGGCATACCAGAAGTTCAAAAAGCCGCAGGAAGCGGATAAACACATGAACGTGTGTCCGTTTCCTGCGGCTCTATACACAATTTTCAGAGTTGGGTCCTTAGGGTCATACCGAATTCTCAATGAGAACGAGCAAATTGCAGTTCCCGCGCCGTGTCTTATTCTACGATCTCCTTGAGCTTCTCGTCGACCCATGGGCGGATATAGGTACCGTCATTCAAAATATGATCCATAATCCCGGCCTCTTTTTGTTCAACGGCCTTGGTCGCCTCTGCCAGGGCCTCCGCCATGGGGGGACGGATAAACAGCACGCCGTCGTCATCACCCACCACAATGTCACCGGGATAGACGAGCTTCCCACCGATCACTACGGGGACATTGATCTCCCCGGGGCCGTTTTTATACGGCCCATTGGGCGTAGCGGAATGGGCATACACGTGGAAATCCTCCATGGCGGCCAGACCGCCCCGATCCCGGATGGCGTCTTCGCAGACAATACCCTTGATGCCGCGGCTTCTGCAATACGTTGCCATCAATTCGCCGAAAATTGCACGGTCGGTAAAACCTCCGGCATCGATTACAATAACGTCGCCGGACTAGGCCAAATCTCGCTTATTTTGCAGAAAAGCAGGACCATCCCAAAAAACAATAACTCCACCCATTTCTTTATGAGACGGGTGGGGGCTGTTTTGTCAGCCGGTCGTTCGGGGAATAAAATTATACCGGAGGCCCGCGCCTTACAAGGTACGAGGTTTGCAGGGCTTCAGACAGTGAAGGGGCACCTTGAATCATTTTGCAGTTTTGCCCTGTGCGGCTGCCAATCAGAAATCGGCTTCTACACCAAATTCCTTTCCGACCCGACGCAGCTCGTCCGCAATTGCATCGGACAGTTCAATTCCCTCTGCTGCACTGACCCGCTCCTTGCCTGCTTCAATCTCACCGGGAACGAAGACACGGCTGACACCGGGCGCCGTCGGGCAATTCTTGAACTCTTCCAGCATGTCGTCCACACGGTCTTCAAACTCCTCCAGAGGCAGGAATTTGCTGGGGTCGATGACGGTAATAAAGTAGCCCACATTCTGGGGATGCTCGTAGTCGGTCCAGAAATGGGGCGTCGTCCGGCAGTTCAGGGAACCGCCCAGGCAGGAACACATCAGATCAATGAACAGGCTGATGGCATAGCCCTTGGCGCCGCCGAAGGGCAGCATGCAGCCGCTGTCCAGAACGGCATTCGGATCTGTGGTATCCGCGCCGTTTTTGTCAACCGCCCATCCAAGAGGAATCTTGCGGCCTTCCTTCTGCGCCAGAACCACCTTGCCGCGGGCCACTACGCTAGTCGCCATATCCAGATCAAACGGATCGTTCCGCATGGCGGGCACCGCGACACCCAGCGGATTTGTACCCAGCATGGCCTTTGCACCGCCGATCGGCGCCACCGCCGCTTCACTGTTGCTGACCATGAAGGCAATCATGCCTTTCTGGGCTGCATACTTGGTATAAAATGCGCCGGCACCGAAATGGTTTCCGTTGCGCACGGTGGCAACACAGCAGCCGGTTGTCTTTGCGCGTTCGATACACAGATCCATAGCTTGCCGCGCGATTTTTGCTCCAATGCCATTGTGCCCGTCGATCACCAGACAGGACGGCGCTTCCTTTACGACTTCCGCATTCACTTTGGGCGTAATCACGCCGCACTGGACCCTCTTGGAATAGTTGATCAGACGGGAGATTCCGTGGGAACCCATGCCGCGGCTGTCAGCATACAGCAGATTGTCCACAAAAAGGTCTGCTTCGTCCTCGCCAAGGCCGGCCGCTACCATCACAGCCGCGCCGAACTTTTTCAATTTATCAGAATTGTAACGCACTTTAAATCATTCCTCTCAGGGTTTTCATTTGAGAATCAGATACCCGTTTCAGGGATCTCCCATCCCGGAGTTGCATACGGAAGTGTGAAAGTTTCTGCTGCTGTCCCATCAGAATTTCTGGTCCCCAAGGGTATTCTTCACAATATCAATCAATAGCCGCGGCAGACGCCCCAGATAGCGTCCGCGGCGGTAAACTGCCGCCAGATGCCAGAGCAAATCCGGCGTATCGAGCAGAAAGAAGGTGACTCTCCCCGGTTTTTTGCAGACCTTTGCTCCTTCGGCAGGAACAAATACGGCACCAACTTCCTCGGCCGCCAGATTGATGGCAGTCGTCAGGTTTGTTGTCTCCAGAACAATTTCCGGATGCAGATCATTTTTCTGTATAAAGTTCTGGATCATCCGGGTGGACTGTTGCCCCTGCTTTGTAAAAATCAGGGGCACCTCATCAACAAGGGAAACAGGGGCCACCGGGAAGCAGCCGTTATATCGGCATGTGGCCAGCATCCACTGGACTGCGGGGTGCATGGTAGGCGCGGCGTAGAGAAGCGGTTCGTCAAAAATGATCTCACTTTCCAGCCGGTCGTCTGCGACAGCATCCCCAAGGATATTGAAAATTGCAAGATCAATGGTATCTTCCATCAGCGCTGCTTCCAGATATTGCCCGGATCCCTCCGTCAGTTCAAGGGTGATTCCGGGGTAGTCCCGATGAAATGCCGGAAAGAACTCTGGGAGCATGCAGGCGCCCCGCCAGAGCGGAATCCCCAACCGGATACGCCCCCGGTTTTCTTCTTTTACATCGATAAGCTCCTGTCTGATGTCCTGCGTCATTTTCCGAACCTGATTTACATACGCATAATACCGCTCGCCTGCATAGGTAAGCCGCATGGGTGTCGTGCCCCGGTCAAACAGAGCGACGCCCAAACTGCCTTCCAGACGCTTCAGGTACTGGCTCAAAGAGGACTGGGACACAAAGAGCCTTTCTGCCGCTTTCGTCAGGCTTCCGCACTCTACAATCATGGCAAAGTGATCCAAATTCAGCTGCTGCATGATGGATACCTCCTTTTCCATGTTAGTCTAACTTTGCCAGCTTAGAATGTCAAACTGCAGTTTATCGAAAAAGGTCTCGGCTGTCTTGCCAAGACCCTTTCGCATCGTTTCAGAACTGAACTGCGTTCTCCATGAGAGAGAATCCGGAGTTCTGCATCAGGCCAGTCCCATAGTTTGGGGCAGGAACAAACAAATTTCCGGAATGAAAGACACAAGGCATACTGAAACGATCAAGGCAATAATGAAGGGAATCATCCCCTTGACAACCTGCATAAAGCTTCTGCCCGTAGTTGCGCAGGCGGTAAACAGGTTCAGGCCGAAAGGTGGCGTTACCATGCCAACAATCAGAGCCAGGCAGAAGATCATGGACAAATGCAGGTCGTTCAGCCCCAGCTGAAGGCCAATGGGAACCAGAATTGGGCCGAGAATCAGCATACTGGCAACAGTTTCCATCAAACAGCCGATTATGAACAAAATCAACAACAAAACTATGATATACACATATTTGTTGCCAAGGTAGGGCACAACCTTTGCTGCAATTTGCGCGGGAATACCTGTTGCCGAAAGAATCCAAGAAAGAATTGCTGACATACCGACGATCAGAATTACCATGGCGGAAGTTTCAACGGTCTTTACCATGGATTCAAACATGTTCTTGAGCGTAAGCTCATGATATAGGATTCCGAGAATCAGCGCAAAAGTAACGCAAATGGCAGATGCTTCTGTTGGGGTGAAAAAGCCGCCGTAAATACCGCCGAGGACGACGATGGGAAGCAGCAGCACCCCCCATGCCTTTTTAAATGCATCCCAGATTTCTTTCGCAGAATGATGCTCTTTTACTTGCACAATTCCCTGACGCTTGCAGACAATGATATTTGTGACAATCAGGGCCAGAGCCATCAGAATGCCGGGAACAATCGCAGCCATAAACATGGCAGGAACAGAAACACCCATTGTCGTACCATAGACGATCATACAGATACTTGGCGGGATTACAGGGCCAAGTGCACCGCCGCAGGCCACTTCCCAAGGAACTCAAATCTCGGTAAAATGTGGTTTGACAAAAAAACACTTCCGATGAGAGGAGTTCCGAAGTTATGATAGACCGCGTAGGATAACTGAAAGAATGCGGTGTTTGTCGCAGAGAAACCGAGGCGGTATAACAGGTCATATACTTCGGCAATATCCATTATGTCGTTCATGCAGCATCTGTCCCCTCCAATGCTTGAACCTGTTTCATAAACTGCTGAATCAGCACACGCTGCGCATCCGCCTCCAGCATAGAAAAAAGAAACAGCAAGGTCGGGGCGGAGGCGGCGTACTTCCCACGTTCCAAGTCGCTATATGCGCGGCTGGAAATGCGAAGCTGCTCTGCCATGGCTTCCTGCGTCAGCGACTTCTGCTGCCGCAGGGAATACAGTTCCTTGGAGAGAAGCTCTGCGAGCAGCGCCGGGTATGGTTTCATTCAGAAAACCTCCATAGTTAAATTGACTATGGAGATTTTATGTCAAAATGAAGTTTACTTCCACGAAGCACGCTTCATACTTCCCGTTCAGTCCTTGTGAAGAAAACCGAGTTAAAGTACGAAAAACAGTACTTATATAACGAAACAACAGAACATCCTATGCGCGGCAGCGCAGAAAGGAGAAGCCATGAACGTTAAAAAAACTGCCGATTACAGTGTCATGTACCGAAAACTTACGGAAATTCTCGCCTGAAGATGAAATCTGCGCCATCGGTAAAGCCATCGGTCAGCGCCCGGAAAAGGGCGCGGCGATCGCAGCGGCAGAGTTTTTGCAGACGAATTTCCCTGACCGCACAGGCTTTTCCCTGCGCAACGTGCGCCGGATGCGCGATTTTTATAAGGTCTATGAAAATGACAAACTGCTCCTCCGGCTGGCAATGAAAATCGGCAGGACATTGAATATGGTCATTGTGGAGGCAGCGCTGGCAAGAGATGAGCGAAAATGGTATCTGGGGCAGGCGCTATGCCGTGGATGGTCAAAAACGCAGCTATTGAACGCCATACGCAGTGGCATAGATTCCACAGAGCATTAAGTAATTACTATTTTGAATTTTAATCCAGCAAAAAGGGCTCCCAATCATCGATTACCGGACGCTCAGGCTGCCCGCAACGAAAAAAGAGGTCACATGGCTTATCGTCGGGTGGCTTGCCGCGCTCGTTGTGCTGCCGCTTTTGATGCGCTACGGCGTCATGCCGCTGTGGAGAGACAACCTGCACAGCTACAGCCATTTCTCCCCAGATTTCTTCATCAACATTCTGTGTAGTTATGTGCGCTTGGTGCTCGTCAACGTTTTGCTCGTGCGCACACTTGCCGTCTGGCGCGTGAAGCGGGAAGAAAAGAAAGCGGACGTCATTTTGTCAAAATAACCCCCCCTCCCCGGGCTTGCTCTCCCCTTAATTGAACAAAACTTTGTTTTTGTTCAATTAGCTCCACCTCTCTCCGATGCCCCTCTCGCCCCGCTCTCCGCCTTTATCCCCGGAGCATGACCCTTGCGCGGAATACACCGTCCTGATAGGTAAACGTGCTTGCCCCGCCGGAGCGCTCCGCGATGTGGCGGACGGATTGAAGGCCCACGCCGTCCCCCTTCCGCTTGGAGGAGCGAAAAACGCCGTCTTTTTCCTTCACCGCACCGTCGAATGGGTTTTCGACCTCGATGAGCAGCAGACGTGCGGCGTGAAGATAGGCAGTCACCGTGATCTGCCGCCGGACGGGCGCAGTGCGCAGGCTGGCCTCCAGCGCGTTTTCCAGCAGGTTTGAAAGCACCAGGCACAGATCCATCTCATCCACTGGCAGCGTTTCCGGCAGATCCAGCCGCACATGAATGGGGATCTCCTCGCGCCCGCACAGCCCGCAGTAGTAGCCGACCACGCTGTCCGCCGCGCTGTTTTCGCAAAAGCGCGTCTCCAGACTTGGGATCCGTGATACGCTCCGCGCCAGAAATCCACGCAGGCCCTCCATGTCGCCTTCTTCGACCAGCATGGAGATCTGATTGAGCTGGTGACGCAGATCGTGCCGCGCCTGCCGCGCCTCCTCGATGGCGGCTTTCAGGCTTTCGTACCGCTGCCGCTGCATGACAAGAAGCTGGTTTTCCTGCCGGAGCCTTGCATTGCGGTTCAGGCTGACAGCCATCAGCAGGAAGATCGCATAGAAGCAAAGCAGCAGCATCAGCAGCGCGATGCTGAACACGATGTAGACCTGTAAGACACGCCCGGTCTGGAGCGTTGCCTGATAGCGTGGGGTCATAACGATATTGAGCAGGATAAATATCAGGGGCAGTACCCAGAACACATACCACGTCTGCGCGAAATGGTCGTCCTCCACCATCGTGCGTACAGCGCGGGTGGATGGGTAGTACGCCGCCGCCGTGAACAGCCAACAGGCCGCGTTGTAAAAAATGCCCGTGCTCAGGCAGAGCCACGGCTCCAGCCATGGAGCCCGCGCGTAGATCAGGAGCGCCGCGCTGACGGCGCGGGAGATGCTGTTGATACAGGCGAACACTGCGCATACGCTCAGGGCGATGGTTCCCGATTTCCAGGGGGAAATACGCAGCGTTTTGATATAGACCAGCGCCGCCGCCAGCGCGAGGACCGCCTGCGCCGCCTCCGTGGGGCACTGAAAGCGGAGGCAGAGCAGTCCGCCTCCGACACACGCCCCCGCCATCAGGGGCAGCAGCCGCGCGGCAAGCCACCCCGGTGACTGGTTCAGATAGGATCTCACCGGAAAATACGCAAGCAGAAGACCGGGGAACACGACCAGAAGCTCTAAGACCGGACGCAGCGCAGCTTTCATACCGTGTGCCCCCTTTCCAGCAGATATTCCATAAAGGACTGCCGTGCGCTTTTTTGAAGCTCCTGACTGACAAATACGCGGCTGCCGTCCTCCATACGGAAAGCGGCATCCTCAAAGTCCTCCGCGTGTTCGAGATTGACAATCACGCCCCGGCCGCACACGAAAAAGCGGGGATCCTCCTTCAGCGGCGCGGTAAACGCCTTGAAGGACTGCCGCGTGGCCAGCGTCTTTCCCGCGGTGGTGTGGACATAGATCACATGGGCGAAGTGCTCGGCGCGGATGATATCCCGGTAGCGCAGACGGATCTCTCCTCCCTCTACCCGCAGCTCCATGAATTTCTCCGGCTGGGGAACACGGGCGAGAAGCTCCTCCGTCAGCGCGTCGATCTCCCCTTCGGCAAAGGGCTTGACCAGATAGTGCAGCGCGCGGACCTGAAATCCCTCCAGCGCGTGATCGGTGGAGGTCGTGGTAAACACCAGAAGGCAGTCCGTGTCGGTTTTTCGCAGTGCCCTTGCCGCCTCCATGCCGGTCATGCCCTCCATATAAATATCCAGAAAAGCGGCGGTGAAACGCCGCTCTTTTTCTGCCGCGAGAAACGCCTCGCCGCTGTCAAATTCCAATAGCTCCGCCTCCGCGCCCCGCCGCGCCAGCTGCCGTGCCAGCTGCTCCCGCAGCAGCGCCCGCTCGCCGGAAAGGTCGTCCACAATGGCGATCCGCATGCGCCGTCCCCTCCTCCATGTCCCGGTTTTAAGCTGATTATACCACAAAGAACCGTGGGCGGCGAGACGCGAATCGTGGAATTCGTGCCGAAATCCCGCCATTCGTGCTGCGGCACTTGAAAGCGGCGGGCCAACTTTTTTATACTGGTCGCAGGCAAGACGTTCCATCAGAACCAAAAAGAAGGGAGGCAGGCTGTGTACCGTATCGCCGTGGTGGCGGAACAGGAAAGGGAGGCTTTTCACTATGCGGAGCAGATCGCCCGATTCTGCGGGGAAAAGGGGATGTTCCCCAAAATCGAACCTTATGATGATCCGGAACGCTTTTTTGACGCCGTGCGAAGGGATGCTCCCACCAACGCCGTCATCGCGCTTTCCGGGGTGGCGGGACTGAACACGGCGGAGCACCTGCGTTCGCTCTGCCCCGCCTGCCGGATCATCTGGTGCAGCGATCTGGACTTTTCGCTCCACGCTTTCCGCCTGCGGGCGGACTATTTCCTGCTCAAGCCGGTGACTGACGAGGCGTTCCGCCAGGGCCTGAGGGTCTGGAGGGAATGAACCGCCAGTGAATGAACGTATAAAATATAGGAGGAACTCTATGAAAAAACGGATCATCTGTCTGCTGCTCTGCGCGGTCACGCTGCTGCCGAGCCTGACTGCCCCGGTCTCGGCGGCCCCCGCCGATGAGACCGCCCAAACTCCCGCCAGCGAAGCGGCCAATTATCTGCAACAGGGAGATTATTTCGTGATCTCCCCCGCTGAAAAGTGGCAGGCCTTCCTGGATTTCTCCAAGCCCGGTTTCAATGCGGAAATAAAGCGCGTGGCCGTCGCCACCACCGAGTGGGAGCTGACAGCGCAGCACAGCGGCACCGCCAACGGCAATGACATCCAGACATGGAAATACGGCGTCAGCGATAAGTTTTACGTGGAGAGACATGACGTAAGAGGGCCTGACGGCGCTGGCTGCTTCCGCATCCAGAACAAGAGCTTCCGTGAGTCCGGCAACGGGCGCTACTGGGACATCGAAGGCCGCAACTTAAAGCCCGGCGGCAACGTGCACGTCTGGGACTTCAAAAACGGGGCGCTCTCTCAGTGGTTCTATCTGGAGGAGGACGGAGACGGCGATCCCGAGACCTTTTTCCTGAAAAACAGAAATTCCGATCTCTACATCGTGCCGAGGCACTACTTCAAGGATCCCAAAAAGGACTGCGGGCCGGGAAAAGCATCGTGGTCGGAGGAGGGCTGCAATCTGGAACAGAGCGAATTCTCCTTCCGCTGGCGGATTCAGGTGCTGAACCGGGATGCGGCAAACGACATGGGCAAAACGGATAAATACGCCAACTGGATGAGCCTGCTGCCGGACGGCCGCTATCTCTCCGAGCTCAACATCCCCGGCACCCACGATTCCGCCACCGCCAACGTGGAGGGCAGCTGGAACGCCAGCTACAACAAAGTGGCCTGCCAGAAATATTTCATTGAACAGCAGCTCTACGCCGGCGTCCGCGCGCTGGATCTGCGCACAAGATGGCACGGAGACGATATGGTCATGGTGCACGGCGACTTTATCTGCCACACGCCCGACCACAACAACAGATCCAAAAACAAGACCTTCCGCTCCGTGCTGGATACCGTCATTGCGTATCTGGATAAGCACCCCTCCGAAGCCGTGATCGTGACGCTGAAGATCGACAGCGGCGACGAGGATAAGGGCAGACTGGCACTGGTAAATATCCTCAATGAGTATACTGCCAATTACCCCAATCGCTTTTACTGCTGGACGGAGACAGCCTTCCCGAACACCCTCGTGGCTGCGCAGAACCGGATGACCAGTCCGACGCTGGGGCAGGCGCGTGGCAAGATCGTCCTGATGACCCGGGTGGACATGAGCGGAGCCGGAGAAAGCAGCCTTTACAGCTGCACGGGGCCGGATCTCACAAAATGGGACGACAGCTACAAGGACAGGAACCACTACGCCCAGAGGATCGAATCTGAAAGCAAGGTCGCGGTCTACATTCAGGACGATTATTCCAGCCCTGACGGCAATAAGAAAAAGCAGGTGTTCAACACCGTCTATCAGCTCAACGGAAATCTCGATCAGGGCGATTCAATCCGACCGCAGGATTTTGCGTTCAACTACACCAGCAAAACCGGCAGCGACCACTATGGCAGCACGCCCCTTGGCGCCGCCAAGTACATGAATGACCTGATTTACAATGACGACCTGTTTACACCCGGCAGCAAGACGGCGAAGGAAAACCCCCGGCTCGGCATCGTGGTGATGGACTTCGTCAACAAGCAGCTCTGCCGCCGTATCATCGACCGCAACGCCTTCCCCAGCAGCGCGGCAATGAAGGTTGGAACGGTGACCGCCGACGGCGAAACGCAGACTGCGGAGCAAACGCCCTTCCTGTCGGCTTTCGCCGAAATGCCGCTCTCGGATGGGCTTACGTCCATGCCCGCTCCCACGGAAAACGTGTCCGCTCCGCCTGTTCCCGCGGAAGATGCGCCTGCTCCTACGGAAAACGTGACCGCTTCCCCTGCGCCCACGGAAGGTACGCCTACGCCCATGGAGGGCGCGTCCGTTCCCCCCGCACCCACGGAAGGCGCGTCCGCTCCTGCGGAAAACGTGACCGTTCCCCCCGCTCCCACGGAAGGTACGCCCGCTCCCACGGAAGGCGCGTCCGCTCCCCCCTCTTCTGAGGGAAACACGCCTGTTCCCGCAGAAGGCGTGACCATTCCCCCCTCCTCTGAGGAAAACGTGAACGTTCCCCCCTCCCCCACCGTGTCCGAGGAAATCGTCTGGCCGGTGGCGGCGGAGCTGACCTACGGCTATGTGCTGGGCGAGGCGGCGCTACGCTTTGCGGGTAATGCGTCCGGCGGCAAGGCAGGACGCTTCGTGTTTGAAAACGCCGCTGAGATCCTTCCTGCCACAACAACCGGTGAGGAGCCTGAGACGCAGACGCTGAAATTCCTTCCCGCGGACGGCTCCGCCGGGGAGACAAAGGAGATCCCCGTCACCGTCCGCAGACGCTATCTGCCCATCAAGATCAGCAATTTTGAGGTGGAATACGGCGATGACTTCTCTCGCGACGCGCTCACCAGAGACGTCGCCGTCACAGCCGGCGGGTATCTTCTGCCGGAGCATCTGGCCAGCCTGAATGAGATCATACAGCAGTATGAGATCCAGTGGCTGCTCAGGGACGGCGAGGGAAATGAGATCCCATGGCCTGCGACACCAGAAACAGACACGCTTGCGTCCGGAACCATCGACCTGAGAGCAAGCGTAGGGATCACCCCGGAGACGGAATTTCCAAATTACAACGCCCGTGTGGAGCGGGGCATCTGGAAGATCGTTCCCCGTACCGTCACCGTCAACTGGCGGTGGGACAACGGCGCATGGCGCGCGGAGTTGGGCAACATTCTCCTCGGCGATGATGTCGCCCCCGTCCTGACGGACGGGACCTTGACTCTTACCGGAGAACAGGCCGCATACTATCAGGTCGCGGACGAGGATCAGACCGCCCCTCCGATCCCTTCGGAAGATTCGGACAGAGATCCTTCGGAGCCGCCTGCCGGCCATCCGCTCCGCACCGTGGAAGCGGCTCACGGAAAAGTGGCGGTCAGCAAGGGCCGCGTAAGCCCCGGCGAAGCCGTGACCCTCTCCGTCACGCCGGACAAGGGCTATGTACTGGAAACGCTTGTCGTGACGGATGCGCTGGGCAAGCCCCTTTCCCTCACCCCGCTTGGCAAGGGCAGATATTCCTTTATCATGCCGGATTCCGAAGTGACGATCAAGGCGGCCTTTCTGAATGCGGCCGACGTGCCGGTCTCCTTCGCGGACGTGTCGGCGGACGATTATTACTATGAAGCGGTCCTCTGGGCCGTAAGCCAAGGGATCACCCTCGGAACGGACGACGCGCATTTCTCTCCGGACGCGGACTGCGCCCGCGGCCAGCTGGTGACCTTCCTGTGGCGGGCGGCCGGAAAGCCCAAGGCGGAGCAGGCGGTGCTCTTTTCCGATGTGGGAGCCGGCGCCTACTATGGAGAGGCTGTCCGCTGGGCGGCGGCCCTTGGCATCGTCACCGGCTACAGTGACGGCTGTTTCGGCCCCGGCGATCCCATCACCCGTCAGCAGATGGCGGTCATGCTCTACCGCTTTGCCAGGGCGCTGGGTATGGAGACAGCGCAAAGCGGCGCGGACGCGCGGGGTTTTGACGATTTTCAGCAGGTGTCCGCGTATGCGGAGGAAGCCATCGCATGGGCGGCGAACGCCGCTATCCTCAGAGGTGCGGATAACCGGCTGATGCCGCAGGCCTCCTGCACCCGCGCCCAGATGGTCACGATGCTGAACCGTCTGCTGGGCGAGTAAGCGGCTCTGACCCCACGGAAACGGCTTTTTCGACACGCTGAGGCTCCCGCCGGGAAACCGGTGGGAGCTTTTCCCGCGTCCGGCAGCGCCGCACCGCCGTGACATCAATTTTGAGCATCAATTTTTGACATCAATTCGACCATTTTCCTCTTGACCTCATGACATTATGATGTCATAATAGTTTTCAGAAACTACCATCAAAACGTCGCAATTACGGAGGATTTGTCGATGGATGAGAAAAGTAATAAGGTCAAGCTGCTGGTCTACGCCACGGAGGATGACCGCGCCCGCATCAAAATGGCTGCCGCCAAGCTGCACATGAGCATGAGCCAGCTGATCCTGGACAGCGTGCTGGAGCAGGTCGCCAGCATTGAGGAGCTGGAAAAGAACGGAGGGAGCCAGTTATGAAAACGATCGCTGTCATGAACCAGAAGGGCGGCACCGGCAAGACCACCAGCGCCATCAATCTGGCGGGCGAGCTGGTTCGCCGCGGCAAGAAGGTTCTCATCGTGGACATGGACACTCAGGGCAACGCCACCAGCAACCTGTCCCTGACGGAGATCCCCGCCGCCACGCTGACGGACGTCATCGTCTCCAAAAACGCCACGCTGGCGGACACCGTCTGCCACACCTCCACCGAAAACCTCGACCTGATCCGGGGCGGCAGTCTGCTGGCTCCGGCGCTGGCCACCATGCAGGAGATGCCTTTTGGCCGGGACACCACCCTGCGCCGCCTCCTGCCCCAGATTCCCGATACTTACGATTTCGTGTTTTTCGACTGCTCCCCCTCTCTGGAGAGCCTGTTCAATATCAACGTGCTGGTGGCCGTTCAGTACGTTCTCATCCCCATCAAGGTGGATAAAAACTCCATCGAGGGCTACGACGTCATGCTGGAGACCATCCAGTCCGTCCGCGAGATCGCCAACCCGGACATCCGGGCCTTGGGCATCTTCATGACCGCCGTGGAGACCGGCTCCAGCCTTGACCGGGAAATGATCGCCAACTTCCCCGCCATGCTGCCGGGTCTGGCCTTCCAGACGTACATCCGCAAGAATATCGACGTGAAGAAGGCCCCGCTGGCCCTCCAGCCCCTGTGCTTCTTCTCCCCCCGCTGCACCGCCACCGGCGATTACGCCGCCCTGTGCGACGAAATGCTGGCAAGAATGGAGGGCTGATCCATGGCAGGTAAAAAGAGCCCCTCCATCTTCTCCACCCTGCAAAAGACCACGGAAAACGCCAGCGCCGTCAACGGTGAGCTGACCCGCCAGCTGCCTGTGGCGTCTCTGGTGGATAACCCCATGAACCGCTTCTCCATGGCGGAGGACGACGAGTTCCTCTCCACCATGCGCTCCGTGGAGCAGGACGGTTTCTTAGAGGACATCGTGGTCACGCCCGACGGCGAGAACACATGGCGCATCATCAGCGGAC
>OGEQ01000206.1_pt1 | contig 64518 bp, 44 predicted proteins | sample 1570731 | NCBI WGS metagenome assembly OGEQ01 (sample SAMEA2582132, study PRJEB24529) | metagenome | biome: Human gut stool | place: China | collected 2011
GCTTGGTTAATCTCACACCGTTAGGTGTGTTGCCCAAGAATCTTGGCATTTCAATGCCGAGTAGTTCAAAAAATCAGATATACTTCAAATTTTAATTCATATTAAGAGAAACCATATTGAGCAAAACTCATCATTAATAAAAATAAAAGACAATAATAAAATACTAATGGTAAGAGAAATAATAAACTATCTAAAAGAAAACTATAAAGAAGAAATTTCAATCGATCATATATGTAACCATGTTGCTTTTAGTAAATATTATACATGCCGTACCTTTAAAGAGGTAACAGGGCAAACTATTTTAGATTATATTAATCATATTAGATGTATTAATGCTAGAAATTTAATCCTCTATAATGGATATACTATATCTGAAAGTGCTTATAAAAGCGGCTTTAATAACTTATCTTATTTTTCAAAAACTTATAAAAAGTATATGGGATTACTTCCATCTGAAGAAAAAAATACATAATTTAAGTATTATAAAGTAATCTGAAGATTCTGCCATCTATTATTAATAGACTAATAATTTCTGTTAATAATTTTTATAAATTAGTTTGCTTAATTTTATTTTTAAGACTACAATTATTTTATAGAAATAATAAAAAGAGGTGTACATATATGTTAAGTGAAAATTTATTACAAAGACTTAATGAACAAGTTAATTTTGAATTCTATTCATCATATACTTATTTAGCTATGGCTGCTTATGCTGAGTCAGTTGACTTAAGCGGTTTTGCTAACTTTTTTAGAGTTCAAGCTCAAGAAGAATTATTCCATGCAATGAAATTTTATGATTATATATTCCAAAAAAATGGCGTTGTTGAATTAGAACAAATAGATAAACCTAAATTTAATTTTGCAAATATAATTGAAGCCTTTGAAAAAGGTTATGAACATGAACAATTAGTAACTAGTAAAATATATGGTCTTGCAGATGTTGCTTTTGAAGAAAAAGAACATGCAACTATGAGTTTACTTAAATGGTTTATAGATGAACAAGTTGAAGAAGAAAACAACTTCCACTCATTATTAAAGAAAGTTAGAAGATCTGAAGGTAACCCTGCTGCCTTATATATGATGGATGATGAATTAGCAGCAAGAGTATTCACTCCTCCAACAACTACAAAATAGATTTAATTTAAAGTTATCAATAAAAAGGGCGTGTATCAAAATAATTTTTGATACACGCCCTTTTTATTTTACTAGATTACTTTAATACTCATCAGAAATTCATTATAATTTTTTCAAAAAACTCATATATTTTTTAATAAACTTGCTAATGTAAACGTTATTATTGAATAGAACTAATTTCTTTTTAATTTACAACTTTACATCATTTCATAATGGTGCTAGTATAAATTTTATTAGATTTTAAATTTATGTGTACACATTGATAATTTATTAATATTTTAAGCTTAATAATTAACTTATCATAATAAAGGAAGAATAAATATGAGTACTAATAAAAGTTCTATTGAAAAAATTACTTTAGGAAGCTTTTTAATAGCCTTAGGAGTTGTTTATGGAGATATTGGAACTTCTCCTCTTTATGTTATGAAATCAATAATAAATGGCAATGGAGGTTTAGAAAGCATTACTCCTGATTTTATCCTTGGGGTATTATCTCTTATTTTTTGGACTATGACTTTATTAACAACAATAAAGTATGTTCTTATAACATTAAAGGCTGATAATAAGGGAGAAGGAGGTATATTTTCTCTTTATACCTTAATTCGTCGTCGTGCTAAGTGGCTTATTATACCTGCCATGGTAGGAGGTTCTGCTCTACTAGCTGATGGAATGCTAACCCCTGCTGTAACTGTTACTTCATCCATTGAAGGTTTAAAAATCTTACCTAGTTTTAATGATATATTTGGAAATAATCAAGATATTATTATAATAATTGTACTAGTAATACTAAGTTTTTTGTTCTTTATTCAACATTTTGGCACAGAAATAATAGGTAAAATCTTTGGACCAGTTATGTTTATTTGGTTTGCATTTTTAGCCATATTAGGAATTGTAAATTTGTCAGGAAATTTATATCTTTTAAAAGCACTTTCTCCTCATTATGCAATAAAAATTTTATTTAGTCCAAATAACCATTTAGGTTTTTTTATTCTTGGAGGAGTATTTTTATCAACAACTGGAGCCGAAGCCTTGTACTCTGATCTTGGTCATGTTGGTAGAAAAAATATCTATCTTACTTGGCCTTTAGTTAAAATATGCTTACTATTAAATTATTTTGGTCAAGCTGCTTGGATATTATCTCAGAAAAATAATGCTAAATTATATGGAATTGAAAGCTTAAATCCATTTTTTCAAATGATGCCTAGTTGGCTTTTACTATTTGGAGTTTTAATTTCTACATTAGCCGCTATTATAGCATCTCAAGCTTTAATTTCAGGTTCATATACCTTAGTTTCAGAAGCTATTAAATTAAATTTATTTCCTAGATTACAATGTCTTTATCCTTCTAATTCTAAGGGACAAATTTATATGCCAGCTATAAACAGAATACTTTGGATAGCTTGTATAGCTATAGTTTTGTATTTTAGAAGTTCAGATAATATGGAAGCAGCTTATGGATTATCAATAACTGTAACAATGCTTATGACATCCATACTTTTATTCAATTACCTATTAAAAAGAAAAACCCCATTACCAATTGCACTAATTATACTAGTCTTCTTTAGCTCTTTAGAATTTTCATTCTTAATTTCAAGTGCAGTTAAATTCGAAAAAGGTGGTTTTGTTTCAGTATTAATAGCCTTATGTATTTTAAGCATAATGTATATATGGATAAAAGGTCATTATATAAAAATGAGTCTATTAGACTATATTCCTATTGAAAATTATAAAAATCAATTAAAGGAATTAAAGAATGATGTAGATAGACCTAAATATGCAACAAATCTTGTTTATTTAACAAGTTCAGAAAAATCTAAAAGAATAGAAAGAAAAATAATGTACTCTATTTTAGATAAAAGGCCTAAGAGAGCAGATGTATATTGGTTTGTAAATGTAATTGTAACTGATGAACCTTATACATCTGAATATACTGTAAATACCTTTGGTACTGATTATATGGTTAAGGTGCAACTTAAACTTGGTTTTAGGGTTAACCAAAAGCTTAATGTATTTTTACGTCAAATAGTGTGTGAACTTATAAATAATGGTGATATTAAGGTTCAAAATAAAAAGTACACTACACTTCATAATAGAAATGTAGGAGATTTTAGATTTATTCTTATAAATGAATGTTTATCATCAGAAAGCAAGCTTGAATCATGGAATTCAATTATAATTAGATCTAAGCTTTTTATAAAAAAATTCACAGTTTCTCCAGCTAAATGGTTCGGCCTTGAATCTAGTGAAATTGAAGTTGAAAATGTTCCTTTAATATTAGGATCTACTGAACATACTACTCTAAAACGTGTTTATAAATAAAGGACTTTTATCAAAATAACTTTTCATAAAACTTACAAACAGTATTTTTTCATATTGTTTGTAAGTTTTGTTATTTCTTGATAAAAGCCCTCTTTTTATCCTAAAAAGATTTTAACATCTCATCTCTTCTTCTTTTATTAACATAATTTGCAAATCTCATTTTAAATCTTTCAAATTCTTTAAGTTTATAAAAGTTATTTAAATCAAAGGTAAGGAATAATGTATCAACAATTAAATATTTTAAATCCTTTAAATTATCTTTATTTTCTTCCTCAACCTGAATGTCATCAGCCTTTACTTTTAAATCTCCAATGGAATTTTGAAAGTTTTCTAGATTACTCATTACAAAATCTTCGCTGAATCCTTCAAAATTTTTATTTACTAGTTCCTCTATAAAATCTACATAATTTTTATTTACTTCTCTATATTCATCATAAATATTTACTAATTCCATTTCTTCACCTCATAGAAAATTAATTCATCTTTAATAGTTTAAACTTTCTCTATAAATTATAACTAAGCTATATATTTTTGTCTAATGAATATAATTTAGCTGAATTTTAATTTCATATATTCTTTTAAAGGTTCTAAAAAACAATATAAGACAAAATTTTTCTAAACTAAACAATGCATATGTTCTTTTGCCTCTTCTCCTTTAACTAAATAAGCTTGACCCTTTGAACAAAATATAGAAGTAGAAGTATAATCAATGTCTGCATTTCTATCATATGCCCTCTTTTTTATAATCTCTTCTTCATTGTGACATACATCATATCCATGAAACTTAAGAGAAAGTCCTCCCTTTCCCTTAGTAAATGACTGAAACTCCATACCATAATTTATAAATGTAGAAACAGGTCCATTTCCTTCTATAGTTGCTCTCTCTCCATCTATAATTTGATCCTTAAACTCCCCATGCATCTTTTGTATATCATTCATTACTCTTCCTATTAAGTTAAGATCCACATCTATTTTAAACTTATAATAGGGCTCCAAAAGTTTATTTTCTCCACTTTCTAATCCCTGTCTTAAAGCTCTCTTTGTAGCTTCTCTAAAATCCCCACCACTTGTGTGTTTGTTGTGAGCTTTTCCTGTTAATAAGGTTATTTTAAGATCCGTAATAGGCGAACCTGTTAATATTCCTTTATGCTCACATTCAAATATATGAGTCCTTATTAAATTTTGATTTCCAACTGTAAGATCATCTGCATGGCATTTATTTTCAAATACTATTCCTGAATTTCTTTCTAAAGGCTTAATTTTTAAGTGAACCTCACTATAATGTCCTAAAGGCTCAAAATGGCCATATCCTATTACTTCTTCATTTAATGTCTCTTTATATAATATCTCTGGAGTTCCAAATTCTATTTCTTCATTAAATCTATTTTTCATAACTTCTTTAAGAACTTCCAATTGAACTTTTCCCATAATATTAACGTGAATTTCTTTTAATCTTTCATCCCAAGATACACTTAAGGTACTCTCTTCACTTTCTAAGATTTTAAACCATGAAAGTACTTCCTTTGGATTTAGCCCTTCTCTATAAACCACCTTAGACTTCAAAGTAGGAACCATATCATATGAATCAATATTTTCTATACCAATTCCATCACCAGATTCTAATCCTTTAACTCCTACCACTGCAAATATATCTCCTGCCTTAACTTCATTTACAAGTTCATATTTACTTCCATTATATATTCTAATTTCATTTACTTTCTCTAAATACTCTTTTCCTTCTTTTAAATATGTCAATTCTTCCTTAGTTCTTAAAATTCCACTTAGAGCTTTTATAAAGGTTAATCTATTTCCCTTTTCATCATGTCTTACTTTAAAAACTCTTCCTTTAAAAGAATCTTCCGATTCCTCATAGTTAGTAAATGATAAGTTATGAAACCAACTTATAAAATCTTCTACGCCCTCATCTAGTAAAGCAGAACCACATAAGCAAGGAAAAATTTTAAGTTCCTTTATCATGCTTGGTATTTTATTTAATAATTCTTCTTCACTTAAAATTCCTTCTAAATATAAGTTTAGTAAGTCCTCATCTCTTTCAACTACTTCTTCTATAGTCTCATCTTCTAATTCACTTGAAAAGAAAATAATATCTTCACTAAGTTTGTGTTTCATTTCATTTATAACCTTATTTACCTCTGCTCCTTCTCTATCAATCTTATTTATGAAAATAAAAGTAGGAACCTTATACTTATTTAATAATTCCCATATTGTTTCACTATGTCCCTGAACCCCTTCTACTGCACTTATAATCAAAATAGCATAATCTAAAACACTAATAGCTCTTTCCATTTCTGGTGAAAAATCTATATGCCCTGGAGTATCTATAAGATAATATTCTTGATTTTCTATAGAAAATTTACCTACCTCAGAATATATAGTTATACCTCTGTCTTTCTCTATTTCATTATTATCTAAATAAGAATTCTTATGATCAACTCTTCCCCTATTTCTTATACTATTTGTATGATATAAAAGTTGCTCAGAAAAAGTGGTTTTTCCTCCATCAACATGAGCTAATATACCAATAGTCTTTTTCATCTTTGTCCTCCATTAAAAAAATCTAAACATTAAAAATTATATATGTTTTTATTTTATATTCTTTACTATTTTTGTTTTATATGGTATAACAAATAATATTTAATCTTTAATATTATTTATAAAAATTGTTAATATATCTTATATCATACAAATAAAACGTAAAATTAACAATATAATCAAGTCAGAGGGGGCTTTAAAAATGAACAAATCTATTGCATATATAGGTACTTACACAAATGGGGACAGTAAAGGTATCTATAGGTTATGTCTAGATACTGCTAAAGGAAATATTGAAGATTTATCCGTAGTAGCTAGATTCGGTAATCCTACTTATTTGTGCATACATAACAATAAACTATATACAGTAGGCAACCCAGTTTCACTAGATACACTAGGTGGTGTTGCTTCTTATAATATAGAAGAGGATTATTCATTGAAATTAACAGGGGCTAGTTTACTTCAAGGTAAAAAACCTTGTCATATTAATATAATCCCAGATAAAGCCTTAATAGTTTCTAGTAATTTTCATGAAAAATCAATTAATACATATTCATTAAATGAGAATTTTGATATAGATACTTCATTAAGTGCATTTTCTCATAAAGATGACTCAAAAATGCATTTTGCATCAACAACTCCAGATAACAAATTTATATGTGCTGTAAATTTAGGTATGGATAGAATAGAACTTTTTAAAATCAATTCTAATAACACCTTAAGTTACATTGAAAATCTAAGTTTTTATTGTACTAAAGGATGCGGTCCAAGACATATAGAATTTTCAAAGAATGGAAAGTTTGCATATGTTATATGTGAAAATAGTTCTGAAATAATTATATTAAAATATTTAGGTGAAGAAGGATTTAAATTAGTTCAATATCTTCATGTACTTCCTAATGGCTTTGGAGGACAAAATTTTGGTTCTGCAATAAAAATAAGTCCTTGTAATAAATTCCTATACGTTTCTAACAGAGGCTTTAATGGAATATCAGCCTTTAGATTAAATGAGGAAACTGGCTCTTTATCACTTATAAATCACTATAGTTCACATGGTGATTTCCCTAGGGATTTTGAAATAAGTCCATGTAATAAGTTCTTAGTAATTGCAAATGAAAAATCAGATAACCTAACAATATATTTAAAAAATCCAGATGGAACACTAAAACTTTTTAAAGATGATATATTTATTCCATCTCCTACATGTATAAAATTTAAATAAGAAATAATTTCATATAATAAAAAAGGAGCTTTAACTCCTTTTTTATTTGTTAAATTCTAATCTATCTATAATGGTTAAATCATGTTCTTTAGCAAAGTTTAACCCCATATCTAAATCGTGCATTTCTTCTGGATTATGAGCATCAATTCCAACTATTCTTTTAACATTGTATTCCTTAGATAACTCCCAAAACTCTTTTATTGGATATTGATATCTTTCTCCATTATTATAATAAATTTTATTTTTTCTCATTCCATTTACATTTATCTCTATAGGCATATTCATTTCTTCAGCAGCTTTTAAAATTCTCTTTGAGGCCTCTTCTGCATGCACATCCCAATTTTTATATGTCATTCCAAATAAATCTGGATGTGCTAAATATGAAAAATATCCACTCTTAATTGCTTCCACTACAAAATCAGCATAAATCATTAGGATTTCTGGCGTTAATTCTATTGTTCCAACATACACCCATTCTCCTTTATAAGGGAAAAAATGTACTCCTAAAGCTAAATAATCTGCCTTATATTTATCCTTTAATTCTTCATAAAGCCATCCGAAGTCTGGGAAATACTCGCATTCTATAGATCTTTTTATTGATATTTTATCTCCATACTTTTCTATAGCCTCTTCTATCTTTCCAAAATAATCCTCTAAATCTTCATAAGCCATTCTATGATAATTATCTATATTCTTACCTGGATGTGGTAAGTGATCAGAAATTCCAATTTCATCCATGTTAGCTTTTATAGCTTCTTTAACATAATCTTCAATAGTTCCTGTGGCATGATTACACCTATATGTATGTGTATGATAATTGCTTCTCATTAAAACTCCTCCTATGCATTTAAACATTCATTTATTATTGTATCTAATTATAAAAGTTTGACCAACATTAGATTTCCATTCTATAAATCTATTATCTCTTCTTTAGTTTAATTTACATAAAGTATTTTCAATTAACTAAGAATTCCTCACCCTAAATTTTACCTTGCCCTATTTAAGGTAAAATACTATACTGATAATTGTAAATTTAAATACTAAATTTTTATGAAAGAGGATAAAATGAAAGAACAATATTTTGAAAAATTACTAAACATAAAAACTTCTGGAGAACAAAAAATATTTAATGAATCTCTACATTACAATAGGTATGAACCTACATCTTATGATGTATTAGAAGCTATGTGTTCTCAATATGAATTTTCTAAAGAAGATTCCTTAATCGATTTTGGCTGTGGTAAAGGAAGACTTAATTTCTATTTAAATTACTTTTTAAATATTAAAGTTACAGGAATAGAAATGAATAACTTCTTTTTTAATGAATGCTTAGTAAATAAAAAATCTTATTTATCACAAAATAAAGTTAAGTAAGATAAATTAAATTTTATAAATTGTTTTGCTGAAAGGTATCCTATAGATTCAAAGGATAATAAATTTTATTTTTTTAATCCCTTTTCAGAACAAATATTTATAAAAGTTATTGGAAATATTCTTGATTCTGTATCTAATCATGAGAGACCAGTAGATATTATACTTTATTATCCCTCTGATGATTATATATACTATTTAGAAAACTATACTCCATTTTCTTTAAAGAAGGAAATAAAGATTCCTAATAAGTATAAATATGACTCAAGAGAAAAAATCCTTATATATGAACTTAGTTATTTAAATTTAATATAAAATACTAAAGAAAAGAGATGATTTATTTATGAATGAAACTATAAATTATGATTCATTGTTAATCTTATCTGTAGTAGCCTTTTTTACTCCATTTTTAGTTTCAAGGCTAAAAAGAGTAAATATCCCTTATCAAGTAGGGGAAATATTTATAGGTATATTATTGGGTAAAAGTTTTTTAAACATAATTAAACCAGATATCTGGATTTTATTTTTATCAAACTTAGGATTAGCTTATTTAATGTTTTTAAGTGGTCTTGCTATAGACTTTGATGAGCTTAAACCTAAGGAAGGAGAACTTTTAAAAGATTCTAAGTTATTTACTAGTATAAAGATGTTTATTGTATCTATAATAACAGCTATAATTTTATCCTTTACATTAAAATTTGCAGGTATTTCAGAAGGATATATATTCTTTGCACTGCTATTTACTGCCGCTGCCCCAGGATTACTTGTACCTATTTTAAAAACAAAACACATAATAAATAGTAGCTATGGTCAAACTTTACTTGTTTTTGGAATAATAACTCAATTAGTAAGTTTAATAGGTGTTACTTTTGTGGCTTCTGTTGCAGTAAATGGTATTACCTTAAAGAGTTTTACTTTCTTAATAATATTTGCAGTGGCTATAGTAGTATATTTCTTATCAAAGATTATATTTAAAGTTCATGATTTTTCTACTATTGCCTTTAAAAACCTTCACCTTAGCGTAAGAGGTGCCTTTGTTCTTGTTTTGGTACTTGTTGCTGTTGCTGAAAAAGTAGACTCTGAGATAATTCTAGGCTCATTCTTAGCTGGTATGGTATTTTCATTAATAGTTGGGAAAGCCAAAGAAGAAATTTCTCACCAATTAGATGTGGTTGGGTATGGCTTTTTAATTCCTATATTCTTTATAATGGTTGGAGTTAATGTTGATTTAAAGGCAGTTGTTGAAAATCCTCAATCAATTGCTAAAATACCTTTGTTTATACTAATTTTCTTCTTAGTAAAATTCATTCCATCACTTTTACTTAAAAAGAAATATGGAACGAGAAATTCCTTAGCAGCATCTATGTTATTAACGGCACAGCTTAGTTTAGTTATAGTTGGTTCTCAAATGGCATTGAATTTAGGATACATAACTGCCGCAGACTACTCTGCTTTCGTAGTTACCACAGTAATAACTTGTATCTTCTTCCCAATATTATTTGAAAAACTAATTGCACTTCATGGTGATACTAATGATGCTGTAGAAGAAGATGAAAAAATAATAATACGTGAAGTACTTGTTAGTAGCCAATGGTATATAGGTAAAGCCTTAAAGGATTGTAAGTTACCTACAGGATGTAGGATTTTCTCAATGGTAAGAGATGGCCATGAGTTTATGCCTAATGCTAATACAACTCTAGAAGAAAATGACTTAGTAATCCTTGCCGGAGTTAAGCATGATGTAAATGAAACCATTAATATGCTTTCAACCTGTGATTTAACTTTACCAGAAGAATAAAAAGAGAGTTTAATATAAACTCTCTTTTATTCTTTCCACTTATCTTTTGTAATTTAAAATAATTCTTTCGTAAAACTTCCTAATCAAAGAATTATTAATTGTATTATTAGCTAATAAAAATGAGCTTATACTTTCATCCTTTCTCCATGACATAATAGAATTATGATATTTATTTTCTCTTAAACTTATTAACTCCTCTAATTCTTCTAAAAGAACTAAAAAATCATTTTTTAAGCAATTAAAAATCTTGTTATTAATATCATTCTTTCCTTCATTAAGGTTTAAAAGTATTCTAAATAATTCATTTTTTATGGAATTTATTTTAGCTAATATTTTTTTATTACTCTTTATTATGTCTAAAAAATCTCTATCAAAATATTGATAAACATCAGCTCCTATCATAATAAATCTATCTATGCTATTTAATATATCTAGAAGAATGTATATATACTCTTCATTTAATATATTGGAATTATTAGAAATATTAATAAACAACCTTTTTTTAAGTTCCCTTAAAATGTATTCTATTTTCTCCCTTTGATCATTACTCCTGTAATTTATTATTTCTTTATTTATAAAATCAAAGATTTCTGATTCCCATAATTTATAATTACAATCTTTGTAATTCATTATTTCATAGGAATTTACATTGTTTGCTATACCATTATTATTTAAACTTCCTGAAGATACATAACAAATTTTATCAGTTAAGATAAAATTAGAATCATTTACTGAATTTAATATAATTGCTATATTATTTTCAGGGAAATTTTTCATAAATTTAATTTCATTAATTATCTCTCTTTGATTTCTAAACCTATAGTTAAAGGGAAGTATTAAAATCTTAGGACAATTAGCATTGTTTAAAGCTTTCAAAATTCTTTCTGTAAAAGGAATTTCACTACACCCTAAAATAATATATTCTGGATTACAATTTATTATATTAACTATACTTTTCTCTAAATTTTCATCTAAACTTTTTATTCCTAAAGCAGCAACTGTATGATTATTTATTTTATTAACTCTGCTTTGCATAAATACTTATCAACCTATTTAAAGGTGATAATTACCTCCTTTCATAAATATAAAACTAGTATAAAATATTCATATTAATATCTTCATGTTTTAAAGTTAAATTCTATAAATAATTATAAAAATATACACTTATTTATAAATTCTCTTACTATTTATTTTAGTCAAATCTTGTATTTTTGTGAATTTAAACACATTATTTATTAGTTTTTAAAATTACACAAATTATATATCTATTGATTTAAAGTGATTATTTTTACCCACTTAATTTCATTTATACTCCCTATTATTTAATTGAAAAATAAAAAGGCATACTATAAAAGTACACCTTTTTGTCTTATAAATTCTTTTTCTTTGCTATACCTGTCAGCATAAGAGCTATTGCTCCATCACCAGTTACATTACATGCTGTTCCAAAACTATCTTGAAGAGCAAATATTGTTAACATAAGAGCTGTACCAGCCTCATCAAAGGCTAATACACTAATTATTAAACCTAATGATGCCATTACTGTCCCCCCTGGGACTCCTGGTGCTCCGATTGCAAACACCCCTAATAATACTATAAACAATATCATAGTTGGTAAACTAGGAATCTTACCATATAAAATTTGAGATACTGTCATTACAAAAAATACCTCTGTAAGAACTGAACCACATAAATGTATGTTTGAACATAATGGTATTGCAAAATCCACTATATCTTCTCTTAAAGCCTTTGATTTCTTTGCAGACTCTAAAGCTACTGGTAATGTTGCAGCACTTGACATTGTGCCAACTGCAGTAAGATATGCTGGTCCATAGTATTTTATAACTTCCCATGGATTTTCTTTTGATATTGCTCCACCTATTAAATATAAAATTGTTAACCATATAAAATGACCAAATAATACAATTAATATAACTTTAAAGAATACAGGAAGTTGATTACTTAATCCTCCTTCATATGCTAAAGCTGCAAAGTTAGTTGCTATGAAAAATGGTAATATTGGTATTATTATTTTATTTACAATACTAAGTACTATAGCTTGAAATTGATCTAAAAGCTTTTCTACTAAATCAGCCTTTGTCCATCCAACAGCTAATCCTAAAAGTAATGCTAAAGCTAATGCACTCATTACACTCATAACTGGTGGTATATCTAATTTAAATATAAGTTCTGGTAACTCCTTTAATGATGCTATATTAGATACTATAGATAATTTAGGTATTAATGCATATCCTGCAATCATTGAAAGAATAGCAGCAAAAACTGAAGATAAATAAGCTATTAAAACAGCATATCCTAATAATTTGCTTGCATTATCTTTTAACTTAGCAATAGATGGCGCTATAAACCCTAAAATAATAAGTGGAACAGAGAAAAATATAATTTGTCCCAATACATACTTAATTGTCACAATTGTTGACATAAGCCCCTCTGAAGAGTATGTGCCTATTATTATTCCTAATATAACACCTAAAACAAGTTTAAAAATAAGATTATTAAATAATTTCTTCACAATTTACCCCCCTTTACTTTATATTTTCTATGTAAAGAATTATTTATAAACATAATAAAAAAAAACTTCTACCCCCTATACAGAGGCAGAAGTAAAATTCCACGGTTCCACTCTGATTTTAAGTAGTAAGCTAAGTTAAACTACAAAATCTCTTTAGGTACAAATATACCACTCTGCTATAACGGGCATACCCGCATTCCCCTACTATAATCTAAAATTATTTCTGGAAACAAGCTCATAGATGCACTCATGAAAAAATTCTTTAAAGTCTTTTACAGCCTAGAAGACTCTCTCTGAATAAAGAAATTAATTCTACTTTTCTAATCACAGCTTTTCATATTATAAAAGTTAATTCTTAGTATTCTTATGTGAATTACCTATATTATATTTTAAACTCTGCACTTAGTCAACATAAATTTTAAAAAATGTAAACAAAAAAAGTAATATATTAATAAATATTACCTTTTTAAATTCTAAATATTTTGTTGTATTTTAAATATAATCTATTAGTAATACTACTTTAACCTTCTACTATTTTTCATTATTCTAAATAATGCTAAATAAAGTTTTATATTTAATCATTTGTTCATTTTATATACATTTATTTAATATTTATGGTATACTCTTTTTATTATATGTTAATGAAAAACATTAATTCTAACTTTTATGAAAATTAGGAGTATTTATGAAAAATAAAAAAAAGAAATATTTATTAATTTTATTAATTTTTTTAATAGTTATTAATTTATTTATATTTTCTTTTTATAAATTTAAATCAAATAAAAAAAATAAAAAATATATAGAGAAAACTAATTCAATTTTATATGAATTTAAATTATATATGAAAAAAAGAGATTTTAAAAATTGTGAAAATAAACTTTACTCAATTGTAAATAATAAAGATATGTTTTATAGTTTACCTGATAATTTAAAGTTCGAGATTTATAATTATTTAGCTATAATAAATCTTCAACAAGAAAAATTTTTAAATGCTTTATCTTATTATGAAGAAGCCTTTAAATATGCTGATAAAGAGTCAAAGATAATTATTAAGCTAAACATGACATCTGCTTATAGATATATGGGGGCCTATGTTACTGCTACTAATATTTTAAATAAAATGATAGAGTCATCATTAACTTTTAAAAATGAAAATTCTTATCTTAAAGAATATACTCTATTAAATTTAGCTGAAACTTATTTTGCTGTAAATGATATAACTGACTTTAATTCTACAATAGAAACTATATCTAAATATTATTGTGGGCCTGAAAATGAGTTAGCAGACCTAAAAATAATTTTAGATTCCTATTTAATAATAAAAGCAATATCAGAGAATAACCTTGATTTAGTACCAAAATACATTTCTGAAATAGATGAATTAGAAAGTAAAAATAAAGATCTCATATATTCAGAATTAGAAATGATTAAACTTCGTTCATATGGTATGTATTATGAAAGCATAGGAAATTTCAATTTAGCATTAGATTATTTTTCCAAATTAGAAAAATCAGCTGATAATGAAGGTGCTTCTTATGTTTCGCTTTTTTCTATAAGCAAAAGAATTTCTATCTATAAAAAATTAAATGATACTTATAAAATAAATTATTTAATAAATAAATATTATGAAAAACAAACTTCAATAAATGACATAAATAATAATGAATTTAAATACTATATAGATAATAAAATTATAAACAATCATGAGTTACCATTTTTAAAAGAAACAATTATTATTTTAACAATTCTATTTTTAATCTCTATTTTATTAGTGCTTTTTTACTTAAAGAAAGCTCGGGATTCAAAATTAGATTCTTTAAAAGATGGACTTTGCAATATTTACAATAGGCGTTTTTTAGACTCTTATATAAATAATTTAAAAGAAAAGGATCTACCTATTTCTTTTTTAATGATAGATGTAGATTATTTTAAACTTTATAATGATAACTATGGTCATCAAGCAGGTGATTTTGTGCTAAAAAGCATATCTTCTGTATTAAAAAGAAATTCTCGTAAGGAAGATATAGTTTCACGTTATGGAGGAGAAGAATTTTGTGTTTTACTAAAAGGAGCTTCTAAATATTCTTCTATTAATTACGCTAAAAGAATCAAAGAAAATTTAGATAATTTAAATATAAAGCATAAATACTCAAAAATTTCTAACAATATAACCTTTAGTATAGGAATATATACTACATATACTAAAAACGATCTAAAAAATGCTATTAAACTTTCTGATAAAGCACTATATATATCTAAAACAAGAGGAAGAAATACATATACTTATCTAGAAGATAACTCTTCTGATTCTTCTAATTAACTTAATATAAGGAATGGCGTGTATCAAAATAACTTATTTAAAACTTACAAAAATATTTCGAGAATTACTAGATTTTAAGTGAAAGTCCAAGTTTTGAATTTGGAGTCTTGAACTTATGCAATCGAACTTTGTGAGATTGTATTCCTAAGGAATTAACAGTCTCACCTTTTTAACGTGATATTTTCTACGTAATAATTTAAATTCTAAAGCTGATCTAGATATTTTTTCATGCTGTTTGTAAGTTTTATTAATAAGTTATTTTGATACAATCCTTTAATTGTATTATAATTATTATCCTTCAAAAACAGGTACATCAAATGTGAAATTATTTTCTAAATATAAATCTTGATAACTCCTCATAATATCAGCAATACTTGATGCATACCATGGTGTTGTAGCATATTGATGCCATATATTTGATACATTTTGATTATATCTCATCTTATAAAGAGTATTTTGACTATATCTTGAACTATGAACATAATTTAATGAAACAAATTCTGCAGCACCCTTTATAGCATTTTCAATACTTGTCCAACCTCTATTATAAGCATATGTTGTTCCTAATATTAAAGCTCTATTTGGGAAAACTGATGAATTATCCTTAGCCCCTATTCCAAATAAATTATAAACTGTTACTGGCTTAGATAATTTAATCATATGATATCCTACTAATTGACCAGTACCATTATATATAGGTCTACTTTCATCTGCAATTTCAGTAATTGTTACGCCCTTTGCAAGTTTGCTTGTTCCATTACCAGTTTCATGCAAGCACTGAGAAACTAAGTAAATAGGATCTATATTGAAGGCTTTAGCAGCATTTATAAAAGCTTGTCCTTGTCCTGTTAAAACACCTTTGTTACTTAATCTACTAATTAATCCACTTACATTAACTGATCTAAATTTATCTATTCTTAAAAACTGTAGCTTATTAGTAGCTTTAGCTGGATTTATATGTTTTTCTAATTCTGAATGCGAATAATTTGAAGGGTTATTTCTTTGTTGTAATTTTATATATTCGTTAAGTGATACTCCATAATTTGTTTTTGAAGCATTTCCTATATCTAATCCTGGATTAACATTTGAGTTACTATTAAAAATATTTATATAATTTTTAGATACATAAGCTTCTTGTCCTTTATAAGTTATCTTATAGAAACCATTTTCTTCTCCTATTATTTCAACACTTTCTCCACTATTTAAAATTCCAATAATTTTAGATGAAGTATTAGCTTCTTTTCTTACATTTAATCCTTTAGATGCAGTTACAACGCCAGTTTTCTTACTATTTTCAGGAATACTTGGTTTTTCTGGAGTTTGTGTACCTTGGTTACTATTATTACTTTCTGTAACATCTTTAACATATTCCTTAGCTACATATCCATGTGAACCCTTATATTCTATTTTATAGAATGCTCCTTCTTCTCCTACTATTGTTACCTTTGTGTTTCCGCTTAAGCCTCCTATAATTTTACTACTTGTACTTGCTCTACTTCTTACGTTTAGAGAACTACTTACATTCACTATTCCTGTCTTATTAAGAGATCTAATAGCTAAAACCATAGCTTCTGCTTTAGTAGTAGATTTAGCTTCTTTTTTATATTCATCAACTTTTTCTTTTTTAACTTCTTCTTGTTTTACAACTTGAACCTTTTCACCGCCTCCATCTTTTGATATGTATTTAGAATAAACATAGCCATATGAATTATTAAACTCTATTTTATAAAATCCATTACTTTCATTTATTATGTTAACTTTTTCCCCACCTTTTAAGCTACCAATAATTCTACTATTTGTAGTAGAAGCTTGTCTAACATTTAAAGCTGTATTTATATTAACCTTACCTATTCCTTCAATTGGGTCTTTTTTCACTTCTGTCTTAACTTCATTATTTTTATATAAAATTAAATTAACATATTTACTAGATACATATGCTCTTCTACCATTAAAATCAATTTTATACCAACCATCAATTGATTTATCTAATACATTTACCTTATTATTTTTATATAAAGTTCCAATCACTTGCCCGTTTTCATTTGGGCTAGTTCTAACATTTAATTGATTAGCAGAAATTAAAGCAACATTATCTTGATTTAAATTATATCCTAGTATTCTTATATCCTTAGCTTCTACATACCCTACAAAATCTTTATAACCAACTTTATACCAGTTATCAGATACCTTGTCTATTATGTTAACTCTCGCGCCACTAGGTATTGAAGTTATTATTTCATGAGAAGAATCTGCACCTTTTCTTAATCCTAAATCTTCTGATGAAATAATTTCTCCAAACGAATTTCCTTTAGAAGTATTAATGTTTTTAACCTCATTCACTGGTTTCGCATGTACTTTAGTATTAGTTGTACAAACTATTGCTCCAGCTCCAATTACAGCACCTACTATAAAACAGCTTAATCTATTTCTATTCATTTTACCCTCCTTTTATAAAAAATTAGTATTTTATATAAAATCATAAAAAATTCATTGTAAATCAATGTTAATTCTAAGGAAAATAATTAATTTCTTATAATTATTAATTATTACTCATAATCTTTCCAATAATATTATACTTCCTAAATCAAAATTAGCAAATAATTATAAAATAAATCTTTTTAAAATTCCACCCTTTTTGTTTACTAAATTATAATTTTTCTATATTTTATTATACTAAACATTTTCAACAAAAGTAATATTTGTAATAAAAAATACACGTTATGTAAACTTAATATTTACATAACGTGTACTCATTTATCAAAACTTTATAATAGACTTATATCTTCGCTAAGCGTTGATATATCTATTATTTGTTCATTCCTTCTTCTACAGCAACAGCAACTGCAACAGTAGCTCCTACCATTGGATTGTTACCCATACCGATAAGACCCATCATTTCAACGTGAGCTGGAACTGATGATGATCCTGCGAATTGTGCATCTGAGTGCATTCTTCCCATAGTATCAGTCATACCGTATGAAGCTGGACCAGCAGCCATGTTATCTGGGTGAAGAGTTCTTCCTGTACCACCACCTGATGCTACTGAGAAGTATTTCTTACCTTGTTCAACACATTCTTTTTTGTATGTTCCAGCAACTGGGTGTTGGAATCTTGTTGGGTTAGTTGAGTTACCAGTGATTGATACGTCAACTCCCTCATGATGCATTATAGCAACACCTTCTCTAACGTCGTCTGAACCATAGCATTTAACTTTAGCTCTTGGACCGTTTGAGTATGGAGTTTCTTTAACGATGTTTAATTTACCAGTTACATAGTCAAATTTAGTTTCAACATATGTAAATCCGTTGATTCTTGAAATTATGAATGCAGCATCTTTTCCAAGACCGTTTAATATAACTCTTAAAGGCTCTTTTCTAACTTTGTTAGCTTTTTCAGCTATTTTGATAGCACCTTCAGCAGCAGCGAATGATTCGTGTCCTGCTAAGAATGCGAAACATTTAGTTTCATCTCTTAAAAGCATAGCTCCTAAGTTTCCGTGTCCTAATCCAACTTTTCTGTCATCAGCAACAGATCCTGGAATACAGAAAGCTTGTAATCCTTCTCCGATAGCTTCAGCAGCATCAGCAGCAGTTTTACATCCTTTCTTGATTGCTATAGCAGCACCTAAAGTGTAAGCCCATCCAGCATTTTCGAATGCTATTGGTTGAGTTTCTTTAACGATTGTATAAGGATCGATTCCTAAATTTTCGCAAACTACTTTAGCATCTTCTATTGTTTCCATTCCGTACTTTTCTAATACAGGTTGTATTTGGTTAATTCTTCTTTCATAACTTTCAAATAATGCCATTTTATTATCCTCCTTCAATAATGAATATATAGATTATTCGTGTCTTGGATCTATAGTTCTAACAGCTTCGTCAAATCTTCCATATTGACCAGTAGCTTTTTCCATAGCTTCGTTAGCATTCATTCCTTTAGCTACCATTTCCATCATTCTACCTAAGTGAACGAATCTGTATCCTATGATTTGATCATCTGCATCTAAAGCTACTTTTGTTACATATCCTTCAGCCATTTCAAGGTATCTTGGTCCTTTAGCTAAAGTTCCGTACATAGTACCTACTTGTGATCTTAATCCTTTTCCTAAGTCCTCAAGACCTGCTCCTATTGGTAGTCCACCTTCTGAGAAAGCAGTTTGGCTTCTACCATAAACTATTTGAAGGAATAATTCTCTCATTGCAGTATTTATAGCATCACAAACTAAGTCTGTGTTTAAAGCCTCTAATATAGTTTTTCCTGGTAATATTTCTGAAGCCATAGCAGCTGAGTGAGTCATACCTGAACATCCTATAGTTTCTATTAAAGCTTCTTCTATGATACCATCTTTAACGTTTAAAGTTAATTTACATGCTCCTTGTTGTGGTGCACACCAGCCAACTCCATGAGTTAAACCTGAAACATCTTTTATTTCTCTTGATTGAACCCATCTACCTTCTACAGGGATTGGTGCTGGACCGTGGTTTGGACCTTTAGCAATTACACACATTTCTTGAACTTCGCTTGAATACATCATATTCATTTCTCCTCCCTAAAAAATAACTTATAGTAAAAATTTACTATATCTATTCCTCTTAACAACTTGGGACTTTTTTTGTCCCTATGGGATATTAAATTACCCTCACGTCTATTTTAACAAAACAATGGCGATGTAACAATATATTTCTAAAAATTTTTCTAAAAAAACTCAATATTTTTTTATTTTATTACAATATTTGAGAATAATTCTCATATCTTTTCCCAAATTATTGAAAACAAATTATATTTTTACCTATTAATACTTTTCAATGAATATTTTAAAATCCAATAATTTTTAAATTCATAAAATGTGCTTTATATCACACTTTACTAATTTAAAATTTATCTCTTTATAAAAATATTTCTTTCTGCAAAAAACATCCCATTAAATATATTTTTTTCAGTCTTTTATACTATTTCTATTTAATAAGATAAATCTCATATTATATTCTATGTAATTTAATAAAGTGCACCTCATTTTGAGATGCACCTTATATTATTATTTGTATTACTATCTTACAGTTCTTAAAGTTAGGCTTTCTTTACTTGAAACTTCCCCATTTGAATATTTAACTGCAATCTTAAAGTTATATATTGTGTGTCTATTTAACTTTTTAAATGTATAAGAAGTTTCATCCTTGCCTATTTCAGCTACTTTTTTACCATCCTTATAAAGAATATATCCTTCTAAGCCTTCTGTTGTTTCTGGCTCCGTCCAAGTTACAGTTACATTCTTTTTATTTATTTCTGATGCTTTAAAATCTCTTACTGGATTTACAACAATTTCTGGACTAGTTCCTTCTATTATATTAACTGTTTTTTCAGTTCCTGTAATCTCATGAACTAATCCTTCTCCATCTCCAACTGATGAATTGGTTACGCTTAAATTACTTCCTTCTGTTTTAGCTTCTGCTCTTAGGACCACCTTAGCTAAAACTTCTTTAGCTGGCAATGGTTCTCCAGTTAAAGAACTTACAAGCACTCTAACCTTTCCGTCTTCTATTTTCTTAGCATTTACAAACACTCCATCATCAGAAATTGCTTCTACATATTCAAAGGCATTTTCATCATAATTTAGTGTAAAATCATAAGCAAAAGCTTCTGCATTTACTAATTCGTCTATACCCACTCCAACTTCTAAGTTTTTTCCAACTTGAACTTCCTCTAAAGCTTCAAGAGATACACTTCCTTTTACCTCAGCATTTTCTTTTAACTTTCCATGAACATTAACCTCTGCAGCAGTAGCAAATTTTCCTCTACCATTTGCTTGATCTGAAACGCTATCTGTAACATCTAATCTTACATATTTAGCATCAACACTATCAAATTCTATAAATTTAATAGCTGCATTATCTTCTAAAGTTCCAGTTTTAACTTCTGTAAAGTTTTCTCCATCTAAACTAACAGATACTCTATACCCTGTTATTCTTCCATTTTTACTATCTTGTCTTGGAGCATATTTAACTTTATTTATTTCATATACATTATCTAATTCTAAAGTTAAATGATGAGGGCCTTCATGGGCAGGTGATGACCATTTACTATGCCAGAAAGTATTCATATCGCCATCTGAAGCAAAGGAAGCTGGTGCATTTTCTCCTGAAGTCTCTTCTGATGAAGCTGTTACCTTTACTGTTCTTGGATTTATTAATGTTAAATCAAAACTTAAAGCTTCTTGTATAAATGATTGGGCAACCTTTTCAGATATAACTGCAAAGCTACTTAAGGCAGTATTTAATTTATTTTGCGCAATTTCTTTAGCACTTTCATAAGCCTCTGTATCTTCATTTAATTGAGCTACAATCATATCTAATGAAGCCTTATCCCCTTGAGCTAAAGTAATAAGCTCATCAAGTTGTCCTGAGCATTCTTCTAAAGCAACTTCTGGTAAATTCGCCTTTAAATTATTGCAAGCTTCTTCCATTCTTGCAAACTCTCCATATAACTCTTCTATAAGAGCACTTGCATCTTCTTTAGAAGATAACTTATTCCATAACTCATCCATTTTTGCTCTAAGCTCTGGAGCATCTTCTCTTCCTGATTTAGCCCAAGTTTTATTGTCCATTCTTGTTGAATGGTTTGCAAATACCTTCATATCTTCTGCTAAATCACCATAAAGCATATCAATTGCTCTATTCCAAGCCTTATCATAATCATAGTTATCCATATTCCAGCTATAGTCAGCAGCTGTGTGTATTGATATTTTTGAAAGCTCAGCATGCTCCATTGGGTTTACAGTAAAGAAATCTACATATTGATTTAATCCCTTATCTAATCCATGCATTGGTCCTAAGGCAAGCTTACCTTTAAAATAATCTGTTACTGGATAATTCCACCATACCGCCATATTTCTATTATATATTCCACTTATAAGTTGTGCATCACTTAAAGGGATTTCATTTGTAACAACTCCAGGGCCAGTCCACATAACTTCTATACTAGGATCAACAGTTTCTGCAAAAATTCTAGTATAGGCTCTAGGTTGTCCATTACTTACCATAGCTCCAGTATCATACTCTGTTGGAACTGTTATTAATGGTTTTACATCTCCCTTAGCCTTTACAAATTCTTCATTAAATCTATTTAAAACTTGAGCATGTTTAGCTGCACTCTTATCTTGAATATCATCCCAATATATTGCAAAACTTCTTACACCCATGTTATATAAAGATTCTGCCTTTGTTATTAAATGCTTAAAATCTTCTTCTCCTGCTTCTCCATCAAATCTTATATCTATTCCTGGAGAAATACCAAAAACAAAATCAACCTTATTTTCAGCAGAAGCATTTATAAGTTCTTGCATTCTTTGCATTTTACTTTCTGGATATGGATTTCTTCATTTTTCTCTGTGATATGGATCATCTTTAGGAGCATAAATATATGTGTTTAATTTATTTTTTCCATAAAATTTAATTTGATCTAATCTATCTTGATGTGTCCAAGTAGTTCCATAAAAGCCTTCTATAATCCCTCTAGCACTAACTGTTGGATAATCAGTTATATTTACTTCTGGTATATTAGAGTCCTTAACTAATTGCTTAAATGTTTGAACTCCATAGAAAGTTCCATCTCCATCTTTACCTTCAATAGCTATTTTCCCATCATTTGAAACTAAAGCATATCCCTCTTCTTTTAAATTTTCTGCTGTAGTTCCATTTAAAGCTTCATCTAACTCAGGAATATCATCATCAACCTCACCTATTATAAGGGTAGTTGAATTTGGATCATTTTCACTATTTATTTCTATGTTGTTTGCAGTTAAGAATTCTCTTAAAGCATTTACTGCATTCTCATCTGCCTCTTCTTCACCAACTAAATTTATAGAAGAAGTTATCTTAAATCCACCTCCTACAACCTCTAAATTTTCTGGTGTTGGATTTAAATTTGGAATTAAAACCTGGTTTTCTTCCCCAGTTTTAGGTCCTACAGCTCTTACAGTAGTAGTTATTACACCATTTGCAATAAACATACAAGCAAAAGCTGAAGTTAAAAGTCTCTTAAGCATTTTTCTTTTCATAGTTTCCTCCAATTTCAAAATATTTACATTATAATTATAATATCGTTTACAACTATTGTAAATAGTTAAAAAATTTGGAATAAAATTCTTACTCCAATTAATTTTTATCATAATTTATTAAACTTTCTTATTATAAATATAAAATTAAGATTCTTGACCAAGGTAATTCAGTTACTCCACTAAAAGTTCCACCCTCTGAGCCACTTAATTGCTCCCTATATGTCCATGAGCCATTCCAAAGGCCTACTTCTTTAATCCCTTCATTTAAAGTTGTTTGATAATATACTTTTTCCTCATAATTAAGAACATTATTCTCTAAAGATGCAAATAATCTTCCATTATCTAAAAATGCCATGGTCTGATGAACTGGATTTTTATCAACTTCTTTTTCTCTTAAATCATAAAAGTAATCATTAGAACTTAATATACCATGAACTCTTGCTGTAGTAATGTCTAGTTTTTCTTCCTCTTCATTTATGCTTATAAGATTATGATTTGGAATTTGTATTTTATAAATCTTAAATTCTCCATTTTCATTTATTTCTTCAAACTGAAGTTTAACAGCATTTTCAATTATTTTAAAAGATATTGACATCTCTACATTTATTTTTCTAAAATTTAATCTATATAAATAGTACTCTCCTTCAATATGATCATAAATTTTTTCTGAGGTTACTTTAGGTTTAAATCTACTTCCATTTATTAAAAATTCATCCCTTGATTTTCTTGCTCCCTTAAAAATCTTCTCTCCTATTTTATATTGAACTATATTAGGAAATTCTCTATCAACAACTATTTCTAATCCATTGCTTTTTAATATTTCAGTTCTTAATATTTCTCTAAATTCTATATTTTCTTCTAGAATAAACTTAGTGTTTATAATATCCTTATTGCTAAACTCTAATCCCCTTTTTAGTTTTTCCTTTAAGTCTATAACTTCTCCATCAATATTTTTCTTAGTTGACTCTTTACTAATATAATTTTTTCCTCCCTTTGATGATTCTAGAGTTAATCCATAAATTGAAGTTAATAAATAAGATTTATATTTTGAAAGATTTTTTCTCATAAATTTATATTTCGTCATAATTTCCCCCTATCTTTCACTCCTTAAGTTCTTTTTTATAAAAACTTAACAGTTTTTCTCCCTGAGTATGATTTTAAATTTACCCTACACATAATATGTATACTACAATAATTTTACAAATATTACCATATGATATTTAAAAAAGCGTGTATTAAAGTAAATTTTATTTAAAAACCACTTTAATACACGCTCTTTCTATGATTTATTACATATTATATGATATTTTTTCATTATCTATTATTATAATATTCTTCACACTTTTTCCAGTTTATTATATCGAAGAAATAGTCTATATACTCTGGACGTTTATTTTGATATTTTAAGTAATACGCATGTTCCCAAACATCCATTGTTAGTATAGGAATTAACCCTAAAGAAATAGGAGATGATTGATCCTTAGTTGACATGATTTCTAACTTTCCATCTTTATCACTAACTAACCATGCCCAACCTGAACCAAAGGTAGAGATTCCACATTGCTTAAACTTTTCTTTAAATTCTTCAAAAGAACCAAAATCTCTGTCTATAGCATCTGCTATTTCAGCAACTGGTCTATTGCACCCTTTTCCCAAAATACTCCAGTAGAATTCATGGTTATAAACTCCACCACCTTGATTTACTAAGTCAGCCATAATATCCTCTGGCATATCATCTAAATTGCTTAAGATATCATATAAACTCTTTCCATAAAGCTCGGGATGTTTTTCTAAAGCTTTATTTAACTTATCTACGTAAGCTTGTTGGTGCTTGTCATGGTGAATTTTTACTGTTTCCTCATCTATTGATGGCTCTAGGGCATCATAAGGATAGTCTAAAGGCTTTAATTTAAAACCTTCCCCTTTAGTTGAAGATGATCCACAGTAAGCTGGACACATTAATGGGCTTTTTTTGTGTTTTAAAAAACTATTTTTCATTTTTTTACCTCCTTATATTTTAAGAATAGTTAAGCTATTTTTTCATAACAACTTAACAGATTCTTTGAAATAATTTATTATTATTCTTACCAATACATATTTTTATATTTATTTTTTTAATTTAAAACTTTGTAAAATCAAAGTTTTAAATATATAATAGCTAATAAAAAATATACCTAAAACAATTATTAAGGTAATAATTAAATTTAACCCATCCTTACTTTGAATTATGTATAAACTGTTTATTGTTCCATTAATAACATTACTATTCATTATAAATAAAGTTAACACAATACTTATCCACTTTATGTCTTCAAAATCTAATTTTTCTAAAAAAAGTGCATAAACAATATTAACTATGGCTATTATACTTATTGTTGTTATTAATGTACTCTTTAAAACCCCTTCTTTAAATTGAAATATTTCATTTTTAGTTATTATCCAAAATACCTCATTTATTATAAATCCTACAATTAAACTATCAACTAAAAAGGATATATTATTTATATACTTTTTATATATTAATTTTTTGCTTTCAACAAAATTACCTAAACTCTCTTTATAGTCTAGCATAATCATACAAAAAGATAATATACCAACTATATATTTGAAGAAACTCCATTTTAATATGCTAGACATAAATAGTGAAAGAACCACTGAAAGAATCAATAGCTTATGTTCTATAAAATGTTTTTTAAAAGAAAAAAATACCTTAAGCATATTAAGTCCTCCTTGATGTAACTTATTTCCTTTGTATCTATTCTAACACTTTTATATGAATAATGACATATAATATTTTCCTCTTCAAAATTAAAATAATATTTTTAGGTAAGCTTATTTTAATTAAAGGCAACTTTTAATAAAGGAAGTAATTATTAGAAATTTAGTATTTTTTAATTAATAAAAGTCCTCTATACATGGAAAATAAGCGTTTTTTCAATTTTGACAATAAAATTTTGTCGTTTTATAATTGTATAGTTAATGTTTAACAAAAATTTCATTAAAATTTAATAAAGGAGATGATTAAGTGAATAATGCTAATGAAAACTCTAAGAATACGGAAAATTTAGTTTATAAAAACAGATGGTTTATATTAGCAGTATTAGTAATGCAACCATTCATGGCATGTTTAGATAGTAGCATAGTTAATGTAGCACTTCCAATTCTTCAAAAAGAACTTGGTGCAACTATGGCTGGGACTGAATGGATTGTAAGTTCATATTTAATAATAATTTCTGCATCAATTTTAATCTTTGGTAGATTAGGAGATATGAATTCAAAAAGTTCAGTATTTATAAGAGGGATTTTAATATTTGTTCTTGGATCTTTCCTTTGCGGAATATCCCCATCGCTTCCTATTTTAGTATTATCTAGAGTTGTGCAAGCTATTGGTGCCGCTATGTTAATGTCAACTAATCAAGGTATTATAACAGATGTTTTCCCTCCTAAGGAAAGAGGAAAAGCTTTAGGTATCTCTGGTTCCTTTGTTGCCTTAGGTTCTATATTAGGTCCAGCATTAGGTGGATTCATAGTTACATATTTCACTTGGCACTATATTTTCTTAATAAATGTACCTATAGGTATAATTTGCTACATATTCGCTAAAAAATATCTACCAATAAGAATTCCTAAGGAATCTGAGTCAATGGATAAAGCTGGAGCAACAATGTTTTTCATTGCTACAATTCTTATATTTACATCAATATTAATTAGCCAACATTTAGGCTTTACTAGCATATATGTAATCCTAGGATTACTAATTGGAATTATTGTTCTTGCTTTCTTCTTAATCTATGAAAATAAGATAAAAAATCCTATGCTTCATTTAAGTTTATTTAAAAAACCAATATTTTCAGTAAGTTTAATATGTGCATTTATTTCCTTTACTGCAATAAATACAATTAATGTTATTCAACCCTTTTACTTAAATGATATTTTAGGTTATAGTCCTGGAAAAATTTCAGTTATAATGACAGCTTATCCAATTGTATTATTTGTTATTGCACCACTTAGTGGGACATTATCAGATAAAATAGGAAGTAAAATACTTACTTTAATAGGATTATTCTTAACAGGAGTTTCAATGATTTTATTATCATCATTAAATAGTAACTCAAGTGAAACATCTATATTCCTTATGTTATCCTTATTAGGTTTTTCAAATGGACTATTCCAATCTCCAAATACAAACCTTATAATGTCCTCTGTTCCTAAGGATAAGCTTGGAATAGCGGGTGGTACTAATGCCTTAATAAGAAATTTAGGTCTTGCCTTTGGAGTATCAGCTTCAACCTCTATTTTATATGCAAAAATGAGTAAATTAGCTGGTTTTAGAGTTTTAGGATCTGTTCCCAATAGACCTGATATATTTATTTCTGGAATGAGATTTGTATATATTTTAGTTGCTATTTCATGTTTTATATGCCTTATAATTTCTGTAATTGAATATATTCAATCTAAAAAAAATAAAAAATAAAAAAATAAAAGGTGCTGTATCAAAGATTTTATTAAAATCTTATTTGATACAGCACCTTTTTAATTATTAGTTTCTTGTATGCTCATTATTCCTTGAGGATTGTTACCAACCTCTAATCTTGCTAAATTGTCAGAATTGCTAAAATAAATATTTCCTCCCGCAAATACTAAAAGTGCTAAAATTATCACTAATAAAATATTTTTGCTTCTAAAATTCTTCTTCATTAATTTCATCCTCTTAATTAAAATAATAATCTAAGTTAAATATGGTAAAAATAAAGTTCCTAAACCTAAGAAGAAGAAAAATCCACATACATCAGTTACTGTTGTAACAAAAACAGCAGAAGCTAAAGCTGGATCTACTTTTAATTTCTTTAAAACAACTGGTACTAAATATCCTGCAAAAGTAGCAGCAGTCATATTTAATATCATAGCTAATCCTATTACTATTCCAATTGCAGGTTTTTGTGACCATAAAACAGCAACTATTGCAGTTACTAATCCAGTGGCAGCCCCTGTTAAAATACCAACTCCAATTTCCTTAAAGAAAATTCTCTTTGCATTTTTAAAAGTTAATTCTCCTAAGGCTATACCTCTTACTATAATTGTTAAGGTTTGAGTTCCTCCATTTCCACCCATACCTGCAACAATAGGCATAAATGTAGCTAAAATTACAACCCTACTAATAGTTCCTTCAAAAAGTCCAACAGTGGCAGAAGCTAAGAACGCAGTTATTAGGTTAACAAATAACCATGGCAATCTACTTTTTACAGATTCCTTTACTGTGCTATCAACTTTTTCTTCTCCATCTACACCACCTAGACGGTGTATATCTTCTGTTGTTTCTTCTTTTATAATTTCAATAACATCATCAATTGTTATTATACCTAAAAGCATATCCTTATAATCAACAACTGGTATTGTTAAAAGTCCATATTTATCAAATATATTTGCAACCTCTTCTTGGTCCATATCAAAAGGAACATTTATGACATTTTTATTCACAATCTCTGAAATTTTCTTATCAAACTTACTTATTACAAGTTCTCTTAAAGAAACTACCCCTTGTAATATACCTAAGTCATCTACAACATATATGTAATAAGTTGATTCAGCCTTTGGAGCTTCTAACTGAAGGTACTCTAAGGTTTCTTTTACACTCATGGTATCCTTTATAGATATAAACTCTGTAGCCATAACACCACCAGCTGTATCTGGTGCATATGTTAATAATTTTCTTAAATCCTTAGCATCTTGAACCGGCATACTTGAGAGTAATTTGCTAGTTTCTTCACGATTTAAGCTTGCCATAAGGTCTGTAAGTTCATCTGAAGCTATTAAATTTAAAACCTTCTTCTTGTTTTCTTCAGATAAACTTTTTAATATATTTACCTTATCATCATCCTTCGCAAAATCTATAATATCTGCAATCATATTTTCTGGAAGTTTTTTTATAAGATTAATATTCTCCTCATTCTCTTCTAAAAGATCAACTATATCAGCTGGATGTATATCATCTAGAGAATCAAATTTATTACTTGGATATTTATCTAAAATATCCTTTAACTTTTCTTTTGTTATTCTTTTATTCATATCATTTCCTCTTTTCCTTAAATAAGAGGAATACAAACCCTCTATAGGATAATTTGCTCCTTAAAGGTATATAAATGTACAATCCCTCTTATTTTTAATTTTAACCTTGAGTTCCTTCTAAGGGGAACGCTTTCCATTCATACCACCTCCAAAATGAAATAAAAGTTTCAAAATATTATTTCTATATATTATATTAAGTATATTTAAACAATTTGTAAATAAAAATTTTATTATTTTTTTACATTTTGTAATATTTTACAAAAACAGCTCATCAAAACCTTAAAAGCAAATATATACAATAATATTACAAAAGTAAATATAAAAACTTACTAAGCTTATTCCGATGTTTTATAATAAATTTTTAATTATTTTCAAAAGGATAAAAAATTCCCCAGTCTTTTCTAACCTTATTCATAATTTTTGTAACATCATATGTTAACTCTAGGCTATTAGATTCTTTATTTTCCTTTATTCTCTCTTCCATAAAGATAACTTCATAATCTAAGGCCTTTTCCTCTTCTCCACACTCTATAACTTCCACTTTTCCATCTAAGTAGTTTATGGTTGCCTTATTAGCTCTTGGGAAATTATCAATTGTTATAAATCCATTATCACAGGAAACAATTCCTCTCTTAGGCATTTTAGATCTAAAGGCTAAGGATATAGTTGCAATTTCATCTTCCTTTGTCTTTAATATTATTCCTGACTTTTCATCTACACCAGTTTTAGCCTTCTTAACTGTACTTAAGATTTCCTCTGGCATACTAGATAAGAAATATCTTGCAAAGGATAAGGCATAAGTTCCAATATCTAAAAGTGCTCCTCCAGCTAAATCAAGATTAAAGAATCTGTTATTTTCATCATATTCCTTGAAGCTTCCAAATGAAACTTGAACCATATTCACTTTTCCTAAGTCTTCCTTATTTATTTTCTTTATAACCTTTTCATATAAGGGCATATGAAATAAGGTCATTGCCTCTTCTAAAACTAAATTTTTCTCTCTTGCTATTTTTAAAGCTTCTTCTAACTCTCTTTCATTTACAGTTATAGCCTTTTCACATAGAACATGCTTATTATTATTTAAACTTTTTATAATGTACTCATAATGATTACTGTGTGGTGTTGCTATATACACTACATCTATATCCTTGTCTTTTATAATCTCATCATAGCTTCCATAAGCTTTTTTAACATTGTTTTCTCTTGCAAATTTCTCTGCTCTCTCCTTATTTCTAGAAGCTACTGCATAAACCTCTCCATTAACCCTGTTTAAAGCCTGTGCAAAATCTCTAGCTATATTTCCTGGTCCTAATATTCCCCATTTAAGTTTTTTCATATTCTCAGCTCCTCCTTAATATAAAGTATATTATTTAAGCTTATTTTAAACTAATAATCCACTTAAAGCAAAATTTATTTAAAAATTAAAAGGACCTATTTTAGGCCCTTTTGAAATCATATATTTTATTCTTAATTAAATTTTGTATAAATAGGGATCTAAAGATACAACCCATTAAAATGTAACTTTTTATTTAATTAAGCTTTTTAAGTTTCTTATAACTATACTTTCATCTACATTTCTATTTCTTGAGCAAACTATAGCTGCTTGTATTACTGTTATTAGTATGGATGTATTTCTTCTGTAAGCAATATATTTATACTCCCAATTATGACTAAATTTCTCTTTAAAACGTCTTAATCCTTTAAATGAGTAAAGTGCTTGTCCATTCTCATAGAATTGAAGGGCTAATTTTTCATTCCAGAAAGCATACTTAGATAAACCAACATTGGCTAAAGGAGCCATTCCCATGTTGAATATTTCATATCCCTTTTCTTTTCCATACTCAATTAAATTTATGAACATAAAATCCATAACTCCCCTTGGAGTATTTTTACTAAATCTCATTAGATCCACTGAGAAGCTTTCATCATCATACATATACATTATATTAGCAAAGGCTTTTATTTCTCCCTCTCTATCTCTTAAAATAGCTATAGGAGCTTTATTTAAATAATCTTCATCAAAGAATCCCACTGAAAATCCTTTTTCTTTTCTTCCATCTAACCATTCATCTGATATTTCTTTTAAGGAATCTAAAAATTCCCTTGAAAAAGGTGGTTCAACCATGTGGAAAGTATAACCTTCCTTAGTCACCTTACTTCTTGAAGTTTTTAAACTCTTCATTTTATTTCCTACAACTTTAAATTCTTTTACATCAACCTTAGCTTCTTCTCCAATTTTCATAAAATCATATCCATTAGAATGAAGGTAACTTATCATTTCTTCATTAACCTGATAAAAAACTGGTGTGTAACCATAGTTATCAGCATACTCACAAAACTTTTCTATTTCCCTAAATAGATTTTCATTATTGCCCACAGGATTTCCTAAAATAAAAAGCTTATCTCCATAGACTTCATATTGAATAAAAAGATCCTTATTTTCATTTAAATAAATATACTTGTCCTTTAAAAATACTAAATGAGTTAGGGAATCACCCTTGTATTCTTCTATTATCTCTTCTATATATTCGCTACACTGATCAAAAGTCTTAACAGGAATTTTTCTTCTTATATTTAAAAAGTAAATAGCTACATATATTACAGTTACTAAAGCAAAGGCTATAAATCCAAATTTATATGCCATCTTATAAGGCATTTTACGAACTATTCCTACATATTTAAGATGTGTTCCAAAGGTAATTAAAATAAAGAAATAAATTGAAAAAGATGCAATTAATATCCCTGAATCTATTAAGGTATTTTTACAACTTACAACAAAGCTATCCCTGTAGAACATTCTCTTACTTAAATATAAAAGGTAAGCTACAATAATTAAAAATACTAATTCATAAGGATTAATTCCCTTTGTTAAGGACAATATTATTCCTAATATAAATAAAACCATACTTGCTTTGTAAATACTTTTAGCCCTATATTTTAGCATAAGAGCTGCAAGCATTATTAAAAATCCTAGTACTACGCTCATTCCAATTGATAAGCCTAATACTTGTTTACCTAAAATTTCTTTTAATAATTTTATCTTTAATAAATATTGAGGTGCTATATTTGATAAAACTATAATAGCTCCTGATATAAATACTAAAGAAACCACTATCTTATAAGCCACCTTAGAAACTATTTCATAAGGTAATCCATTAAACTTTTTATTTATTTTTCCACCAAAATCATGTACAAAAAGTAATACACCTATAAGCGCTGGAACTATGTAATAACTTATTCTATAAAGTATTATAACTAATAGGGTTTGTTCTATAGGAATACCTAAGGCCTCTAATCCAGTCATAAAGGTTAAATCAAAGGTACCAATTCCCCCTGGAATCATACTGATCATTCCAACAACTGCTGATTCAATATATATTGGCAAGAAATTTAAAACACTTATTGATGCTCCTGTTATTCTTAAAGTTTCATAAATTAAAATTATTGTTGTAAGCCACTCTAAAAATGATATGAATATAATACCTAAGGTGCTGAAAAACTCTAACTTATCCTTTGTTTTGCTATATTTATAAGCTGAGTAAAGTATAAATCCTGGTGCATATAAAGCTATTATTCCTATGGCATATTTTATTATACCTAGATTATTCCATGAAGATATTCTAATACCCATATATGTACAACAAACTATTGATAAGCCTGTTAAGTTTAAGGCTACTATTTTACCAATTTCTTTTAATAATTTCTTTTTATCATCTACATAATCACCATAAAAATACTGTTTAAAAGCTAAGGATGTAGCTCCTCCAAATCCAAGCAAACTTGCAATAGAACTTGCTATCCAAGAATACTTATATAGCTTTCTATTTTTTAATCTTATTCTAACTTTTCTCTTTAAAATGAAATCGTAGAAAGATAAAGGAATGTAAGAAATTATACCTAATGCTGCAATTATTAATATGTTTAAAAAGTCTAGTTTATTTCTATACATAAAGAAATATTCTGAATTGAAATTTTTAAATACTGAAGTAAATTCCCTAACTATAAACAGTATTACTAAGGAAACGAATGCTATTTTAAAAAATAATTTTAATTTATCATTTATCTTTATATTTAACTTCACCTTTTCTCCTCCCTATGTTTAAAATCCAAATTTATTATACACCCTACCTTTCTTCAAATATATTTATTAATATTTCATTTTCATTACAAAAATGTAATACTTATTTATATTTTTAGATTTACAAGTTTTTAAAAGATTATTTTTATAAACTCAATTTTTATTATTTCTACTTTTTATTAAGGCTTTGAAATTCATTCCAAACTCATGAATATATAGAATTACCCCTATTCCTGCTGGCAATATGAAATAACTTATCCTATAGAGTATTATTACCAAAAAGGTTTGCTCTATGGGTACTCCTAAGGCTTTAAAGCCATCTATAAATGTTAAATCAAATGTGCCGATACCACCTGGAACCATACTTACTATTGCAACTGCTGTTGCTCTAACATAAACACAAAAATATTTTGCAAGTTTAATATGAGCACCTGTAATAATTAATATTAAGTATATAAGTAGCATGTTTAATGTCCACTCTATAAAAGATATACACACAACTTTTAAAATTATTTCATCTTTTTCTTTTTTTATCTTATATCTATATAGTGAATTTATAATAATTAATGGTGCATATGCAGAAACTCCATATACTACATATTTTATAATCCCTAAATTTTGTATATCTTTAAATTCTAAAAGAAGATAAATTAAACATAATATAGATAATCCAGTTAAATTTAAAAATATGATTTTCCCAATTTCTTTTAAAAGCTTTTTTTTATCCTCAACATGATTTCCATAAAAATATTGTTTAAAAGCTAGAGAAGTGGCTCCTCCAAAGCCAAGCAAGCTAGCAATAGAACTTGCTATCCAAGAATATTTATATAGTTTTAAATTATTAATACCTATTCCTACATCTTTTTTTAAAATAAAATCATAAGTAGATAATGGCATATATGCAATAATACCAGATATAGCAATTAGGGTTAGCTTAAAAAAATGCAATTTATCTCTATACATATTAAAATAAGTCATATTAAATTCTTTAAACATATTTTTAAATCCAAAGGCCACTAAAACTAATACCACTGATATAAAAGTTATCTTTAAAAAAAGTTTAACTCTATTATTCACTTTAATCTCCAATAATTTCCTCTCCTTTGCATTTATTAATTATACATTAATATTATTTTACATTAATTTAAATAAAATTCAAAATTAAAAGCGATTTAAAAAAATTTAAATCGCTTTTAATTAATATAATATTTTAATATTCAAATCTCTATAATTTCATCCTTTTTTCAAAATAGTTTACATCTTTAAAAGAATTTTCTATCTTTAAAAAGACATTTTTTAACCTCTTTGAGTTTATTAACATATATTTTGATTTATTACTGCTACCTAAAATTGGTGTATTTTCTTTTCTTAACAATATAATCTCACAAAGCTCCATTGTATAAGTTTAAAAATCCAAATTAAAACTTTTGACTTTAACTTAACTTTTGAAGCTTTAGTAATATCTCTTAAGTAATGATTATAAATTCTTAGTAAAGTCTATTAATTCTAGAAATATGTTTGTGAGTTTTATTGCTATATTTTGATACCTCTTTTTTGCTATTGTTTAAATAATCAACTAAGGTTATTTTATTAAAATTATTTGATTCTATATTTTTTAAATTTAAATACATATTATTTAAAATTTCACTTTGATCTTCTACTGAAAATAACTTTCCATAATCATCTTCAAAATTGGAATAGATAGTTTCCTCAAATATTTCTTTAAGCTTTAAAATTAACTCATTTATACTTTTAATATACTCTTCCTTAAATAAATCTAAGGCGTATAAAAGTTCTATTTCCATTTTATTTTCTATATTTTCATGTCCTATGAAATTCTCTATATCAATTAAAATTTTATTTTTTAAAGACCCCTTGTTGAAAGATTCTATAAGCTTAAAAAACCTCTTATTTAAGGAAGTATAATCAACCTTTTCACATTTATATGAAACAATGTTATGTGATTTCTTTATTCCTAATTTATTTAGACTTTCAAAAAAACTCTCATGGATTGCTTTTTCATATTTTTTATAAATATGAAATATTTCCTCATTTACAGAATTTAATTCTAAAATATCATTTTTTATTATATCTACTAAACTTAAATTAATATCTTCCTTTGAAGATAATTTTATTTCCTTTAATACTACTTTGCTTTTTAAATTAATATTTTTTTTAATTATTTTAGAAGAACTTTCTAAATAAATTTTTAATTCTTCTAAGAACTTTTCTTTTAACTCCTTACATTGAATTCCAAAATCAACCCTTAACTTGTTGTGAAATAAATAATCCTTATTTATTTCTTCACTATACTCTTTAATAGATTCTAATAATTTATACTTTAAATTTAATAAAACCTCATCTATTAAATCTTCTTGTAAAGATTTAATATTATCTTTAGTTATGGAGTTTAACTTTATATCGATGTCCATAAATTCTTTTTTTGATTTCCTCAAAAAAGAATTTATTTTATTATTCTCCCTATTGCTACCTGCATATTTTTCTAAGTATTCTAATTCTATTTTCAAATCCTTTATATATTCTTTTAACTTTAAAACCATTATTAATAGTTTATTTTCCTTTTTATATTCTTTTATATGATTATATAGTTTTAAAAACTTCTCTTCTAAACTCTGTGAATTATAAAGAACCTTATTTTCCTCTTTATCTTTAGAAACTTTTACTTCATATTCTTTAACTAACATGGCTTTCTCCTAAAATAAAACTGATAAAATGCCTACAATTACTATGCTAATTACTAAAAAGCAATATTTTTTATCTAATTCACTTTTTAACTCTTCATGGAAAAATGGTTCCTCAGCATCCTTGTTCATATTAGATATTTTTCTATCTAAATTATTAACTCTCTCCCCAAGCCTTCTTGTGGTATCTATTACATCAACATTATACTTATCAATTGCACTATTTAATAATTCCATAGAGTTATTCATATTTGTATTTCCCTCTTCTAAAAGATCCTTTATTTCATTAAACTCTAACTTAATATTGTAATTTATCTCTTCAAAACCTTCCCCCATATATTCCTTAAAGCCTAAGAAATTATCTTTAATTTCACTTTTATCAACCTTTAACCTATTTTCTAGTTTATTGACGCAGTTCATAACTCTTAAGCATTCACCTTTTAGCATTTTATCCATCTCTTCTATTTTTTCTATATGCTCCTTAGCTATGCGATTGCTTGTCCTTATCTTTTCACTTAATTCCCTGCCTATTCTTTGTAAAGTAGCTATATTTTCAATTCCTTCTTCTTTTGATAGTTCCCCTATATTTTTATTTATTCCCTCTACTTGCTCCTTTAACCTTTCTATTTCATCATAGGTTTCCTTTGCCTTATCTTTTAAATGGTAAATGTTTTCTTTTGACTTAGTAGATATCTCTTCTATATTGTTTAAAAACTCATTAGCTTTTTTCTCAAAGGCTTCTTCCCCTTGCTTAACCCCTAAATTAAAGTCTGCTATAGCTTCATCTAATATTACCTTTAAATTATTTTGTAAACTTATTAAGTTATTTCTATTTATTGTAGCAGTTTTTTCTGAAGTACTTGTAAGGGTCTTTATTAAATTTTCTTCTGTAAGTTTTAAATCCCTATAAATAGATTTATCAAAGACTGATTTACTTATTTCTGAAACTAATTCATTAAATTCATCTATTAAGTTATCTTCATTCCTATTCTCCATAACTTCCTCCTACCCCACTACCTAATATGAGTTTATATACCATAAAACTTCATTTATTACTAAATCTCTTCATTAAAAGTCATAAAATTCAAGCTCTCTTTATAATAATTATACTTTATTTACCATATATGTAAATACTTAAATGCGCCTATTTTAAATAATTTACTTTTTATTTATGTATTTCTAACTTTATAAAATTTAATTAAAGAAATAGCCCTACTTTAGAACTTAATCTAAAATAGGGCAAAATTATGCCTTAGTTATCTGAAAATTTAGCTAAAAGATTTAGTATTTCAGTGTATAACCATATTAAAGTTACCATTAATCCAAAAGCTCCATACCATTCCATGTACTTTGGATATCCATATTGTGAAGCTTTTAGTATGAAATCATAGTCCATTATTAAGCTTGCTGTAGCAATTGCAACAACAAATAGACTAAATCCTATACCAATTATTCCTGAACCATATATAGGTAAAGTTATTCCAAAGAAACTAAGTACCATTCCTAATAAGTAAATAGCTCCAATTGATATTATGGCTATGAAAACTCCCCTGCTAATTCTGCCAGCTATATCTGGAGTTCTTCTATATATAAGTACTGTAGCAACTAAGCATATTATTGTTAAAAGCATAGCTGGGAATACTATTCCAGGAAACATACTTTCAAAGTATCTTGATATAGAACCTAAAAGAACACCTTCAAAAGCGGCATAGAACACTGCTGTAAACTGTGCAATCTTTGGTATGAATGATGTTAATAATCCTAAAATTAATGATCCTCCTAGTGAAACCACTAAAGCACTTTTATAATTCACATCTGGATTTTGAAAAGCTATCCAACTATAAACAAAAGCAACACCTAAAATAGCTGTCATTATTAATATTTTTACTATAGTTCCTCCAACAGTCATGGTTGTTCCATCACTAACAGCCTTTTCAAATCCAGCTGCTAATGCAGGATTTGATTCTCTTCTCATGTTTCTACCTCCTATATAAATATAAGTAATTTATTATAGTTTAAATTATAAAGTAAAAGTATGTCAATTATGTTTCATTTATGGTTATACTGCAAATTAATATTAATTTAATGATTAAATTTAATTTTTATAGTATGTCTTATTTACTTTATTATAATCATATTTCTTTAATATTAATCTTCATCTAGATCATTCCAACTGTGCAGACAATAACTCCAAAGGTGCTCCTTTACTATATTTCTACCTTTACATTTTGGACATTCTTTATTTTTCTTAAAAAATAAAAGTCTTTTTAATATTCCTATATTAAAAGTATTCCCACAATCAATACAAATAAAACCATAGGTACTTAATATCCAAAGTCTAAATAAAAGTATTTCTAGAAATACATAAATTAAAAATAAAATAAACTTAAATAAATTAATAGGTTTTAATATATAAAAAATTATGGCTGTTGAAATTACTATAAGAGTAAAAATTAATAGAGTTAATTTATTTTTTTTAAATTTCATATGAAACTCTTCCTTAAGAATTGCTAAATATTATTTTACTCTTCTTTTCTTAAATAAGAATCAATGGATTTTGCAGCTTTCTTTCCAGCTCCCATGGCAAGAATAACTGTAGCTGCTCCTGTAACAGCATCTCCTCCTGCATAAATTCCCTTTAAGGAGGTTTTTAAGCTTTCTTCATCTACAAGGAGACATCCTCTCTTATTTGTCTTTAATCCCTTTGTGGCATTTGATATTAAAGGATTAGGAGAAGTTCCTAAGGACATTATTACGCTATCTACTTCCATAATAAACTCTGAATTTTCAATTTCAATTGGTCTTCTTCTTCCTGAAGAATCTTCCTCTCCAAGTTTCATCCTTATACACTTTATACCCTTTACCCAACCCTTTTCATCAGTTAAAATTTCAGTAGGATTAGTTAAAACATCTAAAATAACTCCTTCTTCCTTAGCATGATGAATTTCTTCTAATCTAGCTGGCAATTCCTTTTCACTTCTTCTATAAATTATGTGAGTTTCTGCTCCTAATCTTAAGGAGGTTCTAGCTGCATCCATGGCAACATTTCCTCCACCAACTACAGCAACCTTTTTCCCTAAATTTAAAGGAGTGTGGCTTTCATTTTTAAAAGCCTTCATAAGATTTACCCTAGTTAAAATTTCATTAGCTGAAAAAACTCCATTTGCATTTTCCCCTTTAATCCCCATGAATTTTGGAAGACCTGCTCCAGAACCTATAAAGACAGCCTTAAATCCTTCATTTTCTATTAATTCATCAATGTCCACAGTTTTTCCTACAACAACATTATTTTCTATTTTAACTCCTAGTTTTTTTATTTCTTCTATTTCATATTTAACTACATCCTTCTTTGGCAATCTAAACTCTGGAATTCCATAAACTAAAACCCCTCCAGATTCATGTAAGGCTTCAAAAATAGTTACTCTATATCCTAGTTTAGCTAGTTCTCCTGCACAGGTTAAACCAGACGGGCCACTTCCAATAACAGCTACCTTCTCTAAAGTCTTATCACTCTTTTTTAAAGGGCTTAATTTATTATTTCTTGCAAAGTCTGCTATGAATCTTTCTAGTTGTCCAATAGCTAATGGTTCTCCCTTTATTCCTAAAACACACTTTCCTTCACATTGAGATTCTTGTGGGCAAACTCTTCCACATACAGCAGGTAAAGCATTATATTTTGATAACTCTTCAAAAGAAGTAGAAAAATCTCCTTTCTTTATGAAAGATATAAAACTTGGTATATTTACAGAAACAGGACATCCTTCTACACACTTAGGGTTTTTACACCCTAAACATCTATTTGCCTCTTCAATAGCCTCTTCTTCTCCATATCCTAGGGAAACCTCCTTAAAGTTTTTCCCTCTTTCTATTGGATCTTGCTCCCTAGATTTAACTCTTTTCTTTTTTAAATTACTCATTTTTCAAACCACCTCTACATCCACATCCACCATGACTATGGGTATTTCCCTCTTTAAGTTTTAAAAAGGCTCTTCCCTCTTCTGTTTTGTAGATAGCTTGTCTTCTAATAGATTCATCAAAATCCACTAAATGCCCATTAAATTCTGGTCCATCAACACAAGCAAACTTAACTTCTCCTCCTACTGTAACCCTACAAGCACCACACATTCCAGTTCCATCAACCATTATGGGATTTAAACTTACAGTGGTAGGAATATTTAATTCCTTTGTAAGAATGCACATAAACTTCATCATTATCATGGGTCCAATTACAATTGCTCTATTATAATTTATGCCCTTATTCTTAACCAGATTTTCTAAAAGGTCAGTTACTCTTCCCTTAAATCCATAACTTCCATCGTCAGTAGCTATATATAGATTTTTAGAAACCTCCCTAAGTTCCTTTTCAAAGATTAATAAATCCTTATTTCTAGCTCCAACTATAACATCTGCTAAAATTCCATGGTTATATAACCACTTTACTTGAGGATATACAGGTGCAGCTCCAACTCCACCAGCTACAAATAATATTCTTTCTTTTTTTAATTCCTCTAAATCTTCATATATAAAGTCACTTTCTCTTCCTAAAGGGCCAAGAAAATCATGTATATAGTCACCTTCATTGTATTTTCCAAGTTCTAAGGTGCTAGCCCCAAGGCCTTGAACAACAATGGTTACACTTTTATCTTCCTTATTATAATCAGCTATGGTTAAAGGAATTCTTTCCCCCTCTTCATCTGTTCTAAGTATTATAAATTGCCCTGGCTTAGCCTTATTAGCTACTCTAGGTGCTTCTATCTTCATTAAATAAACATAGTCATTTAAATATCTTTTTTCTAAAATTTTAAACATATAACTAAACCTCTCCAAAAATATTTTATTCTCCCACCTAAAAAAATAGGATTGTATCAAAGAACTCATAAAATTTATAACTTTTATCTTTGAGTTTTAACACAATCCTCTTATCTATACTATATTTATCTCTCTGCTTTATACTTTCCCTAAAAAGATAATCTTCTCTTCTTTAAAAATCCACATCACTACCGTAATATGCACAAGTATATAATTTTTCCATAGTTTCATCATCAATCTCCCTTGGATTTGATCCTGTGCATGGATCTAAAACAGCATTATGAGCTATAAATTTAAGATTAGCTTTAAAGTCATCCTCTTCTATGCCATACTCTTTCATTGATGAAGGTATATTTAATTCCTTATTAAACTTATTTATTAAATCTATTAGGGCATCTGTTAATTCTCTTTCACTTTCTCCCTTTAATCCAATATGTCTTGCAATGTTAGCATATCTATCTTCACAAGCTTTTCTATTATATTTAATTACATATGGTAAGAAGATGGCATTAGCACATCCATGTGGTATATGGAATACTGCCCCTACCTTATGAGCCATAGAATGTACTATTCCTAAAAGAGCATTAGAGAAGGCCATTCCTGCTAAACATTGAGCCTCATGCATTTCTCCCCTAGCTTCCATATCTCCTTTATATGAATTTACTAAGTGCATATTAACCATTTCAATTGCCTTTAAAGCTAAAGGATCTGTAAAGTTTGATCTTAAACTTGCAGTATAAGCCTCAATAGCATGAGTTAAAGCATCCATTCCTGTGTGAGCTACTAATTTCTCTGGCATAGTTTCTGCTAAGCTAGGATCTACAATAGCTATATCTGGAGTTATTTCAAAATCTGCTAAAGGATATTTTATCTTAGCCTTATAATCAGTGATTACTGAAAAGGCAGTTACCTCTGTAGCAGTTCCAGAAGTTGATGGAATAGCTACAAACTTTGCTTTTCTTCTAAGCTTAGGTAATCCAAAAGGAACAATAGCCTTTTCAAAAGTGAAATCAGGATACTCGTAGAAAATCCACATAGCCTTTGCTGCATCAATAGGTGAACCTCCTCCTATGGAAACTATCCAGTCTGGATTAAATTCTTCCATTTCCTTTGCACCCTTCATAACAGTTTCTACTGATGGGTCTGGTTCTACTCCTTCAAAAACCTTTGTTTCCATATTAGCTTCCTTTAAATAACTTAAAACCTTATCTAAAAAGCCAAATCTTTTCATTGATCCGCCACCAATAACTATAAAAGCCTTTTTACCTTCTAAGCTCTTTAACACCTCTAAAGAATCTTTTCCATGATATATGTCCCTTGGTAAAGTAAATCTTGCCATACTAATAATTCCTCCCAAAATAATATATTCTTAACAAAAAACAAAGTAGACTATATAAACTATAGTCTACTTTACATTTTATTTATTATTATTTAATTTTATTCCTAAATTTAAATTAAAATTTCTTTTACAATTATTCCATTATTTATTAACATTTCTAATTATGGTATAATTACATGGAAATTTAAGTATTATAGACACTATTTTAAATTTAAGAAAATAGGAGATGATTTTATGGCTGTAGCAATAGTTCAACAACATCAGCAACAACCAAATGATAAGATTAATATAGACTTATCTAATTCTAATATTGCTGTAGTAAAAAATACTAAGCCCCCAATCAAAAATGAAAAAGAATCAAAGGATAAAGATAATTTAAAATCTAATAAAAAAACTGAGCCTAAAGTTAAAGAGGATAAAGACACAAAGAAAAGTTCTGATGAAATTAAAGAAGAGGTAAAAAATCAAAAACCTGTTATAAAAGAAGTAAAATTACCTGTTGAAAAAGATTCAAAGAATTCTTCTGAAAATTTATCTAATAACTCAAGTGACTTTGCTTCAGATGTTAATAGAAGATTATATGAATATGAAAGTGTTAGAAGTAATCAATCTAATGCAATGAATGAAGCTATTCGTCTTCATAATGGAGACCCTAGCAACACTTGTGTTTTCTTCCAAGGTACTTGTTTAAGAGCAATAGGAGTACCTGTTCCAAGTCATATTGGATACACTTCTAATCTTTGGAATTGGCTTGAAAATAATAACTGGGAAATGCATAGGGATTTTTCAAACATCCAAAAGGGAGATATTATCTTTGCAGGTGAATATCACACAATGTGTTTCATGGGATGGAAGGATAAAGCAAATGGCATTGCCTATGTAATGGGAAATGAAGCCTATTCTTATGGAGATGCTTATGCTAATCGTAATTTAAATGGACAAGCTCCTACTAAAGAAAATGGGTGGAATAGACAGTATAGAGCTACAAGATACTACAAATATAAAGGAAATTCTTCAAAAAGTAATTCTGACATTGTAAAAACAAACATTGTAACATCAAAACCTGTTAGCTCAAAGGATCATAAATATACAGTTGAAGCCTTAAAGGGTACTGTAACAGCTAAGCAAGATGTTTATATTAATGAAAAACCCTTCCCTACTACTGAAGGAATTAAGCCTGTAGGACTAGCTAATGGAGGAGATAAACTAACTGTAACTGGTAGAGCCTCAAATGGATGGTATGAAGTTTTATATAATGGCCAAAAAGCTTACATAAGTCATAGATATACTAACTTCTTAGAAGAAAAGGAATCTAAATCTAAGTCCTCTGAATCTATTACTCCTCTTGGCGTAGTTAAAACTAATACTTCAGATAAAAAATCTGATTCTAAAGAAGATAATAAAAAGATAGAAAATTCTCTTAAAGACAAAGATGAAAAGGTGAACAAGGGAGCTGAATCTACTGAAGATAAAAAGGTAGATGAATCTAAGGTTAAAGCTACTAATAAAGTAGAATCAAATAAAACTAAACAAGCTAAACCTTTAGAATCTAGTAAGCCAGTTGAAGAAACTAAAAAAGAAGAATCAAGTAAGCCTTCTGAAATAGTTACAAAAACTGCCTTTATAAAGGCTAATGGTGGTTTATGGCTACATTCTAGTAAAGATACTTCATACTCTTCTAGAGTAAGCCTAATGAGTAATGGAGCTAAGGTTAATGTTTTAGAGGAAGATAACTCTTGGTTTAAGGTTGACTATAATGGAAATACTGGTTGGTGTTCAAGTAAATATGTAACTAATCCAGTTTCTTATAAAAGTTCAACTAATAAAAAAGTAGAAGAAAATAAATCTACAGAACCTAAAAAAACTATGGAAGAAAATAAACCTAAGAAAGAAGCTGAAACAAGTAAACCTGCTTTAACAATTGTTAAAACTGCTTCTGTAAAAGCTAATGGTGGACTATGGTTACACTCTTCTAAGGATTCCTATATCTCTTCTAGATTAGCAATTATGGATAAAGGTGAAAAAGTTACAATCTTAGAGGAAAATGGAGATTGGTTTAAGGTTAACTATAATGGTAAAACTGGCTTCTGTGCAAGTAAGTACTTAAGTGATCCTACTACTTATGAAAAACAATCTGAATCTAATAAAATAGAGGAAGTTAAAAATACCTCTCCTAGTAAGGCTGTAGAAGAAAGTAAACCTACTGCACCTAAGAAAACTGTGGAAGAAAATAAGCCTAAAAAGGAAACTGAAACAAGTAAACCTACTTTAACAAATATTAAAAGAGCCTCTGTAAAGGCAAATGGTGGTTTATGGCTACACTCTACTAAGGATTCCTCTGCATCTTCTAGAATTACCATAATGAGTAATGGAGAAAAGGTTGATATTTTAGATGAAAGTGGTTCTTGGTACAAGATTAACTATAATGGAACTATGGGTTGGTGCCCAAGTCAATTCTTAAGTAACCCAACTGTTATCTCTCAAAGCTCACAAAGCAAGGCTGTAGAGGAAAATAAACCAGTTTATGAAAACAAAACAGTTGAAGTAAGTAAACCAGTTAATAGTACAGTAAAAACAGCTTACATAAAAGCAAATGGAGGTTTATGGTTACATTCTACTAAAGACTCCTATGCTTCTTCTAGAATAAGCATAATGAACAAAGGATCAAAGATAAGAGTTTTAGAAGAAAGTGGTTCTTGGTTTAAGGTTGACCACAATGGAAATATAGGTTGGTGTTCAAGTGAATTCCTAACTAATCCAGTAACATCTAAAAGTAATACTGTGGAAGAAAGTAAAACAGTTCATCTAGTTCAATCAAATACTAATGAAACTTCATTAAGATCAGCCCATGTAAAAGCTAATGGAGGATTGTGGCTACACTCATCTAAAGACTCCTCTACTTCATCTAGATTAACTGTAATGGGTAATGGCCACAATGTTGAAATCTTAGAAGAAAGTGGTTCTTGGTACAAGGTTAGATATAATGGAAACATAGGTTGGTGTGCTAAAGAATTTATAGCTTAAAAAATTTGAACTTATAAAATTAATCATAGGGTAATTTAGATATTTTCTTACTTCTAATACCCTAAATAAACTATATTTTTTAAAAAGGCCCATACTTAATTTTTTAAGTATAGGCCTTTTTTCTCTCTAAAAATAAAAACTTTTTCAAATAAAATTACATTCTAGCATAGTTTAATAGAACTATTGCTTTGTATTATAATTCTTTATATTTCATGTTCCTAAGAGGATAAAAAATACTTTTCTTTTATCTTCTCATTTTATATTTTTTATAAATTTAAGCATCATATCCTACTTCTTTTTCTTCTGCTACTAGAGAATATCCATACTTATCATTTTGCAAATCTTCTACACTAACATTTCCACACATAAGCTCAGCTTGTCTAATAACTGTATCTAAAGCTTTTTTAGCTTGCTCTGGTGGATATTTGTATTTTCTTAAAAGCCTTTTTACTATTTTTCTCATTCCTGCTTGAGCACTCTTTTTTATGCTCCAGTCTATAGTAAGACTTCTTCTTATAGTTTCCGTTAGTTCATGAGCCATTTGTTTTAGGACTTTTTCATCTATGAAGTCTTTTACTGCATCATCATCTGTTAAGGCATCATAGAAAGCTACTTCGTCCTTTGTAAGTCCTAGCTCTTCTTCTCTACTTTTCATTTTAGATATTTCTTTTGCAAGTTTTATAAGCTCACTTATAACTTCAGCATTAGTTAAGGCTTGATTTCTATATTTGTTTAATGACTTTTTAAGCTTCTCAGAGAATTTTTCAGACTTAACTAGGTTAGTTCTCTCTATAGCCTTTAAATTACCTTCTAGAAGTTTTTTAAGCATTTCTACAGCTAAGTTCTTTTGTTTCATCATTCTAACTTCTTCTAAGAACTCTTCTGAAAGAATAGAAACCTCTGGTCTTTCCATTCCAAGAGCATCAAAGACATCAATAACCTCTTCTGAAATTATTGATTTTTCTAGAATTTGATTTACCCTAGCTTCCATTTCTTTTTTACTTTTCTTTTTAGGTTTACTTAAGGAATCTAACTTAACAAGACTTGATTTAACAGCTTTAAAATAGCTTATTTCAAGTGCTAAATCTCTTCCTTCCTTTGTGGCTGCACAAAGAGAATGAGCCTTTGCAAGTTCCACAACAAAGTTTTTAAATTCTTTTTGTTCTTTTTCTGAAAGTCCCAAAATAAAGTTCATGCCCTCTGTTATAGAAGCCATTCTATCTCTGTTTCCACCTTCTAGGTATTTTGAGTAATCAAAATCATAAAAAATATCCCTTAAGATTTCAACCTTTTCCAGCATTATAGAAACTGCTTGGGATGTATCTATACCAGTATTTCTCTTATCACTTTCTGTGTACTGTTTTAAAGCCCTTTTTAGGCTCTCTAATATACCTATATAGTCAACTACTACTCCACCTGCTTTATCCTTAAATACTCTATTAACCCTAGCTATAGCTTGCATAAGGTTATGGCCTTTCATAGGCTTATCTATATACATAGTATGCATAGAAGGAACATCAAAGCCAGTAAGCCACATATCTCTTACTATAACAAGCTTTAATTCATCATTATTATCTTTTATTCTAGTAGCTAAGGTATCTCTTCTTTTCTTTCCTCCAATATGAGGTTGTAAAAATTCCTTATCAGAGGCAGATCCAGTCATAACAACCTTTATTTTTCCCTTTTCAAGTTCATCACTATGCCACTCTGGCCTTAAAGCTATTATTTCATTATAAAGTTTTACGCATATCTCTCTACTCATGCATACTATCATAGCTTTACCATCTACTGTTTTTGCCTTCTCTTCATAATGAGAAACTATATCCTCTGCAAGCTTTTTAACCCTATTTGGAGAACCTACAACAGATTCTAATCTAGACCACTTACTTTTATACTTTTCTTTGTCATAGTCCTCTTGTCCTTCTGTTATCTCTTCAAATTCATCATCAATATTTAAAAGTTCTTCATCATTTGAATCTAACTTTATTATTCTATTTTCATAATAAATCTTAACAGTAGCTTCGTCCTCTACTGCTCTTGTCATATCATATATATCTATATAATCTCCAAAAACAGCTAAGGTTGACTTATCCTCTAATTCTATAGGAGTACCAGTAAAACCTATGAAAGAGGCATTAGGAATTGCATCTCTTAGATATTTAGCATATCCATACTTAACTTCTCCTTTATTGTTTGTTTTAGCATCTAGTCCATATTGACTTCTATGTGCTTCGTCTGCCATGATAATAACATTTTTTCTATCTGTTAAAACTGGCATTTCTCCCTCTTCTGGCTTAAACTTTTGGATAGTTGTAAATATAATTCCCCCAGATTCTCTTTCATTAAGCAAATCAAATAATCCATTAATTTCTTTAGAATCTTTTTTGGCACTAGCTTTTTTCTGCTCCTCTGTTAGTTTTCTAACATCTGCATGTTTAGGCGTTTCTCTTAAAATACATCTAGAGTTAACAAAAGTTCCAAAAAGTTGGTCATCTAAATCATTTCTGTCAGTTAAAACAACTATAGTTGGGTTATTTAGTTTTCTTGTAATAGCTCCTGTATAAAAAAGCATAGAAAAGCTCTTTCCTGATCCTTGAGTATGCCAAACAACCCCAGCCTTTCTATCTCCCTTTTCACTACTTGCTATTAGAGTTTTTTCTATAGCTTTATTAACTGCAAAGTATTGGTGATATGCAGCAAGAATTTTTATAATACTTTCATGTTCTCCAATTTTAACTCCATTTTCATCAAATTCCTCTTTTTTAGACTTTTCATATAAGATAAAGTTTTTTAAGATGTCTATAAGTCTTTCCTTATGTAACATTCCTTTAAACATAACTTCATATTGTGGTTCATAAAGTGGAGCTATTTCCTCTCCATCAACACTTCTCCACTTCATAAACCTCTCATAGTTAGAAGTTATAGTACCACATCTTGAGTTTACCCCATCAGATATAATACAAAAGGCATTATATTTAAATAAACTTTCAATATCATTTTTATAAGTTTGTATTTGATTGTAAGCTTCCTCAATTCCAACCTTCTCATCACTAGCAGATTTAAGTTCCACAACTACTAAAGGAATACCATTAACAAAGATAACCAAGTCTGGTCTTCTATCCTCATTTTCAATTATGGTAAACTGATTAACAACTAAGAATTCATTTTTTTTAGGATTCTCAAAATCAATTAAAAACACCTTTTCAGAGGATATTTCTCCCCCTTTTTTTACAGGAACATCAATACCCTCCTTTAAAAGCTTAAAAAACTCTAAATTATTCTCAATAAGCATAGCACTGCTAAAACTAGTAATTTGTCTATAGGCATCCTTAATAGAATCCTCTGAAAAGCCTTTATTAATTCTAAATAAAGCATCTAAAACTCTATCCTTTAAAAGAATATCCCTATAACTTGCTCTCTCTGGATACTCCCCATCAACACTAATATCTGGTCCATACTTATACTCATACCCCATCTCTTGAAGAACCTCAATACAAGCCTCCTCAAGATCACTTTCAACAAAATTAATTAAACTCAATTAACCTCACCCCACATAATCTAAAATAAAGAGTTAAGAATCCCCTCTTAACTCTAAAAAAATCTAATTTTCACTATTTTCTAAACAAACTCTTATCTCTCCAGACATAAGCTTTGGAAGAAGAGTATCTCTAAGTTTTTCTAGTCTTTCATTTTCTATAATATTATTTGATATTTTATTTGTTAATGAATTTAAAATACCTCCTATTTTCAAAAGTATATTTTCATCATTAGGTAATGCTATTTTATATTTTGGAATAGTTGTTTTTGAAAGATGTAATACAGTTGTTCCATTGACAAACTTTAAAGCAAAAGATTTAAATCTAAAATCTTTAAATATATAATAAAGCAAACTATTATTTATATTTGACTTTTTAGAAGTAACCTTAACAGTATCCATCGACATTATTAGCTTATTATATTTTCCTTTTGAATAAACCATTATAGGATTTCCTATTATTTCTGCACCTTGAGTTAAATCTGTATGAGCAATTAAGATATCATTAATATCAATATAATGATGTTCTTTTACTTTATTAGATATACTTATTTCTTTTAAACCATCTAGTTTATAACCACCCTTTCTATCAAAGTTCTTAATTGTAATCATAGCATCATTTGACTTAGTTAATTCTTTTCCTTTATAAGAATATCCGTTATAAGTGTTTAAAAACTCCTCCATATAAAAAACTTTCCACCCTTTAGGTATCATTCCAAGTTCACTTTTAACCATTTCTCCACCACTTGATTTATATGGTTTTCCTTCTTCATTTGGAAATTCAAAATCTACAAACCATTGTTTAAAAATAGCCTGTGCCATTTCTTCTAAGTTTTTATTTATCTTATTATTAACTTCTATCTTTTCATCTAAATCAGAAAGAATTTTAGCAATAGCTTTTTGTTCACTCTTACTTGGAAAAGGTAAAACTAATTTCTCAATCCCAGCTTTATTTATTGATCCAAACACAGTTCCAGATTCTTTACTGATTAATAATCCAGAATAATTTTTTAATAAATAATAAAGAAACTCATTGTTCTTATTTTTCATATTTAAACTAGCAAGACCTCTTCCTATACATATATCCTCTATAGCTATATTAACATCACCAACTGGTGCTCTAACGCTCATTAGAACAGAATTTTTAATACCTACACGTTTAATATCAGTACACCAAGTATTTATATAGTGATATTTTTCACCAAATGTTGTTCTCCCTTGCATAAAAGGCATACCTATCCCTTTATCGTTATAAAATTCTGATTTTGGCGATTGTCCCATTACCAAGTCTACTTTATTAGATAATTCATCTACTTCCCAATCTATTGGTATTCTTCCTACTTCTGTTTCCTTAAAACTCATAGCCAAGTCCTCCTAGATTCTTTCTTATTTCCTCCTCTAGGCTTCTTGACTTTTTAAATAATTCTCCTAATTCACTTGTTAGAGTTTCCATTTTTTCTTCAAAAGGAATTCCGTCATCCTCTTCATCTTCTATTCCAACATATCTTCCTGGAGTTAGAACGAAGTCTTGTTCTCTTATTTCATCTAGTGTTACTATTTTACAGAATCCTTTTATATCTTCATATTCATTTACTTTTCCATCTTTTACTTCTTCATCTTCTCCAAGATTTCTGTATTTATGATAAGTTTCTGCAATTTTCTTTATATCTTCATTTGAAAGCTCTCTATGTCTTCTGTCTATCATTTCTCCAAGATTTCTAGCATCTATGAATAAAACTTCATTTTCTCTACTTCTAAACTTTGGATTATCTTTTTTGTTTCTATTAAGTATCCAAGCACATACTGGTATTCCTGTTGAGTAAAAAAGTTTATCTGGTAGTGCTACTATGGCATCAACTAAATGTGAGTTTAATAAATTCTTTCTTATTTCTCCCTCATTTGATGTGTTTGAACTTAGAGAACCATTGGCAAGTACTATGGCTGCTGTTCCATTTGGTGCTAAGTGATATACCATATGCTGAACCCATGCAAAGTTAGCATTTCCTTCTGGTGGTATTCCAAACTTCCATCTTGCATCATCTACAAGCTTATCTCCTCCCCAGTCACTTATATTAAATGGTGGATTTGCAAGTATAAAATCTGCCTTTAATGTTTTGTGTAAATCATTATGGAAAGTATCAGCATGGTGTGGTCCTATATTTCCTTCAAGGTTTCTTATAGCAAGATTCATCTTACATAACTTCCAAGTTGTTGAGTTAAGTTCCTGTCCATATATAGAAAGATTCTCTATTCTTCCCTTGTGCTCCTCAACGAACTTTTCACTTTGAATAAACATTCCACCTGATCCACAAGCAGGGTCATATATTCTTCCTTTATAAGGCTCTATCATCTCTACTAAAGTTTTAACAATACAAGTTGGAGTGTAGAATTCCCCTCCATTTTTTCCCTCTGCACTGGCAAATTGTCCTAAGAAGTACTCATATACTCTTCCTAAAAGGTCCTTTTCTCCATTTTCATGAAGCTTTATAGTAGATATTAAATCAATAAGCTCACCAAGTCTTCTCTTATCAATCTCTGGTCTTGCATATCTCTTCTCTAAAACACCTCTTAAAGTAGGGTTTTCATGTTCTATTAAAATCATAGCATCATCAATAATTTGACCTATTTTTTCATTCTTTGCATTATTTTTTATATGTTCCCATCTTGCTTCCTTAGGAACCCAGAAGATATTCTCTGATTCATATTCATCTCTATCTTCCTCAAAACCTTCTCCCTCTTCTACAAGCTCTCTATACTTACTCTCAAACTTATCAGAAATATACTTAACAAATATAAGTCCTAAAACTACATACTTATACTCTGATGAATCCATACTTCCTCTAAGTTTATCTGCTGATTTCCAAAGAGTTTCTTCAAATCCTATATTAGCTGTTGCCATGATTATTCCTCCAATATACTTTAAATCTAAAACAATTTCTAATTATCATTAAAATTTCTTTAATTTAATTTTAGATTATAATATTTACTTTAGTCAATTATTAACATAAATTTATTTCTTACTTTTAAAATGACAAGTAATACATTCTAAACCTTTGCCAATAGTTCCAAAAAAATCTGATATACCAGAAGCTATTGTATCATTTCTTGACTTTTTAATTTTATATTTAAAAAAGTCTTTAGAAACTTCTTTTCCCATATTGGTAATAACAATAACTGTAATTGATGCAATAGTTGCTAAAAGCACTTTTCCTTTTATCTCATTAGATGTATTTAAGTTTTCTGCTTCTATAAGTTTATTAACAAAATCCTTTTTAACATCTAATTTTAAAATATCATCTACATTATATTTATCAATTTCTTCAATAAATTTTTTAGATTCTTCTGCTATAATAAGCTTATATTCCAAATTACCAAATTTTAATCCGTTTATATTTTCAATAAAACATAAATATGAGCCAATTGGTATGTTGTATGCCTTTAATACTAAAGCTAATTCTTTTAAAGGACTGCTACCAGATATACTTTTATTCTTTATAAAATCAATTGTTCTATCGGAAATTTCAGTAACATCCCAATCATTAGGTACATTAAATTGTTTTCTAAATTCATTTTCATCCAATACTTCAATAAAATTTTTTATTTGAATATCTTTATTTTCCTTCTTAAACTTTTCAAGCATAAAATCACCTTCTAATTAAATTTACAATTTTCATTATAATTATATAATATAATGAAATATTTGTAACTATTTTGTAAAAAATCTATTTTAAGCATATAATTTTTATATTTTATATTTTAATTCTAGATTATTTATTATAAATAAAAAAAGATAGTTCTTATACAACTATCTTTTTAAACTATATTTTTGTTCTGTTAAATTATATTTTGTTTTATTGCTTTCTTTAAATTAATTTTTCTGTTTTCTATAAATTCTTTAAAGTTTTCAATATCTAAGCTAATACAATCATCTAAATATAACTCACTATTTTTCTTATTTTTAGATTTTGCCCATTCCTTTAATGATTTATCTTGTTTGGCCTTATTCAAAGTACTATTTAGTAATTGTAAATTTAAAACACTATTCCAAATTGCTTTATCTCTCATAAAGTCCCTTACAGTCTGATCTACCATACAATTTTCAATATTGGAATCTTTATTAAAGAAACTTGCAGGATGCATATGGTCTTGCTCAAAACTTTGACTATAATAATCTAAATCTGGATATAACAATGAAAGAACATAAAATGCATCATTACTTTCATATTGTGCAGTTAATAACCCATCTATAAAATCTTCTTCAATGGAATAATTTTTAACTGGATCTCCTTTAAATGAATCCACTATTTTCTCAAAAGGAAATTTCTTTCCTAGATTTTCTTTTAATATTTTTCTAATATTAACTAATACTCTATCAGCTTGTCCTCCAAATATTGACTTTAAAAAGCTTATGTTAAGCCACTTTGTAATTTTTACTCTATCTTCTTTATCATAATTTGCTTTTATTATTTTTTCTTCCAAATTATTATGATATACGTAATAAATTATAGGGATTGCAGCATTTTTAGCTCTAAAAGTCCTATCATTAAACCCTAACTTTTCTATAAAATCAAAGGTAGCTAATATGCTTTTCTTAATTTTAAACCAATTATCCTCAAAAATTTTAACATTATTATGTCCAAAATTTTTAAGTTGGAATTTTATATTATCTATAAATAAGACTAAACATGTTTTTAAAACAAAGTCCTTATTTATAATAAATCGTGATTTTCCTAGTTTATAAACTTTATTTATCAAATCATCAATTTCTTTTCTAGCATCGATCTTATTCCAGTTAGCTGAAGCTATTGACATCAATAAATCTGAAAATGAAAGTGGCGTACCTCCACTATTAGTTCTAATAAAAATATCTAATACCTTATCACTGTCTTGATTTTCTTCTAAATAATAATTTATTAGTTTATCTTTATGTATTTTTTCAAACAAATTAAATAAAGTATTATATGCATAATCTGTTTCACTTAAATTATTTTCATTTAAATATTTATTTACTTTTTGAATAGTATCTAAACCTATTATTTCTCTAACCTCAAACCAATAATATGTTTTATCTTTATTAAAATGCTGCAAATCCTTATTACTTAAAAATCTAAAATCATAATATTTTTGATTATCATATTCTTGATTAACTGATGATAACAAATTTAAATATAACTTTCTAGTAGGCAAACATTCTTCATCATCACGCCACCACTTTCTAGGCATTTTATATGCATAAGAACCCTTTAAACCTATATAGAGACTTGTCATCCTTTGCTGCCCATCAATTATTGCACAAAAGTCATTAACCCCTTTTGTATCTATATTAGTATTATTATCTTTATAAAATTCTCTAAACTCATAAAGAAATTCATAAAATTTATAATTACTTTTAATTTCATCACTAGAAATTTTCCATAACATAAAAGAATTTATTGGATAATCCCTTAAAATACTATCAAATAACATTTCTATTTGAGTACTACTCCATGTAAATTTCCTCTGAATTGCTGGTAACAAATATTTTCTTTCATAAATATTATCAATAACTTCCTTAATTGTTATAGCTTCTTTAAATCCACTACCCATAAACTCACCTCTAAATTCAAATAAAAAGTATTATATATTTTTAAGCTAATAAAAACATATATAATTAAATTTTAAATTTGTATTTATAGTATTTCAACACTATATATCTCTTTGTTGCTTATTGACAACTCTTTCTCTAAATCATAAGCCTCCTCTATATCATAAAAAACTTCTCTATGATTCTTTAAAAACTTCTTGTTTTCCTCTTCAATATTAATCACAATATCCTTATTTATGTTTAGTAGCTTCTGCTCCTTTTCTGAGAGCCTTTTAGATATTATGATTTCTCCATTATCCCTAAAGCTTACTAAATGCTTATCGAATAAGGAATCATGATTTGGGCATAGTAAGAATCCATTAAAGGGATTTAGCTTTTCCTCTGGTGTACTTTTACTCCAAGGTTTTATATGGCTTGCTATTAAAAGCTCCTTATGAGCTAGTCCACAAATTTTGCACTTACTCTCTCTTTTAAATAGCGCTTCTCTAAACTTGTTTTGATTTTTTCTAGCTTTAATAACCCTCTCTATGACTTCTCCCACTTCATTTATTTCTTCTATTGTCTTGTTTTCAATGTCTATTTCTAGTCTTTCTAACTCACAAAGAACATCATGACTATATTTAGTTTTCATTTCCACATCATATTTTATGGCTGTTTCCTTTGTAAATTTCAATCTAGGTACTCTTACACTAAGCTCTTTAGAATCTTCAAAGTCATTTATTTCATTTTTAAAAACTTCCTTCATTTTAGGTATTAACTTTGGCCAATTCATTCGTATTCTACCTTTAATTTCCCCTTCTATTTCAGCTTCAAAGGCTTCACCTTTATATATAAGAGTTATTTTTTTCTTATCTCCATATTTAATATCTTCACATTCAAAAACCTTTCTAACCTTTATTGGTATATGGCTTCCCCTCTTAAATGAGGATTTATCTAAATCCTTTATGGCAAATTTATTATCAATATCATCATACTCCCATGATTTAACTCTATCCAAAGTAACTCTTCCCCCACTCATTAAAATAATCTATGTTTCTATAAATTTATATTTCCAAGTCATCTTAGTTAAAACAACTAAAAACTATGTTACCATTTCTTACTCCACATTCTATAATTATACAATATTTATTATTTTATGTAATTATAATAGATAAAATTTTTAACATAAAATTCTATTTTAAATGAGTTTTTCTTTTAAATAGCTAAAAAATTAAGAGATATAGAAAATTTCTATATCTCTTGTATTAAATCCAAAAATCTTTATTTAAAACTAAGTCATAACTTTTAAATATAATACTATAAATTATCTACAGCATATTGAGCTTCTCCTGATGTAAATTTTTCTCCGTATTCTGAAACTAATTGATCATATATTGCACTTGGAGACATTGCCATAGTCTCTTGATATACTTTTGCTTTTTTTAATGCATTTTCTTTCCAATTTGCATTTAAATTATCTACAGCATATTGAGCTGCTTCAGCAGAAAACTTCTCTCCATACTCTGATGTTAATTGATCATATAATCCTGCTTTAGACATGCTCATAGTATCACTATATACCTTTGCTTTTCTTAATGCAGCCTTGTATTCTTTTGGAACTTTTTCTACCTTCACTTCTTTTTTCTCTAATTTTTCTTCATTCTCTTTAACCAAAACCTCTTTTTTTCCGCCTTGATTATTACTAATTTCTTTATCTTGATTTTGATCTACTTCACTTATAGTTTCATTGTTAGCCACTTTTGATTTATCATGACTTGATCCTCCTACAGCACCAAGTATTATAATTATTGCTAATATTATAAACCATGGTCTTTTATATATTGCTTTTTTATTTTTTGCCCCACATCCAGGACAAGATTTAGCACTAGATGCTATTTCTTTAGAACAAACTTTACATTTTTTCATCTTTGACATTTCAAACTTCCCCTTTAAATTAGATGTTTATATTTTAAGATTTTATAAAAATATTTATGTTAAAATATTTTTACCAATATATATATTTACATATTAACTAAAATAAATCAACTAATTTTAAGTTTAATTTAAAATATTTTTATGTTATCAAAAATAAAATCATAAAATTTAATTTAAAGTTATATTTAACCATATTTTTATTAAAATTATTTACTCTATAATTATCTAGTTTTATTTCTCAATTATTTTATTTAGATTTTTTAATTATAAATTTTTAAGGTATTCCTCATAATTCCTTCTAGCTTCTATTTCAGATTTCATTGCTTCATTAAAAAGCTCTTCCTCTGATTTAAATAATTTAGTTATTTTACTCTTACTATTTTTAAACTGGTTAAAATCAACATCATTAAGAATTTTATCTATATAAAACTCTCCATTCTTTTCAACTATATAGGCTGTATAATCATCCATTCCACTTGATATGGTATCACTATTTTTGTCAAACTTTATCTCAAATTCTCTATGGAAGTTTACCCTATATTCATTATCAGGCTCTTTTACAATACTTTTTATAGAAACCTTTGATATCTTCAATTCACTTTCTAAATTATACTTAAGTGTAGAATTAAAAGTTAAATTATATGTCTCTGCAACTTCCTTATTAGAAATTATCTCTTCACAATTAACCTCTTCCTTAGAATAATCAAAATCAACAAACTTAACTAAGAGTTCTTCAACAGGTTCTTTAATCCTTTCATCATAAGTAAGATCAATCCCTATGTTTTTATAATCCTTCATTTCCTTCTTAGCAATAATAAAAAATGATAAAGCTAAAAAAACTCCTAAACTTAAAATTAAAATAGTTCCTCTACTTCCCTTTTTCATATGATATTCTTCCTTTTCTTTTTTATTTCTTATTCCCATATTTCATTAAAAACTCTCTTTAATTTTTTTCTACCTTTTTTCTATTTTCCTTTTACTCATATTTTATATCTATTTTCCCCTTAATGTATAACAAAATTGTTAATTATACCCATAGAGTAATAATATTAAACACTCTCATTCACCTCTAAATTGAACTTTCAATGGTTTTTTGACTTACTTTCACAAGTTTATGACGGACTTTCAAAAAGTCCGTCACACTCTAAAGCATTGATATGACTAGCTTTAGCCAGACTTTGCCAGACTTTAGCTATTTTTCACTCACTATATATAGGGTATTTAATAAATGTCTTTTTTTTTATACTATTTTTTATTTTCCCTATTATATAGGAGTAAAAAAAGTCCGTCACTTCCGTCAAAACCCTTGGTATCACTAAGAAAACTCTGGCTCAAAGTCCGTCACAAGTCCGTCACAACTCCGTCACTAAAGCATAAAAAGCTATATTTTCTCCTTTAGATAAATATAAAAGTCTATAAATACTCTCCTATTTCCTACTTAACATCTTTAAAATTTATGTAAATGTTGTATAATGATAAAATAAAGAATTAAGAGTTAAGGGAGATCTTATTATGAATAATTATTTGACAGAGGAAAACGTTAGAAAGTTAAGAGAAGAATTAGACTATAGAATGTCTGTTGTTAGAGCAAAGATTGCGAAAGAGAAACTTGAGGCAGCAGCCCATGGTGATAGATCAGAAAACGCTGAGTATAAGGAAGCTTGTAGAAACTATAGAGAAAATGATAATAGAATACAATACCTTTTAACTATGATTTCAACAGCAATAATAGTTGATGAAGAAAGTAATGATAAATCTACACTAGGTCTTAACAGCAAAGCTAGAATTAAATTTGTTGAAGATGATGATGAGGATGTTGTTACTTTAGTTACAACTATGGATTTAGATTTAGAAAACATGTGTATAAGCATAGAATCAGATTTAGGAAAGGCCCTAATGGGTAAAAAGGTTGGAGATGTAGTAGAAGTTGAAGCTCCTGGTGGAAACTATACTGTAGAAGTATTAGAAATATTATAATAGACTTAGCTTAAAGTGGATAATTTTATTTGTCCACTTTTTTTCTTCTTTACCTAATCTTTTAACAATAGACTTTTTTTAAATGTTCTATTTTTAAAACTTCTATCTTATAATGTATTTATTACTAATTTTTAGAAAAATAAGGAAGGTTTATTTTATGAAAAAAGATACTATTCTTGGTGCTTCTATTGGCTCTACTGACTTTCATTATCTTCAAAAGGATTATGATGAAATAAAGAAATTAAACTTAAATACTTGGAATGAGGTAGCTTGGATAGGAGATGAACTTAATTCTAAAATTGTTATGTGGACAAACTCCTCTCCAGTTAATAATGTTACCCTCTCTTCAAGTGACTTTATAAATGAAAATGGGGATTTAATCTCTTCAAATAATATTAAGATTTCTTGGCTTAAAGAAACCTTAGCTAATATAGGACGTAGTAATCCTTCTGCTCCCCTTGAACCTTTCCCAGATATTATTCATAATTCTATTTCACTAAATATAGAAAAAAATAAAATAGCCTCTGCATGGATTAATATAAAGATTCCTAGGAATGCAAAACCTGGAATTTATAATGGTTCTATTGAAGTCACTGCTAATGAATTAGAAAAAGCCTATACTTTTGATTATTCCTTTGAAGTTTTAAACTTAGTACAACCTCTTCCAAGGGAAACAAATACTCAAATTGAATTTTGGCAACATCCTTACACCATAGCAAGGTATTATAAAATATCCAAAGAAGATTTATTTACAGAAAAGCATTTTAAATATTTAAGAGAGAATCTTAAAGAATATAGAGATATGGGAGGATGTGGTGTTATAGCCACTATAGTTCATGAAGCTTGGAATCATCAATCTTATGATAGTGACCCTTCAATGATTAAGTGGAGAAAAAACTCCTATGGCACCTTTGAATTTAACTACTCTCACTTTGATAAGTGGATTCAACTTAATATAGACTTAGGAATTCTAGATCCTGAAAAGAGCTTTGGTCAAATAAAGTGTTATAGTATTGTCCCTTGGAATAATAAAATTCAGTACTTTAATGAAGCTAATAATAAAGAAGAAGCCATAAATCCAACCCCTGGTAGTGATATTTGGATAAACATTTGGACACAATTTTTAACTTCATTTATGTCTCACCTTGAAGAAAAAGGTTGGTTTAACATAACTTATATTTCAATGGATGAAAGAAGTATAGATGATTTAAAAGCTTGTGTTGATTTAATTGAAAGCATAACAAATAAATTAGGAGAGCATTTTAAAATTTCTTCTGCCATGGATTATGAAAGTGGAAATGACTACTCCTTCTTAGATAGAATAGATGATATATCAATTGGATTATCCCATATAAATCATAATTCTGATGATATGAAAAATATGGCTAAACATAGACAAGAACTTGGATTATTAACTACAATATACACCTGTACTGGAGATTATCCAAGTAGTTTCACAATAAGTGACCCTTCAGAAGGTGCCTTTACTATGTGGTACTCCCTAGCTCAAAACACTGATGGATTTATGCGTTGGTCATGGGATGGTTGGGTTGAAAACCCTTTAGAAAATGTTTCTTATAAATATTGGGAACCTGGAGACCCTTTTCTTATATACCCAGCAGAAAAGGATAGCATAGGTAAAACCTTTTACTCTACTCCTAGATTAGAAAAATTAAAAGAAGGTATAAGAGATATAAACAAAGCTAAATACCTTATGGAAAAGGCTCCAAACTTGAAAAATTCTATAGAAAATTTAATCTACTCTCTAAAAAGACCTAATAAAGGAGAAAATGCCTATGGATCCGCAGTAGCAGCTTCTAAGGAGGATAGAGATTTAACTATCTCAGAAGCAAATAGAATGAAAAATGGCATAAATAACTTTGCAAGAGAATTTATTTCATTAACTATGAAAACCTTGTAGTTAATCTACTTAGAAGTTTTCACCCTTTAGCAATCAATAAAAATAGACGTGTATCAAAGTAAGTTTTATTATTATACTTTGATACACGCCCCTTTTATACAACGTATTTTTTATTTAAAAGATTATTCTCCTAAGATCTTATCCATAACTATTTGGATATCAGCTTTATCTACTACTCCATCTTTGTTTATATCAGATTTTTCACTTAAAGCATTTCCTGATATAACCTCTCCTTGATATTTAGATACTATGGATAAATCTCCTACGTTTATAGAACCATCCTCATTAATATCTGCTGACCCTTCAGATTCTTCTAATACATAATTTACAGTATAGATGTTTTTAGCACCAGATTCTGAACGAGCAATGATTATTGATTTATTATTATAAACTGGTAATATAGTTACAGCCACATTTTCTTCCCCTGAAGCTTCTACAGTTTTAGGTAATTCTTTTAAATTAACTGTGTATTCATTAGTATCAGAATTAAATCCTTCTAAGGCTTCTCCATCTAATTTTATTTCAGATAATTTATTACCTTCATTAGCACTTACTTGCTGTACATACTCATATACAGCAACTTCTGATAATCCAATACACTTACCTACTTCAGGTTGTTGCATATAAACACGAATACTATCAGTATTTATTACTTTATCTAAGAAATAAGTTGTTTCTCCAGCAAGGTATGATACCTCTGTTGTGTTTGAATGAGAAACTACCTCATATTCACCAGCTTCATTTTTATAACTTATTTCTACCTTTTTAGGAATTCTTCCATAAATATTATCGGTAAATAACCATAAATCTAATCTATCTATATTATATTTATTTTTCCAATCTAATTGAACATATGCCCCTTTAGGTTCACCATTTACAGTTAAATTTCTTTCATTCCAGTTTGTCCAACGTTCTCCTGTATTTGAACTATTATTAGTTATTCCATTATTAATAGAATTTAAGTTATCAGCTGTAGAAACGCAACTTTGGCTTAAAGCAGGAACATCTTTGTTAGAAGAATTATTTATAGCTAAGTTAGTAGCAGCCTTTAAAGCTTCAACTACACGCACTGTTGAAGTAACAGTATATGTCTTACCTAATAAGGATACTTCTCCTAAAACTTCAACTGTTGTATTAGGCTCAGAGAAATCTACCCCTTCTAAATTCCAATCCACTTTAAACTCTTCACTTTCATTTCCATCAGCTAAATATCCTTTAACAGTCTTAGGAAGTGTAGGAGTTTGTCCAGCATAAGTAAATGTTGAGTAATTTTCCATTGAAACCACATCACCAATTACATGGACATTTACATTTACAGCCACATCTGTTCCTTCTAATTTACCATTTATCTTAAATACTTGAGGAGTATTTAATTGTGATTCATCATAATCATTCCATGAAATATTAAAAGTCTCAGTTGTTCCATCACTATATCTTCCTTCTACTGTACTTGGTAACTCTGGCTTTTCATTTAAGTTAACATAGTAATCTTTAACTATTTCATAAGATTCTAAGAACTTATCTTCTCCAGCATTATTTACACTATTAATTTCTATAGATTGAGATTGTAATCCCTCACCTGAAACATTTAATGTAATATTTCCAGCATCCTTAGTTGATTGAACTATTACTAAGGACTTACCACTTAATGCTTTTCTAGAAGCTTCTGTATCGCTTGTAGGTTTATAAGAATCTGTATCAGTTTGATCTCCATTATCAACACCTACAATCTTTCCATTCCCTTCTAACTCAAAATTTAATCTATTCTCTGCATTTTGAACTATATTGCCATTTTCATCAACAATATCTACAGTAATATAAGATAAATCATATCCATCTGAATCAATAGTGTCTCTATCTGCACTTAATCTTACAGTAGAAGCCTCCCCAGTTGTTTTTACTGTATTTCTTCCCTCTGTATTTGTGATTTCATTTCCTTCTTTGTCATATGCCTTAGCAGTTAATGTACCCTCTTTATAAGGAACATTAAAGACTGGATATAATGAATCATTTCCAAAAGTATAGTATTTATATCCTGCATCAGTTGTATGCTCAGTTGAAGTTTGCTCTCCAACTTTTTCATCATTTAAATATAATTCAACTTTATGAGCATCAGTAAATACGTTTACTTCAACATTCCCATTTTCTATAACTATATCTTCTCTGTTCCATGTTGGAAGTACATGTAATGTATTTACATCATCATTCCATTGACTTTGATATAAATAATAAATATCTTTTTCAAATCCTGCAGTATCAACTATACCAAAGTAACTTGATTTTGGAGCTGCTCCATTTCCTCCACCAACTGCACCTGTACCAGTACCATTCCAAGGAGTAGGTTCTCCTATATAGTCAAATCCTGTCCAAACAAATTCTCCAGCATTATAATCATTTTTGATTACAAACTTCCAAGCATCACTAGCTGAATGTCCCCAACCAACTCTTGTTTGATTATTATCATACTCTGAAATACGATGATTACTATAATCTATTCCCTTTGTTTTATAATATCCTCTAGTATGCACTGCACTACTAGTTTCAGAAGCATATAATGTCCAATCTGGATGGTTTGCTCTTTGTTGTGCAACCTGTGCTTCATTTGCATAGTTAAATCCAACTAATCCACCATTGTCATCAACCACCTCTGAAATGGCCTCTGCTGTTCTATCTCCATTTTTAGTTCTATTATCACCTATAGTAACATGTCTTGTTTCATCCTCATCCTTAATCCAATCAATTATATTTTGAGCTACGTTAGTATAATTAGATGCACTTCCACTAATTCCTTCTAATACCTCATTACCTATTGACCACATTATTATAGATGGGTTATTCTTAGAGTTTTTAACCATAGATCTAGCTTCAAACTCTCCCCATGTCATTTCTGGAGAACCATTTAAAATCTCATTATCTTCTCCTATTACTTCATTAAAATACTTAGAAAAGTCATTTACATTTCCGTTCTTTGGATTTGTCCATGTATCAAATGCTTCATTAATAACCAACAAGCCTAAACGATTACAAATTTCTAATAACATTTCACTAGCAGGGTTATGAGAAACACGGATTGCATTTACTCCCATTTCCTTCATTTTCTCCATTTGACGTTCTACTGCACGATAATAAGATGCCGCTCCTAAAGCCCCTTGGTCATGGTGCATACAAACACCTTTTAATTTCATATTTTCTCCATTTAAAGAGAATCCAGTATCTTTGTTAAAATTATAATATCTAAAACCAAAATCAGTAAAATAAGTATCTATAACATTTCCATCTACTAATACTTCACTTTTTACCTTATACATATTTGGATTATCAACTGACCATAAATCTGGATTATTTACAATAACAGTTTGATTGAAAGTATAACTTTCATTAGCTCCTATACTCTGTTCATTTATTACTGCCTCGCTAACTTCTTCTCCCTTAGAATTTACTACTGTACTTTTTACAGTAACCATAGAATTGTCTTTAGACTCGTTTTCAATAATTGTCTCAATAGCTACATCTACATCTCCACCTTTTTGCTCTTCAAGTTTTGGAGTAGTAACTGTTGTTCCTGAATGGGCAACATGAATAGAATCTGTTACACTTAAAGTTACATCACGATAAATTCCACTTCCAGAATACCATCTACTAGTTGGCACTGGATTAGATACCTTAACAGCAATTATATTTTCAGTTTGTCCATCACATGTTAAAGCTTCAGTAATATCAAAGGCAAAAGAAGTATATCCATAATTATGCTCACCAACCTTTTTACCATTTACATATACTTCAGCATTCATATATACTCCATCAAAGTTTAATGTAAAATCCTTACCATTATACTTTTCAGGAACTACAAAGGCTTTACGATACCATCCAGTTCCTCCTAATAAGAATCCACTTTCAGCTTCCCCTTCAACAGTAAAATCTCCTTCAATACTCCAATCATGAGGTAAGTTTAGTCCTCTCCATGAAGAATCATCAAAGTCTACCCCTTCAGCACCAGAAGGATCTCCTTTAAAAAACTTCCAGTTTTGATTGAATATTGTTGATCTCTCTCCATCTTTTATGAATCCAACATTTACTGTTTCAGATTCAGGAATTTGTCTTGTTTCAGCCATTACTAAAGTAGGTGCTAAGGTTAAAGCAAATGCAATTGCTGCTCCTAAAGCTGTTCCCCTTTTATTAAATGATTGCATATTAATTCCCCCCCTTATTAAATTCGATCTGTTAAGTTAAATGAACATTGCTCTTTTCAACTTTTGAGAATACAAT